>Ga0247727_10009308_pt1 | contig 17861 bp, 11 predicted proteins | sample WisWelCaveWW1625_FD_202498 | JGI IMG/M metagenome (GOLD analysis project Ga0247727, IMG submission 202498) | Biofilm microbial communities from Wishing Well Cave, Virginia, United States - WW16-25 | ecosystem: Environmental > Aquatic > Deep subsurface > Groundwater > Cave microbial mat | place...
CTTGATCATCCGGATTTCTGGGACCAACATCGTGGCGAGAATGTCGCGCTGTGGGGTTATGAGATGATCGCGGTCGGCAAGACCAGAAAAGAGGTGGTTGCCGAAGCCCGGCGCCGAGGGATCAAATTTCCCTTTGTGCAATATCTGCCCAAGCATGAAAACGAATGGCTGTTGGGCATGTCCAATCAACCTGCCATCGAGCCGTGAGCGATGCCGCTATTTGAATTCGAATACCAGTTCAGCTATCGCCCTCTATTTCTCGAAACCGGCAGCCAAAAATTGTTGTCACCGTTGCTGCCGGTGATCGAAGTGACGCTGTCACATGAAGAGGTGATGACAACTGATCTTGCTTTAATCGATTCGGGATCGACCTTTTCCATATTCACGCGCGAGATCGCGGACGAGTTGGGAATTGAGGTTATACAAGGACGCGTTCAGAGGCTGAGCACATTAGGCGGCTCTTTGCTGGCTTATGGTCACGAGCTTGAAATCGAAATCACACCCTCCCTCCCCTACAAAACCGAAGTGCTTTTCACCGAATATCCCATCCCGCGCAATCTGCTCGGCCATAACGGCTGCTTTGACCATGCCGCCGTCGCCTTGCGCAGCAAATTCGGATTGATTTACCTCAATCCCGAGCTTTGATTTTCTCGCCATCCATTATCATGCCCTCCTGCGGTTAAATCCGTTTGGCGCGATGCCGCGTAGCTATATTAAATGAAACCGCCGGAAAAAAGCCTTGTAAGGAATGCCGTCTTTGCCTCGACAAATCTACGTCAAAAATTATTTTGTAAAAAAACGTAGCGGTTGGAATGGACACACACTGTTTGGTGTTAAACTTCAAATGCCGTCTCAGCCGCAGAATTTCACCGGAGCTATTCATAGAGCGGAGTGTTTATGAACGCGGAAAAAAAACGTCTTGAAGAAGCGCGAGCACAAACCGCGCGCTGGAAAAAGTGGGGGCCGTACGTCACCGAGCGGCAATGGGGCACGGTGCGCGAAGATTACAGTCCGTACGGCACGGCGTGGGAATATGTCTCACACGATGCGGCGCGGAGCAAAGCGTTTCGCTGGGGCGAGGAAGGCCTAGCCGGCATTTCCGACGAGCAACAGATGTTGTGTTTCGCGCCGGCGTTATGGAATGGCCGCGACGCGATTTTGAAGGAGCGCCTCTTCGGTTTGACCGGCAACGAGGGCAATCACGGCGAGGATGTGAAAGAATATTATTATTATCTCGACAGCACGCCGACGCATTCGTACATGAAGATGCTCTACAAATATCCTCAGCATGAGTTTCCCTACTCATCGCTCGTCGAGGAGAATCGCCGCCGCGGCAAAGGCGCGCCGGAGTTTGAGCTGGTTGAAACCGGCCTGTTCAACGAAGATCGTTATTTTGACGTGTTCGTCGAATATGCGAAAACGGCGCCCGACGATATTCTGATTCGAGTCACCGCGCACAATCGCGGGCCGGAAGCGGCGACGATTCATTTGCTGCCGACGGTGTGGTTTCGCAACACGTGGGCGTTTGGTTTGAACGGCCACAAACCCAACATGGGCGTCACCGCGCGGGGCGGCATTGAAATCAATCAAGCCGATCTCGGCAAGATGTGGCTGCTCTGCGAAGGCGATCCGAAATTTTTGTTTTGTGATAATGAGACGAATGTGAAGCGTTTGTATAATGTCGAGGCGAAAGGTTATTTTAAAGATGGCATCAACGAATATGTCGTGCGTAACAACATGGCGGCGGTGAATCCCTCGCAAATGGGCACGAAAGCGTCGTCGTATTACATTCTCAATATTCCTGCCGGAAGGTCGGCAACCGTTCGTTTGCGTTTGACGAATATGGCGACGACGGCAGACAAAGCTTTCGTCGATTTCGACGCGACATTTGCGCAACGTCTCAAAGAAGCCGATGAGTTTTATGCGGATATACAATGGCAAATGAAAGACGAAGACGCGAAAAACGTGCAGCGCCAGGCTTTCGCGGGCATGTTGTGGTCGAAGCAATTTTTCTATTTCGACATTCCGCAATGGTTGAACGGTGATCCCGGTCAACCGGCGCCGCGCAAGCGCGGCCGCAACAGCGAGTGGCTGCACCTCAACAATGCCGACATTATTTCAATGCCCGATAAGTGGGAATATCCGTGGTATGCGGCGTGGGATCTCGCGTTTCATTGCATTCCGCTGGCGCGCGTCGATGCGGATTTCGCCAAAGAGCAGCTCGTGTTGCTCACGCGCGAGTGGTACATGCATCCCAACGGCCAACTGCCGGCATACGAGTGGGCCTTCGGCGACGTGAATCCGCCGGTGCATGCGTGGGCAACGTGGCGTGTTTTTCAAATCGATCGCAAGCTCAACGATGGGAAAGGCGATCTCATTTTTCTCGAACGCGTTTTTCAAAAACTCTTGCTGAATTTCACCTGGTGGGTGAATCGCAAAGACGCGCACGGCATGAACATTTTTCAAGGTGGTTTTCTCGGCCTCGATAATATCGGCGTGTTCGATCGCAGCGCGAAGTTGCCGACGGGCGGCCACATCGCGCAGGCCGACGGCACGAGCTGGATGGCGATGTATTCGCTGAACATGATGCGCATTTCGTTGGAGCTGGCGCTGCACAATCCGACGGTGTATCAGGACATGGCGTCGAAATTTTTCGAGCACTTTCTTTATATTGCGGGCGCAACGGCGAACATCGGCGGCGAGGGCATCAATTTGTGGGATCAGCAGGACGAGTTTTTTTATGACGTTTTGCATTTGCCCAACGACGCGAGGATTCCGCTCAAAGTGCGCTCGATGGTTGGTTTGATTCCGCTGTTTGCGGTCGAAACGCTCGAACCGGAATTGCTGGAGAAAGTGCCGGAGTTCAAACAGCGCCTCGAATGGTTCCTCAATTACCGGCCGGATTTGGCGAGCTTAGTGTCGCGTTGGCAGGAGCATGGCAAAGGCGAGCGCAGCCTGCTCTCGTTGTTGCGCGGCCATCGCATGAAGATGCTGCTCAAACGCATGTTGGATGAAACCGAGTTTCTCTCGGATTACGGCGTGCGCGCGCTGTCGCGCTATCACGACGAGCAGCCGTATGTTTTCCACGCTGACGGCAGCGACTTCACGGTGAAATATCAGCCGGCGGAATCGGACTCCGGCTTATTCGGCGGCAATTCGAATTGGCGCGGCCCGATCTGGATGCCGGTGAATTTTCTCATTATCGAATCGCTGCAAAAATTTCATCATTACTACGGCGACGATTTCAAAGTCGAATGCCCGACCGGCTCCGGCAAATTCATGACGATCAACGAAATTGCGAACGAGCTGTCGCAGCGGTTGACGCGCATTTTTTTGAAAGACGAGCGCGGCAAGCGTCCGGTATTCGGCTACAGCGAGAAAATGCAAAACGATCCTAATTTCCGCGACTATGTTTTGTTCCATGAATATTTTCACGGCGACAACGGAAGCGGCGTCGGCGCCTCGCATCAAACCGGCTGGACGGGATTGGTGGCGAAGTTGCTGCAGCCGCGGGCGGTGGAGAGGTAAAATGGATTAGTGGAGTGATGGAGTTTGGGATTGCTGCAATATTGGATTAGGGCAGATTACTGATGACAAGCTTGATGCTTTCAGTGAAGAGATGATCAAAGCCGGCCGGTTCTTGGCGGTTGTCAAATCGGTAAACGGAAATGGGATCGTGATGACTTCACCGGGTTCATAGTTGATGCTGGTGAAAGTATAAAGGTTTTTGGCTTAATATGCAAGTGGAATTTCTTCAATCAAAAACGGGGATTGAGGTGAACGGGCACGAAAACATTTTTGCAAATCAAATGCAAGAATCGTCTCGCGCCGGGGAATAAATTTGCCAATTAAACGTTTCATTCAATATGAACTCTAAAAAATTGCTCACCAAGCTATTCATTATGCCTGCGGCAATGCTGATGATCTCGGCCTGCACGCGCACTCGCGAGGAGTCTGCAATGGCTAAAAAAGACGTGGTTGCTGATGACGCCAACCCCAATATCGAACGGCTGGAGAAACCGCACACGGAGTGGAAACAATTACTGACGCCGGAGCAGTACAGCGTGCTTTTCGAGGAAGATACCGAATACCCGCATTCGAGCCCGCTGAATCGCGAGAAGCGGGTGGGCACGTTTATTTGCGCGGCCTGCTATCTGCCGCTGTTTGCTTCCAGCGCAAAATTTGAAAGCGGCACGGGCTGGCCGAGTTTTTTTCAGCCGCTCGCTGGCCGCCTCGGCACCACCACGGATTATAAAATGCTAATGCCGCGCACCGAGTATCATTGCATTCGTTGCGGCGGCCATCAAGGCCACGTGTTCGACGACGGCCCCGCGCCGACCGGCCAGCGTTATTGCAACAACGGCGTGGCGATGAAATTTGTGCCGGAGGGCGAAACGCTGCCGCATTTGAGGAATTGAGCGTTAGCGCACTCAAGCGCAGAAAAAAAATCTGAACGTTTTTGATCAAAAACCCGCGGATTGAAGAAGCCCGCTGATAAAGCACTTCAGCGGCGGGGTTCTTCAATCCGCGGAAAATATAAGCTGTCCCGTTGCCGGGATTTCGGTTTTCAGCTTTTCTGAAAATCCGAGGTAGTGTTTCACAAGTTCAGCGCGTTCAACAAAAAGCTATGCGATTTCATTTTATGAGAATAAGTTCTATGAACATTATTTTGAGTTTTTCAGTTGCTCTGTTTATTTCCTGCGGCGCCTCCGAGCAGAACGGCCAGGGGGCCGCTACCGCAAAAACGATCTCGGTTGACCCTAAAAATTTAACGACCGCAACTTTTGCCGGCGGCTGTTTTTGGTGCATGGAGCCGCCGTTTGAAAAACTGGCTGGTGTTGTTTCGGTAACTTCGGGTTATACCGGCGGGCAGAAGCTCGATCCCACTTACGAAGAAGTGTCAGCCGGCGAAACCGGCCATGCGGAAGCCGTGCAAATTATTTATGATTCAACGCAGGTCAGTTACGCACAACTCTTGCACGTATTTTGGCGCAACATCGACCCGTTGACGGCGAATCGGCAATTTTGCGACAGCGGCTCGCAATATCGCTCGGGGGTTTTTTATCACCACGAAGAGCAAAAACGCTTGGCCGAGGAATCGAAAATGAAATTGGAACAAACGCGAAAGTTCGACCGGCCCATCGTCACGGAAATCGTGGCGGCTGGCAAATTTTATCCGGCTGAGGAGTATCATCAGGATTTTTACAAAAAGAGCGCGTTGCATTATAAAACGTATCGCGCCGGCTGCGGACGGGATCGGCGGCTCAAAGAACTTTGGGGTGAAAATGAATGAGAGATTGTGCCGGACAGTGTTTTTTATACGCCTCGGCGATTAGCTTTCTGCCAAAATTTTCATCCAGCAAATTTATGTCCGGAGCCATTTTAAACTTCAATCCAATAATGCTGTTTCTCGAACTTCTTCATGGTTTTTTCAAGTAATCTTTCAAACTCTTTATCCGTTGGACCCTGTCTTTTCGAAGGCTTTTCTTTGGAACCTTCTATTAGCTCCAGCACTTTTAGCCGAAAATTATCGGGACGAGGTTTCTTCTTAACGGCTTGCGATTCTGTTTCCCGCAACAGTTCCAATACTTTTTTCTGAAATTCCTCAGCATCGGTTCTGGTTTTCTTGAGGTTTTCTTCAGAGTCTTGCCGCTTGCTCAGGAAATCCTTGACTTCGTCCTCGTTTCCCAACGGCGCGCCCTTGTCCAGATAAATTTTAAAAGCGTTTTCAACTTCCACCAAGCTCTCACGCTCGATGAGCGCTTGCAGCGCTTTGCCAAGAAAATAATGGGCGGCAATATGATTGGGTTGTTGCCGCGTCACTTCCCGCAATTCACTCACTGCTCTTGGAAGGTCGCGTTGGCTCTCGAGCAGCACGCGACCAAGGTAGTAGCGCGCCTCGAGATAGTCGTGTCTCTCATCCTGTGCAATGGCTTTTTCAAACGCCTTGATACTTTCATCGTAATTCTCCTGGGCGGCATAAACAATTCCTAGATTCAAAAATCCTTCCGGATAAGTTTCATTTCGTTGTTGAATCGATTGGCGAAGCGCCTGTATGGTGTTGTTTAGGGAACCGGCTTTTTCGATATGTCGCAGCAGCGCTTGGAGTTTTTCCGCGTTCCTTAAATCACGGCTGAACAATTTTCTATCCAACTGCTGCACGGCGTCCGTTGGCACGAGCGGTGGGGTTGCCTTCTTAAGCGACTCAATAAATTGAGCAAGGTTGAGATGATTATAATCCTCTTTTGCTAAAACCTGAGAAAAGGCACGCGCCAGGACACCCTGAAGTTTATTATCTTTGGCGACAAATGGGATTGCGTCTCGCTCGCCTCTAACGGCAGATTTCAATCCCGCATGAACCGTAAGCAGGCCGATTTGCGGCAAGCGGCTCGTTGAAACCTCGCTCTCATTCTGATCGTCAAAACTGGTTTCTAAGTGCTGATCTTTAGGTAGCACGCGAAAATTATAACGTGAATTGGGAACATCGCGCCACCCCGCGTCGATCATTGCAATGATATTTTTATCCTCACCTGATGCAAGCCTGGATAATTCACCGAGGTTGATGTCATTGATTCCATTTTGCCTGCCGTCCACGCTTACAATGGTCGGGCTGCCATCCGGGGCTTCGGAGCCGTTTCCGGAGAAGTAGAACAAAGCAGGTTCGCAGAAGGTTTTTGCAACCATTTTCTTGAACGAGTCCATGATGGCCTCGCGCGTGGCTTGATCATTGATCAGGATTTGGATATTCCCCTCGATGAAGCCCAGTTTATCGATCAAGGTTTTTTTGATGAGCTGTACGTTATGCTCGGCACCAACTGGTTGGGGGATGGACGAACTTTTATATTCGTCAATACCGATCAATAAAGCGTGCTTCTGGTCATTTTTTAAATTTTCCGCTAAATTCATCGCTTCCCGCAGTTTGGCAATCACCTCCGGAGAGTCAACGGAGCCAAGATAACTCTGCAAACTTTTTATGGACTGGCCATAGTTTTGTAAGTTGGCGGCGGCCATACTGATGGCCAATTCTGCTTCCGGATAATGCGTGCCTTTTCGATCGATGGCCGATTGCATGACTCCAACGGCTTGCTGATAATTCCCTTCTTCGAAAAATGCTTTGCCGAAGAAATAATATGTTTTGGGGGATGATTCGGAAAATCTGCTTTTAAACCGAGCATAGCGAGAAGTTAGGTTTTTCTTTGTAAACAAAAAATTTTTTCCCCGAGAGGACAGATCAAAAAAAGGAAAGTCGTACGTTTCCAGGCCAAAGACGTTTTGATCTTTGTGGCCGATTAAACCGGGGGTCTGTTGGAATCTTTTTTCATAAAGTTTCTCCCCCACTGCCGCAAGCACGTCGTCATAGGTTGTCTCGCGCAACTTGGACAAACGCAATTGTTGGCAAAGAAAATAAGTAAATACGCCATGATCTTTATCGTCCATTTTCTTGGCGGCGGCCAGTTGATCCTCTTGGCAGCTCACCAGAAGGTTATATCCTTCTCTCCTTGTTCTGCCATATTTCAAACCGCCTGAATGGCATGAATCAATGATGATATTGATATTCGCGGCCGGAATACGCTCAACCAGACGATGGAATGCAACAGAATCAATCAGTCCTGATTTTTCATGGTCGATTGGGACCAACGCGCTTACGCTTCCGGTATGTGAAATTCCGATTTCATCCGGCACTAAACGATCACTCCCGGCATAATAGATGACGACAAGATCATTTTGCAAAACCTGAGAAGCAAGCTGGGTTAACGCGTTTTCAATGGCTCGCTTGGTTGCCTCTTCATCGGTTAGGATAACGAACTCCTGAAATCCATAGCTGGCAAGGACAGTTTTCATCAATTCTACATCATTCTTACATCCCTCCAGCGGGGAATCGGGATACTGATCAATGCCGATCAACAATGCGCGTTTCCTGGCCTGAGGTTCCGACTTCAACATCTTGAGATATTCTTCAACCCATGCCGCATTTTCATTTTGCGGCAGCAATTGCACAAACTGCTCGAAGGCTTTGATGGCTGAGGCATTATCCCTTTGTTCGGCGTAAGCCACCCCAAGGTGCAGATAGGTTTCCAGAAATTGCTTTTGCTCATCGGCCGCTAACGTTTTATTAAATTCTGCCACCGCCTCTTTAAAACGCCCCAGCGCCATGAGCGAACGGCCGTGCTGAAAATGCGCTTCTGGAAATGAAACCCCCGACAAACGGGTTAAACGCAGCGCCTCATTAAATTGCCGGATCGCCGATTCAAAACGGCCGTCATCATCCAAGAGCCAGCCTAACTCATAAAGCCGGCTTCCAAGCTGATAATGTTCATGTGCGGTAATTCCGCCGGTGATCGCCATAGGTAAGTTACGATCAAAGGCATTCGTGCCGAGGCTCGGATGCTGCTGGTTGCCGGTCTCGCGCTCCACGTTTTCCCGCACGTAGTCAAACAGCTCGCCGGCGGTTACTTTACCATCCTTGGGTTGTTTCGTGCTGTAACCATCGGCGTCTCCCTTCATCCCTTTCAAGAGATAATGCGTGAATACGCCATGTCCGCCATCCCACTTCTCGTCCTCAAATGAAACTTCGTTGGCTGCGGCCGAAGTGAGCAAGGCGACCCCGCTATTGGCCTGACTCACTTCCTGCAAATAACGATTCACCACCGCCGAATGATCGACCCCGCTTCTTCTCCCAATGCCGCCGCCAATGGCAGCGCTGTGACAGGTGTCGGCAAGAATGACCACGCGCTGCGCCAGCAATTTTTCTTTCAACGATAGATCGATCTCGCGCATCGGCAGAGCGGTTCCGGCAATATCTTTGGGATCCGTATCATGCGTGAGCAAATAGACGTCGCTGGGCCGCTCCGGGTCAGGTGCGCCGTGGCAGGCAAAGTAGATCAGGACAATGTCATCTTTGGCCGGCTTTTTCAAAAAGCTGCGTAGAGCGCGGGTGATATTGGCCGTGGTTGCTTTCTCGTCGATCAACGGCTCAATATGGTCTTTTGCAAAACCGCCGCCGGAAGGCGTCTGGATCAACAGATAAAGTTCTTCGGCGTCACGGTGGGCATATTTGAGATTCAAGCGTTCGTGTTTGTATTTCGAAATACCCACGATAATTGCCCAGCGGTCAACGTATTCCGGGTAGGCGGCAGGCTTAACCAGTTTAAGGTCTCGCGTCGCTGGATTTTCGATGACAGTGGCATTTTCGGGAAGCATTGCCGGAATCTCCTGGCAAGAATGATTGGAAGAAAAATGCGACCGCTGATCGCCCAAAGCAAGCGAAACAATAGGCGATCAGCAGTCAACCGTTGAGAATTATTTGCGAATGAATTTTCAGCTCGCGTTTTGGCGCAGCACGAACGAGCGGGAAACCGCCGTCCATTCCTCTTGCGCGGCAACGCGAACCGGACGGGCGTCGCGCGTTCCCTCGCCCGACAAAGAGATGGACAACAACCGGCCTAACGGCGAGTCGCTGCCGGGCAAGTCAATCCCTCGCCGGCCCGACTCGGGATCGACTCCGCTCCGATATCCCTCCTCTTGCGTCAACCAACGAAAATTCGCTTCCTGCGTGGTGGCCAGCACTTTCAGGGTTTCAACGCCTTCCGTCGGCGTGTTCTCGACCGGATCAAGCACGAACGGAAAGTTTTCCGGGAAAAACAATTCCAGCTCTTCGCCGGCGCGCGCGCCAAATTCCAGCGTTTGGTTCGGCGCCAAAGGCTCGTTTGCGCCGCGCACGGGATAAAGCTGCGAGACCTTGCCGGTGAGGCCGAGATCGAGCACGCTCACATAGATCGGCGCACTGTGCTTATTGGTGATCGCAAAAGCGAGAGCCTCGCCTTCAGCGAAAACGATTTTCCCGTTGCGCTGATCCGGCACGGCCTCAACCCACTGGCTGCCTTTTTTCCGTTTGAGCGTGAACGCAACCCGGCCATTGAGCAGGCCGTCTTTATTGGGATTGGCCAATTCCAGAGTTTTGTCAAAGCGGAATTTTTTTTCGAGATTTTCCAAAATAATTTGCGCCGCGTCAGGCTCGCTAAGCGCATGCACGGGCATGATCAATCTGCCTTCATTTCCAATCAGGGCCCAAGTCGCCTCGCTCACGGCTCCTAACTGCGGCGCCGCGTCACCGGTTTTGGCCTGCGTGCGCGGCGGAATGAGGTAAGCGCGCACTTCGGTCGATTCGCCTGGTTCCGCCCGACGCAACATCTTCGAATCATCGAGCAACCCGGACAGCTCGTTGACCTGATTATCGTAACCAATCGGCGCTTGAATATCGACGACGAGCTTGAATTCGCCGTAGTGATGCGCTTCTTCAACGGCGCGGGAATCCGCTTTAATGGCATTGGCGCTCGTCTCTTCGAGAATTTTGGCGTCGGAGGTTGTGGCGCGCACCGCGATGATTTCAACCAAACCCAGGCGAGGCGTTTGGGCGGCAACCTGCTTGGCGGCTTGGGGATAAATCGCCCATTTGGAACCCGCGGTCATGCCGTGTGCAACGCCGCCGCTTAACGTCACCATCTGATCTCTTCGCTGTTTGACGGCGACGAAACGCATCGGCTCGAACTCTTGAACGCCGAAAAACTGGCGATCTTGCGCGCCTTCCATCTGCGGATGCTGGCGCGATTTTTTTTTGGTCACCGCCGCGCTGGCGCGCTCGAAAACATCGCGATACGTGGCCGCTTCGCCGGGCGCCAGTTTGAGCAACTCCTGGCAAAGATAATACGTCAACGCGCCATGATCAACGGACTGGACCGTGATCTCGCCGGCTTCCTCATCATCGCGGCAACCGGCAATGAGAACGTAGCGGTCGCTCAATGGAAACCATCCGCTTGGCCCGGCGTCGCGGCTGCCGCTGCGCGTCGCCTTGCCGGTAATGGGCGAGGGCGGCAATTCCGCGACGGGCCGGTCATCGCCTTCCACCCAGCGCGACTTGCCGCCGAACGGATCGCGGCTGATGGTGCCGGAATGGCAACAATCAAAAATGAGCGTGACGAACGGGGTGATCTTGCTGACGCGCATCAGCCATTCGTGGATTTCATCGTCGGTGATATCACGATTGGGATTGGGACGGCGGCCGGTGTCATACGGCATGATGGTTTCATCCATGCCATCGCCGGTTTCGTCGCCTTCGCGGTCCGTCATTTGGGAGCCGTGTCCGGCGTAATGAAAAACGATGATATCATTTGCCGCGGCTTGGCCAGCCAAATTTTTCATCGCCGCCAGAATGCCGCCACGCGTGGCTTTTTCGTTTTGCAAGCGCGTGATGTTCTCGGGCGGAAAATGAAAATTCGTTTGCAAAATTCCCTGCATCAGCTCGACGTCATTCACGCAGCCGTCGAGGAAATTCAGATGAAGGTACTTGTCGATGCCGACCAGCAGCGCCAGCTTTTTGCCGGGGTTTTTCATGATTTCAGGCATTGGTTTTTTCTCCTTTTGTTTGGATTGAACAGACTTGGATTTGAGTTTTGTTTTGCCGGACTTGGGCTTCTTCGCTGCCGGCCCTTTTTGCTTTTTCGGCTTCATCGTTTCCTCTCTTGAGTTATCAATTGCGAACGCATGCTTCTAATTTCAACCGACAAGAATGAACGGCGCCCAAAAGTAAGGATGGCTGTAGTCTTTGGAACTTTCCGTCGCCTCCGGAACGCGCACGTCGCGTGCGGCCAAAGCTTGCTCAACTTCGCGCCGCACCGCTTTGATCTGTTCCGCGCTCAAGCGACGCAGATAATTTTGCGCCGCTTGCAAAGCGGCAGCGGCATCGCCATGCAATTGGTAAGCGCGATAAAATTCTTTCATGAACAGGCTCGTGGAAACGTCGTCAACCGGCCAAAGACTGACGATCAGCGCCCTAGCTCCGGCGCCCAAAAAACCGCGCGTCAATCCCAAAACGTCGTCGCCGTAAGTAACCTCGCCTTGGCCGGTGCGGCAGGCGCTCAACACCACCAGCTCGGCGTTTAACGGCAGGCCTAATAATTCATACATGCTCAATGCCTCGCCGTTCGCCAGCAAAATCGCTGAGAGTAGAGGATTTTCATCCGAAAGATAACCGTGCGTGGCAAAGTGCAGAATGGAATGCCGGCTGATTTCCTGGCGCACGGCCGATTCCGTTGCTTCGCCTCCCAGCAAAAGTTTGCGCGGCTCGAATAAGCCGGCAACATACGCCGCTTCGGCAGCCGCCGCGGGAATGCGCGGAAAAGTGACCGGTGGCGCTTCGGCATGCGGTTTAAAAGAAGCCGCGTCATCTACGCCGATAGCAAGCAAGCTGCGTGACACTTGCGTCTGCGGCGCGCGTCTTAAAAATTGCAACGTGCTGGCGCTTGGCAAAAACGACAGCGTGTGCGTGGCCGCAAGCGGCTGGCCTTGCCAGGGCAGCGCCTGAAACGGCAGCTCATGCGCCGCGCCGAACGGCACGATGAGCACGCGCTGATATTGACTCAAAATTTTGGCGAAAGGTTGCAGTAAAATTTCACTGAGCTGTGCACCCAACGCCTCGACCGGTTTTTGCTTTTCGCAAGCGCCGCGAAATTGGCGAATCTGCCGCGCCAGCGTCTTGGCGTCAATCGAGGCGCGATGGTGTTGCACCATCCCGGCACGCGTGATCGCCCACGCCAACAAATCCTCGCCGAGAAAATAATATTGCAGCAGCGCCGTGTTTTCCGGCAGCGCGTCGCAAACGGCTTCGAGCGCCATCACCTCCGCTTGGGGATTCAGCAGCCGGTGAAATTCGGGATGCGTTTTTGCCAGATCATTTTCTATTTCGCGCAACTTGTTTGCATCTTGCTCGATTTTCAGATTGAGTTCTTCAACCCGTTTGGCGTCGGGATTTTGCTGTTGCCTTTCCTGCGCCAACAAACCGCGCCACACCTGGGCTTGGTTGCTGAGTTGACGCCACGCGCGCAACGTCTCGCCGGCCAAATTATGGGCGGAGGCATGAATCGAGCTGCCCGCCATCAAATCCAACAAGGCGCGCGCCTTGCCGCGCTCGGCATAGTTGAAAGCCTTGGATCGATTAACTTCGTTAAGCGATAGCGCCACACGCGCGGCGGAAAAGTATGGCATTTGAGCGCCGTAACCGCTCGCCAGCGCAAGTTTCAGCTCATCGCGCGCAAGCAGATGGCGCCGCTCTTCCAAAAGGGCAATGGCTTGATCGTAATAAGCCAGTGCTTCCGGCAGATGCTGCAATCCTTCATGGATTTCTCCGTAGTTGTTCATAACTTCCCACGGCCGTTCGTTTTGCTGCCACCAACGCTCGCCAGCCAAACGTTCGAGCGCCGCCCAATGTTCTTTGGCCTCGGCGTAGGCTTTAACACGCGTAAAAAATGTAACGGCCAGTTCATGGGTATTGCGAAGTTGCTGGCGGGCCTCCTCTTCGGCGCGCGTGCCGGAAAATTTTTGCATGACTTGCGCCATCTTCCCGCCAAAGCCGGCAGTCGGTCCGCCTTGATCGAGGTACCGCTGAAAAGCGGCGGCCGCTTCCGGGTAATTTTTGCGATAGCCGTGCACGGTCGCTTCGAAAAAATAGCCTTGTGCAGAGGATGACGCTTTGGCCTGCTTTAAAGCTTCATCAAACCAAAGATTCGCGGTTTCGACCTCGCCATCATCCTGCGCCTTCCGGCCGCGATAGAGCGGAACCATCACGCGCACGTATTCGGCAACGACTTGCGCCGATTGGTTGGCGGCCCAGTCATTCAGATCGTTCGACATCTGGTCGGTGATCGCATGATCCGATTGTCCCGAAAAAACTGTGGCAAATTGATCGAAAAATGTTTTCGCCATTTCCAACGGTTCGCCGCTCTGCGCCGGCAATTGAAGTTTTTGAAAGCGTGCCGCAATGCGTTCCAGACCATCGACATCCAGGTATTGATTATAAAGATTGTAAAGCTTCATATTCAGGCTGACGGCTTCCTGGCGTATCCTGGCGACGGCCCCGGATGGCGTCTGGATCTTTTGCATCGCAATATCCAGCGCCTGCTCGAAAAAAATCAAAGCGGCAGCCCGGTCGCCGATCGCGAGACAGACCTGGCCGCGATCCACCAAGCTTTGCGCGACATTTATTTTCGCACCGAGCGCTTCAAATAAAAATTGCGCCGAATGAAAGCAAGCGAGCGCGCGCTCGTAGTCGCCAATGCGGCTCAACCAATAGCGCCCAACGCGGCACATCAACAAACCCAGGCCCAGCGCAAAACTAAAACTGCCGGTGGTTTTACCCCAATCCCCGATCGTTTGGGCCGTCGCGCTATCGACAGTCAGTTGGCCGTTGCCGATGCCGCTCAACAGGTGATGAACGCCAGCCGTCCACGCGCCAAGATGATCACCGGCTTCCTCAAATAACATTTGCGCTTGCTTTGCATGTTCAGCGGCAATGCGATATTCGTCGTTGCATATCGCCAAATAACCGCGGCGCAATTGAATAGCCGCCAGTCCGCGCGGCGTTGCGGCTTGTTGAAACAAAGCTTCGGCTTGATCGTAAGCCCGGCGCGCGCCGTCGAGATCGAAAGCAGCGCGCTCAAATTCACGTTGTTCTAAAAACGCCGCCAAAGCGCTGCCGGACAAGCCGTTGTCACGGAGATAAAAATTCCAGGCCTCGGGCGCGCTCAACGGCGCCGCCAACCAATCGCCTTCCGCCATGTGAATGTTGGCAACGCCGGCCGCGTCGCCCATTTGCTGATAGATAGCTCGCGCCTGGCTGAGTCGCGCCGTCGTCTCTTCGCGCCGGCCGACGAGAAAATAAAGGTTGGCGAAAACGAGATCGATATAACCGAGCCAGGGAGAGAGTCCCATCACTTGCTCAACCTGCCGGCGGACTTCAAAAATTTTTTGCTCGACGGCATTGAACTGCATGACATTGAGCGGCTCCGGAGTGGTTTCGGTTGCCGTCTTGCGAAATAAGGCGCGCGAGGTTGGAACCGCCGGCAACAAAGACGAAATCAATCGATTTAGCACTTGCGTGAACGGATCCTGAACCTGGCTCCGGAACCAGCGCCGGCGTGCTTCCACTTCTTTACTCAAAGCGATTGGGCGCCAAAACGTCGTGGTCTCAATACCGCCATCCGCATCGCCGCCGTCGGGAAAAAAATTATATTGCAGGCAATGCGCCCAATAATTGCATGAATCGGCAAAGAAGCGAAAATTGACCGTCATCGTCTCGCCAATTTCCTTCACGCAGGCAATGGCGCCCGGCGGTTCACCTTGCAGCAAATGCACGTGCGCGCGTGAAAGCAAAGCCAAAGCCAGTTGCTCCGGATCGCTTTGCGCCCGCGCCGCGGCCAGAAAATTTTCCGCAAGCTTGCGGGCTGCGGCCAAATTGCCTTTGCGTTCCTCATAGATAAAGGAATTTCCCAAAGCCGCGTCAAGCTCCAGCATCAATGGGTTTATTTCCATAAAGATCGAAGACCCCAATACCTTGTCAATAAGTGCGGGAGAAAATTCATCGTCAAGCCTCATCGCGTCGAAGGGAGTTTCAAAACCGCCAAATTGACGTCCATCCAGCCGTTTTACGGATTTTAAAAAAGGCTTGGCGCTAAGAAGTGCAGGCGAGATCTGAGGTCGCATCGCCCTTTTATTATATAGACAATAAAAAAGCTGATTTTCTCTCTAAATTTTTTTGAGAAAAGAAAAATAGTTTACAACTTAATCTAGCAACAATACTCCAGCGTGGTTTCCGCCAAAATTTTCGCGAGATCAACCAGTGATTGCAACTCCACCCATTCTTCATCCGCGTGCGCGCCGGCGCCAATCGGGCCGATCACCACGGTTTCGATGCCGGCCGCGGCGAGCAGGGCCGAATCCATCCAAAAAGATTGGCCAATATGAGGCGGCGAGATCCCGCGCACGCGCAGGGCAGCTTTTTCTACGGCGCGAACAATCGCCGCGTCCTCCGCAACTTCAAAAGGTTCACGTGTACAAAACGCGCGGACGGTTGCTTTAAACTGAGAATCTGCGGCCGCCAACCGGTCGATGATCTTTTGGAGCTCATCAATAACCTGCGCTTCCGTCTCGCCGGGAATCGTGCGGCGTTCGATTTTTAATTTACAACTCGCGGCGTATGTGCTCAATCCCGAGCCGCCGTTGATGAGCGCGGCATGCAATGATGGCGGCCCAACCAGCGGATGGGGAGGACGCGTGCGCAATTTTTTTTCCAATTTATCCAACGCCGCGAGAAAACGGCCCATCATCATATTCGCATCGACGCCCTCATCAAAGCGGCTGCCGTGCGCGGCGCGACCGAACGTTTCAACTTCCAACCAGACGAAACCTTTGTGGGCCCGGCAAAGATTCATCTCCGTCGCTTCGGTGACAATCGCGCCGTCAACTTTGTAATGTGAAACGATGTCGGCGGTGCCGAGACTGAAATATTCTTCATCGGCAACTGCCGCCAGCAAAACCTCACCGTTGAAAACAGCTTTCGCATCGACCAGCGCTTTAATGGCCGTCATGCATGCGGCGATGCTTCCTTTCATATCATACGCGCCACGGCCGTACATTCTGCCGTTGCGAATTACCGCGGAAAATGGCGCCGGCATGCCTTCGACGCCGACCGTGTCGAGGTGCCCATTGAACATCAGCGAACGGCCGTGTCCTTTTCCTTGCAACCGTCCAACGACACTCATCCGATCGGCTTGCGGCTCGTGCGTCATTACGTCGAGATGAAGGCGGCGTAACGCTTCGGCAATGTACGCTGCAATCTCCGTCTCGCCATGCCCAGCGGGCACGAGCTGTGGATTGATGGAATTAATGCTGATGAGATCAGACAGCGTTTTGATGAGATAATCACGATCAAAGTTGAGGTTCATTTCTCTTCCTTTAAGAAGTTGTCACGGCGAGCGCTTTCCAGCGAAGCCGTCTTTCTCCGACAAGAAGATCGCTTCGGCAAAAGACGCCTCGCGATGACAAGAGTTTATTTTACGAAACGTCTTTGCGCCAAATAGTGCCCGCTCGAATGACGACGCTAAACAAGAATAATTTTTTCGCCGACAGCCTTCAATTTGGTTTCACCGCCGCCTGCACGCCAATGTCGCGGGCTATGCGCAGTCGCATGGTTTTGCGCGGAATCAGCCCTGCTTCGCGCTGCCAACGGCTCATCTCTTCTGCCGACCACGTTCCGGATTCGCTGGTCATGGCAAAATAGAAATCCAGCCGTCCGCCGATCTGGCCGATTTTCTGTGCGGCGTCAATGCGCAGCGCCTCGACGATCGCCACCACACCGCCGGGTCGCAATGCGTTGGCGAGGCGGCGCATGAGGGCGCGATTCGTTGCGTCATCAAAATGATGCACCAGCGAAGCGACGAGAATGAAATCATACGCTGCATTGCCAAAATTTTCCGTCAGCGCGTTGCCGGCGCGATGCACGACACGCTCGTCCATATTTTCTTTAGCGAGAATCGGCGCCGCATATTTGATGGCGACTTCGAGATCGAGAATTGTTGCCCGCAATTATGAATAGCGACGGCAAAATGAAACCGACCAGAAACCATGCGAGCCGCCGATGTCCAACCTCTCGAGCGGAGATTGAGGCAACCGCAAGCGCCGCACGACTTCTTTGACCATCGGCTCGATTCCGGAGCGCATGCCGCGCTGGTAAGCTTGCCATTGCTCCGCGCGCATCTCGGCGTGCATGTGAATCGGCTTGCCGGTGCGCACAAAATCTTCGCAACGCATCCACCAGTCCCATTCCGTCAATTGAAACAAAATTTTATCGCGCGCGGATTCGGCGCTGTTTTGCAGAAGCCATTTGCGCGCCAGCGGGGTCAATGCATAGCGTCCTTTCTCCGCATAGGCCCAAAATTATTGGAGGCTCAGGTCGCTAGGAAATTGTAGACGCGTGTGGGAAAATGAAGGAGGTTTGGCGATGGGCATAGTTTGCTTTAATAACCTTCGCG
>Ga0247727_10009309_pt1 | contig 17860 bp, 19 predicted proteins | sample WisWelCaveWW1625_FD_202498 | JGI IMG/M metagenome (GOLD analysis project Ga0247727, IMG submission 202498) | Biofilm microbial communities from Wishing Well Cave, Virginia, United States - WW16-25 | ecosystem: Environmental > Aquatic > Deep subsurface > Groundwater > Cave microbial mat | place...
GTACGGCATGGGCACCACCAGGTGGGTGCCGTGCTGGCCGATATACCCGGCGGTAATCACGGTTTGCGAAGGAAGCTGGCGCTCGATGATGAAGCTCCACTGCTGCGCGATAGCCGGACGAACAAAGGGGTCCCACAGCCGGATGTTGCTCCCCACGAACGGATCCAGAGCTGACACAACCGTGAAGCCCTGCTCGGTGGTTTGACCGATGGGCCCGCTCTCGTAGATGGATTCAAATTCGACATTGAACGGGGGATTGAGCGGCAGCCGGAGATTGGTCCCGGTGCCTTCCATGAACGACGAGATGGTGTAGGCGCCGCGCAGCACCGTTTTCCCGCCCAGGGCCCTCGGCGTCCAGGCGAAGCCGACGCGCGGCTGGAAGTCCTTCTTGAACGGATGATACAGCGCCCGGCTGTTGCCGTCCTTGCCGGCCAGCAGGAGCCGGCCGGTGAACGGCTCGAAATTGGACTGCCGGTCCTTTACCTCTACCAGCGGGCTGTGGTACTCCCACCGCAGGCCCAGGTTGAGCGTCAGCTCGTCGGTGGCGCGCCAGTCATCCTGGAAATAGAAGCCCAGAATGATCTTGCGATGCCCCCAGCTTCCGGTGTTGACGCCGCGGCCGGCGCGGTTGGGATAGCCGAGGAAGAAGTCCGCCTCGGCAAACCCCACCGAGGCCGGGTTGGGGTTGGCCGTGAAGCGGCCGTCGAAGCGGATGAACCCGGTCCGGCCATTGTTGCCGGCGTAGAAGGGATTCATCTGTTGGCGCAGGAGCTGGCCGCCGGTCTTCATCATGTGCCGCCCGCGAATAATGGTCAGGTTGTCGGCATAGTGAAACGTATTGTTGGGGAAGTTCTGCTGGGTGCCGATGTTGTTGCTGCCGATGCCGCTGGCCAACCCGTTGGTGAACTGAATGGACATCAGCCCGCCGGCGCGGTCGTTGCCTCTCTGGATCCCCAGTTTCTCGGCGACGGCCCCCAGTCCCTTATCTTCGCCTCCACCGTGGAGCTTGATGCGGTTCACCCCGGCGCGGAACTCGTTGACCAGGGTGGGGCTGATCGTGCGGGTCCAGTTGATCACACCGGCCTCAAAGGGGGCGTGATTGAAGGTGTTGAAAAACAGGGGGAAGCTGCTCTGGCCGGGTTGCTCCTGCCGGCCCCAGGAGTAGCGCACAGAAAAGTCGTCCTTGTCGCTCAGCTTGGCGTCCATCTTGGCGTCAAACTGGTCGGTGATGAGCTGGCTGCGGCTGGCATTAAGCTGGTTGAACCGGAGGTCGCTGTTGAGCGGCAGCGGGTACAGGTCAGTCGAGTTGAACAGGTTTGTCGCCACGATGTTTCTGCGGGCAAGGGGGATCTGGTTGTTGAGGAAGGGTGTGCGGACCCCCCCGGCCCCGGTAGTGAGCGGGTCGTAGAGCTGGATCCGCCGCTCCGTGAGCAGCCGGGAGAAGTCGCCTCGCCGGAACTCCGCGGGGATCACCGAGACGGTCCCGATGGACGCCGGAGTGTTCCTGCGAATTCCCTGATAGTCGCCGAAGAAGAAGAGCCGGTCGCGCTTGATCGGCCCGCCGATGGTGCCGCCAAACTCGTTCCACCGGATGGGCGATCTGGGCGCTTTGCCTGTCCGGGGATCCGGGGCCAGCGACCAGTTGCGGCCCCAGTTGTTCGCGTTCAGCTTGTCGTTGCGGAGGAACTCGAACACGACGCCGTGAAAATCATTGGTTCCTGACTTGAGCGAAACATTGATCACGCCCCCCTGGAAGTTGCCGAACTCGGCCGAGGCGTTGTTAGTGATCATCTTGAATTCCTGAATCGCATCCAGGTTGGGCTGGTAGGAGGTCAGGTTGTCCGAGGTGTGGTTGTTGTCGATGCCGTCCAGCAGAAAGTTGTTCGCCTCTTTGCGGTTGCCGTTGACGTAGGGCCGGCCGCCGCCGCCCGTCCGCACGCCGCTGTTAAAGACCGAGGGGTTCGTGGTGGTGACGCCGGGCGCCATCAGGGTCAGAGCTATGTAGTTGCGGCTCATCAGCGGCGTGTTGACGATGGAGTTGGCCGTTATGACCGAGCCGACAATCGTCGTTTCCGTATTCAGCAGCGGCGCGACGCCGGTGACTTCGACGGTCTCAACTACCGCCCCCACTTCCATCTGAACATCGAGCCGGGCCCTCTGGTTCATCTCGAGCTGGATGTTTGGGCGTGTCGTCGTTTTGAATCCCTGGGCTTCCACCTTCAGCTCATACTTGCCAACAGGGATGCGGGGAACGGCATAGATGCCCTCCTGGTTGGTTTGGGAGGGCCACTGGGTGCCCCTCTCCATATCTCTGGCGGTTATGGCAGCGCCCACGATGGCTGCCCGGTCGGGTCGGTGATTCGGCCGGTAATCCCGGCGCTGACTTCCTGGCCCAGAGCCGGAATGACAGCCAGCAACAACAACGAGAACAGACCGACAAACAATCCGTGGCGACTGCGCATGGATGTGACCTCCTCACTGTGACTCAGAATCCCACACAAGCTCTTCGCTGATTCGTTCATTATCTCGCGGCTGCGTTGAGTTGACAACGGCTGGGGCTTATACCGCTCAAAACACGGCTGTTGTTTTGCTTGACAGGCCGCTCGAGCCGCGCTGGCCAAGGTCCGGCCGGCATGGCCGCCGGCCCCCATGATAGAATCCCCCCGCACAGGAGGCCCGCCCCAACGCTCATGCCGATCATTGATTTTCACAACCACTTCTACCCGCCGGCCTACTTGGAAGCGCTCGGTTCCGGACCCAGCGCCGTGCGCGTGACGGTGGACGAGGAGGGCAATCCGCGATTGCACTACCCCGGGGATTACAACGTCGTGGTTCGCGGCCATCGGGATATCGAGTTTCGCGAGCGCGTGCTGGACGAGCACGGAGTGGATTTGCAAGTGCTCACCTTCACCACGCCCGGCGTCCACGTTGAGTCGCCCGCGACCGCCATCCGGTTTGCCGGCCGGGTCAACGACGCGTTCGCGGAAATCGCCGGTCGGAGAGGCCGGCGGTTCACCGCGCTGGCGACACTGCCGCTGTGCGATCCGGGCGCGTCGGTTCAGGAGTTGGAGCGGGCGCGCCGCGAGCTGGGATTCCGCGGCGCCATGCTCTTCAGCAACGTGAACGGCGTGGAGCTGAGCGATCCCCGTTTCTGGCCGCTGTACGAGGCTGCCGATGAGATGGAGGCGGTTCTCTACATTCATCCCGCCCAGCCGGCGGGGGTGGAAGCGATGCTCGATTTTTGGTTGATGCCGCTGGTCGGCTTTCTGTTCGACACAACGCTAACCGCGGCCAAGCTCGTTTTCAGCGGGACGATCGAGCGATTTTCCCGCATCCGGTGGGTGCTGGGGCATCTCGGCGGCGCCATCCCCTTTCTGGCCGAGCGGCTGGATCGCGGTTTCCACGCCTTCCGGGAATGCCGCGCGAACATCCTCCGGCCCCCCAGCGAGTACCTCAAGCGATTTTATTACGACACGGTGAATTTCGACGCCAATGCCCTCGATCTGGGGATCCGCTTCGCCGGGGCCGATCACATCCTGGCCGGCAGCGACTACCCGCACCAGATCGGCAGCCTCCCCTCGATGCTCGACAGCATCCGGTCGCTGCGGATCTCAGAAATCGAGCAGGCCGGCATCCTGGGCAACAACGCCGCTGGGCTGCTGGGACTGAAGGGGGCGGGGTAGTCCGGGTGAGGATTCCGCTGGCGGAAACTCGCATTCTACCTGGTGCAGTTTTCGGGGAGCAGGTCAAACGAGCGCTCCTCCGGAGTCCCGGCGCCGAAACAGGGGGACGTCGGAACCCGGAACAGCCAGGGGCTTTTCCCGGCGGCGCGCCTCTGATACCATCCTCAGGAGGACCCGTTCTGCGGCCAGGAGCGGCTTCCCGATCAGCGCTTGTGTTCTGGCCGCCTCCGGAAACGGCCGGGCGGTTGCGCCAGGACGACCGACCGTTAGAATAGAACGATCGTTCGTACTAAAGCCCGGCCATCCACGCTATGCCAGAGAAAACCGACCGGCTGGCGGAGGCCGCCCTGACCCTCCGCGGCGGGCGGATGGGCGGGGAAAACACGCGCCGCCACATCCTGGCCAAGGCCACCGACCTTGCCTCGCTGGCAGGCCTGGAGGGCCTCACCATCGGCCGGCTGGCCGCCCAGCTCTCCCTCAGCAAAAGCGGGCTGTTCGCTCACTTCGGATCCAAAAAGGAGCTGCAAGCGGCGGTCGTCGACCACGCCACCGAAATGTTCCTGAGCGAGGTCGTCGTCCCGGTTCTCAACGTCGATCGGGGGGCGCCGCGGCTGGCGGCCATGCTGGAATCCTGGCTTTCTTACGTGGAGAGGAGCGTGTTTCCGGGCGGCTGTTTTTTCGCCTCCGCTTCCCTGGAATTCGACGACCGGCCGGGAAAGGTGCGCGACATCCTGGCCCTACGGACCCGCTGGTGGCTCGAGTCCATCGAGGAGGAAATCCGCGTCGCCCAAGCCCGCGCTCACTTCCGGGCCGGCATCGACCCGGCCCAACTCGCCTTCGAGTTGCACGCGCTGGGTCAGGAAGCCAACTGGGGCTTCCAGATGTTCCGCGACCCCCGCTGGTTTAAGCGGACCCGGAAGAGCTTCGCCGACGCGCTGGCCCGCGCCGCCGCCCCCCGGCGATCCAGTCACTCGCCCCGGCGCCGGCGGCGCCCCCCTCGATAATTGGCTGGCCGCGATTATCTGCTGCTGACCCAGATCGGGCTCGACCAGGCCAGGTGCCCGTTGCTCTGGCGCAGACGGACGTAGTAATACACCTCGCCGGCCAGCGGCTCGGTGTCCTGAAACTCGAACTCCACCTGGCGGGCGTTGGGGGCCAGCGTATAGAGGAATCGCCCGTTGCGGACGATCTCTGCCTTCTCCACCACATCGGTGCCCACGGCCTTCACTTTGAGCCGGGGCGCTTTCTCCGAGGCGAATGCCTCCCCCAGGAAGTGCTCGGCGCCGCCCGGTTCCACGGCCCGGAAATCGAGCACGATGTTGTCGCTGGCCGCGTAGGTCCGCCGGGCTTGGAGCGCCTCGAAGATCCCCGCCACGGAAAGTTCAGCGGCGTAGACGGCGGCATAGGACATGTGGGTGGAAAAATGATCGGAGCTGGCGATGAATCCCATCTTGCGGCCGCGGGCCAGCGCGTCCCAGGCCCAGGAGCCTTGCCGCTTGCCCCAGATCTGCTCGACGCCCGGCGGCTGCGGCGCCCCGTCGTACTCATAGTTCTGGCGGCGTCCCTGGTAGATCTCCATCACCGGCTGGAATTCCGGATCGTGAAATTGCCAGTCGATGGCCGGTCCGGTGAGTTGATGGGGGATGGTGAGAGCCGGATAACCGGACTCCCGCAGCCGCTTCCACAAGTACGGGGGCAAATCGTCGGGTGATTCAGCGCGGGCTGGGCCGCCCCGTCCGCCCACCAGCGGCCCGCCGCGGCGCGCAAAAAAAATGTTCTTGTGCCCGCCGGGGCTGCCCGCGCTGCGCTCGTAGGCGTAGAGGGGCTCGAACACACCGGGCACCCGCATCAAGTCAGAGTACTTTTGAATGCGCCACCAGGTCATCGAATTCACCCCGGCGGCGAGCGGCTCGGGGCCAATGTGGTCGGTGCTGGCAAAAAAATCCAGCATGGCAGCATCGCGCGCGTAGCGATAGGCGTCCTCCAACGCCCCGTCGGGACGACCGTGGTGGTTGATGTCGGTGTGGCGATGCATCTCCCCCCACAGCAGCCGATACCGCCGCGCGTTGGGGCCGGGGGCAGTCAGCACATGGTCCGGCCAGGTGCGGCGGCCGGAGGCCTCGGCAACCTCCACCGCTGGCCAGGCGAGCGAATTCAACTGCGCCGGTCCCGGCGGCGCGGCGCCCTCGGCCCGGCCATAGTAAAGATCGTTGTCGAGGGCCTGGAACGGCGCCCGGCGGCGATCGGTGACCCAGAGGATTTGCAACGCCCCTTCGCCGTCGCGGGAAGTTACGGCGCGCGCGGCCTGCCGTCCTGCGCTGGGCTCCAGGGATATCGGCCCCGACCAGCGATCCCCCTCGTAACTGCGCGCGATGATCCGCCACATCTGCTGGTTGGTTGTAGTGCGAGAAAAAAGCCAGACTCGTCCGCGACCGTCCACCGCCAGGTGCGCGAATTCGGTGATGGGGGGCAGCCCCTCTGCTGGGTCCGCCGCCGGAACCAACAAGTTGTTGCCGTCAACCACGGCCAGGCGCACGCGGCGCTCCGAGTGCAGGCCCGCCCGCATTTGCGAGGCGTCTTTCCCCCAGCCTGCATTCCCCTCTTCCCAGGCTACCCAGGCGCGGTCTTGCCGATCGACCGTCACATGGGGCCGCGCATGAAAGCGCTGGTCCCCGGTGAGAGCGCGCGCGGGCAACAGGCGGTTGTTTGCGTAGCGCGCCAGGTAGATATCGTATTTCCCGTTTTGATAGGTATCCCAGGCGAGGTACAGGCCGCCGAGGGAATCCGCCGCCATCGCCGGTTCCCAGGCGTTCGCCTCCCCGCTGGTCACCTCCATCGGCAGCCCCCAGCGGCCATCCATCAGGGGCCGCAAGAATATCTGGCTGCATTTGCTTTTGCCCCCTCCCTGCCAGGTCAGCCAGATTCTGCCCGTGCTGTCGGTCGCCAGGGAGGGTTGCGTATCGGGGAACGGATTCGTGGTCAGCCTGTGGATCGCCGAGAGCCTGCCGCGCCCGAAAGATCGCCCGTACAGATCCCAGTTCCCTTCCTTCTGTTCCGACCACACGCACCAGACCTCGCCGCGGCCGTCCACCGCCAGCGCGGGCCGATGCAGGTCTCCCTGCCCCTGGTTCATCTGCATGCTGGTGCCCAGAGAACCAATCTCCAGTGGGGCCAGGTGCAGCGTGTCTCCCTCGCCGTCAAAGACCACCCACGCCGCCCAGGTCCGGCCGTTGCGCCCGGTGGCGATGGCAGGGTAGTCCTGGTCGGCGGCCCCGGTGGCCACCGGGTGAATCTCAAACTGCGCTGGCAGGCTGGCAGAGAACAACAAGAGGGACAAGAAACTCCACAGGCGCAACACCTCGCGGCGTCGATTTGCTCCAGAACTGTGGTCCCACCGGAAGGTTCCAGGGGAATCCACAAGTACCCCCTTGAAAATGAGTCTCACGCTCTATGGTGGATTAGAAGGATCTGGTGGAAAATGAACATGAGTTCGATTGGAGTAAGTTTCGTTTCTTTCTCCTTGTGACTCTCCTTGAGGGCGCGGCCGCCAGATCGCGCCCTTTCCTTTTTGGCGGATCAGGGGAGGCGCAGCCAGAAAAGCCTGTTCGGCTACCGCTGGCAGGTGCGGGCTTCTTCCAGCAGACGCCGGGCGCGGATCGGATTATAAACCCCGCACGGGCAGAAACGCGCCAACGTCAGGACCGCTTCGTCCGGGGTGCGGCGGCCCTCCCTGACCATGTCGAGCATCTTTTTCGCCATGTTGAAAGAGACCATCCCGTGTCCGCACATGGTCGATAGTTCGAGCACCTGGCTGTTGGGCAGGTGATCGTGGCGGTCCCAGAAGCCGAGCGAGTATTCCACGCTGTGCCGGGTGATGCCGGTCGACCGGCAGCACTCCTGCGCGCCCTCCACCGAGGTGCTCATGTTGATGGAAAGCCCCAGGTCGGCCTGTATCACCTCGCGCAGGCAGGTCAACGCATTTTCTTTGTTGTCGAATACGGCGGCTACGGTCCCCGGCTTTTTCACCGCCGCGATCACGCTCTCATAATCCTGGCTGTAATCGCGCCTCCAGTGCGCGGTGGGATTCAGGTGGGGGGAAGGCTGATAGCTGCCGAAGTTGCCGTTGCCCAGGTTGGCCGGCCGGTGGCGGACGCAAATGCGCAGGAAAGCGCGTTGCTTCTCCACCGCGCCCTGGTCGTTCTTGCCCCGGCAGGGGATGGCGAACAGGATGTAGTCGTCGCGGAAACTGGCCGAGTTACCGTACCGATGCAGGGTGTTTGTCACCAGCAGCCTCCTCGACTTTTTCAATGTTGGTCGCGCGCCCCAGACCGAGGTTGGTTTTGGCGCGGTGGTAAGTGTAGCCGTGCTCGTCGAGCAGGGCCGACAGCGTCCGCTCCTCGCCATCCGGCCCGCAGCGGGTGGATACGCCCACCGCAAGCACGGTATTGACCTCGCGCGACAATTGGTCGATAGTTTCCAGCAACTCGGGAACCCGCTCCACCGCCGTTTTGATCTCCACGATGGCGGAGAGGATTTTTTCGTTGAGCAGATCGGGCTTCAAATCCCCCTTGGACTGGTCGGTCATCAGGTGGGTGATAGGGTTTTTGGCCTCGAAGGCGACGCCGGCGGCGGCCAGCGCGCGGGTGACTTTTTGAATGTCGCCGAACCGCACGCCGACGCCGGGACGGCCGAACTCGATCACATAGCCGGCCTCCCCGACCGCCACGCGGTGAGCGACGTCGTTGGTCTTAACCTCTTCGGTGCCGCGGCCATGGATGCCGGTGGACTTGTGCTCCACCAGCGGGTCGGAGAACACGCGGCGGACGATGCGCGGCCACTCCAGCTCTTCCATGACGAAGGCCGCCGTGGGGCACACGTCCGGCTCCGGCTCGAAGCGGAACCGGAAGATCTTGGCCAGCCGGCGCGCCGCGCGGACGAAGACCGGATTCAGATGCTCCTGGCTCATCCCGCGGAAGCAAGTGGAGCACTCCACGCACTCGTCATAGTTGATGGTCGCCCGGTGGATATGGGGGTCGATGTAGATGGCCCCCATCGGGCAGACCGGTATGCAGTTGCCGCAAGCCACGCATTTTTTCGGATCGATCTGCATCGCGCGAATCCTTTCCACCCGGAGATAGTCTAGCACACAGCCAGGCGGGCGGAACCCGTGGGGTGGTAGTGTCCTCTTAGCGTGTTGCTGCCTCAGGCCTGCTTTGTTCTTGTTCTCACTCTGTGTTTTTTGGGCAGCGCGATCGCGGGTGGGGCGGTCATTGTTTGCTCAGGAGCCTCTGGCTGGTTAGGCAGTATCCGGAGCAACGGTATCGGGGGAGGGGTGTGGCCCAACCGCATTGCCATGTTTTGAAGGAACTCTCTGGCGTATGCCCACGAATTAAAAACTGCACTCCCGTCCTTGAACGCGCTTACCCCTTCTGGCGTTGGCTTGTAGCCTTCGTCTACTTGATAGACCAGTTGGTAACAGCATTCGACAGCGAATACCGTTTGGGGGCTTTCAGCGGAATCGATGCTATCGAATCGGAACTGAACCTCCGTGGATAGAGTCTGGCCGTCTAGGTGCGCGCTAGAATCGTGCGACAAACGCAACCGGAACGGCTGCTTGAGGCTCACATTTACTTTTGCCCGAGATGCACTGCAAGAGAGCAAGGATACGCCTTGCAGTTCGCATCGCATCTGCACCTTGAACGCAGCTTGAACTTCTTCGATTGTCTGCGAAATCAGCATACGGGCGAAATCACGTCGCTGTTCTGCCAAGAGTCAAACACGCCGATGGGCTTCTCAGGATCATACATTGCCTCTCTCTTTCCAACGATCGTGTAGGCGAATTGATACTCCACGTCCCCGTTCAATCTTTGGTAATTTCTTCGAGCTTCGACTGGGTCCGTCATTAACAGGATCAGGCGATTCATCGCCTGATCCTGAATCTTTCCGATCTCCCAGCGCTTTACGCTGGCTACACCAACACCTAAGTAGTCGGCGAATTCTTTTTGGGTCATCCTCAAGCGCTTCCTGGCGTCGCGGATCTGATTGCTCGTCAGGAGACCATACTTGCGGCGGTACGCATCCGAAATCAGGCGCGTAAACACACCGCTTTGCTCGTTGCTTAGCGTCTTGAAGCCGCAGCGGGTACACAAAAGACCATCGGTGCGAACGGTGAACTCCTCCCCGTTGCGCGTACCGCTAAGATCAACGGTCTGACGCTCCAACTTGCCTTTCCCGCATGCAAAGCATTTCATGGCAAAATCCTCGTTTCTCTACGGGTAGTCTTCGTGAAAGGAGAAAACAACGAGAAGCTCCTCGCCGTTCTGCCGCGTGAAGCAGAATTTTATATAGATGGGCTTTCGGAACTGTGACGAGTTCCAAGCGAAAGCGTACATTCGCTTGCCCTTGAACATTAGTTCTCCAGATACGTGGCCAGGGGGATGCGGTCCCCGGCGATCCGCTGGCCGGATCTCTGATAGGGCCAGCACGACGGCTGCCAGGCGCTCACCAGGGTCGAAAAGATCAAGTTCGCAGAACTCGCCTTCCAGTTTTTGGCTTCCATGGATGAACCCTCCTTGGATGGCCCGTCGGGCGCGTTCGATGCATTTACGCGACAATCCCTTGGGAGCACGCCATCTCCTCCGTATGTAGGGTATCATATGATGCCCAACGAGTCAATTGGAAAAATTTGACTTTTCGGAGCAATGCTGGCCATAAGGCCCTGTGGTCACTACCCGCCGGGATTCGGTCAGCCCAGATCCAGCAGGATCAGCTCCGCGTCCATCTGCGTCTCCAGATGCAGCGTCCTCTCGTTCGCCATCCTCGCCTGGTCGCCCGGTCCGAGCTGGTCCCCGTTCAGGCGCAGGGCGCCGGAGATCACGAACACGTAGGCTTTGCGCTGGGCCAGCCACGGGCGCCTCACCTGCTCCCCTGCCCGCAGGCCGGCCAGATAGACCACCGCATCCTGGTCGATCGCCAGCGTGCCGGGCACGTCGCCGGAGGAGACCACCGGCAGGAGTTTTCCGGCTCGATCCGAGTGGGTGAACCGGCGCTGCTCCCAACGGGGAGGGAGACCCCGCGTCCGCGGCATCATCCAGAACTGGAGGAAGTGCGCCGGCTGCTCCGCCGAGCCGTTGTACTCGGAGTGAACAATGCCCGAGCCCGCCGACATCACTTGCACCTCGCCGGCCGTGATGACGCCCTGGTTGCCCTGGCTGTCCCGATGCTCGAGGGCGCCTTCAATCACGTAGCTGACTATTTCCATGTCGCGATGTCCATGCGAAGGAAAGCCCGCGCCGGGCGCGATGACGTCGTCGTTAAAAACCCGCAACGGCCCCCAATGCGTATTGGCCGGATCGTAATAGGTATCAAAAGAAAAATGCCAATGCGTGGACAGCCATCCCCACTCCTCCTGATGACGCTCCTCCGAACGAATGATGTGGATCATCGAGATTTTCCCGGAGCCGCAGGCCCCGACCTTAATTCTTGCCTTTTGCTTTTCTTTCCGTATCGCCATGCTATCATTTCCACAGCGGAACACTCTGCCCGGAGGTTGGCAATGTCTTCCCATCGTCGCCGTTTTCTTCAGTTGCTGGCCTCCCTGCCCGGGGCCGGCGTCCTGCTGGGCGCCCTCGCGCCTGCCCGGCTCTGGGCCAAGCGCCCGCAGCGAGACGTTTACAGGGAACTGGGAATTCGGCCCCTGATCAACGCCGCGGGCACCTATACCAGCCTCACCGCGTCCTTAATGCCCCTCCCGGTGGCCGAAGCGGTGCAAATCGCCGGCCGCCAATATGTCAACCTGACCGAACTGCACGAAGTGGTGGGCAAAAGGATCGCCGCTCTGATCGGCTGCCAGGCCGCGCTGGTGACGGCAGGGGCGGCTTCGGCCTTGAGCCTGGGCACGGCGGCCTGCGTCGCCGGCAAGGACCCTGAGAAGATCCGACGGATTCCCGACACAACCGGGATGCAGAACGAGGTCATCATTCAGAAAGCCCACCGTTTCGGCTACGACCACGCCGTGCGCAACGTCGGGGTCCGCCTGATCGAGGTCGAAACCCGCGAGGAGCTGGAGCGGACGGTGAACCAACGCACCGCCATGATGTTGTTCCTCAACGCCAACGATGACGCCGGGAAGATCAAACTGGAGGAGTTCGCGCAACTGGGCAAGAAGCTCGGCGTGCCGACTTTCAATGATGCCGCCGCCGACGTGCCGCCGGTGGAAAATCTCTGGCGCTACCTGAAGATGGGCTTTGACCTGGTGACATTTTCCGGCGGGAAGGGCCTGCGAGGCCCGCAGTGTTCCGGCCTCCTGCTCGGGCGCAAGGACCTGATCGAAGCCGCCGCGGCCAACAACAACCCCCACAGCGACTCGATCTGCCGCACGAACAAGGTCGGCAAGGAAGAGATCGTCGGCGTGTGGGCGGCCCTGGAGCACTACCTGAAGCAGGATCACCAGGCCCAGTGGCGGGAATGGGAGAAGCGCTGCAAAACTATTGCCGACCTGGTCAGCTCGCGCCAGGGCGTCAAGACCGAGGTCTTCCTGCCCCCCATCGCCAACCACGTCCCGCACCTGAGGATCACCTGGGACTACGCCGCCGCCGGATTGACGCCTCCACAAGTGGTCCAGCAGTTGCGCGAGGGAGAGCCGCGCATTGAGGTGCGTCCCGGCGCTAAAGACTCGATCGAGGTGGCCGTGTGGATGCTCGAGCCGGGCGAGGAGCACATCGTAGGACGGCGTCTGCGGGAGATCTTGAAGAAGGCGTGAAGCGAGCTCTGCCCGGTGGAGCCCTGCTCCCTATCCCAACTGGTCAGCGGCCTGGATCAGCGCCCGGATGTAGCCGTAGGCGAAGGCGAACCCCTGGTCGCCGCCGGGGTCGTCCGGGTGCTGCGGCACGTGGTCCGGCATCATCATGTAGGGATAACCGACTTCTTTGTACACCATCATCGCCTTCACAAAATCGACGTCGCCCTCATCCGGATAAACCTCCTGGAAGTCATCCCGCCGGCCCCGGATGTTGCGGAAATGCACGTTAAAGATCTTTTGCCGCGAGCCGAAGTGGCGGATGACATCGTGGATTTCCCGACCAGGGTCCCGGAGCATCTCCGACACGGTGCCTTGGCAAAAGTTCAGGCCGTGGTAGGGGCTCTCCCGGATGGAGAGGAACTTTTTCAGCCCGTCGACGGTGCCGAGCACGGCGTCCACGCCCTGATAGCCCTCCGGGGGGACGCCCGGATCATGCGGGTGGCAGGCCATCCTGATCTTGTGCTCGTTGGCCACCGGAATGATACGGTCGAGGAAGTAGGTAATGCGCTCCCAGTAGATGTCAGCCGTGACGCGGCCGGCGCGGGTCAGAGGGGTTTTGGGCCGGGCTTCCCGGAGGCGCCAGGTGCTGTAGGTGGAGCCGCCGCGGCCGGGAGTGCGTTCGGTGCGCAGCACGCCCAGAATGCTCATGTTGTATTTGATCGCCGGGATGGCGGCCTGGGCGCAGTTGCGAATCAGGTTCTGGATGTGCTCGATGTCGCGGTCCCGCTCGGGACCCTGCCCGATCATGAGGGCCGGCCGCTCAGTGCGGTCGATGTGGCTGGAGGCCAGAAACGACGGCGCGATCAAGTCCACGCTCACGCCCCATTTCTCGGCGCGCTCGCGGAGCCGCAGCAGCTCCTCGGCGGTGGCGTAGCCTCGGCCGCGGATCTCTTCCGGATACCCGCAGATGTTGCGCACCCCGTGGCGGGCAAAAAACTGCAGCCGGCGGTCGGAGGTGGGGCCGCTCTGGCAGCCCAGCTTCATCAGGGCGCGTTTGCGGCCTCCTGACTGGGCGGCGAAAGAAGACGGCGCGGGCAGCGCGATCGCGCTTCCGGCAGCCAGCGAAACGAAATTTCGGCGATTCATAGGGATTGGCTCCTGGCAGGATTATAGCGCCAGGCCTGCCTCGCCGGCCGCCTTTTGCTTGCGTCCCCGCTCCTCGACCATCGCCTTTAATGCCTCCAGCTCTTCCCGCAGTTTCTTCTCCCGCCGGCCCAGGCTGGCGACGTAGAGCAGATGAATCACCCAGGCCAGGGAAAACGCGTACCACAGCCACTTCAGGTTTTCTTCCATAGAGCTCCTTGCTCAGGACATCGAATACAACGTGCGGCGCAGGCCATCGGTCTCGCGCCGCAGCCGCTCCAGGCGCCGCCGGAGCTGCAATAAGCAAATGTAGAGCGCCAGCAGCGCGGCCAGGCAGCCCAGCAGCGCCACCCACATCTCGCGGTCCAGGCCCGAGCCGGCCCCGCCGCCGATCACCGGCTGCGGGTGCTGGGTCCGCCACAGGCGGTTGGACATGTACACGATCACCGCCCCCACCGCCTGAAAGACGGTGAGCACCGCCGAGGCGGCGGCGCGCGTCCCTGGCTCCTCCATCCCCCTCCGCAACAGCAGGTAGCCGATGAACATCAGCCATAGCACGAACGCCGAGGTCAGCCGCGGGTCCCAGGTCCACCAGATCCCCCACACCGGCTTTGCCCACAGCGGCCCGGTGGCCAGGTTCACCGTGTCAAAAACCAGCCCGACCTCGATGGAGGAAGCGGCCAGCTCGTCGAACCTCAAATCGCGGCTGGCGAGGTAGCCAATGCTCGCCGCCAGACCCACGTAAATCGCCACAGCAGCCACGACAAACGACGGCATGTGGAAGTAGAAGATTCGCTGCACGATCCCCATGCTCCGCTCCGTGGGGACCCACACGAAGGCCAGGTACAGCGCGGCCACCATCATCACCGCCGTCACCGCGGTCAACGTTTTCATCTCTACCCCACCAGCACGTACTCCACCAGCGCCAGCCCGAGCAGGGTGAAGATCAAGTCAAAGCCAAACAGCAGCCGCAGCCAGACCATCTCCGCTGCGATCGGCTCGCCCGTAAATAGCACGGTGGTCAACTGCACCGACGCCATCAGCGCCGGCACCGTGATCGGGAACACCAGCAACGGCAGCATGATCTCCCGCAGCGCGACATTCACGGTCAGGGCGCTGAAAACGGTCCCCACGACGGTGAAGCCCCACGTCCCCAGCGCCATCACCAGCAACAGCCAGCCGAAGCTGACGCTCCAGCGCACATTGTAGAAGATTCCGAACACCGGCAGGCAGGCCAGCTCCAGCGCCAGGAGCAGAAGGGCGTTGGCCAGGGCCTTGCCAAGAAAGACCGCCGCTCCAGAAACCGGAGCGGACACCAGCGCGTCCAGGCACTGGTTGGCGGTTTCCCGCGCGAAGCTCCGGTTCAGCGCCAGCGTTCCGGCAAAGCTGAACACCAGCCACAACAAGCCCCCCGACATGGCGCGGGTCTCTTCCCCCGAAGGATCGAAGGTGAAGCTGAACAGCAGCAGCACCACCAGGGCGAAGGAAAACGCCACATTGAGCACCTCGCGGCTGCGCCGCTCGATACGCAGATCCTTGAGGGCGATGGCGAGGGTCGCGCGGAGGAACCCCATCAGGGCGTCGGCTCCGAAAACTTCTTGTAGAGATCGCCCGGCGACGCGCGCAAATCCTCCGTGTTGGGTCCCCGGAAAGCAACACGGCCGCGGTCCAGCACCGCCACCTCAGTAGCCAAACCTAGCGCTTCTTGCAATTGGTGCGTGCTGAGGACGATGGTGCGGCGCGGCTGGCCCGACGGCCGGGCGATCAGCCCGCGCAGCAGGCCCGCCGCCTGGTCATCCAGAGCGGTGAAGGGCTCGTCGAGCAACAGAATCTCCGGCTCGTGGAAAAAAGCGCGGGCAATAGCCAGCCGCTGCCGCATGCCACGCGAGAACTCGCGCGCGGGACGGTGGCGCACCCGCGCCAGCCCGGTGATCTCGAGCCATTGGGAAATCCGCACGGCCGCTTTGCGAATCCCGTAGAGGCCGGCGAAGAAGTCCAGGTTTTCCTGGGCCGTCAGCTCGTCATAAATCCAGATGTCATGGCTGATAACCCCGATCCGCCGGCGATAGTTTTCGCTGCGCAGCGGCTCGCCGCGGGCCGTGATGGAGCCCCGGGAGGGGCTGGAGAGCGCGGCCAACATCCGCAGCAGCGTGGTTTTGCCCGCCCCGTTGCGCCCCAGCAGCGCCAGGGTTGCCTCTGGGGCGATCTCCAGGTCGATGTCGCGGAGAGCGGCAAAATCGCCAAAGAATTTCCAAACCCCGCGCGCGCAAAGGAGGGGCTGAGCGCTCATGATTTTCGTTTCTCTCGCCGCTCCGCCGCCGCTGGGCCGCCGGAGGCCGTGTACAGAGCGTAGAAACCCAGCCCCAGGATCGCCAGCGCAAAAGCCAGAATCAGCCAGAGCTGTTTGTTGACCGCGGCCGGAATCGCTGAAATCGAGTCCCCGCCTTCCTCCGCGCCCTCCTCGCCAGCGCGAGCGAGCCGGCCCTCTCCGGTGATGGTCACCCGAAACGATTGGGACGTGCCGGCGTTAAAGACCGACGCCTTCGTGCGGGGCTCCTCGCCCAGCGGCTGCAATCCTTCTCCGGAAAGGGTTACGCCGATGGGCGCGGCGATGCGCGTCAGCACCCCCGGATACAGGTTTTGCCCCAGGAACTCCAGGGGCGGCTGGTAGGGCACACGATAAGTCAGGTCGATGCGGCTGTCGCCGGGCTTGATCGGAAAATTCACCTGGTAGGCGCCCGGGACCTCGGTTTTCTCCGCCTTGGCGCGCACCGGGACGCCCGCCGGCCCCGTCACGCTGACTTGCACATTCCCCTTCGCCCCCTCGGACAGGTAAAATCGCAGCGTGCCCTGTCCCGCATCGACGTAGGTCACCGGCGGGCGCGACTGATTGCGGTAAAGGAAACTCTCATTGATGGTCATCTCCCCGCCGGAGGGCTCCAACAGCAGGATGTGCTGTTCCGGAGCGCCGGCAAACTTCGCCGAGCGGTAAATGGTGATCCGCACATCGCCCGTCCGGGCTCCGGAGGGGATCCTCTCGTTGTAGGGCACACCTTCAAATTCGGCCCGCAGCATCAGTTCAGCGCCGGTAGGGTCTTGCTCGAACCGGAATTGACCCTCGCCGTTGGTTTGCGCTTTTCCGACCGGTATCATCCCCTGTTCCAGCCTGAGCAGCGTAACCTCAACGCCGCCCTGCGTGCGGCCCGTGGTGCCGTTCCACACCACCCCCTCCATCGCCGCCCGGCTCGGGCCGGGAAAAAGAAGCACGCCGATCATCCCCAGAATCTGAAGGCGCCTCATGCGGCCGGAATCGCTCCCCCGCACTCGCCGCAAAACTTCATCGGCTGCGCGAACCGGGTGGAACAATGAGGGCAAACCCAGTCGGTTTGCGCTGGACCAGCAGGCAGCGCCGCAGCGGCGGCTTCCCGCGGGGATGCTTTTCCTGCTGCCAGCGTCTTCTCGATCTCCGCCAGCACGCCGGCCAGTTGCCGCTGCAACTCCCCTTTCGTCTGGGTGTAATCCTGGTCGGAAAGCTTGCCCATGCGGTAATCGAACTGTGCATCTCGCAAGTTCTCATAGATCGCTTTTTTCTTCTCTTCCAGGTGCGCGGTGGGAGAAACAGGAGGCGGGGGCGGCAAATCCTTTTCGCGAACCAGCAGCGTGAACGCCAGGACGACGATGATGAGCAGGGCAGCAGCCGCAAAAATCATGAACGCTTCGGTGGACTACTCCAGCTCGGCCATCTCCTTCTCGATCTGATCGCGGAATTTGTCCACCGCCGGGCCCAGGGGCGCCAGCGCCCGCCTCGGGCGCCGCCAGCGGATCAGCACGGCGCGCACCACCAACAGCCCGGCCGCCAGCGCGACAAACGGCATCGCCCATGCCAGCAGGTTAAATCCCTCCGCCGGCGGGGAAACCAGGATGATCGTGCCGTACTTCTTCTTCAGCTTCGCCAGGATCGTGGCCTCTTCGGCCCCCGCGCTGAGGTCCTGGCGCACCTGGTCATAGACCTCGGTGCGGAAGTGGCAGTTGAGCATGTTGCAGGAGCCGACGGTATAGGAGCACCGGCTCCCGCACTGGCACTTCAATTTCTCGCCGATGGCGCGGAGCCTGACATGCTGCTTGTCCCCGGTCGAAACCGTCTGCCCGGTCAGGGGCCCTGCCAGCAGGACCGCCGCGCTAGCTATGAGGCACCGCTTCATGTCGTTTCGCTCTGCCCAGAATCTGCGTGCGCGCGTAGGCCAGCTTCACCTTGCTGGGGACCAACGCGATCAGGGTGCCCAGCAAGGTGAAG
>Ga0247727_10009310_pt1 | contig 17857 bp, 16 predicted proteins | sample WisWelCaveWW1625_FD_202498 | JGI IMG/M metagenome (GOLD analysis project Ga0247727, IMG submission 202498) | Biofilm microbial communities from Wishing Well Cave, Virginia, United States - WW16-25 | ecosystem: Environmental > Aquatic > Deep subsurface > Groundwater > Cave microbial mat | place...
TTCATCTTGTTGGGGATAAAAAAATCTCAATGTATGAGCTGGCTTTGCTTTGCGGCTCTAATCCAAAGAAAATCACGATGAAGGATTATTCAGGTCCTGCCCTGCCTGTTGATATGACTTTGGATACTGTCAAGTGGAAGAAATATAAGATTGGCCAGGCAGCATGGTGAAAAACACTTTTTTGTACTGCTCGATTACTTTTTTTATGTCATGATTCTCGATAGCATACTTGTATCCGTTCTCGGAGATTTCTTTCCATTTCTTCCTGTCTGCAAGCAGCATCTTGACATCTTTCACCATTTGTTCGAAATTGCCTGAGAGCAGTCCGGCGTTGTATTTTGTAATTATGCCGTCTGGATCAACTGTTAAGCTTACAACTGGAGTCTTGTTTTTCCATGATTCCAGGTATACTGTTCCAAATCCTTCGGTGTCTGTTGTCTGCACCACCATTTTTGCCTGGGCGTAATACTTGTCGACTTCAGTGTATGGAACATTATAGACTGCTTTTACGTTTGAAGGCAGATCATTTGCTTGCTCGCCCCTGATTAGCATCAAAAAGTTTTCTTTTGAGAATCTTTTTGCCAGTTCTATGAAAAGGTCCATTCTTTTTGATGCTTCTGTTCTTCCAACCCAGAGTATGTGCTTTCTTTGCAGTTTCATCGGCTTGCTGACTATTGTTGTGTGTTCTGCTCGTCTTATCTTGCGCCGTGTGAATGCTTTCACGCTTTGCTCTACCAGTTGTGAATGTGCGATAATCGCGTCTGCGAGAGCAAGGCAGGTCCTGTATGTCACCTGTGAAATAATTGACTTTACAAACCATTTCGGGTCGCCTACTTCATTATAGATGTATTTTTTGCCGAGGAGCTTGCAGATTATGGGCTCGTATACCCATTGCGCTCTGGATGTGCTTGAGCGCCTGTAGTATATGTCTGCATTTATTTTTTTGAATGCGCGATAAACTTCGAATAAGTCTTTGTGTGCCCTGTTTCTCAGTATTACCCACACTGTTATGTTTTCATGCTTGAAAACCCCTCTTTTGTCTCCCTCAACGAGCAGGTGCACGTCAAATCTTTTGTCTTTTGCGAGCTCTTTGGCTTCATTCAGGTTGAGAATCTCTCCTCCTCCGTATATTCTATTCTCTGTTATTGTTCCGATTCCCAGTCTGCTTATGTAGCATATTCTCATAGCGAACCCCGGTTTTCATCCAGAAAAAATTTCTTGTACTGCTCCATTACTTTTTTTATGTTGTGCTTTTTTGTAACATATTTATAACCATTTTCAGAGCATTCTTTCCATTTTTTCTGGTTGTCAAGCAGCAATTTAACATCTTTCACCATTTGTTCAAATGTTTCAGAGTATATCCCTGTTTTGTGCTCCGTCAGAACTTTATCTGGATTTACAAACAGGCTCACAACAGGCGTTTTGTTCTTCCAGGCTTCGAGGAAGACGTTTGGGAAGCCCTCCGTTTCTGAAGTCAGTACAAGAATTTTGGCGGATGCGTAATAATCATTCATTTTTTCGTACGGCACATCGTTCAGTACTTTGAGGTTTTTTACGTCTGGCTTTTCGAATCTTCCTGCCATTATCATCAAAAACCTCTCTTCTGGGAAGCGCTTGGCAAGTTCGACGAAAAGGTCGGGCCTTTTCAGCTGGTCTGCCCTTCCTACCCAGAGAATATGTTTTCTCTTGAGGCCTTTTTTGCCGTCCAGATGGGTGGTTAAGTTGATGGCGTGCACTTTTCTTCTTGTGAATCTTGAAAGTTTTTCCTTTATTGTCTGCCCGTTTGCAACTATTGAGGCTGATAAGAGCAGGCCTGTCTTGTACAGCTGCCTGCCTATGAATGTCAAGGGCCTCGTCATGATGTAATCCGGGTTTATTATTTCTGCAAAGACGTACTTCTTGTTGAGCATTCTGCAGAGCAGTGCTTCGTAGAATATCTGGAATCTTGTTGGCATTCTGCAAATGTAAATATCTGCATTTATTCTCTTCAGCGCGCTGTATGTCTGCAGAATTTCTTCAAAAAAGTTTTTCTTTGGAATAGCTGTTACAGTGATGCCGTCTTTTCTAAAATTGTCTGCATCTCCCTCGACAAGCATGTGCACGTCAAACTTTTTGTCCCTTGCCAGTTCTGCTGCTTCTCTGAGATTCTGCAGTTGTCCTCCTCCTGCATTTCCTGTTCCGGTTACAGCTCCTAATCCCGGCCTGTTGATGTAGCATATTCTCATATGAGCTCCCTGAATAATTGCTTGTATTTCTCTGTCTGCTTTTTCAAGTCGTGATTTTCGCGTATGTATCTTGATGCATTTTGAGATTTTCTTAACCAGACTTTTTTGTCCTGTATTTTCTTGATGTCGATTATCAATTGTTCAGCTGTGCCGGAATGATAGCCCAGATCGTGCTTTTTTATTGCCGAGTCAGTGTCCACTTCAAGAGCAATGACAGGCGTTCCGTTGTTCCACGATTCGAGATAGACGTTGCTGAATCCCTCGAGTTCAGAGGTGCTGATTGTGGCTATTGCATTCGAGTAGTGCTTGTTCATTTGTTCATTTGGAACTTCTTTTATGCACTTCAGGTTTTTTGGAGGATCTGGAACAGTCGTTCCTATCATTACAAATCTGTTTTCAGGCATTTCTTCTGCAATTTTTGCCAAAATGCGGGGTCTTTTTTCAGGCCTTTCTCTTCCGACCCAGAGAAAATAGCTTCTTTTTGTTCGTCGCTCAGCGGCGATTTTTTTGCCTGTGTAAATTACTTTTATTCTTCCTCTCAGCGACGCTCGAAGTTTTGGTATCTGTTCGCATGCCAGCGCCACTATGGCGTCTGTAAGCTGCAGTCCTGCTTGGAGAAGGAGTTTCCATCGCAAATATCTGATTGGCCCGAATGGAAATTTTGGAGGTACTATTCCAAGAACGTGTATGCATTTCTTTTTGTATAATGCGCAAAAGATACCGATGAGAAAGTATATCTCCCCCGTTGCACCCCGGTACAGGTAGGTGTCCGCGTTTATTTCCTTCATTTTTTTCCAGATTGACAAATAATATTTCAGTCTTGGCGCTATTCTGGCAACTCTGATGTTTCCTCTGAAAGTCCACATCGTCACGTTGTCCCTGGCGTATTTCTGTTCTTTGTCAGCTTGCGCAAGTATGTGGACTTCAAACCCGTTGTCTTTCGCAAGCTCGTGCGCATCGGTGTGCATTGCCACTTCTGCTCCCCCGTAAGGCTGTTTTTGGGCGTATTCCCTGTCTAAAAGGCCGTATCCGAGGAGATTTATGTAGCAGATTTTCATTTTTGTGCAATGAGTATTATGTTTGGTGAAAGATACTTGTTTGGTATGTTTGGCGCTGTTCTTTTGAGGACTGCGTGTATTGCTATGTTGGCAAGCTCTGTGATCTTTATGATTGGTCTAAGCCACGTGGACTTGTTTACAACCCAGAAATTGAATGTCTCATAGTAGTTGCAGTAGATTATTCTTAATTTGTGTTTTTCTGCCAGTTTTCGCCATAATTCGGGCTCCATGACCTCAAAGTTGTGGGTTTTGAGTGTTCTTGAGTCAAATATGCTGTGTAGATAGTATTGGAGATTGCGGAAGTTCGGAAGCGAGATTATCAGGAATCCGCCTTTTTTAAGCAGTTGGACGTGCCTCTCGAAAACATTTTCAGGGTTCCCAAAATGTTCAACAAACCCGTTGCTTAACACCACATTGTATTTCTTTCGTGGCTTGAAAGCGAAGAAGTCCTGGTTGTAAATCTCAGCTCTTATGCCTTGTTCTTCAAAATATTTCCTGACTTGTTCTGTTTTGTCAGAATAGTCTATTCCTGCCGGCTTGTATCCGTAGTTTTTGTTGAAATACATCAGGTAATTTCCTGGCACGCATCCTATTTCGAATGCAGTCCATTGCTTGTTTGGCTTGAGTATCTTGCTTATCAGTCTGTAGTAGTGGGATTTGAAATTCTCTGCCGGCTTTACTCCTGTCCAGAAGCTCTTCCAGTGCTCTTTTGTGCTGTACTCCTGCGTGTTTTTTGCAAGAATTATGGCGAAGTCTGTGTAAAATCTGGCTGCAATCGCTGGCGATATGTTGTGAATGGCCAGCGCCATGTTGTGAAGCATTCTGTTCCGCCAATTGAACTGGTCTCTTAGCGAGGTCAGATAGTAATAGTATGCGTTTGTGTATTCTGATGCAATGATTTTTCCATAATTCTCCTCAATCTGTTCTTTCAGTTGTCTGTAATTGTAGACATTGATGTGTCCTATGCTTTCAATTATTCTTTTCCTGTGCCTTCCGTTAGTCAGGATGTTCATTGTCTTGTCATGGAGATTTCTTTCAAGAGGCACTTTGAAAATAACGTATTTGGAAATCCTTCGCAGCTCTTTCAGCGCTTCTTCTGGCTGCGGAATGTGCTCCAGCACATCTATCATCAGCGCAAGGTCGAAATGCTTGTCTGCAAACTTTGTTTTTTTGATATTGCCTTGAATAGTCTTGGCTCGCGGATTGTTCTTTTTCTGCACTTTCAGCATTTCTGCAGACAAGTCAAGTGCGTATTGTTGCACTTTCCTGCCTTTTTTCTCGATATGCTTAGAAATCGCTTTCAGTATTAACCCTGCTCCTCCGCCTACGTCAAGAATTGAGACATTGCCGGTTTGCTCTTTCAGGAATCTGTCTACAACCGGCAGAAGCTTGTACGTCTTCCACGCAGAATCTTCTTCGTGCAGCGTCGGATTGTGCTCTATATACGCGCCTGTAGTGTAAAATCTGTCGTCCATAAGCCCCCATTATATCAGAAAAATTCCCCTTCTTAAAGTTATATGTACTGCACTACCTTTTTATATTGAACCGCAACTCAGGCATATATGTTTTCAGAAGCCATCTCATTGTTCTGGCAGAGAGTGAGGAATCATTTCATTATTGTCAAGAATTCTTTCTGGCTTATTGGCTCTGAATTTGTTGCCAAGCTTGTTCTTTTTGGCGTTGTTGTATTGCTTGCGCGCTATTTGGGCGCTGAGGGCTATGGCCGGTTGCAGTTTGCGCTTTCTTTTGCAAGCGTTTTTGCTCTTGTGATGGATTTGGGTTTTAACACGTTGACAAATAGGGAGCTTGCGAGGGAGAAGGAAAAGTATGATTTGTTTGTTCCCAATGTCTCCTTTGTTAAGCTTGGCTTGTTTGTTGTTTCATTGATTGTTATGACTGCATTTCTCTTGTTGACAGACAGGTCTTTTGAAGTTATCGTTCTTTGTATTCTTGCAGTCTGTTATTACCTGTTTTCAAGCTTTATTGAATTCTACAAGAGTGTTTTTCAGGCGTTTGAAAAAATGCAGCTGAATGCTTTTTCAAGGCTGCTGTACTGCGCCTTGCTTTTCTCTGGTCTTTTGCTTCTGATGAATAAAAAAGCAGGAGTTCTTGCGATTATGCTGGGATATCTTGGCGCTAATTTCATCACTTTCCTGTTCACTTTGTTCCTTCTTTTGCGCTATATCCGCCCGTTCTCTCTAAAAATCAGTCCTGCATTCATTAAAACCATGTTTAAAATGGTATTTCCTTTCATGATATTGTATATTGCCGCAATAATTAATTTCAGGGTTGATACCATAATGATATCATATCTTTTGAGTGATGCGGCTGTTGGTTTATATGCGCTTGCTGTGAACATAATAATGGCCGCTGCTTTTATTCCTGCTTTTTGCTGTGCTGCAGCGTATCCTTCCTTGAGCCGTTTTGGAATTTCTTCTCCCAGAAAGCTCTTTCTTATGTTCAAGGGCATGTTGTGGATTATGCTCTTGATTGGCGCTCTTGGCGCAGTTGTCGTGCTCTTGCTTGCAAAACCTCTTGTGCTGGTGGTGTTTGGCTCGCAGTTTATTGACAGCGTGCCGGTCTTGCAGATTTTGGCAGCCAGCTTTTTCCTCAGCGGCGGAGTGCTTTTGATGGGGTATACTGCAATCGCCATTGACCGGCAGGCGTTTTATACAAAAGTCGTTGTAATGTCCGTGTTAATTAATGTCGTGTTGAATTATTTCTTCATCAGCTGGCACGGCATCAAAGGCGCTGCAATCGCGACTGTTATAGCTCAGTTGATTTCTTTTGCCGTGCTTTCTTTTTTCCTTTGCCGCCGGGGATTTTTCTTCTTCTCTTCAGTTCCCACAGAACCGCGCCTAAAATAAGCGCTGCCAGGATTAGTGTTGTTTTTGTATACGGCAGACGCAGCAAGAGCATGGCGTAAGATGTGCCTGTTATCAGCATTATTCCAATTACAATGCTTAGCGTGTTTTGTTCAAGCGCGCTTTCTTTTCTTGCCAGCAAAAATCCTGGCAGGTATATCAGGAAATAAATCACAAAAGTGAGCTTTGCCGCTTGTACTATTCCAATCATTAGTGAAATCGAAGCTATCAGCGCAATTGCAAGTCCGAGTCCCCAGGCGCGCGCTAGCATGTATACCTCATGAGTTTCATCTTTCCTTCTTCTGCCGCTGTTTCAGTGCAGGTGTTGAATTTCTCTATTGAGCCGCGCGGGCTTTTCTCTCCAATATAAATGTACAACGGCCTCGGATGCCTGTCCATGAGCTCTTTGATTTGTTCGAAATTCTTGGCCGACCAGTATCTTCTCCATTCCGTGTGCGTCCATTTTCCGTAATCAAACATTCCAGGAGCCGCTGTTTTTCTGTGCGCGAGCGCTTCAAGCCAGTGTGCATCCTCGACCATGTTGGATATGATAGTGCTGTCCTGCTCTGTTATGTTCTGTATGTTCTGCATGAATGCGTATTCTTCTGGAGATATGTTCGTGTTTGCTTTAAGCGCTGCCATTCCTGTTGTTATCAGCATTGCCGTGATTATTATTGCAATTACTGCAGTTATGATGTTTTTCTTGGTTGAGTGCAATGATGAGAGCGCGTATCCTGCCAGTATGACGAATGTTATGTCAAGGAATATGACGAATCTGTTGTAGAAGAATAATTTCAGTGAAACAATAAGGAATGTTATTGTGAACCACAGGAAAATCATATTGAACCGTTTTCTTCTTACTGCGAAAATGTATCCGAGCCCTGAAAATACTATGTAAGGCAGGGTTCTGAATAAGTATTGTGCGAATGTCGGGAATGAGCCTCCTGATTGTTGTGCAAGCTCATTGAAGTGGACTGAGAAGAATTCGCTTCCCCGCATTGATATGTACAGGCTGAGAGCTGCGGCAAGTATCACTGCTCCTGTTGCTAATAACTTGATGAATTCTTTTCTGTCTTTCATTTGCAGAACAGTGTAAAAAAAGTAGCATAGCCCAAATAGCAAAAACGCCGGCCTGTGCACTGCCGCAACCATAATGCCTGACGCTGCCGTCAGCAAGTGCTGCTTTCGCTGGATAAACAGTATTGCTGCCAGTATGAAAATCATTCCAACAATGTTTTTCAGGTACATCAACTGGAATGTTTCGTATTGTGCGAGGCTTACAGAATACAATAGAAGCGCAAATGCTGCTGATTTCCTGTTGAACAGCTCTGCTGTTACGAGATAAACCATCAGCCCGAGCAATAGTTCAAAAAGAATGGCTCCTGCTGTGAGAATCACGTCTGTTCTTATGCCGAATGCCTTGAAAACGTTTGTGAAGACAAACAGTCCAGGAGGAGCCCAGTTGTAAAACCATTCTTCCAGCCTGTTCTCCGAATATTGGTCTATGGCGGCGGTGTAAAATGCTGCATCATAGCCTATTGGCACTGAATTGCCAATATACGGTATTATCCTGAGAATTATTATCAGTATTGCCGCTGCCCAAATCAGCCAGGTGTATTTTTCATCTGTTTCTTTAAACTCAAGGGTGAAGCCGCCGATTAGCGCAATTATTAATGCCAGAAGCTCGAAATGGAAAGCGTAGCGAGGAATCGCATTTAATGTAATGAAGCCTGCAAGTGCAACATAGACCACTATTAGCTGCCAGAAGGATTTCTGCAAAACGCCCCGCATGATTGGTGGCGAGTAAATAAGTATTTAAATATATGACGTCGATGCAAAACACATATGAAAATAGCTATTCTTGCTTACTCTTTGGACAGAAACAATGCCGGCATCAGCCAGTATACGCGCCAGTTAATTGTGCATCTTAAGAAAGAGCACGAGCTGACCGTAATTCATCTTAAAAAATCTGATGATCCTGTTTACGAGGGCGTGAAGGAAATTCTGATTCCAAAAATGTTTCATAAATCAATGCTTATCCGCTTGTATATGAATTTGTTTCTGCGCAGTCTTGATGTTGATGTTATCTATCATCCCGGCCCGCTTGGTTATTTCATCAAGCCAAGAGTCCCTCTTGTCCAGTCTGTCCACGATCTTATTCCATTGAAGTTTCCGCATTTGCAGAATTTTGTTAACAGGTGGGCTTACCGGGTTTTGACCAAATGGTATGTTAGGACTGCAGACTCGTATATCACTTTGAGCGAGAACTCAAAGCAGGATGTCATTTCAATGCTCGGTGTTCCGCCTGAAAAAGTTTTTGTAACTTATCTTGCTTCTTCCTATTCGAGGCCCTCTGACAGGGAAATTTTGCGGGTGAAGGAAAAATATTCCCTTTCTTTTCCGTATTTCATTTTCGTGAGCACTCTTGCTCCCAGCAAGAATGTTGTTCGTATGCTTGAGGCGTATGCAAAATCCAATCTTCCTCACCATTTCGTGCTTGTTGGCAGCCGCGGTTGGAAATCTGAGGAAGTTTTTGAGGCTATCGAGCGCTTGAAATTGTCAGAGCGCGTGCACGTCTTTGAGAAAGTTCCGAATGAGGATATTTCCGGGCTTTATGCAGCTGCTCACGCGCTGGTCTTTCCTTCTTTGTATGAGGGCTTTGGTCTTCCTGTCGTGGAGGCAATGTCCTGCGGCTGCCCTGTTATCACAAGCAATGCTTCCAGCATTCCTGAAGTCGGCGGAGATGCAGTGCTGTATGTCGACCCATACAATATCGACGCAATTGCAGATGCAATGAAAAAAGTTGGGAGCTGTCGTGACGAACTGATAAAAAAGGGTTATGTGCAGGCGAAAAAGTTCAGCTACGAGGCTGCTGCCAGAAAATCCCTCGAGGCATTTAATGCCGCTATAAATTCTTGAACGCCTCGACATACTGCTCCGCTATTTTTCTCCACGAGTATTCTTTTAGCGTGTAGTCGCTGAAGCTTTTGTCTGCTTTTGCGTTTTTTATTGCTTTGACAAATCCTTCTGCGTCTTTTTCGTCGACAAGGTAGCCGTTTTTTCCGTCTGCAATAGCGTCTCTTATTCCTTCTATGTTAGATGCTATTACCGGAAGTCCGGCTGCTGATGCTTCCAGTGCAACAATGCCGAATCCTTCTGCGTCTCCAGCCACTTTGATGTTTGGCATTACGAATATGTCTGCATCTGCATACAGTTCTCTTATCTGCTCATCTGTTGCATTGTCCACTATCCTGACTCTTTTCTGCCATCCGTTTTTCTGTATTTCTTCTGCAATATTCTCCTTTTCAGGCCCGTCTCCAACGATGATATACTTGTAATCTTTTAATTTTGGGAAAACCTCTTTCAAAAACCACGTTACTCCTTTTCTCTGCACAAGCCGTCCTGTTGTGATCAGCGTTTTGCCGTTTCTTTTTCTGTTGGTGTACTTGTACTCCGGGCTTGCGCCAACCGGAATAAATGTTGTTTTTCCTGGAACTCTTTTTTCTGCAAGCTCCTGCGCGTATCTGCTTATGCCTATGTACAGGTCAAAGTTGTTGAAAAACAAGTCCAGGTATTTCTGGTACGGCCAGTTGTCATATGTCAAATCAAGCCCGTGGCACGTTACTGCTACAGGGACTTTGAACAGTTTTTTCAAAAGAACTCCAATTATGCTTAGCACGGGGTCTCCGAGATGCACAACGCTTATTTTCTTGCTTCCGCATAATCTGCCTGCCTTGAAGAACGCGCTTATCATGAAAAATGGAAGCCACTGGCTTTTTCTTAGCGCAATCTTTCTTGCAGGAGCTATTTCTGCCACTGACTTTGTCAGATGGTAGCTTAGCTTTTCCATTCCGCCGATTGCAGGCGGGTGTTTTCTGGTTATGAATAATATTTCCATTGGTTTATGGGCGCGCTTGGCAGGAAAACCTTGTCGTAGACCTTGTACAGGACTATTTTGTGGGTTTCGGTTCCCGGGGGATGCGGCAGATAAAATAAGCCGTTCAGGTAAGACTTCCATCTTCTCTGCCTGCTTATTGTTGTCCAGCTTGTTGTTTTCTGGTATGCCGGGCGAAGGTCGAATACTTCTGAAAATGTCGAATGTGATGGGATTAAAATGTAAACGTTGTTTTGTTCTGACATATCGGCGGTGTATTCCAAAACCATTCTGTCTGCTTTTTTTACGTGTACTGTTTTTTTGCCGTAGATGTATCTTAGGGGTGTGGCGTATCTCAACGAGATGCCGTCTGTATTGTAAAGCACAATTGCGGGCTCTATAATCGCATTAGAAATCTCTGATAACGTATCTGTTATTCCTTCGTGTTCGTTGTTCATGAAAACATGCGCGGTCGTTATCGAAAAAAGAGCTCCGAGTGCAAGTGTGCACGCTATTGCCGTGATTTTGCGCAGAATGCTGTTTCTTATTATTTTGTTTTCTGTCAGGAAATAACTCATGCCTATGATTAAGGTGGGTATTATTACCGGCAGGAATCTTCTTGCCCACCAGGGATGCCGTTGTGAAACTATTGCCTCAAAGCCGAAAAGGCTGAAGTATGCCGTGAAGACTGCGATAAGCAGCCAATGGTTTTCGTCCTTATTCCAGAACATTAGCAGAATGCCGAGCAGGCCTGCAAAGTAGCCGATCGGGGTGAGATAATACGAGAGTTGTACAAAGTTGTCTGCTTGGTTTGCCAGAATGTATGGCGAGAAAAAGTAGAATATTACGAATATCAGCCAGATTGTCAGCGCAGCGTACAGCCGGCGTCTAGGAGTGAATAATGTTTTCGCGCGGCCTGTAAGGAAAAACCAAACCGAGATTGCAAGCAGAAATGTCCATACCGGAAGAAGGATGGTATGGCGGAAATTCCAGTTCTGCAGGTTTCCCAGGATGCCGACAAAGTTGATGAGCGTGTAAGGTTTTGAAAAGCTCAGCGCTGTCCAGACTGAATGCGCCAGCAGAAGTGCGAACGGAAGCAAAAATGCCCTGATATCTATGTTTTTTTGCATCCACGCGTAAACGATGAATGCGATTATTAGCGGAACAATAAAGCTGAATTCTATTCTTGTCAGCAGTCCGTTTCCGATTGCCAGTACTGCTAGAAATCCCGATAAAGGATCGTTTTCATTTGTGTATTGGTAGAGAAAATACAATGTTAAAAACATGAAAGCCTGCATGGTTATTTCTGAATTGGCGTTCAATGCATACCATATTTGTGCAAAGTTGACTGCCAAAAGTGCCGTTGCTATTATTGCTGCTTGGGTGCTGAACAATCTTTTTGTGAAGAAAAATATGGTGCATAGCGACAGCAGGTAAAATAGGATGGTGACGTAAAGTGTTCCCTGCAGTCCGAATAACGAATAAAAAATTGCTATCCATATTGAGTATAGGTGGAAGAATTGGGGCGTTATTGAGCCTGTCTGCGGGTTTGTAATGTAAAATCCTGGGAATTCGATGCCTGTTGTGCCAAGGCTCGGCTTTTCTTTTGTGGGGTAGAATGAGCTGTTTACTCCGCTTAATTCGCTTACCGTGCCGTATTGTATGTTTAGCGCGCCTGTCTTTGCGATGTTCACGCCTGTGCTTAGGTGAACTCCCGGGTCTATTCCTCCGAGGAACTCTTCTCTTGGGATGGCGAATGATATCAGAAATGCCGCGATTATGATGGCGGTTATAGCGGCTGCCTTTCTTGCTGGAAAGAGGACGGGGTATTTTGCGAGCAGGAAGATGCATATTGTGGCGTTTATCATCGTTAATAGTTCAAGTGAGAAAACGCCGAATTGCGCCAAAATCATTCCGGCAATTCCGGAAATCATCATGCTGGTGCTTATTTCAATAAACAGGCGTTCAGGCGCTTTTATTTTTGAAAATGCGTCATATATGAGTGCTCCTGGAAGGTAGAATGTCAGCAGAAATGCTGCGAACTTGAAGATTGCTGCGAGTTCAAATGCAAGCATGTTAATATACCCTCAATATTTTCCGTGCTTTTATGGAAGCAAAGCTTTTGTTTATCTGCAAATCTGTTTTTGTCATGCTTGTCATTATATTCTTCGTCTCTTTGATTTCGATTAAGTTCTTGCCGTCATATTTTCCTGGCAATGTTGTGATTGTGCTGCTGGTGTTGGCTGGCTGGTCTCTTTTGATTGTGCATTATCTTCAGCGGTGATATTCCATCTTTTTTAGCCTGTACAATATTTCTTCATTCACGTTTCTTTCAGCGTCAACAGTGTCTGCCAGTAGCGCCAGCATTATTATTTGAAAGCCGACAATCAGCAGGATTGCCGCTGCTATTAATGATTGTATGTGTCCTCCCTGCTGTCCATTGCTCCAATACCATAAATACCTGGCTGCGAAAAAGAATCCGGGCAGGCTTACCAGAAGTCCTGATATCAGGAATACTTTGAGGGGCTTGTATCTTACGAAGCTCCTGATGAGCATGCTTCCTGCTTTTTTTGCGTAGCTCCAGATGCTCGATATTAATCTTGAGCCTCCTCCTGCTCTTTTGTAAAAAGTGCAGTCTGTCTGCATTATTTTCAGCTTCTTGTCTTCTGCCTGTATGATTGTTTCCTGCACGTAAGTGTACGCGCCTCTGACGTTTAGCCTTAGCGCCGCTTCTCTTGTGAATGCCCTGAATCCCGACTGTGCGTCTCTTACGTTAAATCCTGAGACTATTCTTGTGACAAATGTTGCAGCAATATTTCCGTATTTTTTTCCAAATGGCATGTGGTTGAGTGAGTGCACGTTTCTGTTTGTCAATACAACATCCGCCCAGCCTTCTGTTAGAGGCTTGATGACTTTTGGTATTTCCCTGCTTTCGTATTGGCCGTCGCCGTCAATGTTCACTATGATGTCTGCTCCTCTTTTCAGGCTTTCATTCAGCCCGTGCTGGAATGTCTGCGCCAGCCCTTGCTTGATAGAATGATTGATGATTTCTGCTCCTGCTTTTTCTGCGCGTTCTGCAGTCTTGTCCGTGCTTCCGTCGTTTAGAACTAATACAGAAGTTTGAGTGATTCCTGGTATCGCTATTGGTATTGTGTTTATGACTCTCTCTATGGTGGCTTCTTCATTATGTGCCGGAATTATCACGCATAGATGCATACCATTCCCCCAGTTTTACCGCGCCGTGACAACATATAAAGATATCGTGAGATGATTATATAGGTAGAAAGTTAGAAAGCTTTAAAAACAAGCAAATTCTGATGTATGTAAAAAGGGTTGTGAGATGTCTAAAGAAGGCGCATTGAAGAAGTACGGCATTAGTATTTTAATTACCATCTCGGTTATCGCTGTCATTTTTCTTTTCGGGCACGCGTATGGTTTGATTCTCACTCTTGAAGGCCTTCCTGCAGTTATTGTCGCTCCTGGCGCGGTGACTTTCTTCTTGAACTTTAACATTGGCCCTGGCGAGTTGATCCCGGGCGGTTTTGTTGTTAACATTAATGGTGAAACTTGTTCGTTTAATTCTGATGCTGTTGAGCTTGGCGGTCCATTGTGTCCAAGCATAGCATGCACTTTGATTAAGAAGAGCGGATTCTCTTTTGGAACTTATAACGCGAACGGTACTGTTGATGGTTATGGTTACGGTTATGGCTACAAATATGGCTATGGTTATGGTAATGGTGAACTAAGGTATCAATGTACTAAGAGCTATCCGTGTACTGCTTCGGGCGTTTTCCCGGTATTCTTTACCACAACCATTCCTCCAACTACGTTTACTTCCGCTACAAAGACAATTACTGTTCTGGCTGGAGTCTGTCCTCGTTCTGGCGGGGGCAGCGGTGGAGCTGGCGGGCAGGGCTTCTGCTGTGACCCGATTGTGAACTTTGCTGAATGGCATTGCTGTCAGAAAGCTTACATTGCAAGGATTCAGTGTTGTGCGCAGCCTCAGCATCCTGATTGCGCTAGATACTGCAAGCTTTTGAGATGTGTTCCTCCTTATGTGATGGATATAGGCGCTGGAAGGTGCATTATGCCTTCGCAGTTGCCTCCTGGATTTGGTTTATCAAATTCAACCGAGGGTGCGGGAGGAAGCCAGACAACTGGTGGCGGCCGTGGCGGAAGTTCTACAGGCGGCAGTTCGTCAGGCAATGGCTCTGGGTCTGAAGGCTTTATGGGCTTGAGCTGGGCAGCTTTGCTGGCGATAATACTTGCCTTGTTAGGCCTTGCAGGTCTTGCTTACTACTTGTCAAGAAGACGCCCCCCTGTATAGAAATTCTTTTAAGCATCTTCTAAACATTGCATCATATGATAGCCATAATTGGTGCTGGTCCTTCTGGCGCTTATGCTGCGTTAAAGCTTGCAGAAGCTGGCGAGAAAGTCGCTTTGTTTGAGGAGCATTCCGCTGTAGGCAAGCCGGTCCAATGCACTGGCATTGTTACCAAGGCGCTGTTTGACCTTGTGGAGCCGAGTGATGAGTATTTGATTAACGAATTAACTAGTGTGCGCGTAAACGGTCCATCTTCTTCAATTGAAATTCCTCTTAAGGAGCACGTTCTCTGCCGTGATAAGTTTGACCCTTGGCTTGTTCAGAAGGCGGTTGATGCTGGCGCAGAGCTTCATCTTGGGCATCGTTTTACTGGTATTCAAGGCAATAAGGCCTTTTTTTCTAATGGCAATTCATACGAATTTGACAAGATTATCGGCGCTGACGGCCCTTCCAGCTCTGTTGGCCGTGCAGTTGGCTTGCTAAAGGAGCGCAAGTATTACAGCGGCGCTCAGGCTACAATCAAGTCAAATTTCAATCCTAAATCCTTCTCAGTCTATTTCGGCAATATTGCTCCTGATTTCTTCGCCTGGGTTGTTCCTGAGAGCTCTACGCACGCCCGTGTTGGCATTGCAGCGCAGAAGTATGGTTTTAACGCTTATGACAAGTTGTTGCAGCTCGTTCCAGGCGAGATTGTTGATAAGCAAGCCGGCCCTATTCCTTTGTTTGACCCTAATCAGCCTGCTCAGAAGGATAATGTCTTTCTTGTCGGCGATGCTGCTGGCTTGTGCAAGAATACTACGGGCGGCGGCATTATTACCGGAATGATTTCCGGCAGGCTTGCTGCTGAAAGCATTCTTGCTGGCAAAAGTTATGAAAGCTTGCTTAAACCTTTGCGCAAAGAACTCAAAATCCACCAAAAACTTCGCGATACTTTGAACAAGTTCTCGGATGCAGACTATGAAAAATTAATCTCGTGGATGTCTTCCCCTAAAGTGAAAGAAATCTTGTACAATTATCCTCGGGAATTCCCTTCCAGGTTTATGTGGAAGCTGTTTCTGGCGCAGCCAAGGCTGCTGTACTTCCTAAAATATTTAATTTAAAGAAAAAATTAAGGAACTTGTTCACCTCTTATTTGCACATGTCTATAATAGCCTGCAAATCTGCAAGAATTGAATCTACAGCACCTTTAAGATCGCAGTAGATTGGCGGAGTCATGTCGGTATCAACGCGTGCACTTTGCTTATCTGAAGAAGTGGCGTAGGTGCCGCCTGCATTAAGACGTTTTACCGCGCTTGCAATGCTTGTTTTGAATGACTGATCATTAATTCTTAAGCCGTCAAGCGTGTCTGTTGGAACTCTGTTGTAAAACAGTATCGAGGTTATTCTTTGCTGACTCTGAGAAGCGCCTATCCATTGCCGAATTGCAAGATATTGGGCGTCTTTTAGGGGGACAGTTATGACGTATAAGTTGTTCGGCTTTCCGTTGGGCTGAACAAAAAACGTGTAAGTTCCAGATTTTGCGTTTTGCAGGTTAAACGTGTCAATTGCAACCGCAATATCGCTCAAAAAGCTAGTTGTAGAAGGCGTTCCTGGTTGAGTGCCGCCGACTGTTGATATTGTTGCCTTCGGTCCATATCCTGATGGAAGAGGCATATCGTCTGGCTGTGGCGCTATTGTGAATCTAGGGGTCTGGCTTGGTACAAGGTCTCCGCCCATCGGCGCAAACATCTCTTCAGTAGCTCTTCCAGGCGCTGCTCCTCCTTTGAACATTACTATTAATCCTATAACTGCGAGCGTAACTGCAATTCCTAGTGCTAAATATAGAATTGGTTTCTCTTTTGCCATCGAATTTCACCTCTTAAGTATTCGTTGCTATGCCCGATTTTTAACCGAATATTACGTCAATAACGTCTTGACTCCAAAAGTCTACAAAATTTGCATAGACTATTTTTGGATTTGCTTTATCATCCGAGGTGGCAAACGTTAACGAACCGCTGTTCGATTGTGCAGCTAGAGTATCCACTGTTTTTTTAAGCGCGTTTGCCTCTGAGCCACAACTGATATTATCAATTAGCACAATCTTTGCATTACGAATTCGGTGATTGTTTGGAAGAGTGCTAAGCACCATTCCAACTGTGCCCGGATTTTTTGTAAATGCGCTTTTGGGGCCGACAACTGCGGTTATGGTGTCTTGATTTGGTCCAGTGCCGACATAAAAGCGTACTTGTAAGCTTGTAGATCGTTGATTGAAGCTACTGCCTATGCGATATAAATTGTCAACAAGGCTTGCTCCTGGATCTGTAGGCGGCCTAATTTGTGATTTTAAGTATTCGAAGTCTTCCCAGGGCGTGTCTTTTGTTGGCACGAGTGCTTGTACTGGCGGCTGTTGATTTACTGGCACCACATTATATGTATATGGGTTGTTTGGTTCTTGAGGTGCTCCTGGCCCGTAGACATATGGTGATCTTGAGAGCGTTGCCTGTCCAGGTCCTCCTTTAATCATATACACTATTCCGACTGCTGTGACAAGTACAATTACTGCTAGAACTGCGAATATTGTGTTTTTTTCTTTTGCCATTGACTTTCACCTCTAAATATCTAATTTAAAAAATAAAAAATTAAATTCCACCGAATGCTTCCGCGTGTTGATTTCCTTCACCTTCTTTCGGTCGCGGACCAGCCCAAATGACGGGGTTTTCGTAATCTCCTGAAGATGTGAATCCGGTTTTTCCGGAGTTGAGGGCGTTCTGTGCCTGCTGCGTTTTTGTTATTAATGCTGCCAGTTGAGATTTGACCGCGCTGCTTAACGGTTTTATAGTTCCGTCAGGGTTGAGCGGTGCATAACTGCGCAGGTTGAGCGTGTTTATTCGCGTTGTGCTGCCAACAACCCGGACGTTGATTGGGCACGGTCCTGCTGAATTTACAAATAAAACGGCTTGGTCAGAATTTCCAACCATGAACCATGCGCACGTTCCATAGGGTTTTGCTGCTAAGTTGAAGTCAGAAACTGCTGATGCCAAACGTAAAACAAAGCTTGCTGATGTTGGTATAGGTACTGGTAGAGGTCCTTGTGGATCTGGTCCTACATATCCTACAGGCACATCAATCGGTATAAATATATCAGGCGGTTGATATGTTGTGTATTGAGATTGTACTGCTGTTCTTGCGAGCGTTGCTTGTCCTGCTCCTCCTTTGAACATGACTATGAGTCCTACAACTGCGATTGCAATTGCGACTCCTAGAGCAAAATATAGAACTGGTTTGTTATCTTTAGCCAATCTAATCACCTCTTATATAATAGTAGCCTATTTACTATACTGAGTATTTAAGCTTTTTGTCCATACAATAATTTTATATACTCCCTCTCCATTAATTCGTTCTACAAATACTAAGGGGTGGTATTGAATGGGAGCAAATCAGACGTGGGCCAAGGTGATTGGAGTTGTCCTTCTATTGGTTGGACTGCTCGGTTTCTTCATGGCTCCTGTATTAGGTATGTTTGAAGTCAACAT
>Ga0247727_10009311_pt1 | contig 17856 bp, 21 predicted proteins | sample WisWelCaveWW1625_FD_202498 | JGI IMG/M metagenome (GOLD analysis project Ga0247727, IMG submission 202498) | Biofilm microbial communities from Wishing Well Cave, Virginia, United States - WW16-25 | ecosystem: Environmental > Aquatic > Deep subsurface > Groundwater > Cave microbial mat | place...
TGTCAACCGTTCCTACAATCCCCATATCGACCTGCCCCGCCGGGCTCGTCCAACAGGCCGCTCGACCGACACCGCATGGATCTCGCGCTTTTGCTCACGTCGTCACGGTGTCGGTCAGCTAAACGTTCGGCAGCAAAGGAGAAGCCATGAACTGGGACGCTCTCGCCGCCATCGCTCAGGTTCTCTCCGCGATTGCGGTAGCGGTCACTGTCATGTACCTGGCGATTCAAGTCCGTAGAAACACACTCGCCTCGCAATCTCAAACTTATTACCTTGCCACGGCCGCTCTCTCAGAGGCCGCCTCCTTGATTGCCACAAGCCCTCAGCTCAGCCGCATCTACCGCATCGCCTTGACGAAACCCACGGAACTTAGCGAAGACGAGTTCTTTCAATTCGCATTGATTGGCATCAGCCAGTTCCGGAGATATGAGAATCTGTACTTTCAGTACCGCGCGGGATTAGTGGACGACGACTTCTGGTCTGGCCAGCGGGAGAACATTTTTTGGTTCTTCCATTGCCCTGGGATGCAGGCCTGGTGGAAGGATAAGAGGCTCGCGTTCAGCAAGAGCTTTCGCGAGTTTCTTGAGAGCTCGCGACCAACCGATCTCAAGTCGCCAGGTGACAGGCGGTTTTAGCCGCTACATGTTGCTGCCGAACCCGGCGTTGCACGGGACCGCGTTCCGGCGGGCTGTCGCCCGCCTACACGCGGCCCGTGAACTTTGTCGTTGGGCGTCACAAACTCACGGCTTCATCATGCGCATCAACCGGAGGGGGACATCATGGCGCAAGACCGAATGACTCAGCTTCGCGACTTCGCAACTCGATACACGGCCGCTTGGTGCAGCCAGGATGCGGCCAGCGTCGCCAAATTCTTTGCTCCGCGTGGCTCGCTTACTATCAATGGAGGCACCCCGTCGGTAGGCCGAGGCGCGATTACCGAGGCTGCACAGGGGTTCATGACCGCCTTCCCCGATCTCAAGGTCTATATGGACGATCTGCTCGAGAAACAGGGAAAGGTGATCTACAAGTGGACTCTGGAAGGTACCAACAGTGGACCTGGTGGTACAGGTAAGCGGGTTCGGATCAGCGGATTCGAAGAGTGGCGGATTGGTGATGATGGCCTGGTCGCTGAATCGTTCGGCAACTTCGATGCTGCCGAGTACCAGCGTCAGGTCGTGCACGGAGCAAACGGCAAGTGAACGACGGAGACGCGAGAGCTGCCGACCTCGCGGCGTAACGGCGTGACGCCCAACCCGTCGATGCACCGGACCCACTACAGCGGGCTTCGCCCGCTTTCGCGGGCCGGTGATCTCTAGCGTTGGGCTGCGCGATGAGCAACCTGGTTTCTGTGGCGGATGTCGACGTCCATATTGAGGGCAATGGCGCCGAAACCATCTTCATGGTTCACGGCTGGCCGGACACCTACCGTCTGTGGGACGCTCAGGTGCGGGCTCTCAAGAGCCGCTACCGCTGTGTCCGATTCACTTTGCCCGGATTTGATGCCGCCAAGGCGCGACGGGCTTATTCACTCGACGAACTTATTGGCTTCCTGAAGAAGCTTACCGAGCAACTTTGCCCAAACCAGAAAGTTATTCTGATGCTGCACGACTGGGGTTGCATATTCGGCTATCAGTTCTACATGCGCAACCCGCAGATGGTTTCAAGAATTATCGGCGTCGACATTGGTGACCCGTCGTCATTGCAGAGGTCCCTTACCCGGCGGGAAGCAATGATGGCGTTCGCGTACCAAATTTGGCTCGCACTGGCCTGGGTCATAGGTGGTCGAATCGGTGATTGGATGGCGCGCTCCATGGCACGCCTGGCGCGCTGCCCTTCGGATGCGACCTATATCAGCTCGTGCATGGCCTATCCGTACTACGTGATGTGGTTCGGCGGTCGTGCGTCCTATCGCCATCGGGGGCAGCGGTTCGTGCCCGCTTGCCCGATCCTTTTTATCTACGGCCGCCGCAAGCCCATCAGGTTTCACGCGAAAGCATGGGCTGATGAATTGCTGACGCGGAAAGCCAACCAGGTGGTGGAGTTCGATACGGGCCACTGGGTGATGTCCGAGCAGCCTGAGCACTTCAATCAGGTGGTAAGCGGTTGGCTCTCACAATGACGCGGCGCAGCTTACGTGCGAGCAGAAAAGCGCAGCCCAACCACGCGTTGCACCCGACCGAGAACCTCATCCGATTGAGTGGACACCTCGACCTAACTCCAGTTTTAGGCTGTGTCGATTTTCCGGGGTGACGTCGCATGACTCGCAGGTTGCTGTTTGGCATACCGGCCTGGGCTCTTATCGTTCCGCTCGCAGCCTGCGTCATGCTTGCCGCGGCATGGGGGCGTCCGCTGGGCTGGATCCTGCTATCGCTGGTGGCCGTCGCGCTGATCGCGGCCGTCCTCTTCGCCGTGCACCACGCCGAAGTGGTCGCGCATCGCGTCGGCGAGCCTTTTGGCACCTTGATCCTGGCTCTGGCCGTCACCGTCATCGAGGTGTCGCTGATCGTCTCGATGATGCTGTCCGGCGGCGCGGCGGCAGGCGCCCTGGCCCGCGACACGGTGTTCGCGACCGTGATGATCGTGTGCAACGGCGTCGTCGGACTGTGCCTCTTGATGGGAGCCATCAAGCACCACGTGCTGGCCTTCCAGGTCGAGGGAACCGGGCAGGCGCTCTCGGTGCTTGCCGCCCTCACCACGCTGACGCTGGTCCTGCCAACGTACACCACCACGACTCCCGGGCCGACGTTCTCGCCCGCGCAGCTAGCCTTCGCCGGAACGATGTCGCTGCTGCTGTACGGCGTGTTCGTTTTCGTGCAGACCGTGCGCCACCGCGACTACTTCCTCCCGGTCGGGATCGAGAACGGGGACCAGCACGCGGCGCCGCCGCCGGCGCCCGTCGCGCTGACGAGCCTTGCATTGCTGAGCGTTGCCCTCGTCGCCGTGGTCGGCCTTGCCAAGACGCTCGCGCCCAGTATCGAAGCGGGTGTCGCGGCGGCATCGGCGCCGGCAGCGGTCGTCGGCGTCGCCATCGCGCTGCTCGTCCTCTTGCCCGAGACCTGGGCCGCCGTGCGCGCCGCCATGCGAAATCGCATGCAGACGAGCCTCAACCTCGCACTGGGCTCCGCGCTCGCCACCATCGGCCTGACCATACCGGCCGTGGCTGTCGTATCGATACTGCTCGAGCTGCCGCTCGAGCTCGGCCTGCCTGCAAAGGAGACGGCATTGCTGGCGTTGACGCTCTTGATCAGCGCGGTGACCCTGGCCAGCGGCCGCTCTACAGTGCTGCAGGGGGCTGTGCACCTCGTCCTGTTCGCCGCGTTTGTCTTCCTTGCGATTGTGCCGTGAGCATTCTCATCCCGGTGTAGCCCCATGTCCTGGCTGATGGCTGCCGTCTACGACAGTTTCACGCGCGCGAGCAACGAGGCCTGCCTCGACCGGTGGCGCGCGCAACTGCTGCGCGATCTCTCGGGCGACGTGCTCGAGGTCGGAGCCGGAACCGGGGTCACCCTGCCCCACTACCCGAAGTCAGTCACGCGGCTGGTGCTGTGCGAGCCCGATCCTCACATGCGGCGAAAGCTCCAGGCAAAGCGCGATGCTGCGGGAGCGAAGCACGTCGAGATTTCAGCCGCCTCGCTCGAGGCCCTGCCCGCAACCCCGGCTTCGCTCGACGCGGTGGTGTGCTCGCTCGTGCTTTGCTCGGTCCCCGACCAGCGAGCCGCGCTCAAGGAGATTGTGCGCGTGCTGAAGCCCGGCGGAAAGCTCGTGTTCCTCGAGCACGTCGCCGCCGACGGCAAGCCGGACCGCCTGAAGTGGCAGCGCCGCATCGAGCCGATCTGGAAGCAGCTGATGGGCAATTGCCACCTGACAAGGCGCACCGAAGCCGCCATCACCGCCGCGGGATTCAAGATCGAGCGCATCGAGCGCGAGAGCATCCGCAAGGCCCTGCCCATCGTGCGACCCAGCATCCGCGGGGTCGCGCGCAAGAACGGCTAGCTCAATCGGCATGGACGCAAAATCGCTCAGGCGGCTTCTCCCCCGGGACAAGGAGGACGCGAAGGGCGCGGCAGCCCTGGTCGCATTGGGCTACGAGGCTGTCGAGCCGGTCCTGAAGGAGATGCTCGATTGGCTCAAGGTGATTCGCTCGCCCGTCGCCTCGATCATGGGCGAGTTCTTTGTTTCCCTCGGGGTTCGAGCCGTACCGCCTGTGCAAAAGGCGCTCGGATCAAGAAACGAGACGCTGCAGTACTCGGTAGTTCTGAACGTGGTCGCCAAGTGGCCGCACGCAGCGATCGAGGCGGTGAAGCCTGAGCTTCAGCTCCTGGCGTCGAATGCTGGGCCTTACGGAACCGATCTGATCGCACTCCGGCTCTTGGTCGAGCACGACCTTGCCGACCGGGCATGGCTCAAGCAGTGGGCACAGTTCAAGACCAAGCGCCTGCGGGAACTTCTGTTGCAGGCCGAAGAGATCGAAAGGTCGCTTGACTAGTTAGGCCGCACACAAGAGCAACTGGCTCAATCGGCGTAGACGCCCGCCTTCTTGATGATCGGCCCCCACTTGTCGATCTCGGCCTTCACGTGCGCCGCGAGCGCGGCCGGCGTCGCCCTGTCGGCCGGGTAGGCGGTGGCGCCCAGGTCGGCGAAGCGCTGATTCACGACCGGGTCCTTGACCGCTTCCTGCAGCGCCGCCACCAGCTTGTCGATCGCAGGCTTGGGCGTGCCCTTGGGCGCGTACAGGCCGTGCCAGATGCCGACCTCGAAGCCCTTCAGGCCCAGCTCATCCAGGGTCGGGACATCCGGCAGCGAGGGCACGCGCTTCTTCGAAGTCACGCCGTACACCTTCACCTTGCCGCCCTTGATCTGCGCGGTGGTGTTGGTGGTCTGGTCGCACATGAAGTCCACGGTGCCGCCGAGCAGGTCGTTCATCGCCGGCGCGGTGCCTTTGTAGGGCACCGTCAGGACCTCGGTCTGGATCGCGCTCATGAACAGCATGCCGCACAAGTGCGAGGCCGCACCGATGCCCGCGTTGGCATAGGTCACCTTGTCCTTGTTGGCCTTGATGTAGGCGAGGAACTCCTTGAAGTCCTTGGCCGGAAAATTCTGCCGCGCGATGATCGTCATCGGTACGTCGTTGATCAGTCCGATATACTCGAAGTCGGTGAGCGGGTTGAAGCGCAACTGCCGGTACAGCGCCGGCGTGGTGGCCATGCCGATATGGTGGATCAGGATGGTGTAGCCGTCCGGCTTCGCGTTCTTCACCGCTTCGGGCGCGAGAATACCGCCGGCACTTGGGCGGTTCTCGACCACCACCGACTGTCCGAGAGGCTTGCCCATGGCCTGGGCGGTGACGCGAGCAACGGTGTCGGTCGGGCCGCCCGCGGCATAGGGAACCAGCATGGTCACGGGGCGGGTCGGGTATTGCTGCGCAAATGCGCCGGTGGTCGCGAGCAGCAGCGCGGTGCCGATCAAGGTCCTGTTCATTCTTGCCTCCTCATGGTGATCGCGGAATTCTGGCGCGCCCGGCGGGATTCGAACCCACGACCCTTGGCTTCGGAGGCCAATACTCTGATCCGCTGAGCTACGGGCGCATTCAAGTTAAAATCATACCTTTATCCCCTGCCCCCGGCCATGCGCGGCGGCACCCCCACGGCGTGAACCTGCTCTTCATCATCGATCCGCCGGATTCGCTCAAGGCGTACAAGGACACCACGGTCAGCATGATGCGCGCCGCGCAGAGGCGCGGCCACGCGGTTCACGTGTGCGGCCAGGAAGCCCTCGCCTGGCGCGGCGGCGCGGTGATGGCGCAGGCGACGCGCATCGCGCTCACCGACAACGACGAGGACTGGTACCGCAGCGACGGCCGCGAGCGGCGCGACCTCACCTCCTGCGACGCGGTGCTGATGCGCAAGGACCCGCCCTTCGACATCGAGTACGTGGCGAGCACCTGGCTCCTGTCGGAGGCTGAGCGCCAGGGCGCGAGGGTGTTCAATGCGCCGCGCGCGCTGCGCGACCACAACGAGAAATTCGCCATCGCGGAGTTCCCCGAATTCACCGCGCCTTCGCTGGTGACGCGCGACATGGACCAGCTGCAGGCCTTCGTGGAAGAGCAGCGCGACACGATCCTCAAGCGCCTCGACGGCATGGGCGGTAGCGGCATCTTCCGCGTGCGCGCCAGCGATCCCAACCGCAATGCCATCGTCGAGACGGTTGCCGGGATGGGCGGGTGCAGCGTGATGGCGCAGCGCTACATCCCCGAGATCGCCAAGGGCGACAAGCGCTTGCTGCTGATCGACGGCAAACCGGTGCCGCATTGCCTCGCGCGCCTGGCCAAGCCTGGGGAGACGCGCGCCAACCTCGCCGCCGGCGGCCGCGGCGTGGCGCAGCCACTATCGGCGCGCGACCGGCTGATCGCCGAGGCGCTGGGGCCGAGGCTCGCCGCGCGCGGACTGCTGCTGGTGGGGCTGGACGTGATCGGCGACTGGTTGACGGAAATCAACGTCACCAGCCCGACCTGCTTTCGCGAAATCCAGGACCAGACCGGCTTCGACGTCGCCGGCATGTTCATCGAAGCGCTGGAAGCGAAGGTCAAGGCGTGATCGGCGTCCTGGTGATCTCGCACGGCGCCATCGGCGAGGCGCTGCTCGCCAGCGCCGAACAGATCCTGGGCGCGAAGCAGGCGCAGGCGGCGGCGCTGGGCGTGTCGCGCAACGACGACCCGGAGGCGGTGCTCGCGCGGGCGCGCCAGCTCGCGGCAAAGCTCGACGACGGCGCGGGCCTGCTGGTGCTGACCGACATGTTCGGCGCCACCCCCTGCAACGTGGCCTCGCGCCTGCTCGCCGATGGCCGCGTCGAAGGCGTTGCCGGCGTCTCGCTGCCGATGCTGGTGCGCGTGCTCGCCGGGCGCAACGGCTCCCTGCCCGCGGCGTTGCAGCGCGCCCTTTCCGGGGGCGCCGAGGGCGTGGTGCACATGAACACGGACAGCTGCGGTGCCTAGCGCGGACCTTACCATCGTCAACAAGTTGGGCCTGCATGCGCGTGCCGCGGCCAAGCTCACGCAGGTGGCGAGCGGCTTCAGGAGCGAGGTGTGGCTGTCGCGCAATGGCCGGCGCGTGAACGCGAAAAGCATCATGGGGGTGATGATGCTGGCCGCCGGCAAGGGCGCTTCGATCACCGTCGAGGCGCAAGGCGCCGACGCGGAATATGCGCTCGCGGCGGTCCGCCGGCTGATCGCCGACAAGTTCGGCGAAGGGGAGTAGGACGGTGAACTTCGTCCTGCACGGCTCGAGCGTTGCCTCGGGCATCACCATCGGCCAGGCGCACCTCGTCTCCAGCGCGCGCCTCGACGTCGCGCATCACGAGATCCCGCAATCGGCGGTGCCCGGCGAGATCTTCCGCTTCGACGCCGGCATCGCGCGCGCCAAGCAGGAGCTCTCGCTGCTCGAGAGCCAGATGCCGCAGGAGGCGCCCGCCGAGTTCGGCGCCTTCCTCAACCTGCACCGCATGATCCTGGAGGATTCGTCGCTGTCGCACGCGCCGCGCGACTTGATACGCGAGCGCAAGTGCAATGCGGAGTGGGCGCTGGTGCAGCAGATGGAGACGCTGGTCGAGCAGTTCGAGGCGATGGAAGACCCCTACCTGCGCGAGCGCAAGGCCGACATCCAGCAGGTGGTGGAGCGCGTGCTGAAGGCGCTGATGGGCGACAAGGCGCCGGCCGAGCCGCAGCTGTCCGAGGAGCATAAGCTGATTGTCGTGGCACATGATCTGTCGCCGGCCGACATGATCCTGTTCAAGCGCCACGAGTTCGGCGGCTTCGTCACCGACGTCGGCGGCGTCACCTCGCACACCGCGATCGTCGCGCGCAGCCTCGACATCCCGGCGCTGGTGGGCCTGCACCACGCGCGCCACATGATCCGCGAGGGCGAGCTGCTGATCGTGGACGGCGGCCAGGGCGTGCTGATCGTGCAGCCGGACCCGATCGTGCTCGCCGAGTACCAACTGCGCCAGTCGCAGCACGAGCTCGAGAAGAAAAAACTGCGGCGCCTGAAAAGCACCCCCGCGGCGACCCTCGACGGCGCGGCGGTGGAGCTGCACGCCAACATCGAGTTGCCGCAGGACCTGGAGGGCGTGCACGAGGCCGGCGCGCAGGGCGTCGGGCTGTTCCGCACCGAGTTCCTGTTCATGAACCGCAAGGACCTGCCCGGCGAGGACGAGCAGTACGAGGCCTATCGCGAGGTGGCGCGGGCGATGGGCGGAAAGCCGGTGGTGATCCGCACGCTGGACGTCGGCGCCGACAAGGCGCCTTCGGGCATTGCCCAGTCGATGCCCAACCCCGCCCTGGGGCTGCGCGCGATCCGCTTCTGCCTCGCCGAGCCGCAGATGTTCCTCGCCCAGCTGCGCGCCATCCTGCGCGCCTCGCAGCACGGCAAGGTGAGGATCCTGCTGCCGATGGTGGCGCATGTGCACGAAGTGGAGCAGGCGCTCGCCTTCCTCCGGCAGGCGCAGGAGCAGCTCGACGAGAAGCGCGTGCCCTACGACAAGGGCATCGAGGTCGGCGGCATGATCGAGATTCCGGCGGCGGCGCTCTCGCTGCCGATGTTCATGAAGCGGCTGGACTTCCTGTCGCTCGGCACCAACGACCTGATCCAGTACACGCTCGCCATCGACCGCACCGACGACGCGGTGGCGCACCTGTACGATCCCCTGCACCCCGCGGTGCTGCACCTGGTGGCGCATGTCATTCACACCGCCACGCGCGGCGACACGCCGGTGGCGGTGTGCGGCGAAATGGCGGGCGACCTCTCACTGACGCGCCTGCTGCTGGGCTTCGGGCTGCGCAATTTTTCCATGCACCCCGCGCAGCTGCCGGCGATCAAGGAGCGCGTGCTGCGCTCGAGCCTGGCCGCAGTGCAGCCGCTGGCGCGGAAGGTGCTGCGCTCGAATGACGCCGCGAAGACGCGCGAGCTGCTCGCCAAGTTGAATTCCTGAGGAGCGCGATGCCAGGACCACTGCACGGCGTGCGCGTTCTGGACCTCACCACGGTGGTGATGGGGCCCTACGCCACGCAGATCCTCGCCGACTTCGGCGCCGACGTGGTCAAGGTCGAGCCGCCCGAGGGCGACATCATGCGCTACGCCTGGCCGTTCCGTTCCAAGGGCATGGGGCACATTTTCCTCAACACCAACCGCAACAAGCGCGGCATCGTGCTCGACCTGAAAAAGCCCGAGGCGCGCGAGGCCTGCCTGGCCCTGGCCAGGCAGGCCGACGTCTTGGTCTACAACATCCGACCCCAGGCCATGGCGCGCCTGAAGCTCGGCTACGAGGACCTGCGCGCGGTGAACCCGAGGATCATCTACGCCGGCGCCTTCGGCTACAGCCAGTCCGGGCCCTATGCCGCAAAAGCGGCGTATGACGACTTGATCCAGGGCGCGAGCGGACTGCCGTGGCTGCTGCGCGAGTCGGGCGCCGAGTCGCCGCGCTTCGTGCCGGCGACCATGGCCGACCGCTCGGTGGGCCTGCATGTGGTAAACGCGGTGTGCGCCGCCCTCTACGCGCGCGAGAAAACCGGCAAGGGCCAGCGCGTGGACGTGCCGATGTTCGAGAGCCTGCTGCAGACCGTGCTCGGCGAGCACATGGGCGGCTTCACCTTCGAGCCGCAGCTGGGCGAAGGCGGCTATACGCGCATGCTGTCCAAGCACCGGCGGCCCTATGAGACAAAGGATGGCTACGTCTGCGTGCTGATCTACAACGACAAGCACTGGAAGGCGTTCTTCGAGATGATCGGCCGCCAGGACATGCTGGGGGATGCGCGCTTCGCCTCGCCCGAGGGGCGCAGCCAGAACTACGACGCGGTCTACGGCTTCGTCGCCGATGAGGTGACGAAACGCACCACTGGAGAGTGGCTGGACGCCTTCGAGCGCGCCGACATCCCGGTGCAGCGCATGAACAGCCTGGAGGACATCCTGCGCGACCCGCACTTGAACGCCATCGGCTACTTCCGCGAGATCGAGCACCCGAGCGAAGGCAAGCTCCTGTCGATGAAGGTGCCGTCGGAATGGTCGGAGACGCCGCCCGAGGTCCGGCGCCACGCGCCGCGCCTCGGGGAGCACACGCGCGAGGTGCTGCGCGGGGCGGGCTACAGCGAACAGGACATAGAGGCGCTCATTGCGTGCGGTGCGGTGCAGGCTCCCCGAAACTCGTAGGCCGCATTCAAGAGAAAACCGTGCAGGTTGGCTCTATCGGCGATCTCAGGACCGCGGTCGAACTCGGCGCGCGCTCGGTCGCCCTATATCCGTCCGCAGGTGCGGATACGATGGCCTTGACATTCACGCATCCCGGGTTCCTGCGAGAACGCAACGCAGGGGTACTGGGCGACATCGGGCTGTATATCTACGTCGATCGGCTCTATCCCGCGGCACCGTTCGACGCGATTTTGGATTTCCAGGACGCCGAGACTGTGCTCAAGACCGAGGCCGTCGAGCCGCTAGCCGTCGCCGGCTTCAGCGGCTATCTGCTGCGCATGCGGCATCAGAGCACGTTCGGCGTACGTGACCTATGGGTAGCACGCCTGAAGGGCGAAAATGAAGAATTCTCAAGCGTCTTGCGTCGTCTCGCGCTGCTTCCGGATATCTTCATTGGGGTCTGTGACGGGTGTGCTTTCGGCGGCAACGAGCACTGCGTCAATCGCCTTACGACACCGGGATTGACGTCAAGCCAGGCGCGAGGGATTTCAGTTCCGCGATGGTGGATTACTGATCACTTCATGGGAGCAACGATTCCTACTTCACTTCCCACTGGGACACTCGTCACTGGTCCGAAGGGATTTCCGTGGTCCTTTCGCAAGCTTGCATTGCTTAGTACGGAATGGGGCAACTACGGAGGGTGGAGCGCCATTGGCGGGGCGACGGCGTTCGAGGTCGTACCCGCATCGATTACGTAAGGATTTATTTCCCAACAGCGTCGTCCTCAGCTTTCGTCACCCGCCAAGAATGCGATGGCCTGCTCATTGCACCATGCTGTTGCCCGTTCGTCGCCCTGCTGTGCTGCTCGCTGAAACCAGAGCCGGGCTTCGGTTTGATCGCGCGCAACTCCGTCTCCCTCCGCATATTGGAGCCCAAGCAGATACTGCGCCGGGGCGTCGCCGGCCTCCGCTGCCTCGCGTAGCCAGCGCGCCGCAGCAATAGAGTCTCGTACTACTCCGTCGCCATGGAGAAACATCCCGCCGAGAAATCGCTTGGCGGCTGGAACACCGCGCTCGGCGGCAAGAGAGAAGAGCGTCACCGCCTCCGCAGGATCGCGCTCGACCCCATCGCCGAAGAGAAATGCTTCGCCCAGATCCACCTGAGCAACCGGGTCGTTCTTCGTCGCGGCTCGACGCCACCACTGAATCGCCTTGGCGGGGTCCGCCGAAATCCCGATACCGCGCCGGTAGAACCTTGCGAGCACTGTCTGCCCAGGCGCATATCCTTGCACCGCGGAAACGCATGCCCACTTGAACGCCGCCTGCTCGTCCTTCGCGACCCCGTTTCCGCTGGCGTACGCCAGGGCAAGCGCGAACTGCGCGGGAGGCTCGCCAGCCCGCGCCGCTTTTGCGTACCACTGTGCCGCCGCCTCGGCATCTGCTGTCCGACCGTCACCAAGCCGGCATGCTTCGCCGATGTGAAACTGCGAGCGGGAGTCCCCAGCATCCGCGGCAGCCATGTGCCAGCGAAACGCCTCTGTCCGATTCGGAATGACGCCCATGCCGTAGAGGTAGGCGATGCCCAGGTTGTGCATCGCCAAGGCATTGCCCATGTCGGCCGCAATGCGCAGCCACTTCACTGCTTCGGCGCCGTCCTTCGGCACGCCGATACCGTCGAGGTAGAGGGTGCCTAGCTGGAGCGCGGCCTCGGTGTCGCCCTGGCCAGCCGCCAGGCGATACCAGTGCTCAGCCGCCCGTACGTCCTTGGCAACATGTTTGCCGCGCTCGAACATATCGCCCAAGAGCCGCTGTGCTTCAACCTCACCAAGGTCGGCCGCGCGGCGCAACCACTCTGCGCCTTCCGTCGGGTTCGGTTCGCCAGCATTGCCCCGGAGTAGCGCAATGCCTATCGAGGTACCGGCCAATGCGTAGCCGAGATCCCAAGCACGGTAGAGAAGATCGATCCCGCGCTGCGCGTCGCGTTCGCCTCCCGTGCCGCGCAGGAGCATTTCGGCAAGCGCGACCAGCGAAACAGGCTCGCCGGTTTCCGCAGCGCATTCCAGCAGGCTCCGGGCTCTTCGCAGGTCCTGCTCCAGACCCATACCAAGCTGCAGCATGAGCGCAAGGTTGTGGTGTGCGCGCGGCTCCCCTTGAAGGATGGCGAGGTTGTACCAGTCCTGCGCCCGCCGGGAATCCTGCGGAACGCCGGTGCCGAACGCATGGAACTTGCCCATATGGAACTGCGCGTTCGCGTCACCCGCCTCCGCGCGCGCCCTTACGGCCGCGACCCCCGCCCGAAACAGCAGCGGCCCGGCGCCCTCTGGCAGCGCGCCACGGCTCCTCGTGGCGGCCTCGACATGCCTGGCGCCTTCCGGCCTGTGCCTGAGGTACGCATCGAAATCAGCGGCGCAATTGCTATCGCGTATGGCATTCCACAGGATTTCGTCTACGGCGCTATCGTCGCAGTTCATGGCCATGATCACCGACCCTCGAGGTAAACAGCGGCGCACTCACGCAGCGTGTTGTCGTGAATGTCGAGCACCGGCCGGATGCCGCCACTTGCATCGCGCTGGTACCCGCCGGCGAGATTCCACGCAACCGGGATCCCCTTGCTCTGGAGCGTACGGAATACGGTACCGTCTCGCATGCGCAATTGCTCGGTGGTGAGCCAACCGCCGAGGGGGTCATCGACGTGGGGATCGGCGCCGGCCTGGAACAGGACGAGGTCGCAACCCTCGAATCGCTGGAGGATTTCCGGCAGCGCGGCGACGAACTCGTCCGCATTTTCGCACCCCCAACGTTGCTGGGTCGGACTGTAGTGCACGACCCAATCCTCCGAACCGGTCCGCTGGATGATGTCCTGCGTGCCATCGCCCCAATGCTGGTCGAGGTCAAGGATGCCTGCACGCTTGATTGCGCCTGCTCGCTTTAGCACGAGTGCTGTAACCATGAGCCCGTTGAACGTGCAGAAGCCGCCCACGACTTTCCAACCCGCGTGGTGGAAGCCCGAGCACGGAGCCACCGCGACAGCACCATTGCTCATGGCTTCGCGCGCCGCTCCAAGCATGGCGCCAGAGGTATACGGCAATGAGCGGGCGATTTCGAGCCGTTTGTTGCCAAAGCCGTTTCGCAGTCTTCCCTCCAGTACTCCGACTACGAACCCTTGCGCGTGTGCAAGGAATAGCTGCGCGCGCGATACCGGCTCGGGAACGGAGAAGCGCAGAGGGAACCCTAGCCGTCGCCAGCTTTCGACGACCAAGGCAGGTTTTGCCGCCGACGGTGAAAAATCATCGGCCGGTGCGTCCATCGCGCTAGAGTAGTAAATCGGCAGGGATGCCAGCACTCGTCCACCTCGTTCACAGGCCATGCTGACATTGTGCGGCCAGGGGTGGCTCACCGAGTGATACTGGGGTGGGTTTATCATGGGGCGAGGAAGTCCACATGAATCAGCTCGAGCGCTACTACAAGATCGTTCAACTACTCAGTTCGCAGCGTGCCGTTCCTATTCGGCGAATGATGGAGGAGCTCGAAGTATCGCGGCCGACGATTGCCCGCGATATTCGCGACCTCAGAGATCGTTTCCGGGCACCCATTGTCTGGAACGCAGACCTGGGCGGCTACCAGTTTGAGCCAACGCCTGACGGCGAGCGCTTCCGGGACTCAGTGCCTGGGCTGTGGCTTGCGCCCGATGAGGTATACGCGTTGCTTACGCTGATCAACATAGTGAGCAGCTTCGACCCTGGCGCGCTGGAGAATTATCTGTGGCCGCTGAAAGCAACCCTCAAGAACTTGCTCGTGAAACGCAGGTTCACCTTGAAGGGCCTTGACAAGAAGTTCCAGGTCGAATTGCCTGCTCCTTTCGGGGTATGGAAGATTCTCAGAACCATCTCCGCGGCGCTTGTCGAAGAACAGGAAGTTGCCGTCAGATTCTCGAAGAGCAGTCCTGACCGCGACGGACGCTATCGGCTTGAGAAACTTGTGTTAACGTCAAATGGTTGGGTCTTGGAGGCGCGCCGCACCGAGTCAGCCGACGTTGTCCGATTTCCGGTCGCGGACATTGTGAACGTCATACCGCGGGTCCCACCGCAGCAAGAGGAAGATCTGCTTGATCTGGCTGCGCCAATGAATGAAGCGTAGATGGCCGCCAACTGGCGGCTGCTCAGGAAGTGCCTTGCTCGTGCTTACGCAGGCGGAGAAATTCCACCCGCCGAGGAGGATTACCTCGAAAATGCGTTCACTTGCACCGAGGAGCTGTGGGAAAAGCAATTCAACAAATTTGAATCCAAACCTCTACGCCTAATATTGCTCGCAGAGGCGCCACTTTTCGGGACGAATAAAGCGTACATCTACAATCTTAAGACGTCGCTTACGCCGTTCTTTCACTTCAATGATCTGGCACCGCTTCTCGATTGCGTTCCTAAGGCCCCGAAGGATCAAGGCGAAAAGAAGAAGCTCTTTGTTGAACTGCTTGCGAGAGCTGGCGTACTGATTGTTGACGTTTTCCCGTTCGCACTGAACAGTAAAAACACTTCAGTTTCCTTCCGCGAAATGTCCAAGGAGACGTACGGGAAACTTGCTAAATGTGCAATTGAAAGTTACCTTGCGCCCAAGCTAAAACGAATTCGACAGAGAAGTTCCGGGCAATTCGTCTTTGCTTTCCGCTATGCGTGCGTGTGGAATGCCGCACACGAGCCCATTGAGAAGCTTCTGCGGAATCTCTGCATGCTTGGAACAAACCAAGAAGTAATATCTATACACGGGAACAATCGGTGGCTTGACAGAGATGAATTGAAGCGCACTGCTGACATGCTTAAGGCAGGACGATAAGTTAAGCGCGCAGCGCCGATTTGATGTTCAGCTTGCGGGCGCTCTACAAATGCCGCTAAAGAGGCCGGCCCCGAAGCCCGTTCTCGCGCAAGCTGAACGGGTTTTTTGTTTCGGAGCAGCTTCAAGCAAGCGTCGCAACCAGTTCGATCTTCGCCGCGATCGGCACCACCATCGTCCTGACGCCGTGTCCTGGATTGGGCTCGCGCTGCGTCACCACCAGCCCGGCCTGCTCCAGCATACGAACATCCTTGGCCACCGTGGCGCGGTCGCGCTTGAGCCGCTGCGTGAGTTGGGCGACCGTCTGCGGTTCGTTGAGCAGCGTGCGCATCAGCCGCTGTCGCTGGTCGGACAGAACCGCGAACATGCGCCGCGGATCAGCAAAGATGAGCGTGATGCCGCCGCCCGGCTTCTCACCGCGATCGAGCCGCCGCGCAGCGACGCTTGCATGGTCGAAAAAGTCCTGTGCCGTTCCTGTCCTGACCGTAAGCTTGCGCTTTGCCATTACTTCCTCCGCAGCGTCTTCACCAGCTCCCGCCATTCCGCCTGAAAGCGCGCCACCAGCGCTTCGTAGCTGACGAACTTCACCAGTTCCGACCGACCCATCTGGTGTCGATGATGTTCGCCGTGCGCATTGTCGTAGCCAAGCACGCGCCCGTGGTCACCGCGATAAAGCTGGCGGTTGATATACGCCATGCTGTACCGGGTTACGATCGCCTTTGCGTCCTTCTCGTATCCCCACGCCTCGAAGCTCAGCGTTCCGCCCCCGTCCCTGGCCCGCGCCTCGAACTGAACCCGCTCGAGCAGCGTTTCCATCGGCCGGTGGCGGCGCATCAGATGTGAGGCATGATATCACGTCTGGCAACGAACCGGCGTCGGCAGAGTTTCCTTGCTGCCTGGGTTGCGCATCCGTTTCGGAATTCGGATCGTCGATGCGCCGACGGGATGAGCAGCGCCTTTGTTGACAGCACTCGGCCGCAACGGTAAGTTAGCTTCACAGCGCCGATTTGATGTTCAGCTTGCGGGCGCTTTACAAGTACCGCTAAAGAGACCGGCCCCGAAAGCCCGTTCTCGCGCAAGCTGAACGGGCTTTTTCATTCTGGTGCGCGCCGTGATCGTGGAAGCGAAGAAAGCCAGGTTCACCGAGCCGCTCAAGCTGCGAAGCGGCGCCGTGCTGCCCGAATTCGAAATTTCCTACGAGACCTACGGCGAGCTGAACGCCGCGCGCTCGAACGCGGTGCTGGTCTGCCACGCGCTCAACGCCTCGCACCACGTCGCCGGCGCCTACGCCGGCGACCCGGACAACGTCGGCTGGTGGGACAACCTGGTCGGCCCGGGCAAGCCACTCGACACGGACCGTTTTTTCGTCGTCGGCAACAACTACATCGGCTCCTGCTTCGGCTCCACCGGGCCGGCCTCGATCAACCCGGCCACCGGCAAGCCCTGGGGCGCCGACTTCCCGGTCGTGACGGTGGAGGACTGGGTCGCCGCGCAGGCGCGCCTGGCGGACCACCTGGGCATCGAGCGCTTCGCCGCGGTGATCGGCGGGTCGCTGGGTGCCATGCAGTCGCTGCAGTGGACCCTTTCCTACCCGGAGCGCGTGCGCCATGCGCTGGTCATCGCCGCGACGCCGCGCCTCTCGACGCAGAACATCGCGTTCAACGAGGTCGCCCGGCAGGCGATCATGACCGACCCGGACTTCCACGGCGGGCACTACTACGAAAAAGGGGTGGTGCCCAAGCGGGGCCTGCGCATCGCCCGCATGATCGGTCACATCACCTACCTGTCCGACGACGCGATGATGGAGAAATTCGGCCGCGTGCTGCGCGGCAAGGACGGCCCCGGCTTCGACTTCGACGTCGACTTCGAGATCGAGAGCTACCTGCGCCACCAGGGCGACAAATTCGCCAGCTACTTCGACGCCAACACCTACCTGCGCATCACCAAGGCGCTCGACTATTACGACCCGGCGGCGGACTACGGCGGCGACCTGTCGACGGCCCTGGCGCGCGCCCGCGCCAGTTTCCTGGTGGTGTCGTTCACCTCCGATTGGCGCTTCACCTCGCAGCGCTCGCGCGAGATCGTGCGCGCGCTGCTCGACAACCGGCGCGTGCTGTCCTACCTCGAGATCGACGCGCCGCAGGGCCACGATGCGTTCCTGATGGACGACCCGCGCTACCACGGGGCGCTGCGCGCCTACTTCCGGAACATCGAGCTGTGACCGAGATCGAGGTCATTTCGGGGTGGATCGCGCCGCGCTCGCGCGTGCTCGACCTGGGCTGCGGCAACGGCAGCATGCTCGAGCACCTGTGGCAGGCGAAGCAGGCGCCGGGCTACGGCGTCGAGATCGACGACGCGCACGTTCTCGAGTGCATCAGGAACGACGTCAACGTGCTGCAGATGGACCTGGAGGACGGCTTGTCGGCGTTCCGCGACGGCTCCTTCGACAGCGTGATCCTGTCCGAGACCCTGCAGGCGATCCACCGCCAGGAGGCGCTGCTCAAGGAGATGCTGCGCGTGGGGCGCGAAGCGATCGTGTCGTTCCCGAACTTCGGCTACTGGAAGGCGCGCATCCAGATCGCGCTTGCCGGCCACATGCCGGTGTCGAAGGAGCTGCCCTACCAGTGGTACGACACGCCCAACGTGCACCACTGCACGCTGGTGGATTTCGAGGCGCTGTGCGCGAAACTTCGCATCCGCATCCTCGAGCGCGTGGCGCTGCGCGATGGCAGCCCGGTCAGCCTGCTGCCGAACCTCTTCGGCAGCCTCGCGCTCTACCGCGTCACCGCGTAGCGCCGGCGCAGGCGGCCGCCTCACGCTGGCATTCCTGCTGGCAGCTTTGTGCTGCGGCCGCCTCG
>Ga0247727_10009312_pt1 | contig 17854 bp, 9 predicted proteins | sample WisWelCaveWW1625_FD_202498 | JGI IMG/M metagenome (GOLD analysis project Ga0247727, IMG submission 202498) | Biofilm microbial communities from Wishing Well Cave, Virginia, United States - WW16-25 | ecosystem: Environmental > Aquatic > Deep subsurface > Groundwater > Cave microbial mat | place...
GTACGGCAGCCGCCGGAAGCCGGTGAAGCCGGCCTTGCCGCCCAGCTCGCGGAGCAGCCCCTCGCCCATGTCGGAGCCGATCCCGGCGCCGCCCATCGCGAGCGACGTGGTCATGCAGTACAGCGTGGTTGCCGCGTAGGTCAGCCGGCCCACGGGGTGAATGTTCTTCTCCAGGTCCGGGGACATGTCGGGCTCGAAGACCAGGTAGGCGCCGGCGGCGGTGAGCGCCTGGCGAACCGACTTCATCAGTCCCACCGGATCCACCGAGTCATGAATCACGTCGAACGAGGTGATGAGGTCGAACCGGTTGGCGGGCAGCTTCACGCAGTCGGCCACCTCGAACTGCACCCGGCCGGCCACCCCGGCCTGGCGCGCATTGGCGCGAGCGGCTGCAATCGACGGGGCGTGGCCGTCGTATCCGAATACCTTCGCCTTCGGAAACGCTTTTGCGATCTGGATGGAAGCCACGCCCCGGCCGCAGCCGACGTCCAGCGTGGATGCCCCTTCGCGCAGTTTGCTCTCAAAGCCCGCCGCCGGAATCCACTGCTGCACCAGCTTGTGCTTGAAGTTGGGCGCCGAAGCGCGCTGGATGCCCTCGAAGACCTCCGCCGGGTATTCCGTGATCGGCACGCCCTTGCCGGTGCGAAACGCCTCGCCCACCCGCGGCGCCACCTGAACCGCGGCGGCCAGGAACTCGATCATCCCGCCCAGGAACACCGGGGATTCCTCGTCCCCCAGCACCGCCGCATGCTCCGGCGGCAGCAGGTACTTCTTCGCCGCCGGTTGATACTCCACATACTCAGCCGTGACCATGGCCCCCAGCCACTCCCGCAGGTACCGGGCATTGAGTCCGGTCTTCTCGGCCAGCTCCGGGACCGTCACTGCGCCGGCCGCAGCCATGGCCTTGAAGATGCCGAGCCGGTCACCAATGTAGGTGAGCCCGCCCCGCAGCCCGGCGCCGATGTCCTCGACCATGCGCCCCGCGAACTGCTGGGTCTTCGAGGGCGCGGGCGCCGCCGGCTTCGCGGTCTCGACCGGAGGCGCCGTCTTGCACGCGGGCGCAGCCAGCCCGGCGGCCGCGGTCATGAGCTTCAGAAAGTCCTTGCGGGAAGTGTGCGCGTTCATCGTGGTCCTTGTCGTCCTTATTGTTCCGGGTTGCGGGGAAACTTCCAGTATGGCAGCCGCACGCCGCGGACGAAAACCTGGTCGGCGCGGATTTCCGGCGGGGCCTCGAAGCCCTCCGCGCCGGCCGCGGTGACGTAATCGTCCTGCTCCACGCCGTCACCGGAGACGCCCAACCCGCCCACCAGCCGCCCGCTCTTGTAGAGGGGCGCCGCGCCAGGAAAGAACACGATCCCCGACTGGTTCGGGTTCCGAGGCTGGCGGCCTTGTGTGCACGGGTTGGTCAGGTCGAACAGATAGAGTTCGCGGAACGGTCCGGCGGTCGAGTCCTCGATTCCCGAGGGGAAGAAGGACTGTGCCCCGAAGCCGATGGTGCGATTCGTGACGGCTGTTCCTGTCGCAACGCCCGGCAAGTCGCGCGGGTCCGCCAAGGGGCCCGAAAAATACACCACGTTGCGCGCCTTGGCCACCGCCACGTCGATCGAGAAAACCGTGGAGTCGGCCATGCGGTAGAGACCCAAAACATTGCCGTCGAGATCCGTCACCGCGATAACGAACCTGGCGCGGCTGCCGAGCGGCAGCCGGATCACCGCGCGGGTCTTGTTGGCGCGATCGATGGCGCGCTGGATGATTCCTTCGACTTCGGCGGCGGTGAGGGTGGCGCCGGCGCGCGGACCGGCCAGGTAGCCGTCCGGGGCGGCGCCGCCGTCACGGGGCGCAATCTGATAGGAGCCGCCCGGCGCACCGGCGCCCTGTGTCCCACCGGGCCGCGCCACCTGGTTTACGAAGGGCAGTCGAATCCCGTCGATGAACACCGCGCCGGGAGGTGGCAGCGGCAGCGGCACGAAGAACGGCGTCCCCGCCACCGCGGCGACAGCGGCAAACTCGGCCGCGTCGAAGTGAAAGCCCGCTACACCCAGCCCGCCCACCATCGCGCCGTTCTTGTAAAGAGGGATCCCGCCGGGGAGAGTCACGATGCTGAAGCTGAAGCCCGTCCCGGCGGAGTTCCTCGACGGCGGGACACTCTTGCCCGGCAGGAACGCCGTGTTCAGGTCGCACCCCCGGTTGGTATTCTCAATGCCGAACAGCGCCGCCGCCGGCTGATTCGGCACGTCGTTGGGGAAGTTTTCGCGGCTGATCGTGCGGACCGTGCGCGACGAGAGCGGCGCCTGGTTGTGGCTGAAGAAAGCTCCCGTCCGCGCCAGCCCCAGGGCTGTCTCTACGTCGCCAGCGACGGCGCGCGGCTTGCGGTAGATCGCCAGGGGCCGCCCCATGCGGTCGACGACGGCAATGGCCATCGCGGGATCGTCGATGGCAAGGGCCGCGCGCGTAACCAGCCCGTCGACCTCGCCGGCGGTGAGCTGCCCCGGGTCTGCCTGGCCCACCGGAAACGTGGCCGCGTTGCTGCGCTCCTCGCCCGACACCACGGAGACTTCCACGAAGCTGGAGTTGGCCGTCGCCGGCAGGATGAACTGCACGCGCTCCTCGTCCAGACGCAAGGCCGGGACGGTTTCCTCGCCGACCATCACCGAGATATCGCCCTCCGGCGCCGCCACCATCGCGATCAGGGCCTCGCCGGGCGCGGCCGGGCTCTGTTCGCTGACCGCTTCCCCGGTCGCGGCGTGGCGGACCTCGGCGCGCTCCACCCCCTCCCGCATCTCGGTGCGCAACACGATGGCCAGCAGCACGATCAGCGCCTTCATTGGTCCCTCACCAGGCGGCAGTCCATCTCCCGGCAGCGCAACCGCCCCGAGCCACCGCGTCCGAACGCGACCTCCCCGCAGCGCAACCGCCCCGAGCACCGCGTCCGAACGCGACCTCCCCGCAGCGCAACCGCCCCGGGCCACCGCGTCCGAACGCGACCTCCCCGGCAGCCCAACCGCCCCGGGCCACCGCGTCCGAACACCCCAAGTTGCTTGCCGGCGTTCCTCACTGGTTCGTCACCGTGTACACTTTCCCATCCTTCAAGTACAGCCGCTCCATCTCCCGACGGTTGAACGGCCGGGAGCCGCGGCGGCCGAAAACCGCAAGCTGGTTGCCGCTCTCGTCGGCCGCGCGGTCGCGATCGAGCCCCTTCGAGAGCGCGATCGCCGGGCCCCGCGTCCTGTACGTCGCGATGAGCTCCGGCTGCGGCTCCGGACTGAAGCCGTAGTTGCCGGCGGTGCGCGCCGGGGAAGTCAATTGCAGCACACGCAGACCATTGCGACCGTCGGCTACGTACGCGAACAGGCTGGCGTTAGTCATGCCGACCCGGACCGCCCGGGCGTCGTTGATCCCGCCTTCCGAGTACAAGCGCGGCTGGCCGGGCTTTTCCGGCCGCTCTACGTCGATGATGGCGAGACCATCGACTCCCGCCGCCACGTAGGCATACGTACGGGCGACGTAGACGTCGTTCGCCTGCCGGATCGGAACCGAAGCCTTGAGCTCGGGCCTGGCGGAATCGGTGATGTCTACAATCCGCAGCCCCACCGCGTCGCACACCAACGCGTACCGGAACTGGATTGCGATCGCGCCGGCGCCCTTGAGCGGGATCCAGGAAACGATCTTCGGGTCCAAGGGCTTGTCCATATCGATGATCGCCAGCCCGCGGTCGCAGGAGACGTACGCGTAGCTGCCGGCGATCACCACATAACGCGCGCCCTTCAGCGCGCCGTCCGGATTGAAGGTCACCGCCCGCTTGAGGAAGTTGTTGCGCGGGTCGCCGTCGAGCAGCGTGGCGGCGTTAATCAGGATCAAGCCCTCCTCGCGGTCCGCAACGTAAAGGAATGCGTAGAGCAGGTGGATTGGCTGCTCCTCGTTCACCGGGTTGCGCCGCCGGGCCGGGTCGACCCCGAGCGTGGTAGGCGAGGCGATCCAGGCGGCGTCCTTGGTCCGGACGTGAAGGCGCTGGCCGAGCGGCGAGACAGGCGCGCTGATCATCCGCTGCGCGAATCCCTTGTTGTCGACCTGGGCGATGTCGTAGACCTCGACCCCGCCTCGCCCCTTGGCCGCGTAAAGGTACTCGCCGCGCATTTGCAGGCTCAGGATCTCGGAACCCTCGTGGTGAAAGGCATCCTCCAGCCTGCGGCCGCTTTTCTCGTGGCGGGCGTAGTTTTCCGGGTAGGCGAGCTTGTGAAGGTAGCTTCCGATCACCGCCTGCGGCTCGTCCCGCTCGGTCGCCACCACCGCCTCGAAACCCGAGCGGCCCTCGCCCACGTAGATATACCGCCCCAGGAAATTAACGAAGTTGGTCCCCTGGAGCAGCACCTGAGCCAGCCACGCATTGTTGTCGCCGGCGGCCGAGAGGTGGCAATCGGCGCAGTTGCGGGTCTCGCGGGTCCGGACCGAATGGGGGAAGTGCGGGTTGAAGGCCTGGCCGCTGTAGCCTTCCGACGAGATCGTCTGCTGCTGCGAGTAGAGCCACTCGCGGCTGGCGTTCTGCGACCCCACCAGCACGGCGCTGGACGATCGCACCGGCGCGATGCGGTGCTTCTTCACCGTGCTGTCGAGACCGAGCATGAATACGTCGTCGCGCAGCACCTGGAAGTTGTAGCTGGTGAAGTTGCGCGTGTCATTGTCGCCCTCAAAGTGCAGCGGCGGGCGGTTGGCGTTGGCCTTCATCACCAGGTGGCACCCGAAGCAGCTCGTCATCCAGGAGGTGTGGCAGGCGTAGCAGGACATCTTCTCGTTGGAGTGCCCGGCGATGGTTTTGGCCCGGCGGGACTTTTCACTCGAGTCGATCACCTGCTTGACGTCCCATTCCTTGTCGGGCTCGACCATCGACCGCTGCATGAGGCGAGCGCCGATCCACTCGAAGCGGCGGGCGCCTGAGGGCGTGCGGAGCAACGACAGATCGTGAGGCGGGGCCGGCGAGGCCGGACCGGAAGTCTTCAGGGCGGCCCGGGCGGTGATCGTGCCGTGGCAATCGACGCAGTCGATCTCGACCGCCGCCCGAGCCTCCCCGTAGAGCTTGCCATTGCCGTGGGAGTCCTGCTCGAAATGGCAGTCCACGCAATGCATCCCCTTCTCCAGGTGAATGTCGCGGAGGTGGACCGCCTTCTTGAACTTGTCCGGGTCATCGAAGCGGACCGGCCGGTCCTCGCCATCGAGCAGCGTCCCCTTGCGATCCCGCTTGTAGACGGCGCGGTACACCCATCCGTGCCCGTTGAAGTCGGCGAACTGAGTTTGCTGGAGCTTGGGGTTGAGCGAGGCGACGTTCTCCAGAAACTTCGGGTCGGACCAGTAGCCCTTTAGCGACGCCGCCTCGGGATTGGACGCCAGCGACCGGGCGGCCTGTTCCGGCGAGAGCCTCTTGCTCTGGGGCGGGTACATCGGCTCGCCGTCGGTTTCGTTGTCCCACCACATGTAGCCGAGATACTGGGAGGCGTAGGACGTACCGGGATGCATGTGACAGACCACGCACTGGCTCGACGGGATGGTTCGGGTGAGCCGGTGGGTGATGGGGTGGCCGGGCTCGGAGCGCGGTGTGGCCGGATCGGCCGAGTAGCCGAGCCCGCCGTGGCCGCGTCCGGCGTAGGGACCCGAGTGGACCGGATCGCGATCGTTGGCGTAAACGACGTGGCAGCCTGTGCAACCCGAGGAGCGGTAGTCGCCGGGGTGGTCGTTGGTGCCGAGGAAGGAGAGCAGCGGGTCGAGCAGCCGCGTCTTCTGCAACCCCTGGAACACCGGGTCGGTGCGCGTAAGGGTGCCGAAGCCGCGGTTCGATAGCCGCTCCTCGCCCCTCTCGAACACCCGCAGCGTGTTGCCGGGCTGGGTGTTCTCGAACTGCGGCAGGGGCTGGAGCATCGGCAGGATGCCCTGGAACCGGATCTCGTCCGGCGTTGGCGGGGGCCTGGTGTAGAGCCTCTGCGACACGCCGCGGGCGTCGTAGCTCTCGCCGAAGACGGCGTCCTTCAGCGGAAACGCCCCGTTGTTGTAAAGCGCCGCGCCCCACAGGAACGCGCCGTGAGTCATCAGGCTGTGCCGGACCTTGTAAACAATGGCCTCATGGCAGCCGCTCGAGCCGCAGGTCTGGCCCGCCACCCGCAGGTCCCCCGGATTGATGAACCGGACATACTCCGGCGATTCACGGTTCAGCCGCGCATAGGAGCGCGCCCCGAGCGCCCCGTGACGCGGCGCGACGTGGGCAGCGGCCTTGTCGGCGCTCTCGGCGCGGCCGCCATGGCAGTCCGTGCAGCCCAGGTGAACGGCGGGCGACGCATGCATCGGCTCGATGCCGGCGTGGCACTTGGCCGAGGTGCAACTCTCCCCCGCAGGCAGAGCCGCTGCGGCCAGCAGAACCCAGAACGCCGCCCAACATCCTGGCAAATTTGCCTGGATGTTCGCGACCGATGTCCCGGCGTTGCGGAAGTCGTTCAAAACAGTAGCCTCATCAGCACGAACCCGGAATACAGCGTCTGCCCGGTGTAGATGTTCTTGAAGCCGTCGCCGGGCCTGAGGATGCCAAGCCCGCCGGTGACCACCACGTTTTCGCTCAACAGCGGTTTGTATTGCACCCCGACGCCGTAATCCCACCCGATCTGGCGCCGGATGCCGCCCTGAAACAGCAGCGCCTCCAGCACCTCCGTGCGGTGGAAGCGCAGGTAATTCACGTTGAGCTGCGAGCGCAGCTTGGGCGTCAGCTTCGCCTCCAGGCCGGCGTTGAACACCATGACGCCCGGATTGAGGAAGTTGGCCTGCCCTTCCTCTTTGCTCGACCGCAGCGTGGGCATCAGGCTGTTGAAGCTGAGCAGGGTCACGCCGGCGCCGGTGAGCGGGATGGTTTGGCGGTTGAACAGGTTCACGCCGCCGCCCTCGAACAGCGGGTTGGTCTGGCCGCGGTCGGCGAACAGGCCGTTGTTGAGAAACCCGCCGCCGGCGAAGTTCTGGTTGTCGACGATGGAGTCGAACCCGCGGGCCCGGCCGTCGTTGAGATTGCCGTCCCCGGAAGTGAAGAAAAACGACCCCTTGTACCGCAGCCAGTCCCGGTCGTAGCTCAACTCGAGCGCGGCGAGCTGCGCGTTGATGTGCTGCGGATTCCTCTCGGCCGGAATGGGGTTGAAATCGTCGCGCCCGAAGGCCTGGTAGAAGGCGTTCGAGACGTTGATGCGCCCGATGTGGCCGTCGCCCGAGAAGCCCGCATACCCGGCCCGGATCTTGTGAGGACGCGGATCGCCCACCCGCGCCGGCCGCACCAGGAATCCGTTTTTGTCCAGGTGGAACGTCGGCTGGTCGTTGTTGTAGAGCAGGCTGAAGCTCGCCGTGTAGCCGAGGGTGAGAAAGTCCTGCCAGTACAGATTGGCGATGTATACCGACTGGTGGCGCCGCGCGAACTCGTTCAGCCCGCTGTTGGTGTCCTTCTCGAGCAGGTTGAAGTACGCCAGGTTGTACTGGAAGCGGTTGTTGCGGAAGTTGCCGAACAACCGCGCGCCGGGCTGCTCATCCGCAAAGACGAAGCCGCGGAAGTCGCTGGTGAAGCGCTGGATGCCGACGCGCAGCGAGGTGAAGTCGAAGTAAGCGCTGCCGCGATCGTCGTTTTCCCGAGGATGGAACGCCGCGGCGCTGTTGGTCCCCAGGCGCTTCTCGAAAAACAGTTCCTGGACGCCCACGTGGTGATCCGTCCGGCGGATGCCCCGCCGCACGTCGATCCGCGTGATGCCCGTCTCCCGCGCCAGCAGGTAATTGATGTTGAACTCCGGCGTGAAGCGGACCTCGTAGTCCACCGGCTTGAAGCCGGCGCTGCCGCGAAACAGGTCCAGGCTCAACCGGAAGTTCTGCTTGATGAAAAGCTGCTCGCCGCGTCCGAAAAAGGGGAAGCTGCCGGGGCTGGCCGAGCTGACGTTGCTCGGCGTGGGGACCCGGCGCGACTCCACCAGCGTGTCGCTCGATCCGGTGAAGTTCAGAAAGTTCTTGCGGCCGAACAGCGGGTAGTCACCCTTCAGCACGTTGCGGTTGAACGGATCCCACCAGCGTTGCCGCGCGTAAACCGTGTCCAGGCGCTTGCTGTCGTACCGCTGCCAGGCGGGGAACCCGATGCGCCACCGGTTGGGCACGGCAACGGACTCCGGCGCCGGCGCAGGGATTGCGAAGCTCGGCAGCACGCCGGCCAGGTTCGCGCCCTCCGGCATCCGCCGCGGTCTTGGGTACAGGACCGCAGCGGCGACCGGGGCCAGCGGCGGCGGAGGGATTTCACTCGGCACGCGGCGGACCAGCGGCCGGAGTCGATCCTCCGGCAGCGGCCGGGATGGCAGCGTGACAATCTCGGGCTGCTTCCGCGGAGGCAGGGTGATCTCGGCGCCCGAGGGCCCCCGCCGCGGCAGGGTGTGGGTCGGGGTGCGGACCGCGGCGGGCCGGCCGGCTTCGCGCGTCCTCCCCTTGATGCCGAGTTGGGCCCGTTGCGCCAACAGCGGCGCCGCCACCACACACAGCAGTACCCAGCGCGGCATCGCCAATTCAGTTCACCAAGGCCGCCACCTTCCGGAACTGCGCTGCGAACTCCCCAGGCTGGTAACTCGACGGGTGTTCCAGGTAGTCGTAGAGCCTGGCGATGGCGGCCGGAAACGCCGGGACGGGGCCCAGCGCCGCGGCCAGCGCGTCGAGCGCCATGGTGGCCTGCTCCGCCGAGTGGGCGCCGGACCCGGCGATGCGGGCGGCGTCGGCAGCGAGCGCCTTAATGATGGCCCGGGCGGCGGCGGTGTCGAAATCCTGCTTGGCGAAGCGGGCGGCGAGCAGGTCGGCCTGCTGGGCGGCGGCGCGGGCGGCCGCGGCGATCGCCGGTGCATCGCTCAAGCGGCCGGCGGTGAGGTTTGCCACCTGGGCCAGTGAGCTCTCGAGCGCCGCGGCCTGCTCGCGGGCCGACTGGGCCGCCAGCACCCGCAGCACGTCCTGGCGCGCGTAGTTGATCACCAGGCCGCCCGGCTTGCGGCCGGCGTAGCCCCGCTGGATGCGCCAACTCTCAGCCCGGAGGTCGTGGTGGCACTGGTAACACTCGAGCTCGGCGAACTCCGGCCAGGAAGCCCCGGCCCGCGCCGCCAGCAATCGCATTCCCTCCCCCAGCGCGGCGGCTTGCCCCACCGCCCACGCCCGCGCCCGCGGCAGACTGTTGCCCGCCTGCGGCTTGGGATCCCGCCAGTGCATCGGCAACGCTGCGCTGAACGTGTCGAGCTCGAACACCAGGTCCGGATGTCCGGCGGCGATCAGCTCGTGGTCCACGATCTTGTCGCCGGTTCCCAGGTGGCACTCCAGGCACTTCCTGGCGCGCGCTGCCACGTCCTTGGTGTCGTGCATCCCGAGCGAAACGTTGCTGGCATGCGGATGGTTGGCCTGGGTGTGCGGCCCGAGCCACTTTTCCGCCGGCCCGTGGCAGGCCTCGCAGGCCACCCCGTCGGAGACGAACTTCGCCGGCGACCCGGCGGCGTGGCAGGAGGTGCAACGCGGCGCGGTCTGCGCGTTGCCCACCCGGAGAATCTCCCCCATCCGCTTCGAGCGCTCGTTCGCCAGCACGCTGTAGGCTTTGGAGTGCTTGTCGCGCACCGACCACACCGAGTACTCGTTGCCCAGGATGCGGCTCGAGCTCTCCGGCAGCGCGGACGTGCCGCCGTGGCAGTTCGACGACGCGCACCCGCCCGCGCCAATGTACTGCTGAGCGGCGGCCGGCCCCAGCAGGAGCAGCAAAAGGAGAGATGATCGAATTCCGGATTCCATGTGCCGCCATCCCATCATAGCAACTGTCATTCTTGCCGCGAGCGTTGCTCCGCCAGCCCCGCGAGGCCTGCGCCGAACTCCGGAAACGTCGCCAGCAACTTCGTGAAGTCGCCCTTGGCGATGGCCAGCACGTCGGTGGACTTGGTGGCGCGAACCGTCGCGTTGCGAGGCAAGGTGGAGAGCAGCGCCATCTCGCCGAAGTACTCCCCGGGGCCCAGGAGGGCCAGCCGCGCGCCGTCCCGCAGCACTTCCACCTCGCCCCGCCGCACGACGAACATGCGGTCGCCGACGTCGCCCTGCTGGAAGACAAACTGTCCGGCCTCGAAGTGCTCGCTGGCGATACTGTCCGACGCCTGCACCCGCAACTGCACCAGCTCGGCGGGGAACAGCAGCGAGGTCATCCAGTCGAGCGCCACGCGAAACTTGCGGTCGAGGCCCGGGAGCTTCATCAGGTATATGGTGCGCCACAGCACCCAAGCCGGGAAGCCTGAGAACCGCAGGCCGAAGATCTCGGCGACCGCCGAGTGATGCCCGAGCGACCCAAGCTTGCCGAGCCCGGCGAAGGCGAACGGCTTCTGGGGCGCGCCGCGCAGGGCCGCCACAACGTTTTCCGCCACCGCAAGGGCTTCCCGGGTGGCGTGCTGGGCGGTCGGCGGCGCGGGCTCGCCGTTGGCCATCCGGATGGCCGCGCAGTCCCCCAGCGCCCACACCTCCCCCTCGCGGCCCTGCAACCGGAGGCAGGAATCGACCAGCAGCCGGCCCTTCTCCTTCGGGCAATCGAATGCCTGCAACAGCGGCACCGGACCTGCCGGCACGGTGGAGACCAGGGTTCGTGTGGGTATCGACTCGCCGTTCTTCAGCACCGCCGAGTCAGCGGTGGCGGCGGTGATGCGGTCTTTGAGCTTCAGCGTGACGCCGCGCCGCGCGAGCAGCCTCTGGGCGTACTCCGCCAAACCGGGAGTGATCTCCGGCAGAATGCGCTCCCCGGAGTGGACCAGCACGCAGCGAATCTCCTGAGTCCGGATGGTGGGATAGTGGCGCGCCGCGGCCCGCACGAAGTCGTTCAACTCGGCGATCACCTCGACGCCGGAGAATCCGCCGCCGCCCACCACGAATGTCAGCAGCCGTCGGCGGAAGTCCTGGTCGGTTTCGGTGGCCGCTTCCTCGAGCGCGTGGAGCACGCGATTGCGCAGCCGCAGCGCGTCCCCCAGCGTGCGGAACGGGATGGCGTGCTCGGCCGCGCCGGGCATGCCGGAGAAGTCGGTGATCGTCCCGGCGGCGATTACCAGGCAGTCGTACTCGAGCTCGAGCGCCCGCGGACGAAAGCTCGGCGCCAGCGTCACCACCCGGCGCTCGAGGTCAATGCGCTCCACGTCGCGCATGTAGAGCTGCGCGCGCGGGCACAGCCGGCGGATCGGGGAGACCGTGTCGACCAGGCCGATCGAACCCGAGATCACCTCCGGCAGCAGGGGCTGAAAGACGAAGTAGTTCTCCCGATTCACCAGCGAGACGGCGGCTTCGCCGGGCCGAAGCAGCCGGTCGAGAAACCGCGCCGTGAAGACTCCTCCGAAACCTCCCCCCAGGATCACGATGCGCTTGATCGGGACCATCACGTCGTTCCGGACGCCCACTCCAGCAGCACCGCCGTAATGTTGTCCTCCCCGCCGGCGGCCTTGGCGCCCTCCACCATTTCTTCCACCGTCGGCCGCAGCGGACGGTTCTTCCGGAGCATGCCCGCCAGCGTAGGGTCGGGCACCATGCCGTGCAGCCCGTCGGAGCACAGCAGCAGGCGGTCGCCGGGAGCGAGCGTCTCCAGCCGCACCTGGATCAGCACTTCGTCGCTCGATCCGACGGCCATGGTCAGCACGTTCTTGTGCGTGTAGCCGGCAACCTCGTCGTCGGACAGATGCAGAGAGCGGCGCAGCTCGTTGGCCAGGGTCTGGTCGTAGGTAAGCTGGGTGAGCCGGCCGTCGCGCCAGAGGTAGGCGCGGCTGTCGCCCACGTTGGCGACCACGACCTGCGGAAGGTACCAGAAGGCGGCGACGATCGTGGAAGCCATGCCGTCGCAGGCCGCCTCGGCGCGCGCCCGCTCCCGAACCTGGCGGTTGGCCTCCCGGATCGCCTCCCGCAGAAGCTGCTCCGGAAGCAAGTCCTCGGCCGGGTGATGCAGGTAGGAACGGACCGTTTCCACGGTGAGGCTCGAGGCAATCTCCCCGCAGGCCGCCCCGCCCATGCCGTCGGCCACCACCGCCAGACAGAGCTCGGGTTCCACAACCCAGTTGTCCTCGTTGTTGCGGCGGACCAAGCCGGCGTCGGTCGTTCCCCAGGCGTCCAGAGTGGGCATAAGTCAGAGGCTCGTGGGCCGCTCCTTGGTCTTGTCGTGGTAGAGGTGGCACTGGGCGCAGCGGTCCTGCAATGCCCCCGTCGAGCCGTGGCAGGGCAGGCAGCTTGCCATTTTCGGAACCAGCACGTCCTCGGTCCTGGCGCTGGACGCGGCCGCCTGGTGGCACGAGGCGCAGGCCGCCGCCCGATGCGCGCGGTGGCTGAAACGCGCATGCTCCAGCCACGGCTCCCCGCCGGAGGGGGAATCCTCCCGGTGGTGTCCCCGGATCGGGCTCACCTTGCGCACCACCGGGAACCCGCTCCGCGCCTCTTCATACTCGTGGCAGTACTTGCACTTGCGCTCGAACAGGAACGTCGCGGACTGGGCGGCCGCGGCGGCGAGCCAGGCGTCCGCGTTCGGCATCGGCTCAAGGTCGCGCCCGAGCGGCCGCCGGGCAACCAGCGGATCGGCCGCCAGCAGCCGGCTGTAGGTCTCGGTAATGAATTCGTGGATCGCCTTGGGGTCCTTGGTGTGGGGAGCCGGCGCGGCCTGCGCTCCCAGAACCTGGTACACGTCGAACTCCAGCTCCCGCTCGTGGCACTGCCGGCAGTGCTGCTCGAAAGTCACCGGCAGCAGGTCCCCGGTGGGAGAAGTGCGGTCGGTCACGTGGCAGGCTGCGCACTGGAGCGGCAGCTTCATATTGCGGATGGTCTTCGGCTGGGCGGGCATGTGGACGGCGTGGTTCAGCCGCAGGGGCCGCCGGTCCTTCTCCTTGCCGCGATAAAACTCCGGGTGGCGGTCCGGGCGGAAGCCGGTGACCCGGGTGGCGCCCAGCCGGACGTTCTTCCCGTGGGCCGCCAGGTCGGCGTGGCAGCGCGTGCAGTTGCGGTCGTCCACCAGCGCCAGCACGAACGCGCCCCGGTGCTCGGCATGGCATTGGGCGCAGCCTGCCTCCCCGGCCGCGTTGGTCTTATGAATAGGCCCGTCGTGGCATTTCTTGCAGGCCGCATCGGATACCCGGGAGAAGGCCTGGGCGTGGCACACCGTGCAATCCTTCTCGAAGATGGCGTGGGAGCGGGACACCGGGCCGTTCGAGAACGCTTTACGGCCGCCCGCGATGCCCGCCACGAACGGCGCAGCGCCGGCCGCGGCCACCAGCGGCAGGATCCAGGTCAGCCGCCGGCGCCAGGTTCGCAGCCAGTGCGGGCGGCCCAGGTAGCCAAGGTCGATGCGCTGGGCCAGGCCCTTGGTGTCCAGGATCCGGCGCTCGTATTCCAGCGGCTTTTCTTCCTTGGCCATGTCAATAGCGCAGCGAAACCACGGCGTGGATCACCGCCAGCACCAGGAAGGCCATCGACAGCGGCACGTGCGCCCAAAGCCATCCGTGGAGCCACAGATGCAGCCGCTCCTGTACGGCCAGCTGTCGGCGCTCCTCGCAAATGCTCTCCAGATCCCGCAACACATCGTGGGAAGCGACCGGCAAGATGGTCCGCAGATACTGAAAGTAGGCTGCCACCGCCGCGGCCGCGCCGAACAGCCGCCGGTGGAATCTCCCCGGCCGCCGAACCAGAAACGGCCGGATCTCCTGGAGGTAGTGGGCCTTGAGCGCCAACCGGGCATCCTCTTCCACCGCGATCTGCGGCGCGCCCTTGCGCCGCTCCCGCTCGGCCGCCACCTTCTCGGCCGCGCTCTTGCGCTGGGCCGGATCAAAGTAGAACTTCCTGCCGCCGGCGTAGAGCAGCTCCGGCTCGGTCTCCTCCACCCCCAGGTCGGCGGTGATGAACTCCACGCGCTCGTCGGCCTCCAGGCGCAACAACCGCACCACCTCCGGGATCTGCTCGTACAACGTCTCGTGCGTTACCAGCTCCGTCATGCGGCGCGGAATCCAGGTCTGCAGCAGCAGCCCCACCACCCCGCTCGCTGTAATGATCGCAAACAACCACATCAGCAGGGCGGCCAGTCCCTGGCCCCACCGGAATCCGGCGTGCAGCAGGATGAGCAGGAAGCCGAGCAGTCCCAGCCACACGTGGGCCTGGAGCCAGGTTTGCACCCGTCCGAACGGCGAAGCCGGGTACTTCTTCCGCAGCCCCAGCAGACACTCGAAGACAATCAGGGCCGAGCCGGCGAATGCGAACCCCAACCCCGCAGCCGACCCACCGGTAGGGCCATTGGGGGCGGTGAGGGCGTAGGGAACGTAGGCCACCAGGGCCGCAACCGCCCCGACGGCGGCCCAGAGGAGGGAGGAATTGAGTAGTTGAGGAATGGAGGAGTTGAGGAATGGGACTTTCATCGGCCGCGCCACCTGTCGAGACGCCCGCCGCCCCAACGCCTAGCCCGTCTCAATTCCTCATTCCTCAATTCCTCCATTCCTCCATTCCTCAATTCCTCAATTCTCCGCCCAGAAACTCCACCTCCAACGTCCCTATCAGCAACACGTCCCCCGGGCGCAGCTCGACGTCGGTCGCGGCGTTGCCGTTGAGCAGGGTGCCGTTGGTGGAGCCGAGGTCGCGCAACAGGTACCGGTTGTGCTCGCAGTCGATGCGGCAGTGCAGGCGCGACATCTGGTCGTCGTCCGGGAAACGATAGTCGGCCTCGGGGGCCCGCCCGAACGAGGTGGAGGGGTGGCGAAGCTGGAGCACGGCGCCGGCGCGGGGCCCGGAGCGGACCCGCAGGCGGGGCAGCATGGGCAGCAGCTCGGCGATGTTGGTGAACACGCGCGTTTCGGCGCCGACGTCGGGAACCCGCGCCGCCTCGGGCTGCCGCGCCGCCGCGCCGGCCGGTCCCGGAGGCGCCACGGCCAGTTGCAACCCGGCCAGGTCCCGCGCGAAGAACGTCTTCGGCTCCACCCGGATGGCGGCCCCGTGGGGACAGGCCCGCACGCAGTTCGGCTCCGGGTATTCCACGCACAGGTCGCACACCACCGCCTTGGGACGAGCCTCCGCCTTCTGCCTCCGCCCGCCTTCGAACGATGCCAGGTCGACAATGTTGATGTTGCCGTAGGGGCAGTCGACGGCGCAGTTGCTGCACCCGATGCACCAGTCCTCAATCACGATGTCCAGCGACTCCTTGCGCCGGATGGAGCCCACCGGACACCGCGTCATGCACAGCGGGTCCATGCAGGCCCGGCAACTGGTGGCCACCAGGTACTTGTCGAACCGCAGGCCCTCCCGGATGAGCCGCGTTACGTTGTCTTGATGGGTGGCGGCGCAGGCCTTGGTGCACTCGTCGCAGCGGGTGCACCGCTCCAGATCGAGCAGCAGCAGGTTCTGCCCCTGCATGAGCTCCTGTTTGAGGAAGTCGCCCATCGAGACCGTCTGCACGCGGTTCAGGGTCTGCGCGTCCATTTGACGGCGCGACCGGGCGACCTCGGTGACGCCGGCCTCCACCTCCGGGAACTCCTCCAGCATCCGCGCGAAGTCGTCCGCCTTCATCCGCACCAGTTGCACGAAGTCCAGGGCCGTGCAGGTGGCGGTGCGGCGGCCGGCCTGGAAGGGATCCTCCAGGATCTCGAAGGTCGTTCCGCCGGCCACGAAGTTTTCGCCCGGCGAGACCAGGAAGTTGTCCGCCGGCTGCATGCGGAAGGTGAGCGGGTTGCGCCCCGACGCCAGGCGCGCGGCCCGCACCTGCTTGCCCTCCACGCGCAGCTCGAAATGCTCGCGCGAAATGTATTCATCCCAGGCGACGGCGAGGGTTCGCTCCCCGGCCGGCGCGCGGCCCACCACCAGGGGCTCGGGCGACAGCACCCCCTCAGCGAGCTGGCCCGCGGCGCCCCCTTTGGCCCGCACCCGGAACGCCGGCGGCAACAGCCCCATCTCGCCGAAGTAGGATCCCCGCGACAAGTACGTCAGCACCATCTCCCCGCCCGGAAACTCCAGTGACACCTTCACGAAGCCCAGCCGGATCAGGTAAAAGCAGTCGGCGACGTCGCCCTGGCGGCAGATGAGCTGCCCAGGCTGGAAGTCCACCAGCTCCACCCGCCGCCGGATGGAATCGAGGAAATCCCGGCTGATGCCCGCGAACACTGGCACCGACCGCAGATGGTTGTCGAGCGCCCGCGAGCGGTAGTTGTTGTTGAGCTTTTCCTTAAACACCGGCGAGTTGTAGAGGACGTTGTTCAGGATGTTGGGCAGCATCTCCAGAACCACGACCTCGGACTTGGCCCGCACGGTGGCCGACCGCGGGTAGAACTTGGGCCGCTTCAGCTTCTCCTGCTTGAGCGCGGCCAGGGCCGACAGTTCCCCGATCACTTCGCCGGCGCCCAGGGTGGCGATGGGGTTGTCGAGGGGCAGGTCGATCGAAGCGTCAATGGGGATGTGGGTCCGCGCGGGGCGCCCCGACTGGCCGCGGTCGGGCACGCCCTTCACGTAGCTGGTAATCCTGGTCAGACGGCGGAACAGCCCCCGAGGCGCGCCTCGCTTGCTCTCCACGCGCGCCACCGGGTTGCTGAGGAAGATCTCGACCTCGCCCGACAGCACGTAGAAGGCGGTGGTGCCGCTCTCCCCCTCGCGCATCAGGATCTCGCCCGGACGAAAGGTCTTGCGGGCGATGGCCCCGGGGAACTTGGCCCAGATCTCCTTGCGGATCTGGGCGAAATCAGGAATGGCCCCGAGCTCCTCCGGGGTCAGGGGTGTGCCGCCCAGGTCGGCGGCTAGTATAACGTCCTTGGCCATGGGAAGCCGAAACCGGCGTCCGACTCCTCATCCTACCGCACACGGTGATGGTCCAGGGCGCGTCTGGCAAACATGCCGCCACTGTTGCTTTGCTCGAGCAGCGAGCGATCTGCTCTTGCGAGTGCGACGGTGAAAACCCAACGTGGGAGGACTTGGCGGGGGACGCTCGGGATGACACCTCCCGACCTGGGGTTGACAGACGCGCCTCCCTCCTCCTACATTGCGGCCATGCGGAAACTCATGCTTCTCTGGCTCGCCCTGCCGGCTCTGGCCGCGGCCGCCTCGCACATCGCATCCACGGCCATGATCGGGACCGAGCGGCGCGAGGACGATCTGCCGGCCCTGGCGGCCGCGCCGGACGGGTCGCTGTGGGCCGTCTGGCTTTCCTACCTCGACCGGCGGGACGACATCGGCCTGCGCCAGTACCGCGACGGCCGGTGGTCGAACCTGCAGTGGGTCCCGGGCACGGCCGGTGACCTGTGGCTCCCGCAGGTTGGGGTCGACGCGCAGAACCGCCCCTGGGTGGTGTGGAGCGAGCAACGCGACAACAACTGGGATCTGTATGCAAGGAGCTTCGATCCGGCGGTGCAGAGCTGGGGTCCGCTCGAGCGCCTCACCCGCGACCCGCTGCCCGACGTCAACCCCCGGCTCGCCTCCGACGGCAAGGGGCGGTTCGCGCTGGTCTGGCAAGGGTTCCGCGGCAAGAACTCGAACATCTTCCTGAAGGTGTTCGAAGGCGGCAAGTGGGGCGCCGAGACCCGCATCACCAACCGCGCCGCCAACGACTGGGAGCCGGCGGCGGCCTTTGACTCCGCCGGCGCGGTGTGGATTGCCTACGACTCATACAAAAACGGTAACTACGACGTCTACCTGACGGCCTGGAAGGGGGGCCAGGCGCAGCCGGAAATGGCCGTCGCCGAGACTCCGCGCCTGGAGGCCCGCGCCACCGTCGCCGCCGACTCTGCCGGACGGATCTGGGTAGCCTGGGAAGCGGGCGCTCCCAACTGGGGCAAGGACACCGGCTACACCCTGCGCACGCGCGCCACCGAGGCCGGCG
>Ga0247727_10009313_pt1 | contig 17852 bp, 17 predicted proteins | sample WisWelCaveWW1625_FD_202498 | JGI IMG/M metagenome (GOLD analysis project Ga0247727, IMG submission 202498) | Biofilm microbial communities from Wishing Well Cave, Virginia, United States - WW16-25 | ecosystem: Environmental > Aquatic > Deep subsurface > Groundwater > Cave microbial mat | place...
ACCAACTCCGGTTTGGCCGCCAGCAACGCATCAATCTGTTGCTCTTCCCGGCGGCGATCATTAAGACCGAGCACGTCTACGATTTGAATGTAGGTGGAGGCGACGGCGCGCTGGGCGCTGGCAAGCGAGACATTGGGCATCAGACCAACCAGGGCGACTTTCAAGGGGTCGCCGACGCTGGCAGTGGCGGCGAAGGCATCCGCCCCGCTCCCGTCGTCCCGCACCGGCATGATGAGCCGGTCGTTCTCATCCATGAAAGCCCGGCCCGACACTTTTTGCAAATCTTCCAGTGCGCGCCTCAGTCCTTCGCTGAAATTGCCGTAGGGAGGTTCGGCCGTGGTGTGGGCGTCGCCCCCAGCAATGAAACGGAACTTGCCATTCACCAGATCGAACAACGCCACGCGAGTATTGACGTTGCCAATGTCGGCGGTCAGGATCGAATCAGTCGGCGCAGTGGTCATTGTGGCAACAGGCTGAGCAAGAAATTGGCGATGAACTTCATGCGGTCACTGAACACCGCCAGCGAGGTCGCCAGGGCCCCCGCATACAGCGCGGCCAGCGTAATCGTGATCACGCTGTTCGGAAACACGGCCAGGACACGACCCAACAGTGAGGGCTGGGTTTGCCCTTCAGGCTGGCGGCCGCGGCTGTAGAAAAAATAGAGCAGGGCCAAAATGGTGCACAGGTTGAGGATCAGCGCATTGACAATGTTGGGATCGGCGCTCCACGAGGCCTGCACCTGCGGAAAGATCGTGCCGGTGATGGCCCCGGCCACGGCCACCGCCGCCCCCACCCCGACCATAATCGCCAGTGGGAGATTGCCGATGAAGGTTGGGCGCGAACTGAGTTTGAACAACAGAAACAGGCTCAGAAATGCCGGGATAGTGATGCGGACGAGCGGCACATAGTCTTGTCGGAGTTGGGAGGCATTAATTGCGCTTTGCCATGTGCTGAAGGCAAATAACTGCGGGCCTAAGACCGACCCGACGACGACGATGGCGACGTAGCCCGCGGCCGCGCCTACAAAGATGTGAAGGGCAATGCGATAGAACGGGTTGTCGCCGAGGAGATAACTCAACACCATCAGGCTGAGAGCAAAGGCCAAAATCATTCCCGAAGATTCAGGAGTCATTTCTTCTTTGTCGCTTTGGCCGCGCTTCCTTTTTTAGCGGCCTTCTTTTTCTTAGGTTTGCGGCGCTTCAATTCACTTTGCGGTTCCTGCTTTTGTCCTGCTTGTTTGACCGGCTTCGGTTCACCACGGCGATTGAGCAACATCATCACCCCGCCAATGAAGCCGCCGGCCAGCAAAATGAGGCTGGCCCCGTTAAGACTCAGGGTATAGGCCTCCCACTGGCTGGTCGCAACCGGATCGCTGGCAAGGCTGTCCCCCGTCACTTTACTTTGATAAGCCATCCCGCCCGACAGGCCACTGATCAGCGCCGCGAGCTGCCCGCTCTGGGTGTAGGGCAACAGGAGCGGTTCGGCGGCGGCGCTGGTGATGACGACCATCTTTTTGCCGGTGGCCGTTTGAACTTGTTCAAGCCAGGCCTGGGTTGATTCAGTAGAGCCGGTCACCACCATAATGGCGCTGACGTCATTGAGAGACGATCCGGGATCGGTCACAAACTTTCGCAGGCCCACCGCGCCGCCGGGAATATAGTTAACTTCTGAAGTCTCGCTCAATAGACTCTGCGCCACACCAACGCCTGCCGGATAGGTGCTCACGGCCCGCACTTCGAGGCCGCGCTGAGCAAGTTGTTGCAACAGCGCCGAAGCGCCCGGAGTCAATTCACCGGCGGAGGCCGGATCATATTCGAAGGCGACCAACACGGGCTGACCGGCGGGCAAGTTCGCAACCGAGTCGAACAGCGTCTGGGCCTTGGCCTGGGCGGAGAGATCGCGCGATGGATCGGCGAATAACCCGGCGGGCACAAGACCGGCAAAGGGCAAGGCCATTAACGCCAGGACGAGCAGGGCGACGAGCAAACGATCCCAGGCAAAGTTAAAGCGTTGCTTGCGAACTGGTTTGGCTTCGACTTCCTGCGACTCTTCGGCGATGATGTTGCGAAAGATGTCGGCCTGCTGTTGTTCCAGATCGCTGACGGCAAATCGGGTCACCACCGCACCGGGCTTGCCCGGCACGGCAATGGCCGACTCGGCGGGCAGAATGCCGCGCAGGCCAGCCAGCGGCCCGGCTGTTTCCTCGTAGTCCAGCCCGAGGTTGAGGCCGGTTGGCACACTCACCGGGCGCATTGCGCCGAGCCACCCTGGCAAATCGGCGCGGGCCAGGTTGGACGGTTCAGGGAGCCGCATCGGCTCCATCGAAATCCCCTCGGTGAACGGGGTCGTGGTCGGGAGCGCTTCCGCCGTCGTCATTTCGGCGGGAGGCGCGGTCAGCCAGTCAGGCAGATCGCTGGAGAAGGCGGGGACGGAGGCTTCGGGACTCTCGGTGGGCGCGGGTTGCGGTTCTGTCAGCCACGCAGGCAGATCACTGCTGGTCAGTGGCCCGGTGGTTGCCTTTGTTGGAGGCGGTTGACTCTCGCCGCCAATCTGGAAGTCAACCTCAGAAGTTGTCGGCCCACTGGGTGTTGGGGGTGGCGTCAATCCCTTCAGCCAATCCAGTTGGCTGGTTTGGCCGGTGGTAGTGCGGCCAAGGCCCTCGAAGGCGGGTGTCTCTGATGCGGGCGGCGCATCGGCTTTGAGCGAGTCGAGCCAATCTGTGCCGACGATGGCTGGAGTCGATCCGGCGGGCGATTGCAAGGCAAAGGGGTCTACGACTGTAGAGTCAATTTTGCCGGTGTCGGGTTTCTTTTTCGATTGAACATCGCCGAACCAGTCGGGCGTGGTGGGGCCGCCAGGTGAGTCGGGCGAGAGGATCCACTCGGGCAAGTCGGCGGGCGGCGGCGCGCCGGGAGTCTCAGGCGTTGGCCCGCTGGCAGACTTGAGCCAGTCGGGCAGGTTTTCCGTGGGCAGTTGAGTCGAGCCGCCTGCCGGTGTCCCGCCGAGGTCGGCCAGCCAATCGGGCAAGGCGCCGGTTTGAGCCGCCCCGGCAGTGGCCGGGTCAGACTTGGCTGTGTCTTTAAATGATTGGAGCCAGTCGGGCAGGTTGCTCGCGCCACCTGCAGGCGCGGCGGGCGAAGTTGAGGAAGAGGGTGTTGAGGGGGTCGCCCCACCAGGGGCGGCCTCATCGGTGATAGACCTGAGCCAATCGGGCAACACGCCGGTCCTGGCGGCTTCGGCAGTTTCGGGATCTGATTTGGCGGCTTCCTTGAAAGATTTCAACCAATCATCCGCCGCTGTCGGGGTCGCCGCTTCCGGGGCGCCCGACTCCGGCGCTGCCCCGGCACTGCCCCCCACCACGCCGCCGACCGAACTCAACCATTGAGTCAAATCCGGTTCGGGTTTGGCCTCGCTGGCCGATGAGGGTGGCTCTTTCAGCCAATCTGGCGTGTCCGACTGCGGCGCAATCTGCGGCGCGGATTCTATCTGGCCGAAAGTCTTCAACCAGTCATCCGTGTCGGAAACAGGCGGGATGCCTTCGGCAGAGACGGTGGGGGCCGGCGGGGTTGGAGCATTCAACCAGTCGGGCAACGAGTCCGAGGACTCAGCTACTGCTGTTTCCGACTCACTTGTTGCCAGGGCAGTTAATGATTTCAACCAGGCGTCACTGTCGTCGGCTTCTTCGGTCACCGGGGTCTCGGCCAGTTTTTGGAAGTCGTCGAGGCCCAACGTGGGCAGGGTGTCCTGCGCCGCGCCGAGCGACTTCATCCATTCGTCGTCGCTGACTTCGGCTTTCGGCTCCGTGTCCGCTTCGTCTTCTGCGGCTCCGGGCGGGCGATAGTTTGAGAAGCCGGAAGGCGGCGCTGTTTGCGGGGCCTGGTCGGCAAATGATTTGAGCCAGGCGTCCGAGTCATCGTCCTCTTCGGGCGTGGCGCTGGGCTGAATGTTTTGCCAGTCGGCCAATGACGAGGTTGCCGGCGGGCTTGAGGCAGGAGTAAGCGGTTCAAAACTTTTCAGCCAGTCATCAGCTTCGCCGCCTTCGCTGGCCATCTCGGCTTGCGGCGCAGAGTCCAACGCGGAGGGTTCCGCATCCGGTGAAGGCATGGCCTTTAACCAGTCCGGCAGTTCGGCCTCTTCGGTCGTGGGAACGAAGGCGCCCGATTGATCAGCCTCCGGTGTTGGCCCGGCATCCTGCTCGCGGAGACCGCTCAGCCAATTGTCAAGGCCGGGAGCGGGTTGATCGTCGGGGATGGTGTCGGCGGCAGCGTTGGCGGAGGCGGGAGCGGCCTCGCCAATATCGCCGCGCAACCGGCGGAGCCAGTCAGCTTCGGCTTCCTGTGGCTGTTCCGCTTTGTCGGAGGCGGCAAGAGATTTCTCCCAATCTTTTGGTAAACCCAAGACAGTGGTCTCCGGCAAGTTGAGCGTCGGGGCCGAGGGCGCTTCTGGGCCCGCATGCAGTTCCGCGCTCGCGGGTAGTTCCGTGCCGCAATAGCGGCACTTCAACAACACCTCAGGGTTGGCCTTACCGCAGTTGGGACATTTGATCTCGTCCACGTCGTTATTCTCCGTAAGGGCGGTCAGCACCCATGATGACGCGCAGACCGGTGGTGAGCACACCCAGGGCAATGCCCAGCAGGATACCGCGCGCGCCACCCGCCGCCGGAACCTGCATGATCCACTGGCTCAGGCCCTGCATAAAACTCAAATTATTCAGCGGCGCGACCCCGACCAACAGCATGGCAGCGATCAATACAAAAAAGACCGCCCCCCAATTGCGCCGCCGATAGATGAGGCGCGCGCCGGCGACGATGAGGACAACGCCGAGCAGGGCAGCCAGCGCCGCTTCGACGGGAGCTTGAATGTAGTTGAAGGCAAAGTTGACGCCATCCCTGCCAATGGGGTTGGCCGGCACGGCCAGTTTGACGATTCCAAGACTCAGCACCACAAGAAAGGAGACAAACAGGATGAGGCTATACATCCAACCTTTGGCCTGCGTGCCGACCTTGCGCAAATGCACGGCAACGAGGTTGATGACGCCAAGCAACAGGGCCATGGCCGCGAGAATGGAAACCCACTCAACCAACAGCGCGCGAACATCTAACCCGAGTTGCAGGTTGACGAAGTACAGGATCAATGTGGTTATGCCGGAGAGGACGGCAATCCCCATCAACAGACGTGAGGTCACTTGATCACTCCCGCAGATCTGAGAACAGGCGCGATGAACGGGCCAAGTACAATGACGGCGATCACGACGATCCGCAACACGTCCTGGGCTTGCAGGCTGGCGCGATGCAAGGGCTTGTGGCCGAGGTAGGCGCCAGCGGCAAACATGTCTTCGCCAATCAGGGCCTGATCGGCGGCGACGTAGGCCTGGGCTTGAGCCTGCACATTGTCGGCGCCGATCACCTGATGCGCCTTTTGGCCCCAGCCGGCGTCGGCCATCAGGGCCACTTCCGGCCCCACACTGCCGATGATGATATTGGTTGACACGTCTTCATCTTTGAGCGTCGTCATCACCCCGGCAGTGTATGAGAGGGCGGTTGTTCCGGCGAGGCGGCTCGCCAGTTGATCGTACCGGTCCTCGGCGTTCTGGCGTTTATAGGCCCGGCGGAAGGTGTTCTGGGCCAGCATCATTGCCGCACCATCGCCGGCTGTGACGATGGGCGGTTTATCAGAAACGGTCGAGGCTTCGGCGACGGCTTCCAGGACGTTCAACCCGGCCAGGGCCGAGGCGGTGTTGGCGCCGCCAATCGCGCCCGAACCCAATGAGACGTGAATCCGTTTACCACTCTCGACGGACTCCCCTGTGCGCTGTGGCAGGTCGCGAAAGGCCGGCATCACGCGCAAAGCTGGGGGTTGGCCCGACCGCCGCGCCCAGATCCAAAAAATGACGATTAGGAGGAACGCCAGCACAACAATAGACAGGGCAAGGATTGCCTCAGTGCTCATCGGTTGTTCCTTCGAGTTGATCAGCCAGACGCGAAATTGTACCCAATGTGGAGGTGGTGGTGAAAACGCCGAGGGTGGGTTGGGCCAGACGCAATCCCTGAGCCATTAGAAAGGCAAACGGGGAACCGGGCCGGGTCAGTTCCACCCAAAACTCACCCAGGCCCAGCCGCTGAAATTGCGCCGGCCAATGCTCAAACAGTTTCATCTTTGCGGAGTATAGCACAAGGGCTTTAGAAGGCAACACAGGCCGGAACAGCGGATTTTCCGTATTAACGGGCCGGGTGATGAGCCGTTAAATTCGGCTGATCCGCTGTTCTAGAGGTATTTTTCCAACGCGGCGGCCGCCCCATCTTCTTTGACCGGGGGCGCGATCCACGCCGCCGCCGCCAGCGCGGCCGGGCTGCCACCACCCATGGCTACCCCGACTCCCGCCCAGCGCAACATCTCGGCATCGTTGTCGTTGTCGCCCACCGCCAGCACTTCTTCACGGGGAATGTGCAAATAGTCTGCCAGCCATTCCAGCCCGACGGCTTTGCTCATACCGTATGGCAGGCCTTCGACCAAAATGGCGTGCGAGGGGACGACGGTGATCGGCGTAGCGGCCTTCGCAAAACTGTCGCGCAATTCGGCGGCCAGCGCGTCACGCTCGGCGGTATCGTGTACGGAGAGGATGAACTTGTGAGGCGCTTCGGGCAGGTCGGCGAGGAAATTGTTCACCCGCTTCCAGTTGGAGACTTTGAGCAAATCGAAAAGCTGTTTGGGGTGATTGGACTCGCGCGGAAAATAAATCATGTCATCGCTCTCAAACTGCAAATTCCAACCGCGCTCCTCGGCAAGGCGGACGATGAGGGGGAGGACGGCAGGTTCAAGGCGCGTCTCATGCAAAACGTGTTCCATCCGATAGTCGTAAATCACACAGCCTTGAAAACAAATGAGAGGCGCGGCCAGGTTAAGTTGCGCCGCAAACTGATCGGTGGGCGAGGGGCCGCGCCCGGTGGCGAGGGTGACGACGACGCCCTGCGCCAATGCCTGGGCGACGACGGCTTTCACGCGCGGGCTGAAGGCCAGATCGTGGCCGATCAACGTGCCGTCGAGGTCAAAAGCGGCGAGACGAATCATAAAAGGCAAATCCCAACTTCCAAAATCTCAAGCGCCAAATCAAAGTTCAATTTCTACAAGGCGATCCAGGCCAGCCAGGTCTTGGTGAACTTTCACGCGTGCTGAGGGGGATGAGTAGTGGTGAGCGAGGGCCAAGGCCGCTGGCCCTTGTGCGGCGGCAATCTCGGCGAGCAGTACGCCGTTTGGCAAAAGATGATCACTGGCACTGGCAAGCAGTCGTTCGATAACCAGCAAGCCATCGGGGCCGCCGTCGAGGGCGAGGGTGGGTTCATGTTTGGCGACGGGTAGAGCCGCAAGCTCGGCAATGGGAATGTAGGGCAGGTTGGCGCAAATCAAATTGACCCGGCCCACACCTTCAAGCAAATCACACTGAACAAATGTGATGCGATCAGCCACCCGGTGCATTTCGGCGTTCGCTCTCGCTACTGTCAACACGGCGGCGGAAACATCTGTCGCAAAAATCTCAGCTTGTAGCAATTTCACGGCCAACGTTACGGCGATGATGCCACTGCCCGTTCCGACATCAACGATTTTGGGATTTTGGGATTTGAGATTTGGGATTTTCGCCAGCGCCGTTTCGACGAGCAGTTCTGTCTCCGGGCGAGGGATGAGGGCATCGGGTGTGAGGCGGAAGTTGAGGCCGAAGAACTCCCACTGGCCGAGGAGGTAAGGCAGAGGCTCGCCGTTTTGCATCTGAGCAATCAAGTTAGTGAAGCGCTGATGCTGGTCAGCGGTGAGTTCAGCTTCGGGGTGGGCCAGCACCCATTCGCGCGGCTGGCCGAGGAGGTGGGCGAGGAGGAGGGCGGCTTCTCTGCGAGAGACGGCAACCCCGGAGTCGTCGACGGCGGCGCGCAGGCTGATCACATTCCGGCTTCGGCTAATTTTTCCGCCTGCTCGCGCGTCGCCAGTTCGTCAATGAACAGGTCAATGTCGCCATCCATTACGGCAGGCAGGTTGTAAGACGAGACGCCGATGCGATGATCGGTGACGCGGCCCTGGGGAAAGTTGTAGGTCCGAATCTTTTCCGAGCGGTCACCACTGCCGATTTGTGATTTGCGGTCAGCGGCTTCGGCTTTCTGGCGCTTCTCCATTTCCATTTCGTATAGCCGCGCGCGCAGGATGCTCATGGCCCGCATGCGGTTCTGCGTCAGCGAGCGTTCGTCTTCGCACGTCACTACCAAACCAGTGGGGATATGAGTCAGGCGCACGGCGGTGGCGTTCTTCTGCACGTTCTGGCCGCCGGCGCTTGAGGCGCGGTAGGTATCAATCCTCACCTCCTTCTCCGGCACCTCCACTTCAACTTCGTCCACCTCGGCCAATACGGCTACGGTGGCAGTGGAGGTGTGGATGCGGCCCGAGGATTCAGTGACGGGAACCCGTTGGACTCGGTGGACGCCGGATTCAAATTTGAGACGAGAGTACGCGCCTTTGGCATTGATCTCAAAGATCACTTCTTTGAAGCCGCCGATGCCGCTTTCGCTCGACGACAGCATGGACACTTTCCAACCAAGCCCTTCGGCGTAGCGGGTGTACAAGCGGTACAGCTCGGCGGCGAACAGCCCGGCCTCATCGCCCCCGGCCCCGGCCCGAATTTCGACGATGACGTTTCTGCCATCGCGCGGGTCGCGGGGAAGGAGTAGTTCTTTGAGTCTGGCTTCCAGTTCGGCTTGTCGTTTTTCCAGTCCGGGGAGTTCGGCCTCGGCTAATTCCTTCATCTCGTCGTTGGCGAGCAGAGCGCGGGTATCGGCCAAATTCTTCAGCAGGTCTTTGTAGTCGCGGTACCTCGTCACGATCTCCTCAAGCGAGGAGCGCTCCTTGGCATATTCGGCGATTTTGGAATAGTTCTCCAACTGCGCCGGGTCGGCCATTAGGCGATTCAGTTCTTCGTAGCGGGTTTCGATTCCGGCGAGTTTGTCAATCATAGCAATTGCGCGAAAAATCCCACAGGTGTGGGAAGGTGAGGAGATTATAGCACTGAGGAGAACAACGGATTTCTCGAATTGCACGGATCGCTATCCGTTGAATTCGGGCGATCCGTTGTTATCAATTTGCGCTAAGATTAGGCTCGATGGTTGATGACTCCGCCTCCTCATCTGAAGGCGGCCTCTCACTCGGCGAAGGCGCGCAAATCACCGTCGGCAGTGGCGATGTGGCCGGACGCGATAAGATCACTGCCGGGCGTGACGTGATCCAAGTAGGGGCTGGGGCTACCGTCATCGTGGGCGCGGTGCCAACGGCACAAGTGGGCGATGGCCTCCGCGCGTTGAACGATCTCGCCAAGCGCTTCAACGCCGTGCGCGAGGCCATCGTTACCTTCCGCACCGAGTTCGCCGAAGCCAGCCGCCAGATTGACGAGCTGGCCGATTACAAAGACCTGCACGATCTCCTGCATCAACTTGAATTTGAGTGTTATGCCATGCTGGCCGCCGCCGCGCCTGAGTTTCCCGACGACGTTGACCCCAGCCTGAGCAAGTATCAAGTCAAACTCGAAGACATCGCCGACCAATTGCAAAAGGTGGCCGGGCGCGGTACGGTGCGCAAGAAGGATACGGTTTGGATCACGCGCTTCGCGACCCTGTCGGACGAACTCGATAAGGCCCTGAATGATTCGGACAAGAAGTTGTTCGACAATGTTTTGGGGCGGCTCAAACAAGTGGTCGACATTCAACCTACGCCAATCAACGAGAAGCTCAACAGCGCCGCCCGCGCCTTGCGCTTGTCGTTGCTGGCGCAGACTCTGGCGCAAGTACGCGACCATTTGGGATCGCAAGACGACCTCGACCCCGACAAGCTGAGCCAGTTTCAATTGGGCGTGGACGCCCTGGTGAATCTGGCGCTGGCGTTGGAGAAATTGCGGGACGATCACGACGGCTGGCAGAAGGCCGAGGCTCTGTTCAACCGCAGCGAAGACATGCTGGCGTTGGTGGGTACGAGCGAGTTGGAAATGACGTGGCCCGACATCAAGGCGCTGACCGAGCCGTTGTGCGCGGAGCGGACCGACAAACCGGCGCGGCGCTTCCTGGAAGAGGCGGCGGCGCTGGATGAGGCGCTGGCCTCGGCCAACCCGGAGCGGATGCAAGACAGTTTTCGCAAGTGCCGCGCGCGGGCGGGGCAAATTTTCTATCGTATTGATCTGGATTTGAAGCGGTTGTGCGGCGAACTGCGCAAAGTGGGCGAACCGCTGGACGCCGTGTTGAGGCTGACCAAATGAGAGACGACGCGATCCGTTTCCCATCTTTCCCTTCCATGCGAACGGCGCATACCGAACTGGTTGACCGCCACCGGAAGGCAGGCGACTCGTCGGAGATCATCACTGCCATCGCCGACTTTATCCAGCGTGGACAGGCGACTGGCGCTTTGCTCGACTCCAGCGACGACCGCAAAGCGGCGCAAACGTTGCTCAACTACTGGACGACAATACTGTATCGCGCCGGCGAGGAGCCACCCGAAAGTACGCTGGCCGATTTCGACATTTCGCTCGCGCCCGAACTGCCCGACTCGCTGTGCCCTTACGTGGGTTTGGATGCGTTCCGTGAATCGAATGAAGACCTGTTCTTTGGCCGGGCGCGGTTGGTGGCCGAGTTGATAGAGCGGTTGCGCCCGCAGACCGCGCCGGTCTCAAAGGGGCGGCTTCTCGCCGTGTTGGGCGCGTCGGGCAGTGGCAAGTCGTCGGTGGCCCGGGCGGGCGTATTGGGCGCGTTGAAGCGCGGCGCACTGCCCGGCAGCGCCGATTGGTATTACTTTCCGACTCTGGTGCCGGGGTCGAACCCGCTGTTGAACCTGGCCCGGCTGACCGACTCGGCTGAGGTCGAGAAAACGGCTGAGGCCTACAGCGGTGACGGCGGCCATCTGGCTAAACTGGCGAAGGAGCGTTTCGGCGGCAAAGTGGTTTTGGTCGTCGATCAATTTGAAGAAGCCTTCACGCTTTGCCGCGACGAGGCGATCCGCCGGGCCTTCATCAATAACTTGCTGGGCCTGGCCGACGCGGGGCAGGTCGTCATCTTCACCATGCGGGCCGATTTTGAATCGCAAGTGGCGCGCGTGCCGGAGTTTCAGACCCGGTTTGAAGAGGCCGTTGTGCGCATCACGCCGATGGGCGCGAAGGAACTGCGCGAGGCTATCGAAGAACCGGCCAAGAAAATTGGCTTGCGGTTTGAGGCGGGCGTGGTAGAGGCGCTGTTGCAGGATGTGTTGGGTGAAGAAGCCGCCCTGCCGTTGTTGCAATTTACTCTGCTCAAGTTGTGGGAACGGCGCGAGCGCAACCGCATGACGTGGGAAGCCTATCGCAAGTTGGGCGGCGGGCGGCAGGCCCTGGCCCGCGCCGCCGACGAGTTTTTCGATGGGCGGATTCACGAAGAGCAGGTGACGGCCAAACGCATTTTGCTCAAGCTGGTGAGGCCGGGCGAGGGACTCGAAGTGACGAGCAATCGGGTGCGGCGGGTTGACCTTTACACGAAGGCCGAGGCCCATGACCGGATTGAGCGCGTACTGGAAAAATTTTTGCGGGCCCGCCTGCTGAAATTGACGAAGGGCGATACGGAAGAAGACGACCAAATCGAAGTGGCGCACGAGGCGCTGGTGCGCAACTGGCCGCGCCTGGTGGGGTGGTTGGACGAAGTGCGCACGGACTTGCGCGTGCGCCAACGGCTCACTGCCGCCGCCGAGCAATGGCTGAGGCTGGGCAAAGACCCCAGCGCCCTGCGACGCGGCCGTTTATTGGAAGAGAGTTTGCAATACGATGATCTCAATGAACTAGAAACCGAGTTCTTGCAGGCCAGCCTCAAAACGCAGGAAGCGGAATTGGCAGAAAAAGAAGCAGTCCGGCAACGCGAGTTAGATCAGGCGCGCGCCCTCGCTGAGGAGCGCCAACGTTTAAACAGGCGATTACGCCTTACGACAGGCATAGGTATCTTAATGGCTATAGTAACCCTGGTGTCAATGATCACCTTTGTCTTTACCGTCAGCAACATCAACAGCCCACTGTATGATCTTAGCTTGGGGGGCCTGCTATGTTGTGTGCCAAGTCTGTCTGCGATAATGCTTGGTGTTAGTTCGATCAGCTTAATATTTCCTGGTAAGCGCGGGAAGTAAAAAGCATGGAGTTGGAATGACATCGTCAGACGTGCGAAGGGTTGCCGGAGGGGAAATAACACGGATGGGTGGAATTTAACGGATCGATCCGTTAAATTCCACCCATCCGTTGTTCTCAATGAGGCCTGACCACAAAATGGCATCACAGGAAAACACAATGACCCTCCTCATCAACCCCCACCGCTTCAAAGACGACTTCGACGCCCTCGCTCAAATTGGTTCCACTGGCGATGGCGGCCTCAATCGCCCCGCCCTGAGTGAAGCCCACCTCGAAGCCCGCCGCTGGTTCCTGGCCCGCGCCAAAGAGGCCGGACTCGAAACTCACGTTGACGGCGCGGGCAACCACTCGGCAATTCTCCAATCTCCAATCTCTAATGCCCGTACTCTCCTCCTCGGCTCCCACACCGACTCCGTCCCGGACGGCGGGCGCTTCGACGGCGCGCTCGGCGTCGTGGCCGCGCTCGAAGTATTACGCACAGTAAAGGATGCAGGCGTGACTCTGCCGGTGCATCTCGAGGCCATTGATTTTACGGATGAAGAGGGGACGCTGGTTGGGGTGTTGGGCAGTCAGGCCCTCGCCGGGCAATTGACGATGGCGGCGTTGAAGTCGCCGCGCGGAGGCCGCGCCAATTTGGAAGAGGGGATGAGACGGGCCGGGCTGAGCGACGAAGGCTTTCTCAACGCCAGGCGCGATCCGGAGTCGCTGGCCGGTTACCTCGAACTGCACATCGAACAGGGGCCGCGCCTCGTTCAATCGGGAATCAAGATTGGCGTCGTCACCGGCATCGTCGGCATCACCTCGTATCGCCTGACCTATCACGGCCAGGCCAACCACGCCGGAACCACGCCGATGGAGACGCGGGCCGATGCCTCGCTCGGGGCCAGCACTTTTTTACTCACCGCCCGCGAAATGGTCTTGCGCGATTACCCGAACTGCGTCGTCAACGTCGGGCAGATGAACTTCAAACCCGGGGCTTTCAACATCATCCCCGGCGTGGCCGAGCTGGCGCTGGAGTTTCGCTCACCCGAGGAAGCCCAACTGGCTGAATTGGAAAAATCATTGCTGGGGTTGGCTGATGTGATCGGACGGCAATTTGGCCTCACCCTGACCGCCGAGCGTGCGGGCGGGTGCGACCCCGCGCCGATGAGTCCCCGGGCGCAGGCGGCTATTGCCGCCGCCGCCGAGTCGCTTGCCCTGAGCCACACCGCCCTGCACTCCGGCGCGGGCCACGACGCGCAATCGCTGGCCGCCCTCACCGAGGCCGGCATGATCTTCATCCCGTCGCGCGACGGCATCAGCCACTCGCCGTTAGAGTTCAGCGAATGGGAGGATTGTGTGAATGGGGCCAATGTATTGTTGCGGGCGGCGTTGAAGATAGCGGGAGAGTAGTCACACTTCTTCTAACTCAACGTCGTGATCGGACGGCACTGCAACAGATAAAGTTGTCCGCCTGCGTAAGCGCACTCCACGTCTACCGCACAATTCATCGGCGCTTCCAGCGAGATTGCGAGTTGGGCCATCTCGACGATTTGTTTGTCGGCGAGTGACGGTTGCTCACGCAGGAAGCGCGGCACTTCTACTTCGCGCGTGCCACCGGGCGCAGAAACCGTCATGCGTTGCTTTTCGGCAATGACCCGGTTCGTCACCGCCAGATCGGATTTCCGCACGACGAATGTATCCGGCGTCACCGTCCCGCCGACGATGCTCTCGCCCAGGCCCCAACTGGCGTTGATCAGCACTTCATCGCGATTGCCCGTCACCGGGTTGGCGCTAAACACAACCGCAGAGACATCCGACGCGACCAATTGCTGAACCAGCACGGCCAGCCGCACACGTTCCACCGAAAGCCCCTGCTGGCGGCGATATTCCAGGGCGCGCTCTGAGCGAGCGGATTCCCAGCAGCGAGTTATTGCTTCAATAATGGCATCCGCGCCGACGATGTTGAGATAGGTCTCGTGTTGTCCCGCGAAGGAGGCGCCTGCCCCATCCTCATCCACCGCCGAGGAACGCACAGCGACGACGAGTTCAGGGAGGCTGTGACAAGCCATTAAGTCTGAGACGGCTCTGATAATATCGTTCCGCAAGTCGAGCGGATGCGCCTCGTCCATCACAGTCACGGGGATGCAAAAACCATCTGGCACGCGGTGGTGCATTTTGGCAAGGCGACTGAGGTTCGCCGCCTTGCCTCCCACCAGAGCGGCATCAAAGGATTTGGGGGCACCCAACCAGAGCAGGTTCATGAATATCTTCCTCAACTTCCTCAACTTCCTCAACCGCTACGCGCATGGTGCCAGCTATAGCGTTGTAAGTCTATCAATGATAGTATAATTTTAGCCATGGCCGAACGCGAATTTCTGATTTATCTTGACCCCGAAACCCGTTTGTGTCGGTACCGGCATTATCATGTTTCAAACGGCAAGGAAATCGTTGAGTTCCGTATTCAGCTTGAAATTTTAGTGGATGAAGAATGGTATCCCGTGGTTCGCTATGATACAGCCCATGGCAAACCCCATCGTGATATTCTTCACCCCAATGGCGAGCAAACAAAAGATTGGTTCGAAGGTTACTCCGTGGCCGATGTTCTCACTATTGGACAGAAAGACATTATGGAGAACTGGCTTGCCTACCGCGAGCGTTTTATCAAGGAGATGAACAAATGAATGAATTTTATCGCGCAAAATTCAATGACTTATTCATGGAGTTCACGCGCTATCTCATCACGCATCCAGACTTTGGCGAAGATATTCCCAGGGGAGCGGAGGTCATTTTGTTGGATCGCCATGACTCAGGGTATACCAATTACATGCTCAAGCAAGCCCCCAAGCACGATGCGGTTTTTATAGATGTTGGCAAACTCGCTCCGATTCGTTCTCGCTTGAGAAAACCAAAAATCATCTCCCGTCCGCCTGCGGTAATCACTGGGTAAAAGGAACTCGCGAGGTTCATACTGTTACTCCAGCCATTCAATCCCGTACTCAAGAGAGAGTTTGCGGTACATGGCATCGTCCAGCATACCAGCGTTCCTTGCGGCCTCAAGCGCATCGAACCATCCGTCGAGGCCGGCAGGGATGATCATGAACAGGTAGCGCGAAGGCGTCTTGAGCGGATTGCGGATCGCGTGGGGGATGTTCTTCGGCAGGTGTGCGACACTCCCTGCCTCAACAACCACGGTCTGATCACCAAGCCGGATTTCCAACGCGCCCTCCAAAACATAACCGACTTCATCTTCGCGGCGATGGATGTGGAGCTGGTTTCCATCCCCGGGGCCAAAGACCGACTCGAAGAGATAATACGCGCCGCCGGTTTGCTGACCCGTCAGTTTGTGCGTGACAGCAAGAAATTCCAACTTCTTTCCTGAGTGCGGCGGAACAAAGATGGGCTGCGGATTATCAGATTCCACGACTGGCTCCTTCCCACCCTGTGCCTATCGCACCGTCTCATCGTAACCGACAAACTCCAGCGAATTCCCCTCTGGGTCGGCGAAGTATAACGAGCGAACATGCAACCACTCATGTACAGTCGCATTGACCTTCAACCCCAAACCCTCGAGGCGGATTCTCTCAGATTCGAAATCTTCAAGCGCCACGTTGAGCGCAATGTGATGAAGTGTCGTCGCTTCCGGGTTGATTCCTAGAGATTTGTTTTCCGGAAAACCACGGTTGGTCGAGTCAAAGAGGGCGAGATTCTGTGTGTGACCGCCATAACCTTCTGCGACCTTGAAGAAAACAAAACTCTCGTCTCGCCTGAGCACTTCAAGGCCCACCACTTCTTCGTAAAACTTGTGCATTGCGTCAAGGTCTTTGACGCGGATGGACACTTCACCTAATCCTTTGACGCGGCGGGCTGACTTGTTCATGACTGCTCCTTTACCGACTGATGTTACGCAGTCGTAGTAATGATTTCAATCGTTTGAACGAATAAATTCGTTACTACGCCTCATGCTTGCGTAACGTGAGTTACTGAATACTTTCATCATGACTCTTGAACTCGATCAGGTTCCCTTCGGGGTCGAAAAAGTAAAACATCCGACAGTGCATCCAACTCGAGGTGTCTGAACTTACGATCTCGATGCCAAGCTGCTCTATCCGTTTCTTTTCAGACTCAAAATCATCGAGCGCAATGCTAAAGGCAATATGACTAAGGGTAGTCAGCTTCGGGTCAATTTGAGGAGATTTATCTCGCGTGTACCAATCCATCAACATCTCCTCGAAGAGCGCCAGGTTGTCATCCCCTGCCCCAACGGTATAGAATACGGCTGTGCCCTCGCTATGTTTGTTTTCTCGCAGAACTGCAAGTCCTATCACTTGTTCGTAGAATCTTCTCATCAGGTCAAGGTCGTGGACACGCAACGATATTTCAGCAATTCCTGTAATCGCTTGGTTCGACTTATTCATAACTTCTCCTTCTAACGCTTTGTTAGATTGCGTTGACTCCTAACGCGCACGCTATTCTTTGAATTTCATTTTACGCAGTAACACCTGAAAACGCAGGTCGGTTGGTCGTGGTATTGAATAACCGATGAGATATTGTAGTAACTACTGCTTAACGTTGGCATTCCGCCGCACGATTATTCCCAGTGGCAGCCCGACTATCAAGCTATGCTCTATGATCCCCTCGATGAGCTGGAACAGTGTTGGAGCTGGCGACGGTGGGGCCGCGCTGAGCGGCGTTACAATGAAGTCCATTACAAACCAAGCGGCGACTCCAAACAGGAGCGAGCCGACGATGGCATTACGGCGCAACAGCGGGATTCGGGCCGCGCTCATGATGAAGACGGCGGCGATCACAAAGGATATCAGGTAGTGAAAGATCACCCCGAGCAGAGCGGTGGCAATTCCACCGGCGAAGGCCGCATCGCCCAACGCGCCGCTGGCAATATATTGCATCACTGAAATAAATGGGATCTTATAGAGGAGACTAAAAACAAGGAAACTCTGGATTACGAGCTGAAGTGTACCGACGATTACTCCACCCCATACGATCGAGCGAAGGAGCGAATTACGATTTTGGACAGGGGTGTTAGGGATAGTAGACATAAGAGTTCCTCTTTCTTTTGGATTCCAAGGTGTTAGGTGAATAGACTCGCTTTTCAGCGAGGTTAATAATCGGTGTCAATATACCATTGCGAGAGGACGAATAGGCATTCTCCTTTACTCGGTTTGATCCACTTCGCTAGAATTCCGTTCTCAAGAGACTTCCGAAGTCTCGCAGACTTCGGAAGTCTGCTTTCTAGTTTACCACGCGCACGGTACCGGCATCCCCATCCACTTCGAGCAATTGCCCATCGTGGAAGGTGCTCGTCGCATGGCCTGTGCCGACTACCGCCGGGATGCGATACTCGCGGGCGACGACGGCGCTATGGCACAACACCCCGCCCAAGTCAGTGACGATGGCTGAAGCCGTGGCGAACAGAGGTGTCCACGGCGGCTCCGTGGCTATGGCTACCAGCACGTCGCCCGGCTGAAGTTTGCCTGCCTCCGCCAGTGAGTGAATCACCCTGGCGGTGCCACGCGCTACACCCGCTGAACCGGCTAACCCTTTGACTCTATCCGCCTCCCTCTGGCTGGTGTTGGGTGGGGTCATTTCGCCCTTGAACATTGCGCGAATCATGGAGCCGCCATCGGTCATCTCAAAGGCCGGCGCTGTGCCCAACATCGGCGGCGGGGTCATGCGGCTGAAGCGCTCCATCTCC
>Ga0247727_10009314_pt1 | contig 17851 bp, 19 predicted proteins | sample WisWelCaveWW1625_FD_202498 | JGI IMG/M metagenome (GOLD analysis project Ga0247727, IMG submission 202498) | Biofilm microbial communities from Wishing Well Cave, Virginia, United States - WW16-25 | ecosystem: Environmental > Aquatic > Deep subsurface > Groundwater > Cave microbial mat | place...
GGAAGCAAAAAAGCCGTTGAGTCTCCGGTTCTTGACAGTCTCGACGCGTTTATATGCGGGCTGCGCGAGTTGAAGCGTCCCTACAAGATTTTACGCATCGATAAGTATAATGCTGTTGAAATCATCAACGAATTAATTGAAGAACGATATGAGATGGCCATCAATCTCTGTGAAGACATCAGCGGTAATAATTTGCGTGAACCAAACATACCTGCCATGCTGGAACTGCTCGGGATCGAATACACAGGATCCGGTCCGCTGGCGCTCGGTCTGACCTGTTACAAAGATCGCTCCAAACATTTGTTGAAGGGCGCCGGGCTACGGACGCCGGCTTTTTTTGTGACCGATCATGAAATGGAAAAGGTCCTTATTGATTTTCCTTTGATCGTCAAACCTCAACATGAAGACGCAAGCATTGGAATCCACCATGATTCTGTTGTTTACGATCTGGAAAGATTGAATCAAAAAATTGAACATATACGGGAAGTTTTGAAACAGCCTTCCATCGTAGAGCAATACATTGACGGCCGGGAATTCAATGTCGGAGTAATCGGTAATCCCGGTGAAGTGCTGCCGATTGCGGAAATCAATTTTGATGGGCTTCCGGAAGGACACGCAAAAATCTGTTCATACGAAGCGAAGTGGCACTACGGTTCTGTTTTTGATGTTGGCACGAAACCCGTATTTCCGGAACTCTCCTCAAAACTCAAACAGGCAATCACCATCGCTGCGCTCAATGCATACGAGCTTTTCCAGTGTCGCGATTACGCTCGAATAGACATGCGAGTCGATTCCAAGGGAGTTCCCTACATTCTGGAAGTGAATTGCAATCCTGATCTCTGTCCGGGAGCCGGCTTTTTCCGGGCGTTTTCGTTGAATGGCCGCACTTACGCAGATCTTGTCGGCATGTTAATCTCGTTTATGGAGGAGCGCATCCACGCACATGAGGCGGTGCGCGCAATTCCCTGACGATGAAGATTGGTCTCACTTACAACCTGGGGAGCGATTACCAGCCTAAGGAAGAGGATCCGCCGGATGCGGCTGCCGAATTTGATACGGAAGCGACAATCAACGGACTGCAGGAAGCAATCCGCGCGAACGGCCACGAACCCGAGCTGATCGGCGACGGACTGAAACTTTTTCGATGGGTTTCCAACAATACCGCAGACATTATTTTTAACATAGCTGAAGGTTACAACGGCCGTGCCCGCGAAGCTCAAATTCCGGCGTTACTGGAGATGATGCAGGTGCCGTACGTGGGTTCGGATCCTGTTACGCTTGGTATTGCGCTCGACAAAGTGCTGACCAAGCAAATTATGAAAGCCGAACGTATCCCGACCGCTCCGTTCTTGAAAGCGCTGCGCATGGAGGATCTGAATCAGATTCCGCTAAAGTATCCGTTGTTTGCCAAACCGGTCCACGAGGGCACCGGAAAGGGGATTGATTCCGAATCCAAAATTAAGACCTATCCAAAACTGAAGTCCCGCGTAAAGTATTTGCTGAAGACTTACCGCGAGCCGGTCTTGATTGAAGAATATCTGGAAGGAGACGAGTTTACTGTCGGCATCGTTGGGACGCCACCGCACGTAATCGGAACCATGCAGATTGTCTTTGATACGAATCAAGCAGAGGATTTTTATTCGTACCACGTGAAGGAGGAGTACGAACAACTCGTGCATTACGTTTGTCCTCCGAAGATTGAAGCGGACCGTTTGGAGCAGATTGAAGAGATTGCATTGCGCGCTTACAAAGTGCTCGATTGTCGCGACTTTGGTCGAGTGGACATTCGTTGTGATTCGGACGGCAATCCGTTCTTCCTGGAGATCAATCCGCTGGCCGGGTTGAATCCGCAACACAGCGATCTTTGCATCATCGGGCGCCACAACGGAATCAATTACGAGCAGTTGATCGGGCGGATTCTTTATTCCGCTTTACAGAGATACCACCTGGTTTAACCGGTAGCGTATCCATTTTGTATCAGTCATAGCGATTCAGGCGGGGAAGGGGCTATGGAGGTCCCCGCCGAAAATGTCACCACGAAAATTATCCCTCAAAGAACTTCCGCAAGAAGAACGTCCACGAGAGAAACTCATCTGTCTGGGCGAATCGTCTTTAAGTGATGCCGAACTGCTGGCAGTTGTGATGGGTTCGGGAACGCGAAACGAAACCGCCGTGCAGGTTGCCCAACGGATATTAAAGGAAACAGGGACGCTGAAAGATCTGAGTCAGCTTTCGGTATCTGAGATGTGTTCAAAGTTTTATGGAATCGGACCGGCGCGCGCGGCTCAACTGAAAGCGGCGCTGGAGCTGTCACGACGATACGCGAAGCAGTACGGAGGCGAGCGGCCGCGCTTTTCCTCCAGTCGGCCTGTTTTTCATCACTTTCATGCCCGGTTTCAAGGCAAGCATCAGGAAGAATTATGGGTCGCCCTTCTCGATGTACGAAACCGTTTGCTCCTCAGCATGGAGGTTTCGCGCGGAACCCTGAACGGAAGCCTCGTGCATCCGCGTGAAGTCTTTTACGCAGCGATTCGTAATTCTGCAGCGGCTATCATTCTGTTGCACAATCATCCATCAGGAGATCCGGAACCCTCCGCAGAAGATCGCAAAGTGACCCTTCAAATCGCAGAGGCCGGCAAAGTCCTCGGCATTCCACTTCTGGATCACATCATCATCGGCTGCGATTCGTACTTTAGCTTCAAGGATTCCGGCAATATGGGTTGAAACAAGAAATCCGCCGGCGGATTTACTTTGTGTCGGAAATACGGTAGCCGAGTTCCTTGCCGATGGGGTCAATCATTTCGGTACGAATGGATTTCCAGGCAGGGTAAATATCAGGAAAGGCCTGTTCCGTGATCACCGAATCAAGTTGCACGGCGTGATAACGGAGATGATTGAAATCGTTTCGAGCTTCAAGCGAGTTGCATCCTGTTCGCTGACAGCTGTTTTCAAATAGTTTGACGTTCTCAATGAACTGGTTCCACGAATTTCCCGGAATGGGAGAGGCATTTTCTGCAAGTTCTTCAGCTTTTTTCAGCAGTCCGGTGGCCTTTTGAGCAAGTTGCAGGTCTTCTGCTGAAAGCGGTTTTCCTTCTTTATCTTTGTATCCTTTAGCGCATGCTGATAACAGCAGGCAGATCAGTGAAAGACACAGAAAAAGTCGCATCCTGTTCTCCTTATGAAACAGTTTGAACCAGTGTTTTTTTTCCGGGGAGTCGCCAGGCAAGCACAGTGTACAGTAATGGAAGTAGCGCTACAACGCGCAGGGTTTCTGGAATCGAAGTTGCATCCGCGTAGCGTCCGGCCAGCGGGACGAGCATTCCGCCGACGCCCCAGCCGAATCCCATCATGAGGGAGGAGACGGTACTGATTGCATTCGGAACGATGGATTGTCCCATCAGAACACTGATGGGAATCGTCATCATCAAAAGAAAGCCGGCGATTGCTGTAAACAGAACGGTAAGAATAATATTTTGAACCGTAACGGCAAGAAACAAAAACAGGGGCGCTGTAATGGAAGAAATCAAAAAGAGATTTCTTCCACCGATGCGGTCAAATAGAAATCCTCCCGTAAGACCGCCGAGCGCTCCGAATCCAGTGAAGCAGGTAACCCCGACTCCGATCAGGAGTGGCGGGAGTTCCATCTGTTTCAAGAGAACCGGAATAAAAGTAATAAAAGAAAGCTGAACAAATGTACGGAACACCACAATAGCGTAAAGAGTGCTCAGAGGTCCTGCGTAGCGTTTTATGTCGTCACGAATCGTTGAAAATCGTATCTTTGTTTCTTGCCTCGGCATTTCCGGACAATACATGAGCAGGGCAAGACTCAGCAGGAGTCCGGGGACAGCCGCGTATACAGCGGATTCCAGTCCGAAGCGGTTCACGAAAAACATGATGTAAAGGGGTCCGAGGGCTGTCCCGATATTTCCACCGGAAATAAAAAGGGACATACCGAGTCCCTTTCGGTTACCACTGACGGCGTGGCTGAGTGAGGATGCCTGCGGATGAAATGCAGCGATTCCGACTCCTGCCAGGACCAGACATGCCATCAGCAGGAAGTAGTTTTCAGCGCGGGTAAGGAGGCTCATAAAAGATGCCGCAAGAACGGGAGCAAGAATGACGAAGAAGCGTTTGCCGATTCGATCGGCCCAGAATCCGTATAGCGGCTGGAGTAATGAAGCTGAAATCGAAAAGATGCTGACAAGTAATCCTGCCTGCGTCAGGGATAAGCTGTGTTTCTGGATCAGGAAGGGCTGAAGAGGAGCAAGGAAACTGCCGTACAAATCGATCGACAGGTGCGAAAAAATCAGCAGGATCAGCGCTTTGCGATGTGTGAGAGGCGCCATCTAGTCGATCAGCAGATTAGCGATTTTTCTGACGCCATTGTTTTGCGGCGCCCACAAATTCCTGGAACAGGCTGAACTGCGACGGTTCATCCTGCCACATTCTTTCCGGATGCCATTGAGTTCCCATCAGGAACTGGTTTCCGTTTTTATTTTCGTATGCTTCCACAATTCCGTCCGGTGAATACGCCGTGGGGCGCAAATTACCCGCAACGGTTTTGATTCCCTGATGATGAATGCTGTTGACTGAAATTTCTTCTTTCTGAAACAGGCGGTGAACGATGGAGCCCGATTCAACCTTTACCGTGTGAACGGGAAGATTGTAAGGCTCACTTTGCCAGTGGTTTATATTGCCCTGAACATCATGAGGCAGATCCTGGTAGAGGGCCCCTCCACAAAAAACATTCAAACATTGATGGCCGAAGCAAATGCCGAATACCGGCAACTTCTTTTCAAATGCTTTTTCCAGCAGAAAGAAATCACTTTGATCGCGTTCCGGTCCTTTTTGTCCGTAATAAGGTGAAACTTCCGCGTTGTAGAGTTTCGGATCTACGTCAGTAAGACTTCCCGGTAAAAGAACGCCGTCGGCCAGATCGCAGACTCGTTCGGCATAATCGCGGTTTGCCATCAATGGAAGGGTAATGGGGATCCCGCCGGCAGCGTGGATCGCTTCCAGGTAACCTCTTCGGATATAAAACAACTCGTCACCGCTCTTTGTGCACAAATTCACAAAGATGATTGGTTTAGTCTCTTTTATTTCAACGCTCATCTTCCCGGTGTCTCTCCCCACAAAACTTTGTGAAGTTGAATTTGAAAACGCACCGGCAGGTTGTCCTGTAAAATCCATTCAGCAAGTTGTTCCGGAGGCATTTTCCTGTAAACAGGTGAAAATAATACCAGATTTCTACGGTCGAGTTGATATTCGGTCATAATTCTCACTGCCCAATCGTAATCGTTGCGGCTGTTAATGACAAACTTAATCTCATCGTGAGAAGAAAGCTTGTTCAAATTGTCCCAGTTCATTTGCTCCATCATCCCGCTCTCAGGGCATTTGATATCCATGATTTTAATTGCTTTCCCGGGCAAAACGTTGATATCCAGAGACCCACCTGTTTCAACCAGCACTTTGTGATTCAGTCGAATCAGCTCTGCTGCAAGCTCCGCAACATCCTTTTGCAGGAGCGGCTCCCCGCCCGTAATTTCAACGAGCTCGCAGTGATGCGGCTCGATTGCATCCAGAATCGCAGGAATGCTCATTTCCTTTCCGCCGTAAAAAGCGTATTCGGTGTCGCACCACACGCAACGGAGATTGCATCCGGTCGTCCGGACAAAACTGCAGGGTAATCCCGCATACGACGATTCTCCTTGAATCGATTTAAAAATCTCCGTAACAATCATTTGTCGTTTTTGCTCAAAGGGGCTTACACTGCGGGCCAACTTGAATCTGCAATCCGGAATCTGAAATCACTTATGGTACTGCATGAACCGGTTGCGGCGTTCCAGAAAAGCCTTTCGCAGATCTTCTAATTTATGCAAAAGAGGCATCCCGGGCAAATTTCGCAGAAATGTTTTCCCGTATTGTTTTGTCAGTAGCCGGTTATCAAGAACGGCAAGAAGTCCGTAATCTACGTTTGTTCGAATGAGTCGTCCGGCGCCCTGTTTGAGCATCATCACCGCTGCCGGAAGCTGGTAATCTGTAAACGGGTCCTGCTGCCTGTTTCGCAGATACTGAATTCGCGCCTCCATCAACGGATCGCTGGGCACGGCAAACGGCAGCTTGTCGATGATAACCGAAACGAGGGTATCTCCCTGCACATCGATTCCCTGCCAGAAGCTCATAGTAGCCAGCAGAACGGATCCGCGGTTTTTCATGAAATTTTTCAGTAACAGTTGTTTCGAACGCGCGCCCTGAACCAGCAACGGGAAGTCAAGTTTCCGCAAATATCGCTCATATATCCGCATGTTGTTGAATGAAGTGCAAAGCACAAAGGCTCCACCATCAGTGATTTCCACGAGTCGTGAAATCTCCTCGCCGGCAGCCTCTCCAAATCCAGGATGGGAAGGTTCTGGAAGATGTCTCGGAATGTAAAGACATGCCTGTTCCTGATAGTTAAAGTTGTATGGCAGTTTCTTGTCTACAGACCGTTCGATGCCGAGTTCCTGTTTCACCTTCTGTGTGTCGTCATCGATAAAAAGTGTGGCGGAAGTAAGGACGGCAGCCGAAACGTGCGTCCAGAGTGAATCTTTTAAAGATGTGGAAACATCGAGCGGGGATGCCTGGAGAGTCCAGTCACGGGTTTCGTTTCTTTCCGCCCAGTAGACATAACTCTCTTCGCTTCCCTGCAGCAAAAATGCAAGTGAAGACTGGCTTGCGGCAAGCCTGCGATAGAGTTGCGGCATCTCCTCTGTTTTTTCGACATAGTTCAGCAACGACTGCAGGAGCCGGGTGAATCGTTCATTCACGACCATGGCATTGTTTCCAACAAGGCGTTGAATTCCTCGCTGATCGTATCTGATTTTTTGCTGCTGGTTTGCAAATCCATCGAATAACTTGCGGATACTTTCGCCCAGCTTCATCGATTGATCACGCAGGCTTTGCACGTCAAGCTTTTCACGGAACTCAAGATATTGCAGTTGCTTTAACAGATCCTGAAAAATGTCACGAAAACCGCGTTCTGAAAAGCCCAGGCTCAGATTGTGAGTGGCAATCTCTGCAAGCTGGTGCGCTTCGTCGAAAATCACGATGTCATACGGTGGAAAAATTGAGTAGCTGTTCAGAATTTGAAGCGAAAGATCGGCAAAGAAAAGATGATGATTCACGATGAGAATCTGCGCTTCCTCGGCTCTTTGCTTCAACCTGGTAATGAAACACGGGTTGTAATGACGGCACTTTGTTCCGAGGCACGCATCGGCAGAGATGGTCAGAGCCTTCCAGATCGGTGCCTGTTCAGGAACCGGAGACTCAGCAATGTCGCCCGTTTCCGTTTCGCCAATCCACTGGCGGATCTCTTCAAAATGATCAACGCTTTCAGCATCCGGAAGCACCGGTTCCATCTGTGCCTTTTCATACTTGAGAAGGCACAGATAGTTCATCCTTCCTTTCATCAAAACGTAACTGAAATCGATCCCAAGCTTTTTTTGAAGTAGCGGAATATCCTTGTGGTATAACTGCTCTTGAAGGGCCTTGGTTCCGGTCGAGATGATGCATCGTTTGCCGCTTTCCAGCGCCGGGATCAGGTACGCGAGTGTTTTTCCGGTTCCCGTTTGTGCTTCAAGAAGTCCGATTTTTCCTTCCTTGAGGATCTCTTTTACGGCTCGCGAATAATCAACCTGTGCCTGGCGAAACTCAAAGTATCGAAGTTTCTTGGAAAGAGGACCTTTGGGCCCGAAGATATACTCTGGACTGAGATTCATAAGCTACGTGCGAGATTTCAGATCGCAGATTTCAGATTTCCCTACCGGCGTTCCAGTCGATCGGCATACAGCGGAAAATCGGCGCAGAGCTTTTTCACATCCTGACGAACTTCAGATTTAATTGTTTCGTTGTCTTTGTTCTTCAGTGTGGTCGCGATCAGTACTGCGATCTTTTGCATTTGTTCACGACCCATTCCCCGTGTAGTGAGGGCCGGCGTTCCTATACGAATACCGCTCGACACCATAGGACTCTTCGTATCATAAGGAATTGTATTTTTGTTGACCGTGATGTCGACTTCACCAAGCAGCTTCTCCGCCTCCTTTCCGGTAAGTCCGACCGACGTAAGGTCCAGCAGGAACAGGTGATTGTCGGTCCCGCCTGTAACAATTCGAAGTCCTTCTGTTACCAGGGATTCTGAAAGTGTTTTCGCGTTTACAATAATGTTTTGCTGATACTCTTTGAAAGACGATTGGAGCGCCTCCTTAAAGGAGACAGCCTTTGCGGCGATGACATGCACGAGCGGACCCCCCTGGCCGCCGGGAAACAGGACCTTATCGATGTTTTTTGCATGCGGTTCTTTGCATAAAATCATTCCGCCTCTGGGACCTCTCAGAGTTTTGTGCGTTGTCGTTGTAACGATATCCGCATGTGGAACCGGTGAAGGGTGGAGCCCTGTCACAACAAGTCCGGCGATGTGAGCGATATCGGCCATGAGCACAGCTCCGACTTCATCCGCGATTTTTTTGAAACGTTCGAAGTCGATGACTCTTGAATAAGCGCTGGCGCCGGTCATGATGACTTTCGGATGGTGCTCCCGGGCAACGCGTGCCACCTGATCAAAATCAATTGTTTCCGTTTCCCGTGTGACTCCGTAACTGACGACTTTGAAATAGAGTCCGGAAAAGTTCAGTGGATGTCCGTGTGAAAGATGACCTCCCTGCGTGAGCTCCATTCCCATCAGAGTGTCGCCCGGTTTCATCACCGCCATATAGGCGGCAATATTTGCCTGTGTACCGGAATGCGGTTGAACATTCGCATGATCGGCTTTGAAAAGTTCTTTGGCACGATCAATGGCGAGTTGTTCCACAACATCCACATACCGGCATCCACCGTAATAACGCCGGCCCGGATAGCCTTCCGCATATTTATTGGTAAAAACAGATCCAAGCGCTTCCAGAACTGCGCTGCTGACAAAATTCTCCGATGCGATCAATTCAAGGCCTTCGGCCTGTCGTCTGGTTTCATTTAAAATGGCTTCTGCAATTGGTGGATCAGAGTTCCATAACGGTGATGACATTGATTATTCCTTCCCTTCACATTCGATTATTTTATCGAGCCGCCTTTGATGACGGCCTCCTTCGAATTCTGTTTCCAGCCATGTTTTGACCATGGCTGCAACCTGTTCGGCACTGTGCTTCACCCTCCCGCCCAGAACCAGAATGTTTGCATCATTGTGTTCGCGGCTCATTCGGGCAGTATAGATATCGTGACAGAGCGCAGCCCGAACGCCTTTAAACTTGTTGGCGGTAATCGACATCCCGATACCGGTGCCGCAGCAAAGAATTCCGCGGGAGCCCTGTTGGACTTTCCGGGCGACCTCCACGGCATACTCCGGATAATCTACCGATTCATTTCCGGTAGTTCCCAGATCCTCATATTCATATCCAAGGGTATTCAGGACTTTTTTGATTTGTTCTTTCAAATCAAAACCGCCGTGATCACTGGCTATCGCGATCTTCATCAGGGTCTTGCAAAAATCCAGTTCATCATACAATACTAAGGTTATCGCGTCTATCCCGCTAAGCTGGGTGAGCTGGGTGTGGCTGTTAGAGGAGGTTTTCGAATGCTCGATAAATTGCAACTGGATCTCAAGGATTCAATGAAGAAGAAGGATGAATTGCGGGTGTCCGTACTTCGAATGCTGATTTCGGATTTCAAATACGCTCAGATTGAAAAGCGAGGCGCCCTCGACGAAGCGGAGTCAGTTCAGGTGATCAATAGGGCGATCAAGAAACGAAAAGAATCCATTGAAATGTACGACAAAGGCGGACGCCCTGAGCTGGCTTCCAAGGAGAGCGCAGAGTTGAAAATACTTCAGGAGTTCGTCCCCGCAGAGATGGACGAGACCGTGATCCGTCAAAAAGTGGAAGAGATCATTGCCGAAATCGGCGCAAAAGACAAAAAAGATATGGGCCGCGTCATGAAAGAAGTCCTTTCGCGATACAAAGGGCAGATTGATGGAAAAGTTGCCCAGAGAATTGTGAGCGAAAAACTCGGGACTTAAACTCCGATTACTTGAAGACGGATTTCTCTTTCTCTCGGACCATCCAGCTCAGCAAAAATAATGCTTTGCCATTCGCCGAGGGCAGGCTCCCCATCCTGTACCAAAACCGTGGAAGAATGTCCCAGCAGGATGGCGCGCAAGTGCGAACCCGCATTGTGCCTCTCGCAATCCGAGAATTCAGGAGAGTTATGCTTCCAGGATTTGTCCTCGCGAACCCAATCGTGAAGGATCGTTTTGATGTCGTCCAGAAGAGCCGACTGAACTTCGTTAACAAACAAAGCCGTAGTGGTGTGCAGCGACGTAACCAGAAGAAATCCATCGCGAATTGAAGTCGATTTAACAAATTCCTTAACTTTCTGCGTAATGTTGTAAAGCTCTACTTTTTTGTCGGTTAAAAGCTTCATCGTATGAGCTTTTACAGATAAACCCTGAGATGTTGTTAACATAGCCCTACCTTTTCTTGTATTAAGGGAAGAATGAGAAGATCGATTGATAATTCTATTCAGAAGTCGACAGCGAGTCAATAAGGACGTCCGGAGCGCCCGGAGCGGGTGCATCCGCGATTTGTTCCATAGGGAGCGCGGACATCCTGTCCGCATTATGGACCGCAGGCATCTTGCCTGCTACAACTTGCAATTGCTGTGAGGCCGGCGATCTGGTAGAATTTGACCTTCTAACGATTTGCAGCCCTTCAGACAGGGAAGAAAAGGAGGATTGATTCGATGGGTGAAGCATTAGGCATGATAGAAACAAAGGGACTGGTCGCCATGATCGAGGCGGCAGACGCGATGGTGAAAGCGGCCAAAGTGACGCTCATCGGATGGGAAAAGATCGGCGCCGGATATGTTACAGCGCTGGTCCGCGGAGATGTTGCCGCTGTTAAGGCTGCCACCGATGCGGGCGCTGCAGCTGCCCGTCGGGTTGGTGAACTGATATCTGTGCACGTTATCCCGAGACCGCATCCGAGCCTGGAAGATGCGCTTCCAATCGGTAAGGCAGGAAAGTAATCCGCTTTGGTTATCGGTAGAATCGTAGGGACCGTCGTCTGCACAAGAAAAGACGAACGCCTCACTCCTTTCAAACTCTTAATCGTTCAACCTCTGGATTCCGAAGGCAATCATTACGGCAACTATCTTGTTGCCGTGGATACAGTCGATGCCGGCGCGGGTGAAAGAGTACTGGTGGTGAGCGGCAGTTCCGCCCGCATGACAACGCAAACAAAAGATTGTCCCGTTGACGCAGCTATCGTTGGTATCGTTGATACCGTAGATTATCTATGAGACTCGGAAAGGTGATCGGTACTGTAGTTTGCACCAGGAAGGAACCCGGCCTTGATGGGAAAAAACTTCTCGTAGTTCAACCGATCTCCACTCAATCTCAACCGGTTGGAAAGCCGGTCATCGCGGTGGATTCCGTGGGCGCCGGAACTGGTGAAGTCGTGATCATTGTTCGAGGCAAGGAATCATCCTTTCCATTACTTCCTCAGGTTGTTCCTACTGATGCGGGGATTACAGGTATTGTTGATTACTTCCATATAGAAGAATGACACTCGGAAAAGTTATCGGAACCGTCGTTGCGACGCAAAAGGACCTTAAATACGAAGGCGCAAAACTTCTTCTAATCCAGCCGTTGACTTTGAACGATCAACCGATGGGAGATACTCTTCTTGCGATAGACGCAGTCGGAGCCGGTGTCGGTGAAAAAGTATTGTTTGTGCAGGAAGGTCGCGCAGCCAACGACGCCTGGAATAAGAAACAGGCTCCACTCGATGCGGCGATCGTCGGTATTGTCGACACAGTCGATGTTTTTGGCGAATGATCATTGCTGCCGATTGGGTGATTCCGGTCAGCTCAAATCCGTTAAAGGACCATGCCGTTGTAACAGACGGCGAACGGATTTCCGAGATCCGTCCCGCTGTCGCTTCGGATCCGCGTTTTCCACAAAGCTGTCTTCTGCCGGGACTGATTAACACCCATACCCATTTAGCTTATACAGCGATGCGGAATCTCTTTGATAGCTATTCGTTTTTTTCATGGGTCCGAAAGCTGACTGAAATCAAGTACAAAGTCCTGCAGGAAGCAGATTTCGAACTTTCTACAACAATCGGAGTGATTGAATGTCTTCGTTCAGGGATTACGACAGTTGCGGATCTGTCGGACGTTGAGCCGGCTCTGGGAGTCCTTTCCGGAAGTCCGTTGCGGGGAATTTTTTACTGGGAAGTGTTCGGCGTTGAAAAGGAGCAGGCAGAGGCTTCATGGAATGATTTGCAGGGCCGTTACCCGCGCTTCTGCGCAGAGTACGCATCCGAACGAATGCGGATCGGGGTATCCCCGCACGCCTGCTACACAGTCCGGCCTGAATTCTACCGGCAAATTGCAGACTGGGCGGGCCCTGCCGGCATCCCGGTCAGTTTTCATGCGGCAGAAAGTAAAGAAGAAGAACAATTCGTCGCAAGACGCGAAGGCCCCATCGCAGACTTTTTGAAGGATCGTGCTCACGACTGGAGCTTTCAGGGCTCTACTTCATTAGAGCACCTGAAAGGCACCGGAATTCTGCAGACGAAACCGCTGATTGCACACGCGGTCCAGGCAAGCCCGTCGGACCTGGATCTGTTGAGTGAACACGGCGCAGCGGTCTCACACTGTCCAAAATCAAATGCAAAATTCGGGCATGGTATTGCGCCTGTTTGCGGGATGCTGCAGAGAGACATCATTGTCAGTCTTGGCAGCGACAGCGCCGCAAGCAATAACCGCTTTGATTTGTTTGAAGAGGCCAGATTCGCATTGCTTCAGCAACGAAATCTACAAGGTCATCCCGCTGTAAGTGAACAACAAATGCTGGAAATGATGACGATCCGCGGCGCTGAAGCTCTGGGCATTTCGGATCAAGTCGGCTCCCTTGTACCCGGAAAGCTTGCGGATATGATCGTTGTCCGCATGCCGGTATCCTATAATTTCCCGGATCACGTCATCAATCACCTCATTCATAACACCTGTGCTGAGGATGTGACCCGGACCATCATTGGCGGCAAAGAAGTACCTACCGAACAGGTTCCGGATGCGGGGCCAATCATCTCGAAAATCAGTTCGTCTGTCTACTTTTAAGTACGCCTGTCGCAAAAAAACCTGAGTATCGCGCATTTCCAGTCGATGACCGGCGAGCTGTTAGATACTTGTTTGCATAGATCTCATCGAGGAAATGTAGCCGTCTCGATCTCTTAAGGCGACGATTCCTTATAAGTAAACGGCTTCTGGCAGACCGTTTGCAAGGGATAAGTTAGAAATGTGTAATTCACAGGAGTGTGGATCATGAGATTCATTAGAAGTTTTGCTTTTATCATCGTGCTGTTGACGGGGCTTTCCATTGCTCCTTCTCAGACAGAAGCCTCATCGGTTGATTTCTTCCTGTCCTTTTCTGCGTACCATCCTGCCGCTCATTATTACCATCGTCGACCTTATTACTACAGACCCTATTATCGACCCTATTATTACGGGTACCAATACCGTCCTTATTACTATGGCTATTCCGGATATTCCTACTATCCGGGTTGGGGAGAGGTCCGTGCTGAGGTAAAGCCACAAAATGCTAAAGTCTACCTCGACGGTGATTACGTGGGCATTTCGGATGATTTTGACGGGTGGTGGCAAACTCTGCCGCTGAGCCCGGGAAAACACCGCCTCGTATTTCGCGCGCCAGGATTCGCCCCCTATGCTGTGAATATCAGGGTGCTTCCTGGACGGGATTATCACATCAAGTACGAAATGACTCCTGGAGATGACGTAATGGACGAGCGCGAAATGCAGCTTCCACGCGATGAAACTCAGCGTTCGTACCCGCGAGACCAGTATCGCAAACCGGAGTCGTATCGAGAACCGGAGAGAGACGAGTTCCGCTCGAGACCCCCTGAAAGCCGTGACATGGAGTCATCGCGTCTTCCACTGGCTCTTCATGTCGAACCGGGAGATGCCACCATATATATAGACGGCAACTACTATGGAACTGCCAACGAAAACGGAGGCACTGAAATTCGAGTGTTGCTTCCCGTGGGAATGCACCGGATCGAAGTCGTTCGCCCGGGCTATGATAGCTTTGCTCAGGACGTCAATGTGGCGAAGGACGGAGAAAACCGCTTGAACATTACTCTACAAAAAAAGTAGTCGCGGGAAAAACTCAAAAAATCCCGATACCAGTGGCGGCAGGCGTCCCTGCCTGCCGATTTCTCATCGAGCAGGCCGGCGGGCACGGCGGGCACTGGTCCCGCTCCACTGACCCGGGTGTCTGCTGTACAATAGCGCTGCATGAAAGCGCTAATGGTTGCCGGTGAAGCATCGGGAGACATTTATGGCGCGGGCCTTGCCGGAACTCTCAAAAGCAAGGTTCCGGATCTGCAGATTGCCGGTATGGGCGGCGATCAAATGTCCGCATCCGGCGTGAGGCTGCTGTTTCATCACCGTCAGGTCTCTGTGGTAGGAATCTTTGAAGTCGCTTCCAAATTACGACACCTCCGGCAGGCTTACCGGAACCTGCTGAACTGGGTTGAAGAACAAAATCCGGATTTCGCTGTCCTGATTGATTTTCCCGATTTTAATTTTCGATTGGCCCGGGTCTTGAAACAAAAACGAATCAAAACATTCTACTTTATTAGTCCACAAATCTGGGCGTGGCGCAAAAACCGGATCGGCTATCTGAAGGACCATATCGATTTGATGATCTCGATTCTTCCGTTCGAGAAACGAATTTACGAGTCTGCCGGAGTCCCGTGTGTATATACAGGACATCCCCTTGTTGAGATTGTTCGAGAGGAGCTCGAAACTCAGCCGTCGTTTCCAAAGCCCGCTAATCCCGCTAATCCATTGATCGGAATTATGCCCGGCAGCCGCGACGTTGAAGTGCGACGCCACCTTCCCGTACTGATGCAGACACTCGAATCCTTACGAAGAAAGATGGATTTCGATACGCTGTTGCTGTGGGCCCCATCGCTTTCACCATCCGACTATGCCATTCCTGAGTCTGTCACCGTTATCCGGGACAACCGGTATGCAGCCATGAAGAGTTGTGATTTCATGCTGGTTGCGTCCGGAACCAGCACACTGGAAGCCGCGATTCTGGGAACACCGTTTCTGATCGTTTATCGCGTCGGAAAACTTAGCTGGCAACTCGGCAAAGTGCTGGTGCGGGTCCCTTACTACGGTCTTGTGAACTGGATCGCGCAGCGAAAATGCGTTCCCGAGTTCATTCAGAATCAGATGAACCCGGAAACACTGTCGGCAGAAGCGTTTCGCTACCTTCAGGATGCGGATGCCCGAACAACGATGAAGTCCGACCTGGCCGGCATTGTCGACCAACTCGGACCACCCGGCGCAATGAATCGCGCCGCAGAGGCCATCCTCGCACATCTGTAAAAACAAAATTCGAAATCTAAAAACCGAAAGCCTAAACAAATCCCGGAAGGGAAATTCCAAAACCGAAAAGCGAAATCCGAAACAATACCCGGGGCGGAAATCCGAAAACGTAAAATCGAAAACCGAAACAAATCCGAAATACGAAATTCTAAATTCTAAACCGGTCCGAGTAACTCCGACGGTAGTCGTTAGGATTTCATGCTTGTTTCGGATTTCGAATTTAGGATTTCGGATTTCCGCTTCGGGGTATTTATTCGAGTTCGATGGAGATCTGGTTTGCCGTGCTGTTGATTTCGCCTTTGATTTGTTTGATGCAGCTCAGGAAATAGAACGGTAGAGCATTGTTAAAGCGGCTCCAGTCTTTTTGTTTCACGAGTTGTTCGAATTCATGAATCGCCGTTTTATTCAGTTCAACGGAAAAAACAAAAGGAGATTCGGGTTCCGTTTTATTCTGAACGAATTTTGCCATGGCGGGTGAAAAATTTCCGCGGGCCAGGAGCAATGAACGTCCGCTTCTGCAAACAAAATCTTCCGAAGCTCCGATTTTGCGACGGCAATCGATGCCGCCGCTGTTAAAGGGTTGCAGCATTTCGGGGGCCTCCCCGGTCATATGGGTCAGCAGTGACTCTTCGTACCTGGCGGCGCCGGCTGCATCTGAAAAACCCAGAAGCACGGCGGAAACAGGTTTTCCATCAATGACCTGAAGGGAATACGCTGCGGTAGGCCGGCCTATGAAGGCAGGGGCGTTGGTCCGTACCCGGACAACCTGCCTGGTGTCGGATTCGATATCCGGCACAGTTCCGTTCAGTGTTGGGATTCCGGACAATTCCAATCTGTAATTGTGTCCTTCGCCGTGAACGAGAGCTTCAATTTGTGGTTCTTTGCTGTTAAAGAAAAGCATCGTATCTTCAGGTATTCCGTGTACGGATAGGTTTTTCAGAAAGTCAGGCCCTGTGCCTTCTTTTCTATAGGCCTGTTGCAGTCTTTTGAGGTTGCTCGAGGCATATGCAAGATCGTCGTCTACAGCAATCCAGATGGCTGGATAATCCGGGTCCTTCGTTTTGACACGATAAAGAATTGCATCTTCAGAATCAATTTTCTCCACGTTCTTTGCAGAAGACAGCGCAAGATTAATAAGGAAATCCGATCCTGCCGTAATTCGCGCAACAGAAAGGAAATGAAGTTTTTCCTTTTGAGAAGGAAGCAAAGCAAGGCCTATCTCTTCACCAATAATATTCAGGATTGTTTTTTCCAGCATTCCGCCGAGAAGCGGATTCGGTTTCTCATTCTCCGCCATTCCCGTATCCAGCCAGTGGGAAAATACTTTATAAAGGCTCGTATCTCGAAGATCCTCATGCACTCGTTTCAAGTCATAAAGATTGGCATACAGCAAGGCATCTGCCGGAATTCGTTTTGTTACAGGACTGTTCTTCTGAAAATAGACGAATAAGGCTTTGCGTTTTTGATACTTTTCCCACCACTGATATCCCCGGTAGCTGAGAAAAGCGGCGCAAATCAGACAGACGGATATAACGACACCGCGAAGGACCCTGAGCTTCAATTCATCTCCCGGACGGATCCAGTTTTTTTCGGAAGTACTCAATCGTTGAATCCAGACCCTGGTCCAGGCTTGTTCCGGGAGTCCAATCCAGGATCCTGCTCGCCCGTTCGATATTGGGCTGACGCACTTTAGGATCGTCTTCCGGCAGGGGTTTGAAAGCGATCTTTGAAGGCGATCCGGTTTTGGTCAGAATCGTGTCTGCCATTTCCAGAATCGTCATTTCATGAGGATTGCCGAGATTTACGGGTTCGTTAAAGTTTGAGATCAACAACCGGTAGATGCCTTCAACGAGATCGGAGATATAGCAGAAACTGCGAGTCTGTTTGCCGTTCCCGAAAACGGTCAGGTCTTCGCCTCGAAGGGCCTGACTGATGAAAGTGGGAATGGCGCGTCCGTCATTGATGCGCATACGCGGTCCGTACGTGTTAAAAATGCGTACGATTTTGGTATCCATCTTATGGTAGTAGTGATACGCCATCGTCATCGCTTCTGCAAAGCGCTTGGCTTCGTCATAAACACCACGAGGGCCGATCGGATTCACATTGCCCCAGTATTCTTCACTCTGGGGATGCACAAGCGGATCACCGTAAACCTCGGACGTTGATGCAAGCAGAAACGTGGCCTTATGATCTTTTGCGAGACCGAGTGCTTTGTGCGTGCCGAGTGATCCCACTTTTAGAGTCTGAATCGGGTATTCCCGGTAGTCGATGGGAGATGCAGGACTGGCAAAATGCAGGATGTAACGAAGCGGCTTATCAACATAGATGAATTGCGTTACATCGTGTTTGATAAACAAAAAATCCCTGTTGTAGATATGGCTGATATTGCTGATGTCTCCTGTTAACA
>Ga0247727_10009315_pt1 | contig 17851 bp, 2 predicted proteins | sample WisWelCaveWW1625_FD_202498 | JGI IMG/M metagenome (GOLD analysis project Ga0247727, IMG submission 202498) | Biofilm microbial communities from Wishing Well Cave, Virginia, United States - WW16-25 | ecosystem: Environmental > Aquatic > Deep subsurface > Groundwater > Cave microbial mat | place...
ATCAGTGGTTTATGCCCTGGCGAGTACTGCGTTACAATTACCGATGCGAACGGCTGTGAAACGGTTGAATGCACCACCGTGGGCGAAGAATCCTGCGAAGACCCTTGCCTGAGTTTGAATTGTGATGACAATGACCCGTGCACTGCGGACGCTTGCAATAACGGTCAATGTTCGAACACACCAATGCCTGGCTGCGGACGCATACCTTGCATTTCAAACACTCAATGCTTTGACAACGATGGATGCACCAATGATTTCTGCGACCAGGATGGTTTCTGCACTAACTCACCGGTTATCTGCAGCGACCAGAATTCTTGTACAAATGATGCTTGTGTCGGTGGGCAATGTGCCTACACTCCGGTAGTTTGCAACGATAATAATACTTGCACAAATGATGCATGCGTTGGCGGTCAATGCCAATACACTGTGATTGTCTGCAATGACAACAATGCTTGCACCACCGATGCCTGCTCAAACGGTCAGTGTGTTTACACGCCAATTCAGGGTTGTGGCAATTGTCCAAATGCAGTATCAAGCTTGACTTTAGTTCGTCCGGGACTGGGTGGTGATGTTGCAACACTCACAAACGGATACGTGATTAATTACGAAACCTTGTGTAAGGGATTCAATATCCGAGCAAATGTCTGCGCGCCTACGGTGAAAAGTGTGAGGTTTATTCTGAATGGGAGCATATTCAGAACAGAAAGCGCAGCGCCATTTGCACTTAATGGTGACAATGCCGGAAGCTTCAATGCGTGGACTCCTGCTCCGGGTGTTTACACACTTCAGGCAATTCCTTACACCGGCACCGGTGCATCAGGAACCACAGGAACTTCATTAACGATTACCTTCACTGTTGTCGGTGGCACCAATTGCAATGACGATAATGTCTGTACTACCGATGCCTGCAACACCAATACCGGAAATTGTAGTCATACTTCGATTCCTGGTTGCGGTGGCGATCCATGCGCGAACTTGACTTGCAATGACAATAATACATGCACGACTGATGCTTGTTCAAACGGCCAGTGCATTTACACTCCGATTGTGTGCAACGACCAAAATTCATGCACGAGTGATGCATGTGTTAACGGTTCTTGCCAATACACTCCTGTAGTATGCAATGATGGAAACTCCTGCACGAATGACGCGTGCGTAAATGGCTCGTGCCAATACACGCCAATTTCCTGCAACGACCAGAATTCTTGCACAAGTGACCAATGCGTAAACGGACAGTGCCAATACACTCCCGTAATTTGCAATGACGGCAACAACTGCACAAGTGACGCTTGCGTCAGTGGCGAGTGTGTTTTCACTCCGATACAAGGTTGTGGCGGTGACCCGTGCGATGCGTTCTATTGCGATGATCAAAATCCATGTACTGTTGATATTGGCAACGGATTGGGTGGTTGCACTCATACTCCTGTCGTTAATACGCCTAACTACCTTAGAATCGTAAATACGACTACCAATTCGATGAATCTCAAGATTCTCTACGGTTCAACCAGCTCATGGGTAAATCAGAATGTGACCGGTGGCGGAAACAACATGCTGTGTATTACTTTGCGCGATGCTACCAATCCCGGAACAATGTCTAAAGTGCACATCAGGCTGAAAGGTTCGACAGCATCTGAAAGCACGAGAATCACTTACAACTATCCGGTTGGTTGCGTACCGAGAGGATGGACAACAATTTGCATTCCTTTCAGCGCTTTCCCCTTAACTGATTTTACAGCGTTGCCCTACGCAGAAATCTTCAACAGCGCGGCTGGTCCGTATGAATTGCATATCCTGAAGATTGAATTCACCGGAGGCGCCACACCATTTGTTTGGTTCGGTGACTCGCATACTAATAATTACGTCAGCGGCAACACCGCCAATTTCTATTCCCAGTTGGTTACGGGAAGTCCTTGTGGCGGTGCAAAATTGTCGCAGGGTGATTTGAGTAACGAGGAATCCTCTTCGGCTGAATTCGGCAACCTGCATGCGTATCCTGTTCCGTTTGAAAATCAACTCAATGTTGAATTCACTTCGGGCTTTGAAGGCGAAGCGGAGTTTGCGGTGATTGATGTGCTCGGACAAGTGATGAAGCGCGATAAAACGGCTGTGATTTCAGGAGCTAACAAGCATACATTGAACCTTGATGGTAATCTTTCTTCAGGAGTTTACTTCCTGGAAGTAAGGATGGGTGAGCAGGTGCAATACGTCAAGCTGATGAAATCAAAATAGTCGGAAAAAGTATGTCCAAAAAAAAGGCTGTCCCAAGACAGCCTTTTTTTGTCTGACTGATTAAAAAACAATGATTCTTACAGGGAGAAGATTAAGAAATAGTTCGATTGCTCAACAGAGAAATATTCTGTTGTGAATAGAAAAAATTTCTTGAATTAAATCTTAAAACATTGAAAATGCTATAGTTATGAAAAAGATTTTTATGGTCTCGTTCTTGCTTTTCACATGCATCTTGTTTGCAAGTGATGTCTTCTCCCAGTTGAGCCTTTCTTTCACAACTACTGACAATACAATTTGCAGTCCCACTCCCGAATGCGCGTGTCATGGAAAGCTCGCTTCTATCACCTTCCTGTATCATGGCGCAAGCGGAGTGACAATTAAGGTTTACAAGAAAAGTCATTTCACCAATCAAAATTTAATTACCACGTTTACAAATGTTCAGGACGGTCAGGTTCTGACGGTGCAAGCTCCCGCTGGCGGGCAGTTTGGACCTCATACTTTCTTTTGGATTGCCGGCAGTCATTCCTCTTATGCAGAAGGGATACGCACTTCCTGCTCGCAAGTGGATCTTGGAGCGAGTTACGGTCCCTATACGGTAATCGGTTTTACGGATAAAGAAGGAAACCAATGCAGCGTGCCGCTTTGCACGGGTGCGATTGACCTTACTGTTACAGGCGGCACTCCTCCCTACTTTTATAAATGGAAAAACGGAGGCACCGCTCAGGATCAATCTAATCTTTGTTCAGGAACCTATCGCGTGAGAGTGAAGGACAGCGCGGGCAATTCAGAGTTGCTTTGGATTACGGTAAATGATGCGCCCTCCATTTGCAATGATGACAACTCATGCACTACTGACCGTTGTGAGGATGGACAGTGCGTTTTCACCCGCATCAATTGCAATGACCACAACCCTTGTACGATTGACGAATGTAACAGTGGAATATGCACAAACACACTTCGTTGCGATGATGGCGACCCCTGCACTACTGACTATTGCAGGATCCTGAATGATGATGATGACGATGGGTGGCACAATGATGACGATGACGGTGATGATGATGATAATGGCGGCAGCAATGAAGACGATAATATCGTTTGCTTTCATGTTCCAATTGATTGCAGAGAAGGTGATTTATGTACAACCGATGAGTGCGTAAACGGAGAGTGCATTCACACCCCAAAAAACTGTGATGATGGCGACCTCTGCACGGGCGATGGCTGCAACGGAGGACAATGCACGCACGACCCGATTGCCAATTGTGGTGGCGACCCGTGCGCGAATCTTAGCTGCGATGATGACAACCTGTGTACCACAGACGCCTGTAACAACGGTCAGTGTTCAAACACGCCAAAAGTCTGTGATGATACCGATGCCTGCACCACTGATGAATGTGAAGGCGGGCTTTGCGTGTATCATCCGATGAGCTGCGATGACAATGACGCCTGCACAACTGACCAATGTTTGGGAGGCGAATGTTTTTCAGCCTTCATGAACTGCGATGACAACAATCAATGCACAGATGATAATTGCATCAACGGGCAGTGTGCGAACACGCCAATTCCCGGATGCGGTAATCCCTGCGCTAATTCAACTTTGGCTGCCGATGCAACAGGCGTAAATCCCAATCCATGCGATGTGGCTTGCAATGGTTCGGCTACCGTCAACCCGACTGGAGGCACACCGCCATACCTTTACCAGTGGTCAACAGGCGCAGCAACACAATCCATCGGTAATACAAACACAGCCACTACAACGAAGTGCATCAATGCAGGCGGACCACAGTATTCCGCTTCCACCGGGGAAACCTTCCTTGCTGACCAGGATTATAATCCCGGCTCGCCCGGAACTGCCACTTTCACCAACAACACGGTGGCGGATATTCTCGGCACAACGGATGATGTGCTATACAGAACGGAAAGAAATGCGGTGCCTCCGCCAAACGGCAACGGGACAATGACTTACAGTATTCCAGTTACCAATGGCGCTTATGATGTCGAGTTGCATTTCGCGGAAATATTTTACGGAGTGGCAGGCGGACAAACCGTTCCTCCGGTGAATGCACCTCCGACCTGGCCAGTGGGGATGCGAGTGTTTGACGTGTCAATCGAAGGCGTAGCGGTTTTGCCCGGATTTGATATCAATGACTCTGTTGGTCCTGCAACTGCCATTGTTATAACCTTTACCACCAACGTTGCCGATGGCACTCTTGATATTCAGTTCACTTCAATTGTAAACAGGGCAAAAGTATCAGCCATCTGTGTGAAACCGGATGATGTCGAAAACGGCTTATGTTCCGGTTCTTACTCGGTGACAATTACTGACGCAAACGATTGCACGGCATCCGATGCGGTTGCTCTTTGCGCTGCTGACCCTTGCGCTAACGTTAACTGTGAGGATAATAATGCATGTACGATTGACAACTGCGTTGATGGTCAATGCGCGCATACTCCTTTATTGGAAGCGAACGCCTCGGGCAATAATCCCAATCCATGCAACGAATGTAATGGTTCCGCTTCCGCAAATCCCAGCGGAGGCACACCGCCCTACACGTACCAATGGTCAACGGGTGAAACCACGCAATCCATCGGCAGCGCAAATACCGGCTCAACAAAGAAATGCATCAATGCAGGAGGACCTCAGTACATCGCCTCAACCGGAGACACTTTTCTTATTGACCAGAACTACAACCCGGGAACACCCGGCACTGTTTCGTTTACAAATAATACCGTTGCCGACATTTCAGGAACTGCGGATGACACTCTGTATCGAACGGAAAGAAATGCAGCGCCTCCGCCAAATGGAACGGGCATCATGACATACAGTATTCCTGTCGTCAATGGGCAATATGATGTGGAATTGCATTTTGCTGAAATTTTTTACGGTGTTGCGGGCGGACAAACCGTTCCACCGGTGAATGCGCCTGCAACCTGGCCCGTTGGAATGCGCGTGTTCGATGTGTCAATTGAAGGTGTAGTGGTTTTACCCGGATTTGATATCAATGACTCTGTTGGTCCCGCAACTGCCATCGTTATAACCTTTACCACCAACGTTGCCGATGGCACATTGGATATCCAATTCACTTCCGTAGTGAACAGGGCGAAGGTTTCAGCTATCTGCGTGAAGCCGGGTGCTGCCACCGGTAACGGGCTATGTGCGGGCGCATATGATGTGACGGTCACCGATGCAAATGGCTGCTCTGCAACAAGCACGGTTAAACTTTGCAACGTGGGGCGGAAGCTATCGGAAGACGAGTTTGGTAATGGCTATACTTCGCAACCTTTTTCGGATGCGATTGGCAACCTGAAAATTTTTCCTGTTCCTTTTGAAGACAGGCTCAATATTGAATTTACCTCTGGCTTTGACGGTGATGCTGGTTTAGCTCTGATTGACGTGCTCGGTCAGGTCGTGAAACGAGAGCGGATTTCGGTAACTGCCGGCAACAACATGAAAACGTTAACACTTGATGGTGCATTGGCATCGGGAGTTTACTTCCTTGAATTGAGAATGAAAGATGAGGTTCGGTTTGTGAAGTTGATAAAGTAGTTACAGGTTATTTTACTGTTAAAGAAAGCCGGACAAATCGCCGGCTTTCTTTTTTATGTTCATTATCACGAGTAACTGTTGGCTTGTGCTCTATCAACGCCTCGGAACTTGCCAGTTGAGGGGTTTGTTCCGGGAATATATTTCCTCAGGCTGGTTACCGAAGATGGGAAATGTACATGTAACCAAGCTGTTCATGACGAAGTAACGCGGTTTTTTCTAAGTAAAAAAAAGCTGCTGCTTTCCGCAGGCAGCCTTTTTTGCCTATTAGGAATGTAACTCTGCCGTGAGTATCTAATTCTTCCATAACCTTTCTCCCTCTTTTCCGTAAAACAAACCTGATAAAGTGTCCATTGCGGACATTTTAAACGAAAGTCAATTCTGTAAAAAAATCAATCCCCAGGTAATGTTCCCACATTATCCCAACTCATTTTCTTCTAAGTGGAAGGTTTATCTTTTCGTTATCGGATGCTTGCTTCTGAATTTTTCTTTATTCGCCCAAACCACTCTCTACTCTGAAAATTTTACTTATTCCAACGGCACCACGCAAGGCTCCGGTAACCCCGCCAAGTGGACATTGAACAATAACGGGTTTACTCCCACCACATTCAGCGTTCAGGCAAGCCAATTTCAATTCACCAATACAACCGGTGAGGTGATTTGGCAATCGCAGGTGTTTTATATCAGCGGATGGTTGAGCGTGAGCACATCTGTAGGACTTCCTGCCGTTGCCAACATGGAGGTTGCAGATTATTGCCGGGTTTATTACAAAATTGATGGCGGTGCAGAAACACTGTTTACAACAAATGGAAACAACACCGGAGTGTATGCTTTAAGAACTGCATCAGTCAGCGCTCTTACCGGGAGCACTATGCAAATCGTTGTTCGCGTGAGCAACAATGCTGCGAACGAAAGTCACTACATAGACAACATCACCGTCACCGGATTGAATGAAATTTACAATGAGCCTTTTACTTACGCTAATGGAACTACTACTTCATCACTTTGGACGCGCAATACCAATGGATGTACTCCTTTAATTTACAGTGTGCAAAGCAACCAGATGCAAGTACAATTTACTACTGCTACAACCTGTGAAATCATTTGGAATTCTTCTTCGCTGAATATCTCATCCTACGCAAGCGTCACAGCAAGATTGGATGCAATCGAGACTAATGGGTTGGAGCCTGTTGACTATATTCATACTTATTACAAACTGGATGGTGGAACGGAAACGCTCTTTAGCACCAATGGCAGCCTCGCAGATGATTTCGGCTCTGCGGTAGTTTCACAGAGTGCACTTTCGGGAAGCACGTTTGAGATTGTTATCCGCATAAGGAATAACTCAGGCGAGTCTCATTTATTCGATAATGTGATTGTCACTGCCGATAATTTTTCAGGCGCGCTTTCAGCATCAGCCTCCGGAACGAACATAACCTGCAATGGTGCATCAACGGGAGCCGTGAATCTTACCGTTAGCGGAGGCAGGGCGCCTTACACTTTCAACTGGTCAAACAGTGCGACAACGGAAGACCTTTCAAATGTTGCTGCCGGAACTTATACGGTGACAGTCACCGACAATCGCGGCACCACAGCGACTGCATCACAAGCGCTCACACAACCATCAGCATGGAATTTCACAAAAACGCTTTCCAATTATAATAGCGTGAACGTAAGTTGCAATGGCGCATCCGATGGCTCGATTGATTTGACAGTTACAGGAAATTCAAGTCCCTATACTTATTTATGGTCAACAGGCGCGACAACGGAAGATATTTCAGGACGCACTGCAGGAAGTTATACTGTCACTGTCACGGATGCTAACGGATGCACGGGCAGCAACAGCACGACACTCACACAGCCTGCTGTATTAAACACAACCGAAACACATGTGAGTGTGAGTTGTTTTGGCGGAAGCAACGGCTCGATTGATTTGACTCCAAGCGGTGGCACAACTCCATATTCCTATTCATGGTCAAACGGAGCAACCACACAAGACATCAGCGGATTAACAGCAGCAACATATACCGTCACCGTTACCGATGTAAACGGATGCACTGCAACGCACTCGGTCACCATCACCCAACCGACTGCATTGACCGGCTCCATCAGCGCTGCAGATACCATTTGCAACGGAGATAAGATTACAATTGACCTCACTGTAAGTGGTGGCACATCACCTTACACTTATTCATGGTCAACAGGTGCCACCACGCAAGACTTGACGAACATGGGCGGTGGAACTTATTCAGTCACTATTACTGACGCACAAAGTTGTGTGATTACCCGAACAAAAACTGTTGTCGAACCGTCAATGCTTACTTTGTCATTCAATGTTACTGATGCTTCGTTGTATGGCATTTCTGACGGAAGCATTGATTTAACAGTGAGCGGTGGAGTGCCTTCCTACACTTACCAATGGGGAACGGGTGCGACCACGCAGGATATAACCTCAGTGCTTCCCGGCTGGTATCCTGTCACCGTCACAGATGCCTACGGATGCACCATGGGTGGAGTGGATGAGATAGGTTATACCACTCCTTACGATACCATTGCCACCGGTTCTTTTATCATCAATATGGGCTCTGCAACACAAACCGTTGGGAACGGCTTGAAGCCTTACGGGATGATTTATGACCTCGTGAAAAATTACAAGGTTCCGATTCTTTGGAGCATTAATCCGACTAAAGTAAAGGATGCTAAAGATTTTACTTACAACGGCACGGATTACAAGGGCGGCACTTTCATTATTGAAGAAGACTGGATTACATCAACAGTCGCTGCAAGAATTTCATATTGGCAGGGACTGGGCGTGGTAGGCGTTTACACTACCTCCAGTTTTGTAGCCCCTGTATTCCAGACGTTCACAGGCTTCACCAATGTGGTGCTTGACGAACAGAATGACGGTATCGTAATTCCGTATTTCACAAATGCCGGAATCCCGTCATCTTTTTATTCCGTTGGTCTGCCGCCCGATTTGGACGATTGCTCTGATACGTATGTTCTTCCCCATGCCGACCCAACATGGGCAGACCACAAATATCTGTTGGATTTCAACACGCTAAATAACGGTTACATCTGGGCAGGCTGCCACGCGGTAAGTGTTCTGGAAGGAATTTTTGACCCTGCCGACACGAGCAAAAGGATGAACTTCTTATCCGAAAATGGTCTCCAATGTTATGGCGCTGGACAGTGTGATGTTCTTATCACGGAAGATCATAATGACGCAACAGAACCTTATACTTATGACCCGCTTTACAGCACACATCCAATCATGCAGTTTATGGGAGATATGACGCCCGCGCAAGATGGAGGCTCAGAGCAGATGTATATTCCCTTGACAACCGGCAGATGGAATCTGGGAGCAGCTCCCGCCATCACTACATCGGATGGCGCTGTTCCTCGCTTAGGCGTGAAGGTGGTTTTTGGTCGGGGCTTTGACGAAGCATCCAACGGTTTGGTAATGTATGAAGGCGGTCACTCGGTAGGCGGAAGCGCCCCGGAGAATGTTGCTGCGCAAAGAGCTTTCTTCAACTTCCTGTTTCTGGCGAGTATTGACAAGGGACTGAAAATCACGCATAACATTCCGAAGACATTTGTCAAAAGCCAGCCGCAATCGGTGAGTGTGAATGTAACGAAGGGAAGTCCGCCTTACACCTATCAATGGACAGCAACGTGTGGCGGTTCTTTTTCCGCTCCGAATTCGGCAACTACAAATTTTACTGTGTCAAATCTTTATACTGATGATAAATGCTATCTCATTTGCGAAGTGACAGATGCCTGCGGCAGATTCAACTTCGTAAAGGTGAGAATCGGTATCATTCAGCCCAATGGCGTAAAATCAAATTACAACGGAGTGAACGTTAGTTGCTTTGGCGCAAGCGATGGCTCGATTGATGTAACGACCAGCGGTGGTACTCCGCCTTACACCTGGCTATGGAGCACGGGCGCGACAACGGAAGACATCAGCGGGTTGACAGCAGGAAGCTATTACCTTACTATTACTGATGCCGATAATTATATGAGTCACGATACTTTCACTTTAGTGCAGGCTGCGGCAGTCGGAGTTTCTTTTACTCAGGTAAATGTCTCATGCTTTGGCGGTTCAAATGGTTCAATTGATTTAACGCCTTCAGGCGGGATAACTCCCTACACTTATGCATGGTCATCTGGTCAAACAACGCAGGATTTGAGTAGTCGAACCGCGGGAACATACACAGTGACAGTAACGGATTTGAATGGATGTACTAAAACCGGTTCGGTCACACTTACCCAGCCGGCACAATTGACTGCTTCATTATCTGTAATCAACGTCAGCACGTGTTTCGGGAGTAGTGACGGCTCAATTGATTTGACACCGGGAGGCGGAACTACACCATATACTTATAGTTGGTCAACGGGCGCAACAACACAAGACATCAGTGCTTTGATTGCCGGAACATATACTGTTACGGTAACCGATTCGAAAGGCTGTACCGTCTCAGCAAGCGGAACCGTGACACAACCTTCTGCATTGACTGCAAGCACAACACAAGTGAATGTCGCCTGCAATGGTGCAAGCACCGGTTCAATTGATTTAACTCCTGTTGGTGGAACAACGCCATATTCTTATTCCTGGACAAACGGAGCAACTACTCAGGATATCAGCGGTTTGGTTGCAGGAGCTTATACGGTCACTGTCACCGATGCAAGAGGATGCACTGTAACTAGAAGCGCAACCATCACTCAACCGACCGCGCTTACAACCAGTGAAACTCATGTGAATGTAAATTGCAATGGTGGAAATAACGGCTCGATTGATTTGACAGTGAGCGGTGGAACGGTGTCTTATTCTTACGTGTGGTCATCCGGTCAAACCACACAGGATATTTCCGGACGAACCGCAGGAATTTACACCGTGACAGTTACCGATGGCAACGGTTGCACTGCGACACGCTCAGTAACTATCACTCAGCCGACTGCGTTGAGCACATCATTGACGCAGGTGAATGTGAGTTGCAATGGCGGAAGCAATGGCTCGATTGATTTGACAGTGAGTGGCGGAATAACTTCCTACACTTATTTATGGACAGGTGGAGTTACAACGCAAGACAGGAGTGGTTTAGCAGCAGGCACCTACAACGTAACGGTTACAGATGCCAACGGCTGCACCATCACTACCGGAACCACTATTACACAACCGGCCACATTAACAGCAAGCGCAACGCAAGTGAACGTAAGTTGCAATGGCGGAAGCAATGGTTCGATTGATTTGTCTCCATCAGGCGGAACAACAGCATATTCTTATTCGTGGTCAAATGGCGCAACAACGCAGGATATCAGCGGTCTCGCAATCGGAACATATACAGTTACAGTAACGGACGCGAACAGTTGCACAGCCACGTTAAGCAGAACAATTACCGAGCCTCTCACGCTCACCTCGTCCGCAACAAAAGTGGATGTGAGTTGCAATGGCGGAAGCAACGGTTCGATTGATTTGACTCCCGCAGGCGGAACAACGCCTTACACATACAGTTGGTCGAATGGCGGAACAACACAAGACATCAGCGGACTCACAGCAGGAAGCTACACCGTAACTATCACAGATAATAAAGGATGTACGGTTACAAACAGCACAACAATTACCGAACCGACTGTATTGACCGCTTCCAACACAAAAATGGATGTGAGCTGCAATGGGGGAAGCAATGGTTCCGCTGATTTGACTCCCGCAGGCGGAACAACTCCTTACACGTATGCGTGGTCGAATGGCGCGACAACGCAAGATATCAGCGGATTATCAGCCGGTTCATACACCGTCACGGTTACTGACAATAAAGGATGTACGGTCACGTCAAGCGCAACCATCACGCAACCTGCTGTTCTCACAGCATCCACCACGAAAACGAATGTAAGCTGCAATGGGGGAAGCAATGGCTCCATTGATTTGACAGTGAGCGGTGGAACAACAGCATATTCTTATTCATGGAGTAATGGCGCAACCACACAAGACATCAGCGGATTATCCGCGGGAACTTACAATGTCACCGTTACGGATGCGCAAGGTTGCACCACAACAAGCGGTGCAACTATCACGCAACCTGCAACACTTACTGCATCCACAACAAAAGTGGACGTGAGTTGCAATGGCGGAAACAACGGTTCGATTGATTTGACTGTTGCGGGCGGAACAACTATATATTCTTATAGCTGGTCAAACGGAGCAACCACGCAAGATATCAGTGGACTCATTGCAGGAACATACAACGTCACTATCACCGATGCGCAAGGTTGCACAGTGACAACCGGAACAACCATCACGCAACCCGCAGTGCTTGCAGCTTCCACCGCACAGGTGAATGTAAGTTGCAATGGCGGAAACAACGGCTCAGTTGATTTGACTGTAAGTGGCGGTACAACTGCATATTCTTATAGTTGGTCAAATGGCGCAACAACACAAGACATCAGCGGATTGGTTGCAGGAACATACAACGTCACCGTTACCGATAACAAAGGCTGCACGGTGACAACGGGTGCAACGATTACCCAACCTGCTGTGCTGACCGCATCAAATACAAAAGTGGATGTGAGTTGTAATGGTGGCAGTAACGGTTCGATTGATTTGACAGTATCTGGCGGAACAACTGCATATTCTTATTCATGGAGTAATGGCGCAACAACCCAAGACCTTAGCGGCTTGGTAGTGGGAACATATAATGTTACAGTAACTGATGCGCAAGGTTGCACTATTACATCAGGCGCAACTATCACACAACCTTCAACGCTCATTGCTTCCAACACTAAAGTGAATGTGAGCTGCAATGGCGGAAGCAATGGTTCGATTGATTTGACGGTGAGTGGCGGAACAACAGCTTATTCTTATTCATGGAGTAATGGTGCGACCACACAAGACATTAGCGGATTGGTTGCGGCAACATACACGGTCACAGTTACCGATGCGCAAGGCTGCACTGTAACAAGCAGCGCGACTATTTCACAACCTGCTGTACTTACTGCTTCCAACACGCATGTGGATGTGAGTTGCAACGGTGGAAGTAACGGCTCTATTGATTTATCAGTGAGCGGTGGCACAGCAGCTTTCACGTACAGTTGGTCAAACGGAGCAACCACGCAAGACATCAGCAGTTTAGTAATCGGAACATACAACGTGACAGTCACCGATGCACAAGGCTGCACAACCACAAGCGGAGCAACCATTGCACAACCTGCCGTGCTCACAGCTTCCACAACAAAAGTGGATGTGCTTTGCAATGGCGGAAACAACGGCTCAATTGATTTGACCGTGAGTGGTGGAACAACTGCATACAGTTATGTTTGGTCGAATGGAGCAACAACGCAAGACATCTCAGCTTTAACTGCCGGAACATATACGGTAACTGTGACAGATTTCAAAGGCTGCACGGTGACGACAAGTGCTACGATTACAGAACCTGCCATCATCTCCATCACATGGACAACCACCAACGCCAGTTGTAATGGAGGAACGGATGGAGGAATTGACCTTACAGTTACCGGTGGGGTAGTGCCGTTTTCATTCTCTTGGAGCAACAGCGCAACCACCGAAGATTTGACAAACATTGCCGCAAATCTTTACAGCGTAACCGTTACAGATGACAATGGCTGTACCATGTCGGCTAATGTTGCCGTTGGTGAAGCAACTGCATTGGCAATCACTTTGAATTCCATCACGCATGTTAGCTGCAATGGCGGTAATAATGGTGCGATTGATATTTCAACCGCGGGCGGAACATTGCCTTATACTTACGCATGGAGCAACGGAGCGACATCGCAGGACATTAGCGCTCTCACCGCAGGCAGCTACACCGTGACAGCAACTGATGCTGCACTGTGCAACAAGATTGCAAACTACATTGTTACAGAGCCTGCTGTCCTTGCAGCTTCTACCATACAAGTGAATGTGAGCTGCAATGGTGGAAGCGATGGTTCCATCAATCTCACAGTTACAGGCGGAACAACGGCATATTCTTTCAGTTGGTCAAATGGCGCAACAACGGAAGACATCAGCGGATTGGCAATCGGAGCTTATAATGTCACGGTCACTGATTCGCAAGGATGTACAACAACAAGCGGAACAACCATCACACAACCCGCAGTCCTTGCAGCTTCCACCACCCAAGTGAATGTGAGCTGCAATGGCGGAAGTGACGGTTCGATTGATTTGACGGTGACAGGCGGAACGACTCCATATTCCTATTCATGGACAAACAGCGCAACGACACAAGACATCAGCGGATTATCAGCAGCAACTTATAACGTGACAGTTACAGATGCAAAAGGATGCACTTTTACGACAAACGCAACTATCACCGAACCCGTAGTGCTCGCAGCTTCCACCACGCAAGTGAACGTGAGTTGCAATGGCGGAAGCAATGGCTCGATTGATTTGACGGTGAGTGGCGGAACAACTGCATATTCTTATTCATGGAGTAATGGAACCACCACACAAGACATCAGCGGTCTCGCAATTGGAACTTATACCGTAACGGTAACTGATGCGAAAAACTGCACGGTCACTGCGAGCGCAACAATCACACAGCCTCCAACGCTCACTGCGTCAACAACAAAAGTGGACGTGAGCTGCAATGGCGGAAGCGATGGCTCAATTGATTTGACAGTCACAGGTGGCATGACTGCGTATTCTTATTCGTGGTCAAATGGTGCAACCACACAAGACATCAGTGGATTATCCGCAGCAAATTACAATGTAACAGTTACGGATGCGCTTGGATGTACCGTGACAACAAGCAGAACAATCATAGAACCCGCAGTGCTCGCGTCTTCCGCAACACAAGTGAATGTGAGTTGCAATAGTGGAAGTGATGCCTCCATTGATCTAACGGTAACGGGCGGAACAACTGCATACAGTTATAGTTGGTCAAATGGCGCAACGACACAGGACATCAGCGGACTTTCCGCAGGTTCATTTACGGTTACCGTTACTGATGCAAAAAATTGTACCGTAACATCTAACGTGACAATCACGGAGCCTGCCGTACTCGCAGCGTCAACAACACAAATGAACGTGAGTTGCAACGGTGGCAGTAACGGTTCAATCAATCTCACGGTGACGGGTGGAACTACTGCTTATTCATTCAACTGGTCAAACGGTGCAACGACCAAAGACATCAGCGGATTGACAATCGGAACTTACAACGTAACGGTTACTGATGCGAAAGGATGCAGTGTGACAACTGGAGCAACCATCACCGAACCCGCAGTGCTCACAGCTTCCACCACACAAGTGAATGTGAGTTGCTTTGGTGGAAACAATGCATCGATTGATTTGACAGTCACGGGCGGTACGACAGCATATTCTTATTCCTGGTCGAATGGCGCAACAACACAAGACATCAGCGGATTGATTGCCGGTACATATAACGTCACGGTCACTGATGCTCAAAGTTGTTCAACGACATCGAGCGTCAACATCACGCAGCCCGCAGTGCTTTCATCCTCCATCGGTCCAGTTGTAAATGTGAGTTGCAACGGATTGAGTGACGGTTCTATCAACCTTACTATTTCAGGCGGAACAATTGCGTATTCTTTCCTTTGGTCAACAGGCGCAACGACTGAAGACATCAGCGGGCTTCCGGCAGGACCATACAACGTCACCGTTACGGATGCGATGGGATGCACATTGACAACAGGTACAACTATCACCGAACCGGCAGTGCTTGCCGCTTCCGGCTCAACATCGCATGTGAATGTGAGTTGCTTTGGCGGAAATGACGGCTCAATTAATCTGGAAGTGACTGGCGGTACTGCTCCGTATTCTTTCAGTTGGTCAACAGGCGCAACAACCGAAGATATCAGCGGACTCGTTGCAGGAAATTATACTGTGACTGTTACGGACGCAAAGAGTTGCTCATTCACGATGAGTGAAACCATCACAGAGCCAGCTGTGCTCGCAGCTTCCACGTCACAAGTGAATGTGAGTTGCTTTAGCGGAAATAATGGTTCGATTGATTTGACAATTACTGGCGGAACAACTCCGTACGATTATGATTGGTCAAACGGAGCAACCACGCAAGACATCAGCGGATTGGCAGCAGGAACTTACATAGTCACCGTGAATGATGCCAAAGGATGCAGTGTTACCACAAACGCAACTATCACAGAGCCTGAATTGCTCACAGCATTTACCACGCAAGTGAATGTAAGTTGTTTCGGAGGAAGTAACGGCTCGATTGATTTGACAGTCGCAGGCGGAACAACAGCCTACAGTTATGTGTGGTCGAATGGAGCAACCACTCAAGACATCGGCAGCCTCGTTGCAGGAACGTACAGCGTCACCGTTACAGATGCACAAGGATGCAGCGTGACAACATCTACAAACATTACAGAACCGGTATTACTCACGGCTTCCGCGACTCATATCAATGTGAGTTGTTTCGGAGGAAATAACGGCTCTGTTGATTTGACAGTCGCGGGCGGAACAACAGCCTACAGCTATGTGTGGTCGAATGGCGCAACGACACAGGACATCAGCGGATTGATTGCCGGAACATACAACGTCACTGTAACCGATGTGCAAAGTTGCAGCGTGACTGCATCAGCTACAATTACACAACCCGCAGCGCTCGCAGCTTCCACCACGCAAGTGAATGTAAGTTGCAATGGCGGAAACGATGGCTCGATTGATTTGACGGTCACCGGTGGAACAACGCCTTACGGCTATATCTGGGCAACAGGCGCAACAACGCAAGATGAAAATAATCTTGTTGCAGGAACTTTCAACGTCACCGTTACAGATGCGTTGGGGTGCAGCATCACAACTTCAGCACCCATCACAGAACCGGCAGTGCTCGCAGTGTCCACCACACAAGTGAATGTGAGTTGCAATGGAGGAAATGATGGCTCGATTGATTTGACAGTCACGGGCGGCACTACGCCATACGCTTATAGCTGGAATACCGGAGCGACCACGCAAGATGTCAGCAGCCTTACTATCGGAACGTACAGCGTAACAGTCACGGACGCATTGGGTTGCAGCGTGTCAACATTTACTGTGATTTCGGAACCACCGTTGCTCACCGCTTCCACAACACAAGTAAACGTGAGTTGCTTTGGCGGAAATAACGGCTCCATTGATTTGACTGTTGCAGGCGGCACAACGGCTTATGCTTTCAACTGGTCGAATGGCGCAACTACTGAAGACGTCAGCGGATTATCAATCGGAACATACACCGTGACGGTGACGGACGCGATGAATTGCACGGTAACAAACATTGCAACGATTATTCAGCCTGCTTTGCTCACAGCCTCCACCTTGCAGGTGAACGTGAGTTGCAATGGAGGCAGCGATGGCTCGATTGATTTGTCTGTTGCCGGAGGCGCTCCTTCTTACGCTTACAGTTGGAACATTGGCTCTACATCACAGGACGTTGGCGGATTGATGATTGGAACTTATCACGTTACGGTAACCGATGCGCAATCGTGCACCGTGACAACCAGCGTAACAATTACAGAACCTCCCGTGCTTGCGGGAAGTGAAACGCACATTGATGTGAGTTGCAAAGGCGGCAATGATGGTTCGATTGACATTACGATTTCCGGAGGAACTGCGCCTTACGCGTATAATTGGTCGAATGGCGCTACGACACAAGATATCAGCGGGCTGACCGCGGGAAGTTACAGCGTGACTGTCACTGACGCGAAGGACTGCGAAATCACATCCTCTATGTCCATTTCAGAACCGGAATTGCTCACGGCTTCAACAACACAAATTAACGTAAGCTGTTTTGGAGGAAATGACGGCTCGATTAATTTAAGCGTGCTTGACGGAATAACCCCTTACGTTTACAATTGGTCAAACGGTGCGACCACACAAGACATCAGCGGATTAGTCATTGCCGCTTATAGCGTAACCGTGACGGACGCGCAAAGTTGCAGCCTCACGACTTCCGCCACTATCACCCAGCCTGCATTGCTTACTGCCTCCGCAATTCATATTGATGTAAGTTGTTTCGGATTCAGCGATGGCTCGATTGATTTGACTGTAGCAGGCGGCACAACACCGTATGTTTATAATTGGTCGAACAGTGATACAACACAAGATGT
>Ga0247727_10009316_pt1 | contig 17849 bp, 13 predicted proteins | sample WisWelCaveWW1625_FD_202498 | JGI IMG/M metagenome (GOLD analysis project Ga0247727, IMG submission 202498) | Biofilm microbial communities from Wishing Well Cave, Virginia, United States - WW16-25 | ecosystem: Environmental > Aquatic > Deep subsurface > Groundwater > Cave microbial mat | place...
CCTGAAAATCGTTGAAATCATAAAAACTGACCAGCGACAGCCGTTTCGTATTCAGCAGGTTATTGGCGTCCAGCAAAAACGTGAGCTTGGTTTTTCCGTGCGCGAAGGTCTTGCTCAACCGCATCACCACGTTATGCCAATCCTTATTCTGAACGTTTTGCGCAATTGCGGGGAGGTTTAGGGGATTCCAGGTGGAATAAAAACCGGCGCGCCAATCGGCGAGAAGATTTATGCTCCAGTTGCCCAGAAGATTTGCGCCGAGAGTTTTCGGGCCGAAATCCTTCGGCGTATGAAACGTGATATTCGCGCGTGCGTACGGTTGTGGTTTGGGCCGGAATTGATAGAGGTTCGTTGTCTGGCGATCATACCGCCGTTGCTCCGAGGGGTCTTCCCAGATTTGCGCCTTCCCGAAACGGCCGCCGGTGCTCACCTGATAGGTGTAATTGGCAAAACCGCTCAACCATCTGCCGGCGCTCTTGCGCAGCGTCAGCTCAAAACCGCGAATATCCTCGTAGCTGTTGTTATTGGCCTGCGCATATTGAATGCTGCCGTCCGCGCTGATAAAAGTGGTGACGTCCTGCTGCTCGGTAATGTCGTGATAAAACGCCGCCAACTGCAGCAGATAGGCGCCGAACAAAGCGTGATCGTAGCCCAATTCATACGAAATGGTTTTCGCAAAGGCCAGCTCCGGATTGCCGACGTTCAGGACCTGACGGAAAGCGCCGCGCGACAGGCGGAAAATCTGCTCGTAGGTCGGCAACTGTTTGAAGTGGCCGTAATTGAAAAAGAGTTTTGAATTGACCGTAATCGGATGAGAAATTCCCAAACGCGGGCTAAAAGAAGTTTACGCTTTGGCATTTTGGGATTGAAATGCCGTTTCCGAATTGTATTTTGATGAAAAGAAAAGCTTGTCAAAGGGATCGAGGTCGATCCAGCGCGAATTGGCGTCGCTATAATCCAGGCGCAGGCCGGCATTGGCGATAAAACCCTTGGCCTCGATCTTGTCCTGAATATAAAAAGCGCCGCGAAACGGAAACCGCCGCCAATTCACATAATTATTGCTCTCCGGAAAAACCAGGTTGACGGTGCCGTACTCGATGTTCAAATCATTGTAGAGAACCTCCACGCCGGTTTTAAATTGATGCGTGAAATTCACCTGGCTGGTGAGATCGAATTTCAAAGTGGATGACGAGATTTCGCTGAAATCCCGCGCCGTGCTCGTGTGGCCGCCAAACAGGATGCCGTCGCCGATGCCGACGTCCGGATTTGGACTCCAGCCGAATGGCGCTTCGTTGGTAAAATATCCGGGAACGATTTCGAAGCGCGGCGTGGCGTCCCGCAAGCGGGTGGGCGCGGCGTCATACTTGCGGGCCACATGCTCGAGGCTGAGATCATAAAAGGAATCAGCAGCATCTCACGGTCATTGCGATAGGAAGCAAAGAAGCGCAGATCGCCGAGCTTCCTGCCGATAAAAGGAACCGGCCCGCCAAAGCCGGCGTCCACATTGTAATCCGGTTGATCCGTGACCTCCCGCTTGCGATGCTGCCACATGAAGAGACGTTGCGCCGCGGCCGGCGAGAGATCATTCGCCGGATCGTCGTCCGTGAGCAGTCGCGCGGAAATCGCATTCCAGCCGTCGAACAACGGATATTGGCGTTGCGTAAATTCATCCCATGCGCCGTTTTTCGTTCCTGTCCAGGCCACCGCCGGGTCGAGATAGGGACGCAGCCACATCGAATTGGGATCGAAAGGTGAAAGGCCGAAATACTTTGCTGTCGGCGGGCTATACCGGAGCGTTACCGTGCCGTCGTAAGCGGTTTTGCTGCCTTCTTTCGTCACCACATTGACGATGCCGGAACGAACCTGGCCGCCTTGAGCTTCTCATCTTTCCAGGGTGCGGCAGCGGCTTGATTCTGCTCCAGGAGTGTTAGCGCTTCCAGGCCGATGCCGGAGATTTCGGATAAGTCTTTTGACAACGATTCGATTTCCGCCAACACCGGCGAGGCTTTGATGATGGGCAACAGCGCTTGATGATTATCCCGCCAAAGCCCGAGCCAGAATTTGATCTGCTCTGCACTGGTGTGATTTTGCTGGCGCTTGTCGAGATAATCATCGACGCCCCGGCGAAATTTTCTCGCGGCGGCAGCATCCGGGCGGCTGGCATCGACAACACGAGTGAGCGGCGAAAAAGAGGTGTGCGGACGCAACCGGCCACGGTTGTAAACTTTCACCGGCTCGATCACGTCGACAAAATTTTTGAGCGGAGTGACGTCCGAGTTGCGGGTCAAGCGCCGGAGCATCATCGCATAATTTTTTTCGTGCGTCAGGCCGTGCTCTTCAAGTTGAAAGCTGATCACCTCCAGACGGCGATACATGTCATCAACATCATTCACGTTCTGCGGCGACCAGAAACGCTCGGCAATCGCGGCGGTTCTCGGCCAGATACGCGAATCGACGGTTTCGGGCGAGACATACTCCGCCCACATCGTGGTTTCGCCGCCGAGGATTTTCTTTTTCTGCTCGTCGGTGAGCGGCAAATCCGCCGGCAGCGGATCGTTGAGATAATGAAAATCGGTGGGCTGAATCAAATCGATGTAATAGCCGTTGGAGAGCAGGCTTTGATAACCTCGCTGCGCCGCTTGCACCATGGAATCGCGGCCGCGCCAGGATTGGATGACGATGTTGGTCGGCATGCTCTTGTGCAATATCTCATCCCAGCCGACCATGATCTTCCCATGCTTGGTGAGAATCTTCAGCACGCGCTGGTTGAAATGAGCCTGCAGCGCCGCATTGTCCGCCAGATTGTGCTTTTTCTTGAAAGTTTGAATCTCGGCGCTCTCGTTCCAATGTTTGGCTTCGTGATAATTGCCATGTTCGATCTCATCGCCGCCGATGTGGAAGTACGGATCCGGGAAGAGTTTGGCCATTTCGCCAAAAAGCTGGTCGAGAAATTCGTAGGTGAATTCTTTCGTCGGGTTGAGCACCGGATAAAAAATTCCCCATTTTCTCTCGATTTGATAGGGCCCGGGCGCGCTGCCCAATTCCGGGTAAGCGGCGACCCGCGAGGTGGCATGTCCCGGCACATCAAATTCGGGAACGACGCGGATGCCGCGTTCCGCCGCATAGGCAATGACCTCACGAATTTGCGCTTGCGTGTAATAAAAACCGTCCGATCCCAATTCGTGGAGCTTTGGCCAAATTTTGCTTTCCACGCGAAAGCCCTGGTCGTCGCTCAAATGCCAATGCAACACATTCAATTTCACTGCGGCCATCGCGTCGAGATTGCGTTTGAGCACTTCCACCGGCATGAAATGGCGGGAAGCGTCGATCATGAGTCCACGCCAGGGAAAGCGCGGGGCGTCTGCGATTTTCACGGCTGGAAAAAAGTAGCCTTGCTCATCAACCGCCAGCAGTTGCAGCAAAGTTTCCAACCCGTACTGCACGCCCAGGTCCGTTGGCGCATTCAAAAGAATTTGTGAAGGTGAAATCGTCAGCGAGTAGGTTTCATTTTCGCCCAATTTGATTTGGCCGGGACGAGCGCATTGAATGAGCAAGCCTGGCGCCTCGACTTGAACATTAGGCCGGAGAAAATTCTGCGGGAAAAACAAGCCCGTTCTTCCGGCCAGACGCCGCAGCGCGCGGGTCGCGCCGGAAGAAAGCCGCTGGTCCGGATTGCCGGCGATGGTCACTTTGAATGAATCAGTCAAGCTAAATTTGCCCGCCTGAAATTCGATTTTCGCCGGCATCGGCATGAGTTCGAGTTGCGCCGGTTTTTCCTGGGCGCGTAAGGCCGACGAGAGGAGCAGAGCGAGCGCAACACAGATGATTCGAGTGCAAGGCGTCATGCAAATACTCATGGGTTAGGTGATAACATGCAATGATGCTGCAAACATTTTTTGGTGAAGCGAAGCCTACAGCCGTTGACAACACCTCTCGCGTGAACCTGATGTCGCCGTTTGCCGTAGGCTTCGGCTAGGTTATGTGATTTTTAGAAAAACTCGATTACCGCGCCGGTTCCAAACCTGGTTTCGCATGCAATTCCGGTTCATGCGCGGCGTCGCTCTTCCAACCAACGCGCGACAGATTCCGGGAGATTAAGATTCCGGCCAAGATAGCGGCGGCGACAAAGACCACACCAGCCATCCATTCTTTCAAGACAAGTTTGCCAATACCGAACAACGACGCGTAAATCAGCACGCAGCCGAGCACCCAGTTTACAAGCTGAGGCAGAAGCGTTTCACCCGCCGGCAAACCGGCCTCGGCGGCGACCTGCTTCCAGCCGGGACCATCGGGACGCACTTGGCGATAGAAATTAATCAACTTCTCACGCGGCTCGGCGCGCGTGAGCAGCGTCACGGCCAGCCAGGCGACGGTGGTTATTCCGACAGTGACCAACATCAAATAAGCGAAGTCTTTGGGATCGTCGCTGTTCCATTTAAAAGAAAGCTGCAAAAAGAGCGAGACCGCCGCAGCCACTGCCATCGCCGAAACTTCCGACCACGCATTGATCCGCCACCAAAACCAGCGCAGCAGCAGCACCGTGCCAGTGCCGGCGCCGGTCACCAGCAGCAGTTTCCAGGCGCCGCCGATGGTATCCAGATTTAAAGTCACCATGAGGGAGATCACCATCAACAACATCGTCACGATCTGCGAGGCAATCACGTAGTGGCGCTCGCTTCCTTCACGCTTCACGAAGCGGCGATAAAAATCATTGATGACATAGGAAGCGCCCCAGTTCAACTGCGTGCCGATGGTTGACATGTACGCGGCCGCAAAAGCCGTGAACAGCAACATCCCGACAATCACCAGCATGGCGTCGCCCTTGTCGATATTCAGCACCGTCTGGAGTATCTTGATCATCGCCAAATTGACCCAGCCGAGCACGATGCAGTTGATCGGAATGCCCAGGTAGAGCGCGCGGAAGCCGCGCAAGAAAGCCGCCGGTTTTCCGGAGTAACGCAATTCCGCAAACTCGACATCGGTCATCACGCCGGCTCGGCGCCACAAGCGGGCATAGAGGAAGACCGTCAGGATGCCGCTCATCACGAAATTCCACCACAGCCAATTCCCTGCAATGCCGTTCGCCGCGACCAGACCGGTCACCACCAGTGGCGTATCGGCGGCAAATGTCGTGGCGACCATGGAGGTGCCGGCGAGCCACCAGGGCACATTGCGGCCGGAAAGAAAAAATTCTGTGGTGCTGCCGCGCGCCCGGCGCGCGTAGTAGAGGCCAATGCCCAGATTGAAGAGAAAATATGCGGCAATGACGATCCAATCCAGGAGAGTAAGTGTCATCGTGTCACCTGAGGTATTCGGCCAGATTTCAGCGCCAGCGTTTGGAGAAAAGAGCTGCGGCTTTATGCCGGCGGCGCTTTTGGTGTTTGGCGCGCCGCGCCATTCATTTTTTCAATTTCTTTTTGAATCAAAGCGCAGGCGCCGAGCACGGCAATATTACATTTCGGCACGCTGGAAGGAACGATCTTGATTTTGCCTTTGTAAACGTGGAGCAGATTATTCTCAAAAGATCGTTGCGCCGGCTCGAAGAGTAGCGGTCCGGCTCTGGCCAGGCCGCCAAAAATGATGATGATTGCAGGGCCGAAGCACGCCACGGCGTCTGCGAGAGCGCGCCCCAGGATGCGCCCGGTGTACTCGAACGCTGCGCGCGCCAGAGCATCATCACGTTGCGCCGCTTCGTAAACTTTTTCAGCCGTAAGCTCGTTGAAGCTGATTTGCCGCAGCTCGCTATCGTCCAACCGCTGGGCGAGCAATTCAAATACGGTGCGGCAGATTCCCCGCGACGAAACGTACATCTCGAGACAGCCGTGCCGACCACACCCACATTCCCGGCCATCCGGCTCCACAAGCGTGTGGCCCAATTCCCCGGCCAAACCATCGTGGCCATAAATCAGATCGCCGTTGACCACGATGCCGCTGCCCAATCCCGTGCCCAGGGTCACCACGATAAAGTTTTGCATGTGCTTCGCCTGGCCATACATCATCTCGCCAAGGGCGGCGGCATTGGCGTCATTGGTGATGGCGATCGGAAGATGATAATGCTCTGTCATCAGGCGCACCAGTTCCACTTTGCCCCAACAAAAGTTGGAGGGGGCATCGATAGTGCCCTGGTAATAATTGCCAGCCGGCGCCGCAACCCCAATGCCGATCAATTCATACTCCTGAGGAATTCGCGCCAACATCGCGTCAATTTTTTCCGCGACGCGCTCAAAGAACCGCGCGAACGATTGGTGCGCCCAGGTTGGGAACGATTCGTCATTTAAACAGCGACCCTGCTCATCTGCGAGTCCGAACGCGGTATTAGTACCGCCAATATCGATGCCGAGAGCGACTTTCTTTTTCATTGAGGCCAGGGTTATCATCACGCACGTTAAAAGCAGAACCGCGTGAAAATCGTTATTCAGAGTATCGCGGCAGTGGTGTTTGCACTTTACTTGTACTCTCTGACCAAGTCACATTCATGCCACTCAAGTTTGTTGTTCAAACCAACAAATTAGACAAAAGTTGGTTGTTTTGACCAACAAATTATTGAAGAATATAAGCACTGCCTTACTTTTGTTAAGTAAATCCTTTCAAAAAAGAAAAATTTATTTCACCACTTTCTCTCCGCCCACAAATAGGCGCTGCTCATCAAAAAAATGACGAAGAACCAAAACAATGCGACCGGCGATAAATCGCAGCGCCGCCAATTTGCCGAGCGCCGGAAAATTATCGACCCCGATCACGCCGATCTTTTCAGTGGGGCATAGCGCAGTCTTTGTCCGAATTGCGCGATGGCGAGCCGTTCGACTTGCGAAGGGGTTTCTATTGCTGGCATTTGACATTGCTCCTCAGTAAATTGGTTGACAATTTTAATGCAACCAATTTAACAAAATATCTGAGGAGACTCAAGAAGAAAATATTAAAGCTTCAGCACGGCAGGTACGGTGAGTTGGCCCGGAAGCATTGTTGTCGAAACTATGTCGCGACCGATTCGTTTAACATTGATGTGGCCCCGTTTCCATTCTCGAACGCAGCATTGCGCAACTGATCCAATGCCCTCAGCTTTTTAAATTTTTGGCAATTTGTCTAGCAAGTCAACTATCAACGTGCGAATGACTATCACACTATCACGATAACACCAGCATCAGCGGCAAGAAAACAGAGAGCCAAGTTTGAGCGGAGACGAGAATTTGAAACTATCACAAAACGAAATTCATGCCACTGTTTTCTTGTCCGCTGGATGCTGTGTGTTAGACCAGTTGCTTCTTGAGCATCTCCACGACCTATAATTCAGTATCTTAAACTCGGTTAAAACTTTTGTCACTTTGTGTTCGCAGCAGAGTTCATATCGATCTTCCACAAAGCGAACTGACGCTTGAAAGCAGTCGGAGACGTCTCCATCGGCCCCACAAAAAACAACATATTATTTATCGGTGTTAACTCACTCGGACCTGGGAAGTATTCTTTTATCTCCATAGTACCGGTTTCTGTTCCGTTGGATTTATATAACGAATACTTGCTTCCCATGCTCCCCGTCTCCATTACAAAGAAAAGATTTTCGTTAACAACTGTAAACTCGCTCAAGACAGTACTAGGCCCAAACTTGCGAACCGCAACAGTGCCACTTTCTGTGCCATCTGATTTATATAGATAAGTTTCGCCGCCATCAAACCGATTACTTGGTCCAAAAGAGAAATAAAGAATTCCATTTACATCTGCTGTGTTTGCGATTGTCTTTCCCTCAAAGCCTGGTATAATATCCTTGACTAAAACGGTTCCTGCTTCTGTGCCGTCTGATTTCCAAAGTTCATTACCGTGTACTCCATCATTCGCGGCAAAATACAGGGTTTGACCGACAACTGTGAGCGATTGGGGATCACTATTTTCTGGCCCCAATCTAATATCTTTCAGCAGTTTTGTTCCAGTTACGGTGCCGTCTGATAACCACAATTCCCCGTCAGCGGCGAGAATTAATTTGCCATGAAAAGTAGTTAATTCAGTTATATTACCAGGGATTCGCTTTCCCCATTTATAAAGTTCAATAGTTCCGGCTTCTGTGCCATCAGATCTCCAGAGCTCATACGTATTATGAAAGTATAGAGCATTTTTGATGGAGACTACCTTTTTAATTATTCCATTGTCACCTCCATGACCTTTTTTCACAAGAATTGTGCCCTGTTCTGTTCCATCGGATTTCCACAGGTCCGTGTGCGATGTGAAAAATAGTATACTGTTTAATTGACCCATATTAGATTTATGCCAGAGTTGGTTGGGTATATATTGACCTCCTGGCTGAGTGTCTTTTACCATCGCTGTTCCTTCCGCTGTGCCATCTGATTTCCAGAATTCTCTACCGAACCTCTTAGTACCATCATCCGCCGTAAAATATAGTGTTCGATCAAAAGCGAAAAAATTGCCAAGGTTATCGTAATTGTCTCCTTGAAAGACATCTTTAACAAGCGCCGTACCTTTTTCCGTCCCGTCCGACTTCCAGAGTTCATGACCATAAATGTCGTCATAACCTTCAAAAAACAAAACTCCATTAACATTAATCAATTGACTCACCTGATCGGAAAAAGATTTGACTAAAATGGGGGTTATGCCAGAACGTTTTTCTGTGGCCTTTGGCAAAGGCTTCACGGTACGTTTTGATTTTGTTGATTGGCTCATAGCATTTGAGCAAAAACTGGATGCAATCGCTAAAATGACTAACGAAATAACAAGACGTTTTTGCATAGCTTCTCCATTCCTTAAATTGGTGTTGAAACTTACCAGACTCTGTGAATTGTTCAAATGCGGGTCTAACTGTTATTATGCGACAGAAAATACATTTTCAGTTGCAGTTAATTCTAGATAAAACAGTATAAAGTAATGATTTTTCGTGCAAGATTTTTACTTCGCCATGATGAGCATATATTATTGGAAGTCTGCGAGTGATATCACACCCTGCCCTGCTGTGGGCAATGTTTTCTATCGAAATTCCCTTGCCCAATAAATTACAAAAACTTTTTAAAAGCAAGGACTTTTTCAAATACTAGCGTCTTTGATCGCTCGAACGATAAATTTCGCCTCATGAGTAAAATCACAGTTTTCTTTCTATCCATAAAAAAACACAACTCATCAGAAAAATGGTGAAAAACCAAAACAATGAAATCGGCCTCGCGCGCGCGGCGATCGTCTCTCGCCCTTTCGCCGATAAATCGGCGTAATGCGCAACATGTCGTTGTGCTACGGAATTTAAACGATACGAATGCCCGTTTGTAAAATTTCGCGGACAAAAGGATTGCTGGCAGTAAAATCCTGGGGACGGTAAGGGTGAGCTTCGATGGCGGTATCAACGGCGACAACGGCACGATCCAATTTGCGCCGGTCATAAAACTTCGTGCCCTCAAAAGCCGGGGAAACAATGGCCAGATCTATATCGCTCCATTCGGTTGCACCTCCTCGTGCCCAAGAACCAAAAAGATACGCCGCTTCCACCGGCATTCCTTGTTGGCGGATGATTTCAATAAATTTCTTGGCGTGACTTAAAATTTTTTCAGGAGCCATTGGTAAAACTCCTTGATGGCGTCAAAATTTTCGCGTGCAAACTCCGGCGTACAGACTTTATAAAATTCCTTTTTCTCGTCCGGATAGCGGCCGCGCAAATAAAAATCATTTACTTTGATCAGATAAATTGTTTGATCTTCCGTCAAGGCGAGCGGAACGCCTTCGGCAAGTTTTGCGAGATTGTGCGTTCGCGGATGTAGCTCTGGATGATGTTCTCGAATCCAGAGGGCCTTGAGCGTTTTTTCGAGAATCAAGTGTCCAATAAAAAGACACCAATCGTAGTGTTTTCTTTCAAAAAGGGATTCACAGACAGTCAAATCTTCCGCTGCTGAATCCAACCAAAATTTTACTAATTCGGCCTTTTCCATAAATCATTGGTTTGAAATTCATTCATCCTAATATACAAAAGGGCCTTTAAATAAGCAACCTGGTTTTGTTTATTTGTTTACCATATTTTTCTTTCTATCCATAAATACACGCTACTCAGCGAGAATAAGATGAAGAACCACGACAGCGAAATCGATTCGGCTTTTGCTCTTGCAGACCGCCAGGTCGTTGTCTGATTCTGATAGCGTAGCGCATGCCGCTGCGTCGCGCCAATCTTTTGCGCCGTTTGCCAAGTTTCCCAATTCGTCTTTTCGCAAACATAAAACCAGCGCGGTTCACCGCCGACGAGGGCGACTTGATGCCACCCCGCCTGTCGCGGCCAAAATGTCGCGTGCCAGTGCTGTGCTTCCATCACCTCTTGCTGCAAGTAAAGAGAATCTGATCCACCCGACTCGCTGGTGACAATACCAACCGGAGAGGGCATGTTGGTTTCAACAACCAATTCGTGCGGTTGATCGATGATGAGAGGTTTTGTCGTTGGGATGTTCCAATGATCTTTATCGTAGTCTTTTCGCGCCAGCGCTGAAAGCAAATGCGACCAATATGCCGCGTGAAATTGCGCATGGCCTTCCAGTATCCACTGATACGAATCGCGAACCAGGCTCAAGCCGATGAGGCCGTTGCCGCGATGATAAGCGCCCGCCAATATGCGCGCCATCTCATCTGCAATGAGCGGCTTCATTCCCCAGACAGGTTTGATCGCAAACGGCTCGGCAGGAATGGCCGTTATTTCCAAATGCTGTCGCTCCGGCCAGCGCGGCTTGACGGAACGTTCGTCGAGGTCAGGAAATTTTTCAAATTCAAAATTTAAAAAGAAATCATCTGGCGAATTGTTTTCAAAAACACTTTCATCCGGCAGCATCAGCACGCCGAGTCCTTCCTGCGCAACGGCGGCACGCAACGCCTGTTGCTCGGCGGCTTTGAGAACGCGCAGCGTTTTGCCGTCGATTAAAACCAGATCGAATTGCCGCAGCAACCCTGCGTTTACGCGGCTCAAATCGATTGGCGGCCGATTCAGAAATTCAAAGCGATAGCGCTCACGGCTGATGGCCGAGCGCATCGCCAGCGCGTTTTGATTTTGACTCGCCCAGTTTTTCAAATATTTCGTTTCAAAGCTGACGGTGCTGGTGAGTATCAATATTTTGAGCGGCTGCGGTTTGACAACGACAACGTCGATCTGCTCTTCCAATGGAATTTTTCCATCGGTTGATTTTAAACTGACAACATACAAAAATTTCCCGCTCGCGTGCGGCGTCGCGCTGAGTGCAAAGCGCGTCTCGTTTGGCCCAACGATTTTGGCTGAATCAACAACGCTGCCGGGATCAGTGAGATAAAGCCAATAGGTTTCGTTGTTCAATCCTGCCAGCGTGCCTTGAATCCGCAACGTTTGTCCAACCGCGATTTCTCTCGGCCAGTGCGCGTATTTGATTCCAATCGGCAGCGGCGACAAATAGAATTTGATTTGAATCGCATCCAGTTCATCCAGATCATAGTCGTTCAAGCCGTGCCCCACGACGTGCAAAGAATTTATTTCGGGATAATGGCGCTGGAGATACGCCGCATCAGGAATGGTTTGGAGATTCGGATAAATTGATTTCCATGCAGCATTTTCGCCAGGCACAAAAATCTGCGGCAGCGAATCGGCGAGTGATTGTAAAGTTTGAGCATCCGCGCCCGGTGTGATCAATAAAGCCGAGGCGGGCCGGGAAGACGACAGCCATTGCGGTTGCAACGCCATTGCCAAAAGTGAAATTATCGCCGCGCCATTTGCCATGAGGCGCCAAACGAGCCGTTTACGAGTCGCGCGCCGAAGCTCCAAATAACTCGCGCCGAATATGAGGAGAAGTGCAATCGCGATACCTCCCCAAAAGAGTGCCGGGCTAATGGGAATAATCAAAGAACCCCATTTCATCGCGTCGCGCCCATTTTTTTAAAGTACAGTCGGGAAAGTCCGAGGTCCGAAGTCGTTTGTCGAGCCGGCATTGGCTTTTCCGGCGGGAGGATATTCCAGAAGGCTTGTTCGACGGTCAACAAACAATCGCGACAAAAATCTTTTTTCTCATTTATATAGGTGATCAACGCGCGTAAATCCTGCAAAGCTTTAAGATGGCGCCCCGGCTGCTCAATAGCAACGCGCGCCAAATCCTGGCCGGCGCGTTCTAAAATTTTTATGTCATGCGCGTTGGCCGCTTCCAATTTTCGCAAAAGCGGCAATGCCTGCCGCACATTGGGCAAGGTCGGATTTTCGGAAAAATCTTTTTGCGCGCGGCGATGAAAAATTTTTGCCAGATCGCCGCTCAGCCTTTTCTCGGCAATTTTAATTGGGGTGGGCTCGAAGCCGACGCGTTGCACGTAAATGCGAGAGTGTTGTTGCACTTCTTTGAGCAGCTTCAAGGCGCGATATTCATACGGCAGCGCAATCTCCGGTCGATGTGTGCGCAAGTGCAATTCCGCGTCCCACATTTCCGCCAGCGCCGCGCGCAACATGTCTTTCACCGAGCGCGCGAGTTTCGTGGCGTTTTCCTCGGCGTCGTGCGCGTGCATGAATTGCTCGACGACGCTCATGATCGTGGCGTTGTCCTTTTCGGTGCGCGGCCGGCCGGGTTTCTCATGCTCTTCCTCGCCGCCGTATTCCACATTGCGATTAATGCCGCTGTTCGATTCTTCGCCTAAAAATTCGCCGTAACGCAGACGCAGCGCCTGTTGATCGATGCCGATATTATTGCTGCGATTTTTAAAATCCGTGGCGCTATTTGGCCCTTTCTCTTTGATGAGTTTTTCGGTGTCGATGATGATCTGCCGCTGGCTGCGAAAATATTCCGGTAGCGGATTGATCGCCAGTCCGGCGCTGACGGCCACTTCAACTCTGGCCGGGTCTTTTAAATTGATAAAGAAAATCTCGGAGCGGCGGCGCTGGTTTTGCGGGCGGCGATTGTCGAGCGCTTCCACAAAAAAATACAACTCATCTCCCGGCGCCATGCCGAGCTTTTTTAAATCCAGAACCTCGTGCAAATCCCAACGTTGCGAGGAGACTTTTTGCATCGAGCTAAACGTCAACGTCTCCTCGCGAAATTTAACGGCCTCGCCGGAGCCGCGCGCGAGCGTCGCGATGATTTTAGCGTCTGTCAGCGCGTAATCATCCTCGGCGAGCGCTTGCAAGCTTATCGACGCGGTTTGCGCCGGCGCAATTTCCGTACGCTGCTGCGGGCTATTTACGGTGATGGCCGGCGGCTCGTCTTTGATGACTTCGATTTTATAATAATCCGAGCGCAATTCGTTGCCGGCGAAATCATGGAGAATTAAATAATAAAATCCGCTTTCGTGAATGCGCGTTTGCGCCGCGTACCTCAACGCCGCGGTCGATTGCATAACCAGCGTGTCCGTTTCACTCAAAATCAGCAAGCCGGACGCGAGACTCTGATTGACGGAGAACTGCCAAAAAATCTGCGCGCCTTCTTCAATGTTCAATTCCAGCTTGTCCTGCGTGCGCCGCGGTTTGCCCTTGTATTCCGGCGGTGAAATTTCAATTTGCACCGTTTCGATTTGCAGCGGCGGATTTTTTGTCTGCCCGTTAGCGGCATGATTTGATTGCAGCAAAATCACGGAAGCCGTTTTTTCCTTTGAAGGGAATTCCGGTGCGATTATGAACAGCAACAGAGACAATCCGGCGGCGACGCCGAGAAAAGTCCATGACGAACGCAAGGCATGGCGCGGCAACGACGAGCGCGCCTGTTGTTCATTCAACGCCGCGAGCAAACGTCGGCGTTGCAAGTTTTCCAAAACCGTTGATTCTATTTCCGGCTTCAGCAGCAGCTCGCTGCTCTCTTCCAATTGCGGGAGCACGCGATTGAGATGGCGCGCGATCAGCGCCGCCTCGATCGTTTCTTTTCTGTTTAAGAAAATCAAAACGAGAAGACTCGCGATAAAAGTCAAGCCGGCAATTAAAATATTGCTGGGCCACGACGGTTTCACCACGAGAAAAAGTGCTACCATCACGAGCAAAGACATGCCGCTTGCCCGCATAACATAGCCGGCGTAGATTTTTCGCCGCCACTGTTGCGTTAAAGAATCAAGAAGTTGTTTGGCTTTTTCTGATGTCATGTTTGTTTGTCGTGACGCCCTACGGGCGTAGCCTTCAGGCCTTTTCTTTGCACAAATATTCAGCCCCTAAAGTGCCTACTGCCACACTGTTGCCCTAATTTGTCATGGTGAGCGGAGTCGAACCATGACCGCACCCTCCGACTTCGCTCAGGGTGACACTCTCATAAATTAAGGTAACAGCGCACTATGAACGAAACTATTACGAACGCTCCTTCTTTCCCGCCAGCCATCGCTCCGCGGCAAATAAAATTGCGGCCGGCAGCCAAAATGGAATGTGCAGGCTCGTGGTGGTGAATGGCAATGTCTGTGCGGCTGTGGCAGCCTGAGTATTGGGACGAGATTGCATGGCGCTAATGCGGCGCTGATCTGAGTTGGTTTCAAGTGGGCTTAAAAGCGCGTGCAACCATTGCGGAAAAGCCGCGCTCAAAACCAAATCATTCCACGCCGGGTGAAAACGGCTGTGAAAACGATAATGCCAGCCCTTGCCGAGGCGTTCGCCTTCGAGCAGCGGCGTACCGAAACCGTCCGTCCACAATACCACCCCATTGTTTGCCGCGGCGACGCGCCGTTGCAAGCGGAGGAAAATTTCCATGTGTTGATCAGCCATAATCATTCGGCTGTCGATGCTCTCGTATTTTCCTGCGCCCGCGTCGCTAATGAGACAAAGGCCCGGTTCGATTTGTTGCAACAAAATTTCCGGAAGCAATCCCTCAGTCACAGGTGTACTGACCGGTCGCTTTGAGCGACCGGTCAGTGTGCTTTCCACCTGAGGCATTACTTCCGGAACGGGCTGCGTTGTCAGCCAGAATATCCATTTCGTATTTTTTGAGGCCGCAATATTTTCACGAATAAGATGCGATTGAATATTAATGGACAACCGATCAAATTCTACAACAGTTTCCAACGCCGTGCGAACGTATTTTGCATCTTCTTCGCGGTTGGCCTCATACAGAATCAGCGCGACTGTGGAATCGGTCGGAGCCGTGAACCGATCATCGCGTTTTTCAAGCGGTACTGGCACGCTAAACCAATGCGTGGCGCGCTGCAAAGTCGGGCGCTCGCCGCGAAAGAACGCAAGGCGATCCGGCGCGAAAATCCACAGCGGCGTATCAGTAGAAAGCTGCATGTCGAGTTCGCGAAGCAGCGACCAATAATTTTGTGTGGAATCCGAATCGCGAACAATTTTTTCTGCGAGTGATTGCACGGCAGGAAAATCAGGCGCGAGAAGATGCAGCACATTTTCAGCGGCTGCCAATGAATCGACAAGTTGAGTGATTGGGGAGTCCGGCGTTCCGCGAAGAATATCCGGCGCGATTAAAACCCAGCCGCGAGTTTTGGATTCGGCTTGACGGCTTGATTTTTTCCAAATGGGTTGCGCCAAAAGCAGCGCCAACATGGCCAGCAACGCTGCGCGCAACAGCAGCAACGGCACGTCGGTGAGTCTGAGGCTGCGCAACTGCCGGCTCTCCGCCGCTTCGAGAAATTGCAAGCTGCCGACTTTGACGGTTTTGCCCGGCTTGCGGCTCAGGAGATGAATGATTATCGGCGCAACCAAAGCGAATAAGGCGAGCAGGCCGAGAGGGGAGAAAAATTTGATCATGCTTCGAGTTAGGGCAACAAAAAAATTTCGCGCGCGTTCTCCATGAATAAATATTCCGTCATGCTGGAAGCATCTTGTTCATCTCAAGCACTGTGCCAGGCTGGAACAGGATTCTTCCAGAATGACATTTTTCTCCAAGCGCCCATGACAAAGTTTTTACGCGAGTTTCATTCGTTGCGTCAAATATTGGCGCAGTGCAAAATCCAGCGGTTGGTCGAGCGTAAACAATGTGTAACTGATATTTTCGTCATGCAAAGTTTGTTTTAAACGACGAAGCTTTTGTTGCATATGATCAAGATACGCTGTCCGCGCGCGGGCCGTGTCCACTTGCAGGGCTTGTCTGGTTTCCAAATCTTCGAATGTCAAAAAGCCTTCGTAATTGAAATCCATTTCATTGCGCCCCAGCAAATGAAAAAACAAAACCTCATTACGCAAAGCGCTCAATTTCGATAACGCCGCAAAGATTTCATCCTGTTGCTCGTGCATGTCGCTGACGAAAACGATCATCTCGCGTTTTTGCGTCGCGGTGAAAATTCCTTCTAATTTCTTCCAATCCGGCCAGACGCCCTGCGGATGAACGCGTTCCAATTCATGCAAAAAGCGATGCAGTTGCTGATGATCGCGTTTCGGCGGCAAATGCGTGACTGCGGTATCGTTGATGATTTCCAGTCCGACGGCTTCGCCCTGCGCGTGGGCAAGATAACCCAGCGCTGCGACCAGGAAACGGGCGTAATCGAATTTCATCATGCCGCTATCTTCGTGCGCCATTGACGCGCTGGCGTCGAGAATGAACCGTACGGTGATGCTCGTCTCGACATCGGCTTCGCGCACGTAATAACGATCCGAACGCGCGTACATTTTCCAATCAACCAAACGCAGATCATCGCCCGGCTGGTAGCTGCGATATTGATTGAACTCTAGCCCGACGCCCGGCCTCGGGCTTTGATTCGCGCCGAGCATGAAGCCATCCACGACGGTTTTGGCGAGCAAGCGCAGGTCGGAGATCGCGGCGAGAATGTGCGGATCGATGAAACGGTAAGATGAAACGGGCATAAGATCAAAAGCCTTGAACGCGGATGACGCGGATTGGACGGATTTTCGCGGATTACGTTAAGGTTTTTTATCTGTGCGAATCCGCGTCGTCCGCGTTATCCGTGTTCAATAAAAAGATGTTCAACGTTCAAGCGGGCTTTGGGGTTCTGGAATTTTTTTCAACAATTCATTTGTCACGTCATCCGAGGTAATCCGCTCGGCTTCACCCTTGAAATTAATCAACACGCGATGGCGCAACGCCGGTGGCGCCATGGCTTTGAGATCGGCCAAAGTCACGGCAAACCGGCCATTGAGCAAGGCGCGCGCTTTTGCGGTTAAAATGATCGCCTGTCCGGCGCGCGGGCCGGCGCCCCAGCGTACCCATTGTTTCACGTAATCAATCGGGCTTTCCGCGGGCCGCGTGGCGCGCACCAAACGATTGACGTAACTCAGCAAATCGGCATTAATGCCAACTTCGCGCACCAGTGTTTGCGCATTAACAATATCCTGCGCCGAGACGATTGGCTCCACTTGCGCGGCTTTGTTCGTCGTCGTTGCCGCGAGAATCTCATATTCTTCCTGCTCGGCCGGATAGCCAATCGTAATATAAAGGATGAAACGATCCAACTGCGCTTCAGGCAAAGGATAGGTGCCGGCTTGTTCGATGGGATTTTGCGTGGCGAGCACGAAGAAAGGGCGTTCTAATTTGTATGTCGAGCCGCCGTGGGTGACAGCATATTCCTGCATCGCTTCCAGCAGCGCCGATTGCGTTTTCGGCGGCGTGCGATTGATCTCATCCGCCAAAACGATGTTTGCGAAAATCGGGCCGCGATTGAATTTGAAGAAACGCTTGCCGGTCGCATGCTCTTCTTCGAGAATCTCGGTGCCGATGATGTCGGTCGGCATGAGGTCGGGCGTGAATTGAATGCGCCGAAAATCGAGATGCACGGCGTCGGCCAGCGTGCGAATCATCAAGGTTTTCGCCAGCCCCGGCACACCTTCGAGCAAACAATGCCCGCCGGCAACGAAGGCGATGAGCAATTCTTCAATCGTCTGCTGCTGGCCGATGATGACTTTTTTAATTTCTTGCTGCAGCAGCGCGAGTTTATTTAAAAGTTCCTGAACGGTGGCTTCGGTAATTTTCATGGTCATTTAAAACCTTCGAACGCGGATGACGCGGATT
>Ga0247727_10009317_pt1 | contig 17849 bp, 13 predicted proteins | sample WisWelCaveWW1625_FD_202498 | JGI IMG/M metagenome (GOLD analysis project Ga0247727, IMG submission 202498) | Biofilm microbial communities from Wishing Well Cave, Virginia, United States - WW16-25 | ecosystem: Environmental > Aquatic > Deep subsurface > Groundwater > Cave microbial mat | place...
TGGGGGGACAGGCGCTCGGAATATCACAGACGTTCGCGAAGCCATCACAACCGCAGCTTGCCGCGCGCCGCCGCACTTCCAACTTTGAACCGTATTCCTGTTGCTGACTTCGATGCGAGCAATAACTAAGTAGTGACCGACAGAACCTCTGTCGCCCTAAAACGACTAAAAAACGAATTCCAACTTCCTTAGGCGACAAAAATAACAGTCGGCTGTCGCATAAACCTGCAAAAGATTTTAAAAAGTATAGTGTTTAACGAGATGTAAACAAATTAATTGCATCATGGCTTTTTTGTCACTCTTTATTTGTTTATGCGACAGAGCCGTGTCGTATAAGATAATAAAAAGAAATTCGACCATCTTATGATCAAAAGCAGCCGCCCGGAATCGTGGTCAATATTAACAAACTGAAAAGCTTTTGTCAAGAGGAATTTTTTGTTGCAACGAGTTTTGGTGTGGGAGGTTGGACGAGTATGGGAGATTTTCAATTCAATGCGGATCCCGCCAGCGGGACAACAAAACCGGGTTGGCACTTTAATCGCGAATGAGCGCGAATTTACACGACTAAAAACTACACCAATTTTCAAAACAATTGAAAACCGAAGCCCTTCGGGCAGCATAAAAAAAATTATGCAAAACAATTTGGAGCAAAATAATTTTTAAAATCGTTTTGTCCCAAATTGTTTTGCCTTAAATTTTCGGAATTTTATTCTATGTTTGAGCGCCTCATGGCATATTAGCGTTGATTCGCGGTTTAAAAATGAGCACTGCCTAAATCCCCCATTCGTATTTTTCTTTAAACTTTTTAATGCCGTTAAAAATCGCTTCGGCAACATCCTGTTGAAAGCCGGCGTCGTTGAGCAGCGCTTCTTCGCGCGAATTGGAGATGAACGCGGTCTCAACCAGAATATTCGGCATGGAAGCGCCAACGAGGACGTAATAGCCGGCTTGTTTGACGCCGCGATTGGGAATTTGAATCGCGCCGCCCAGCTCGCCCTGGATAATCGCCGCCAAATCCTGGCTTTCGCGATTAAAAGAGTTTTGCGCCATCGCGGTGAGAATAAAACCCTCCGCGCCCAAACCGGCGTACGCGCTGCTGTCGGCTTCGTAGCGAATAACCGAGTTTTCGCGCCGCGCCACTTCCAGCGCCTCTTCGGTTCGCGCCGGGCCCAAAAAATAAGTCGTCGCGCCGTTCACGTGGCGGCTCAAATTCGAATTGCAATGAATGCTGATGAAAAGTTTTCCCTGCTCGTTATTGGCCATTTGCGTGCGGTCTTTCAGCGGCACGAAGCGGTCGTTGTCACGGGTCATGACGATGCGCGTCTCAAGATTTTTTTCGAGCAATCTCTTCACGCGTTTGGCAATCGCCAGAGTAATGTCTTTTTCTCTCACGCCGTTCGGGCCGATCGCGCCCGGATCATGCCCGCCATGTCCGGCATCGAGCACGATGGTGTCGATCAGCCATTTGCGGCGCTCGGTTTCGAGATTGCGCAAAACATCCGTCGACAATTGATCCAGCGTCGGCAGCGAAATGAGAATTTCGTTGCCCTGTCCGCTGACGATGATGCGCTTCTGATCGACGTCTTCTTTTAATTGGCAAGAAATCTGCGCCACCGTTCCGGCGTACATCGGCGCCACCCGCTGCACGATGCCGGCCGGGCGAGTGTAACGAACCGCGCCCGAATCGAGACGCGCGCCGACGACATCGATGTACAACCATTTTTGGCTCACGCGCGTGTTGACCTGCTTGCGCGTGAAGGGACGCGAAGTTTGCAGGCGAATCAGCGTGCCGTTGGCTTTTTCTTCTACGAGAATTTTTGAAATGCTCGCCGGCGTGGCGGGTTTCGGCGTTGTCGTCGTCGGCAAAACCGGTGTCGCCGCCGAGGCGGAAACGTCGTTGGCGTCCGCTGAATTGTCAGCGGGTTTGGAAAATTCGAATTCCTCCGGCCAGCGATTGGGATAAAGCGGCCGCAGCAAATCGGTGAAGTAGGGCAGCGGCACGAGAATATCGCCGTTGGCAAAGCGCGTCTCCAGCGGCAATTGCGCCATGCGGTCGTTGATCTGCACGAACGGATTCATCGCCGTGACTTTCAACTCATTGCTGCCGACGTAAAGAATCACCTTGCGCGCTTTTTCGCTGTAGAACGTGCGCAGGTCGAGCAGCTCCGCCAGATCGCCGAGCGCGGCGAATTGAAAATTGCCCATTTCAGGAACGGTCACGACAGCCAATTTTTGCGGCACGCCGTTAGAAATGGAAATGGCATCTTGAGGTTGGGCAAATAATTGGGCGGAGAAAAATATTCCCAGCGCTGCGATGAGGGGCAGCCCCAAAAGCTTTCGCGCCAGAACTCTGCAGGGGAAAGAACCGACCGGCATCATCGCAATCCCGACGCGGCCAAATTTACGACAATCCTTCCGAATGAAGATTTTTTTGGCTGAGATACTGACTGGCTTTTTTGAGAATCTGTTTTTCCTCTTCCGTAAGATTCTCGTATCCGACTTCATTGATTTTATCCAAAATAACATCGACACGCTCGCGGAGCTGAACTTCCTGTTGGCGCCGGCGCACCACCTGCATCTGCCGGCGCTTTTCGGTGCGCTGACGAAACCATTTGGTGAGGCGGCTCGCGCCGGGCTTTTGCGCGTGACCGCTGAAACCGTCATAGCCCCAGCGCAGGCTCGGCTTGATATTTTTCAAATAAATAAATCCTACCAACATTCCGCCCAAATGCGCAAAGTGGGCGACGTTGCCGCCCGGCTCTTTCACGGAATACAAACTCGAATACAACACCACCAGACCGGCGATGGTGACGAGATATTTGACTTTGATGTTGATCGGCAAAATGAACAACAGCAGCAGCGTGATGACGCGATTGGGAAAGAGCACGCCGAACGCCATCAACAAACCGTAGATCGCGCCGGAAGCGCCGACTACCGAAACCATCGGCGCATTGGAATTGGAAAGAAGGAAGCTGACGATCATCTGCAAAATTCCGGCGCCGACGCCGCAGATAAAATAGTAGCGCAAAAATTCTTTCGTGCCCCAATGGCGCTCGAGCTCGCAGCCGATCATCCAGAGCACCAGCATGTTCATCAGAATGTGCCCGATGCCGCCGTGCAGAAACATGTACGAGACGAGCTGCCAGACGTAAAACTTGTGCACGACGAAATACGGCGTCAGCGCAAACCATTTGATCAGCGCGTCATCAACAGCGAGCTGCAAGAAAAAGCAAACGACGTTCGTCAGGAGCAAATATTTGACGGCAGGCGTCAAGCCTTCGCCCAGCCCGAAAGTGTATTGTTGCCCGTAATAGCCCATCGTGACTGCAAAAAAGTTGGCTCGTTTGCTATTTGCCGGTTAATCCCGACGAATCGGGACAAACCGGCAACGCCTTTTAATTACCACAACCCGAATCGCAAGCCGCCGCGAAAACCGAAGCCGGAGAGATTGACCTGACTCCAGATCGGCAGTCCTTGCGCGTTTTTGTTTTGGTCGCGTTTGACCGTGGCGTTGTGATAAAAAACTTCGCCGATGAACGCCGACCGGCTGCCGGTGCGATATTGAAAACCGCCGCCGGCCAGCCACACGAAACCGCTGTAATACCGGCGCTCTCTTTTGTTGTCAATAAAATTATTCTCATTATTCCACAACATCTCATAACCCAATCCGGCGTTGGCGAAGAAATGAAAATCTTCCTCGCCGAAATGCACGATGGCCTCGCCCATGATCGGCACAAAAAACGTCGTGAATTCGAGCTCTTTTTGAACCTGTTGCTCGACGATGCCTCCGGCGCTGACTTGTTGAGCGATCGCGGTGACTTGCTGATAACTGCGGCGAAAACCGTTAAGCGTTAGACCCAACTCAACGGACTCATCGACTTGCGCGGTCAAATCCATACCGAGAACCAAACCGGGTTTCGAGCCTTTCGGATCGAGATAGCCGAGGCGAATGCCGGTGAACCGCAATTGTGCCGAGCTGTTTTGAACGCTGAAAGCTAACATGGCGGCGAGCACGAAAAGCAGACGTGTCCGCATGAAATCATCTCCTTAAGTTAAAATGAGAAGTGCGGTATTTTCATTTTATGAAACCACGCCATAAAAGTCAAGCAAAACCTTGCGAGCCTCGCTGTCTTTTATTAATGAAGCAAACCGAGAAAGTGTTCAAATGGTTTCATACGCCAGCGCATTCTCGTGCAGCTTTTCCCGCAAACTTTCGTTCAATTTGAACCGCCGGCCAAAAACCTCGAGATAAACTTTCGCGTAATTGCGCACCATTACCTCGAGGCTGAATTTTTCCTCGACACGTTGGCGACCGCGCCGGCCCATTTGTTGGCTGTGCTGCGGGTCGCGCAATAATTTTGTAATCGCCGCCGCCATTGCATGCGGATCATTCGGCGGAACCAGCAAACCGGTTTCGCCATCAACTACCAATTCGGGATTGCCGCCGACCGCCGTGGCGATTACGGGCCGGCCGCAAGCCATCGCTTCGAGAATCGTGTTGGACATTCCTTCGTTTTCCGAGGACAACACATAAACATCAAGGCCGCGGAGAATCTCCGGCACGTCTTTGCGCGCGCCGAGAAAATGGACGCGATTCGCCATCTCATCATCCTGCGCCGATTGCACCAGCGTATCGAGAAGCGGGCCGTCGCCGACGAGCAACAGATGCGCGTTGGGGATTTCTTTAAAAACCGACAGGCAGACTTTTAATAGAAGCGGATACGCTTTCACCGGAACCAACCGGCCGACGGCGCCGATCAACAGCGTCTTGCTGGAAAAACCCAATCGCGCTTTGTAATCAACGCCGTTGCGCGAGAAATCGAATCGCGCCAGATCGACGCCGTTGGTCACCACCCGAATCCGCTCTTTGGGAAAGTCAAATTTTTTGTGCAGATTTTCTCGCAGCACCTCCGAAACCGAGAGCACCTGATCCGTCGCGCGCCACAACCAGCGCTGAATTTGAATATGCAGTTGGGTGTCGGTTTTTATCGTGCCGTGCTCGCCATGAATGATGAGGGGTACGCCCGCCAGTCGCGCGCCGATGATGCCTTCCATCGTTGTGGCCCAGGAATGGGTATGCGCGATGTGAATGCGATGGCGGCGAAATTCTCGCGCCAATTTATAATACAGCCGATAATCGCCGCCCAATTTGTCGCCCAGCTCGACCACGCGGCAACGCGCCGGATCGACGCGCTGCGCCAGCGCCCCGCCGCGCACGTAGGTGAAAATATAATTTTCAAAAATATCGGGATCGAGGCCGTTCACCAAATTGACCACGCCGTTCTCTTTGCCGCCATAATGCAGCGAGGCGGCGACATGGGCGATTTTAATTTTTTCGAATGAAGCTTTCATTAGACTGTCCGTGCTGCTTAATTATCGCGGTCAGCTTGCGTCATAAACCAATTGCTGTCGTTAAGCACGATACGATCCGATTCATCCGCCGAGGCGTGTATTGCAATACCCGAATTAACCGTGTCGAGTGAAGTTGGCCCGAAAGAACGCAGTAGCGACAAAATCGGATTATGATCATTGGCGCGCACCGACACGCTGCAAATGCCTTTCGGTCTCAACTCGCGGATGACGCCAATGAGCAATGTTCCCAAATCTCCGGCCTGATCTTCAACGAGGAAATCGAGAATTCTCGCGCCGTCGCCGGTGAAATCCACGACGGCATATCCTCGCAAGCGGTTCTCGGCTTCGAGCCGGAAAATTCGCCAATCGCGATGCAGCGGATTTTGCGAAAAACGCCACGCCAGAAATTGCGCGCTGCGTTCGGAGATCACGGGATGATTTTTTGCCGCACCCTCGAACAACGCGTCGTACTCGTCGCCGAAGCGGTTTTCTGTTTGCAGGCGAACCGCAGCGCCATTGCGATGCGCCAAATTTCCCCGCCAACTCCAAGCCTGCAACAGCGGATTGGCCGCGCGCGCCAACGTTGTTGCAAAAAAATTCCCCCCGACCGCGTTTTGGGCGAATCGATCAAACCGCAAAATGACGCCGTGTCGCGCCAATTTGCCGATCACGATATGGCCGACTTTTTCCAACACCGCACGCATGCGATCAACCGGGTGCGAATAGAGAAACCGCATCTCGCCGCGATCGACGCACTCTTTAATCGCGCGGCGCAATTTAAGGGCCGGCGCCAGCGTTCGAAATTGCTGATCAATCGACGTGTCGCCGCCATTCCAAGCCAGCGCCGGTTTGCCATTGATCAACACGCGACGCGGAAACGCGCTCACCGAGCCGATGACTTTGCCGGAACTTTCGTCCATCGCCAGCCAGGCGCGCGGTTTGCCGTACGGATTACCGGCCAGCGACCATTCGAATCGAGCCTGCCGCAAAGCATTATCGGCTTGACTGCGATTGCGCAACAACGTGTCGAGTAAAATCCCACGATCCGCCGGCAGCTCGGCCTCGCGAATGACGATGCCCATGAACGGTTTTTAAAGTTTTGACGATAAATAATTTTTCCATAAATCTGTATTAGACTTTAATACCAGCAAGAGCGGGCAAGAGCGGAGAAGTGAAATGTTTGTCTTTTAAGTTTTTTGTAACAAAACGAAAGCGCTTGACCAGGCGCGATTCTTTACAGATCTTTTTCGAAATTTTAACCGCAACACTAAACCAACACTCAACAAAAATTTATAAATCTCGTCTTGCATTTTCAAAAATTGTTCTGTATATTTTCTGCGGCAGTATCACGCTTGAATTTTTGACCACCTCGATTACCTCGCCTGTTGAAAAATTTCAAATCCACTTGTGAGTTGACATTGAATTGATTCCGGCCATCAGGCGCGACTTTCCATTTTCGGTGCGATGAATAAAACCTCGAAGCGCAAAAGATTTGGAAAGAAGGTGGCTATTTTTATGCAAATGTTAACGCCAGCTTCTCGAAGCGTGTCACGGCGCGAGCGCCAATGGGAGTAAATCCCAAATCCAAACGCCGCCGCCGAGGACGCCATCCCGATTTTTCGTCAAAAGGCAAAAAGAAAAATCGGCGAAAAATGCATCGCCTGGCCAGGCCGACCGGGCTCCACGTCAAACGCCGTTCGCCGGTAAAGGCGCCAGCTCTGGGATGGAAAAGCATTCTCACGACTTTGGGAATTCTTTATCTGCTCGGCGCCGGACCGCTGAATCGGAGCGATGAGTTGATTTGGCCGACAGCCGGCGTTCAACCTCCTTCCGACCGCGAAGCTAAAACGCATGTCGAGGAAATTTCGCCTTCACCGCATCTTGGCTTGCCATGGCGCGCGGATGGTTTAACGCACAATTTTCTGGCGAATAGCACGCCTCTCTCGAACCAAGAACTAACACCGTGGTCGCCAGCTTCCGATTTGGCGCCGGCAAAAAAAGGTTTTCACTCCGAAACATTTTCTCGCAGCGCTGGCGAATCAATTGCGGCAAGGGCGACTGCTGGCGCGCCGGATGCGGAGCCTTTGAGGAGTTCCGACGCCTCGAGATTGCCGCGCAAATTTTCTGCGCCAGCTCTTATCACGCGCGATCCGAGTTCGACTAAAATGTCGCTGGTGATGACGCCGGTCTTCTCGTCGCCGCTGCGTCGATCCGGTTTGCGTTGGGAAAGGTTGGCGCTGATTGAAACCGGCAGCATCGGTTTGACAATCTTCGGCTTTCGGAAATTTGATGAATTTTTCGGCGGCGCGCAAAAATCCTTTCGCGCCGGCAATGATTGGACAAAAGATCGTACGCTGCATTTCGACGAGCTGATTCATTTTCAAGGCGGCTATCGCATCGCGCAGGGAATGATCGGAATGTACCGCTGGGCGGGATTGAATGCGGCGTGGTCGGAAGGTCTCGGCGCGGGAACGGCGGCGTCGATGATGACGGCGCTCGAATACATCGATGGACGCAGACCCGGCAAGCGGGGCGCGAGCTATTCGGATTTTACCGCGAATCTGCTCGGCGTCGGCTTTGCGCTTGCGAAGCTGCATATCGAGGCGCTGCAGGATGTCGATCTTCGCCTCAATTATACTTCCTTCGGAGACGTTCTCCAGAAAAAAACTTTGTTGAAATACGACCGCATGACGCACTGGCTGACTTACGATATGAAACGCCAGTGGCGCGTGCCGCTGCATGTCGGCGTCGGGTACGGCGTGCAAAATGCGTTCAAGTCAAATGTCCGCTCCGAAATTTATCTCGGCGTCGGCCTCACGCCGTTGGATATTTTGGAGCGTTATTATCCGGCCGCGGCAAAACCGTTGGCGTGGTTGAATATGTATCATATCGGCTGGCAAGTGCAGATCAAGTAACGCCGGCGAAATCTTGCGCAGTTGGATTAAGGCCCGAATATACCCGGAGATTGTGGGTATATCCGGGCTTTCTGTTTGATTTGGGTCTGTAATTAAAATTTTTCTCTTTCACGAAAAAAGCTTGCCACTTGACACCAAGCCAAATTCTGCCTATATTAAATGCACAACCATATTTGAAAAAAATTCAGGAAAGGATATGCCCAACACGCGGTTCACGCCGGAAGATCGCGCGTTTTTGCAAAAGGCGCTTGAGCTGGCAGCCGCCGGATGCGGCTATGTGAGCCCCAATCCGATGGTCGGTGCCGTGGTGGTGAAGGACGGCGAGATCGTCGGCACCGGTTATCATCGCCAATTTGGCGGCGATCATGCGGAGGTCGAAGCGCTGCGTGAAGCCGGACACCTGGCGCGGGGCGCGGCCTTGTATTGCAATCTCGAACCGTGCAGCCATTTCGGCAAAACTCCGCCGTGCGTCAATCGCATCAGCGATTCCGGTATAATCCGCGTCGTCATCGGCACGCTTGATCCGAATCCGCTCGTGAATGGTCGCGGCGTGAAAATGCTGCGCGAAAACGGCATTGAGATAGAAACGGGTTTGCTTGAAGAAGCGTGTTATGAGTTGAATGAAAATTTTTTCAAATTCATCGCCACGCGTCTGCCCTTTGTAACGTTGAAAGTCGCGCAAAGCCTCGACGGAAAAATTGCCGATGCCAACGGTTACTCGCGCTGGATCAGCAACGAGGGCGCCCGTAAATTGGTGCATCACTGGCGCTGGCAAAACGACGCGATCTTGATTGGAATCGGCACCGCGCTCGTCGACGATCCGCAGCTCACGGTTCGCGAGGAGCCGGGGCCGCAACCGCGCCGGATCATCGTCGACACCAATTTGCGGCTGCCGCTCGCCGCAAATGTTTTGAATGATGAGCATGTAATTAAAACCATCGTCGCGATTGGCGAAGATTGCCGCGAACGCGAGAAAATCGCGGAGATTGAAAATCGCGGCGGCCGGGTTTGGCCGATTCGCAATTCGGCAGCCGGCAGTCTCGACTTGCGCCATCTGATGGAACGCCTCGGACAGGAAGGCCTCGCGTCGGTATTCGTCGAAGGCGGGCGGCGCATTTTCAGCTCGCTGCTCGAAGCGCGATTGGCGGATCGTCTCAAATGTTTTATCGCGCCAAAATTGCTCGGCGGCGGCATTCCGGCGTTTCAAGGGTTGTTGATCGGCAGCATAGAGGAAGCGATGACGTTAACGAAAATGAGCTGGGAAATCATTGGCGATAATGCGTTGCTTTCAGGCAAAATTCAATATCCCGATCGCGGCGAGCCATCATAGAAATCGCGCCGAAAAGCATTTGTTATCATACCAACAGGATGTCGCATGATCAGGCCAGGAAATGCAGACGAATTATTTTTGAAGCAACTAATCGACGGCCAGCGGAGCGCCGTCAAGTATCATCTCGTCTTTGCCGGCGGCATCGTCGTGGCCGGCATCGGGATTATCGTGGCGGCATTTTTATGGGAGCAGGAGCAGAGCCTGGAAGGCCTCAAAACCATTTTGGGAATTGGCGGCGGCTTGGTGTCTTCACTCAGCGGCTTCCAAGTCAAAGAAATTTTTCAGCGCAAAGAGCGCATCAACGTTCTCGAAACGCTGAAAATTCGCATCGGTGAATTGGAAATCCAAACTGATTCAGCCGAGCGCGCGCGCCTCAAAGAACTGCTTTGGAAAATCATTGAAAAAACCGCTATAAATTGACTATGATGAACGATATGGAAAAAGAACTGCAGGCTTTTCTGCAACAGGTGGAAAAGCGCGAGCAAATCTCCCGGCGGCGCACGCTCATCTTTTCGCTGGTGCCGATTTTGTTGGTGGGAGCGCTGCTGGCGGTCATGAGCAACATTGTCATTCAGAAACGCCGAGAGCTGCACGACATCAATCAGGAGCTGGCGCAGAAGCAAAAACGGCTCAATGAAACCACCAAGGCGCTGGAGACGATTACGCCCAATGCGTTAAAAGATTTCGGCTGGACGAACGAAAAGGTTGCCAGCAGCACGCTGGGGCAAGAGGCCGTGCAGCAAAGCCTCGAGGCGAATGCCGAATTGCAGCAGTTTACTGCCAAGCCGGAGGCCGGCGGCCGCGGCGCCATCACGATCCAATATTTTCCGAAGGACGTTGATCAAAAAAAAGTGGGGGAGGTTTTGCGCGCGCTCGGCTTTCGTCTGGAGAGCCGGTCGCCGCAAGTGACCGATCTTCCGACCAACGCCATTTGGTTCGGTGAAAACGTCGAACTGGAGGAAGTCAAGCTCGTCGCCTTGACCTTGATGCGCGCCGGCATACAGATTCGCGCGATCGAGCGCTTCAAAGAGCCCTCGGGACGAAAAGCCTCGCTCATCCAAGTCGGCGCCAGCCGCTTTGTCGCCGATGATTCCGTCTTCACCGTTGAGAAATTGCGAACGCTCACTCTCGAAGAAATTCAAAATCGATCACGCACGTACGGCAATCAATAAAGTTTGCTTGCAAACGACGCCATGTTTACCGGACTCGTTGAAGAAATCGGCCAAATCGCTGCCGTCGAATCTTCGGGCGCCTCCCGGCGCCTGACGATTCGCGCCAAAAAAATTTTAGACGACGCCAAAATTGATGATAGTATTTGCGTCAGTGGCGTTTGTCTCACGGTCGTCGCGCTTTCTGAAAACGCCTTTCAAGTGCAAGCCGTCGACGAAACATTACGCAAGACGACGTTGGGAAATTTGCGGGCCGGAAGCCATGTCAATCTCGAGCGGGCCTTGTGGCCGAATGACCGGCTCGGCGGCCATTTTGTGCAAGGCCATGTGGACGGCGTCGCGCGCCTCGTCGATCTCACTCCACAAGCCGCCGGGAAGCTAATGATCGTTGAATTGAGCCAGGATTTGTCGCGCTATGTTATTCCCCATGGCTCAATCACCCTCGACGGCATCAGCTTAACTGTGGCGCGTTTGGAAGAGCCGCGAATAACACTGGCGCTCATTCCGCATACGTTGGCGCAAACCACGCTGGGCGAACGGCAAGTAGGAGACTGGCTGAATGTCGAAACGGATTTGTTGGGAAAATATGTGGAGCGCTTATTGATGACGCGAGCGGGCGGCAATTTAACCGAAGCGCAACTTGCCGCCTGGGGTTATGGGAAATAAGAACAATCGAAATCCGAACACGTTACACTATAAACTTTACACGAGATAGTTTGGCATGAAATTCAACACCATTGCAGAAGCCATCAATGATTTTCGTGAGGGCAAACTTTTGATCGTGGCGGATGATGAAGAACGCGAGAACGAAGGCGATTTCTTTTTGGCGGCTGAAAAAGTCACGCCGGAAAAAATAAATTTTATGGCCAAGCACGGCCGCGGCTTGATTTGCGTGCCCATGCCGCCGGAGCGTCTCGAAGCGCTGGATTTGCACCCGATGGTTTACGACAACACCGCGGCGCTCGGCACTTCGTTTACGGTGTCGGTGGATGCGAAACGCAACACGACGACCGGCATTTCGGCGCACGATCGCGCCGAAACGATTTTGCAATTGATTTCACCGAACACCAAGCCGGAGGATTTGGCCCGGCCCGGGCATATTTTTCCATTGCGCGCGCAACCTGGCGGCGTTTTAACCCGCTCGGGTCATACCGAAGCCGTCGTTGATTTGGCGCGCCTCGCCGGACTTTACCCGGCTGGCGTGCTTTGTGAAATTATGGATGAAGACGGCAGCATGGCGCGCGTGCCGCGATTGATGCAAATCGCCGAGCAATTCAAGATAAAAATTATTACCATTCGCGATTTGATCGAGTATCGCCGGCGCAATGAAAAATTGGTGCGCCGCCTCGTCACCACGCGCTTTCCGAGCCGTTACGGCGATTTCACGCTGCATCTTTACGAGAGCGACATCGAAGAAAATCATCATCTCGCCGTCGTCAAGGGCGACGTCTCAACCGGCGAGCCGGCTTTGGTGCGCGTGCACTCGCAATGTCTCACCGGCGACATCCTCGGCTCGCTGCGCTGCGATTGCGGCGAGCAGTTGTCGCACGCGCTGCAACAAATCGAGCAGGAAAGCCGCGGCGTTCTCCTTTATATGCGGCAGGAGGGGCGCGGTATCGGGCTTGCCAATAAAATTCGCGCGTATAAATTGCAGGACGAAGGCAAGGATACGGTCGAAGCGAACGAAGCGCTCGGCTTCAAAGCCGATTTGCGGCATTACGGCATCGGCGCGCAAATTCTCTACGATCTCGGCATTCGCAAAATTCGCCTGCTCACCAACAATCCCAAAAAGATTGTCGGCTTGGAAGGATACGGTTTGCAAGTCGTCGAGCGCGTGCCGATACAGATCCCCTCCAATGAAGTGAATCAACGTTATTTGGAAACTAAACGAAATAAGCTCGGCCATCTGCTCGTGGAAGAATTCGGCGATGAGCGCGCGAGTAAATGATTCATTAAATAACCAATCATGAATATTCCCTCTTTCCTCGTCGAACGTTGGATCGGCAAATACGAGTGGACGATTCCGTATGATCTTGCCGAGACTGGTGTGTTTCCGCTGAAAGTTGAAGAATTGTATGCGATGGACTCGACGCTGCCGGAACGCATTGCAGCTTGTCAACTCGATTACGGCGTCAATCCAGGTCGCGCGGAATTGCGCGCGGCGATTGCGGTAATGTATCCGGGCAAATCTGCCGACGACATTCTCATCACGCACGGCGCGATTGAGGCCAACTGGCTGCTCATGCACGCGCTGGTGAATCCCGGTGACCGCGTCGTGTGCACGTGGCCGGTTTATCAGCAGCTTTGGCAAGTCGCGGCTTATCTCGGCGCGGAAGTGCGCAAATGGGATTTTCGCCACGATCCGGATTTTACCACTATTCGCAAATTGTTGGAAAAGCCGACGAAACTTTTTATTATCAATTCTCCCAACAATCCGACCGGCATTGCCTTCAACCGCGAGCAACTGCAAACGTTGGTGGAATTGAGCGAAAAAGCCGGTGCGTCGATTTTGTGCGACGAAGTTTATCGCGGCATTGCGTATGACGAGAGTCTCGTTGCTCCCCCGCTGACAGCATTATCGTCTGAACGTGCGATCACGGCGATGAGCCTCTCGAAAGTTTTTGGATTGCCCGGCTTGCGCACCGGCTGGATTGTCGCGCCGCCGCAAGTGCGCGAAGCTTGCTTGCGCTTTCGCGATTACGTGAGCATCAGCCCGCCGAAAATCTCGGATTTGCTCGCGGAAGCGGCGGTTCGACACCGCGAAAAAGTTTTGGAAAGAAATCGGCAGCTTCTCAATCGCAATCATCGTTTGCTGACCGAATGGGCGGCGGTGCATCGCAACTTTATCAAATTGGAAACGCCGCAGGCCGGCACGACCGCATTTCCCAAGTATCTCGCCACGATCGATTCCGAAACGTTGGGACGCCGGCTCGTCGAAGAACACGGCGTGTTGATCGTTCCCGGTTTTTGCTTCGAAGTCGAAAATCATTTTCGCATCGGCTTCGGCTGCGCCGCGGAAATCCTGCAGGCCGGTTTGGAGCGGATTGCCGATTTTTTGCGATCACTAGTATAAGCTAAAATTCGCGCTTGACTTCAAGCGCGAGCATGGCTATATTTGATAAAAAGTTATCTGCGGGTTTCATGCAAAGGGCTTAATTTATGGCCATTCCAACCACCAATGTGATTTCGCCGCGACTGGATTTTTACCCGGAAGGCTATCTTCCAGAATCGGATGGGAAACCCATGGCTGAAACGGACCGCCACCGCGAGCTGATGATTGCTTTGCTTCATGCCTTGAAAGAGCATTTTCGCGACAATCTCAAGGTTTATGTGGGCGGCAATATCTTCATCTACTATCGTGATGAAGCAAACGTAATGCAGAGCGTGTCGCCCGATATCTTCGTCGTGTTTGGCGTCGAAAAGAAAGATCGGCGAATTTACAAGGTGGAAGACGAAGGCAAAACGCCGGAAGTGGTTATTGAGCTCACCTCGACGAATACAAAGGTCGAAGATCTCGTCAGCAAGCATTATATTTATGGCAAACTCGGCGTGCGAGAATATTTTCTCTTCGATCCCTATAGCGAAGCGATCCGGCCAACGCTGCGCGGTTTTCGGCTCGACGGCGGCGAGTATTTGCCGCTGGCGGGAAGCCGCATTCGCAGCGAGGTTTTGGCGCTGGATTTGGCGGCGGAAGGTGATGGATTGCGCTTATATGATCCGCAGACGAGCGAGCGCTTGCGAACTCCCGAAGAGGCGGAGGCTGAGCGCCGTGCCGAGAAAGTCGCGCGAGAGACAGCCGAAGCGGAAATCGCCCGTCTGCGCGAAGAATTAGCGAAGCTGCAAGCCGAAAAATCCTGAAACAATTCGCTGCCGCCAATGCCACATCTCGCTGGCCGCTGGCAGGTAAGCCGCTTTGGGGTTTCAAAGTATTTTGCAGCAAAACTTTATTCCAACCTTGCGCATAGCTCGTTAGTGCCGGTAATTAGTAAATGGAAATGGTTTTTCTCACCTCGCTCACCTCGAACAATTATCGAATTTTATCATTTCATTGATTGCATGTTGCTTCTAAGCGGACAATGGGCGCGGGCTTTTGTACCTCAATGGACAACCGCAATCGGGATCTATTCTTGCCAGCCAAGCGCGCTTTGAAAATTTTAGCCTTGTGCTGAGGCCATCGTGTTCGGCTCGTGCGGTACAAGTATTGCAAATTACTGTGGGTCATGATTGCAAGTTAGCAAAGGCGAAAATCAAATTAATGCCGTCAGTAACAAACGAGGCCTCCGAGACGCACAAACTGCTTCGTTAAAATTGCCGCCATTTGCGTTTGCATGTAATTAACCTGACGTAGTTTTTCCACCTCGATTACCTCCAATACCTGCCGATATAACTCATTTGTTTTGCCATTTAACCGGCGCCGGCAACGAACGGCGTCGCGTCTTTAATCATTTTTTGAACTATTGTGAGGAGAGCACCGTGAAGACTTGCTTCGGGAACCTTGGCCGCCTGCTTTCGCTTTTCTTTTTCTTGACATTTCTGTCATTCACCAGCACAAATTTACCGGCGCAATCCATCCAATTTCACGACGCGACCAACGCGGCGGGAATTACTCCTAACGACCCCTCCGGTTTCGGGCACGGCTCGTCGTTCGGCGATTTCAACGGCGATGGCCGGCCGGATATTTACATGATCTCTTATGACACCGCCAATTTTCTTTTCCGCAATAACGGCGGCAACTTCACCGATATTGCCGCTTCCTTCGGCGTACAGTTTCCAACCCCAAGCGACCGCGGCATGGCGGCGGCAGATTATGACAACGACGGTGATCTCGACATGTACATTGCCGCCGGTTACACCGGCAACGTGCTATATCGCAACGACGGCGGCATTTTCACGGATGTGACTGCCTCCGCAAATGTTGATCTCGCCGGACAGGGGCAAGGCGTGGCCTGGGGCGACTACAACAACGATGGTCTGCTCGATCTGTTTGTCACGCAAACCGACGGCGACAATGTTTTGTTTCGTCAAAATAGCAACAACACTTTTACGAATGTCAACGCCCCGACGGGGATCGGCAATTTTAGCGCGAGCTTGCAGCCGGTCTTTTTCGACGTCGATGGCGACGGCGATATTGATTTGTTCGTCGCGCGCCAAAACAATCAGGCCAATTTTCTCTACATTAATGACGGCAACGGCGCGTTTAGCGAGCGCGCCGGCAGTTGGAGCATCACATCGACGGCTTCGCACGATCAGGGCGCGGCGGTCGGCGATTACGACCGCGACGGCGATTTGGATATTTATGTTTGCGACTACGACGGTTTCAATTTGCTGTTTCGCAACGACGGCAATCTTTTCACCGAGGTCGCCGCGAGCGCCGGCGTGCGCTCGGGATTCACCGGCAATCGCGGCGCGCTGTTCGGCGATTTTAACGACGACGGCTGGCTTGATATTTATGTGACGCGCAGCGGCGACAACAAGATGTATCAGAACAACGGCAACGGCACATTCAGCGACGTTAGCAGCGCTTCCGGCGCGGCGGATACGAATGACGGCTACAGCCCTTCGATGGCGGATTATGACGATGACGGCGATCTCGATATTTTCTTTTCGAACACCGGACAGAACAGCGTGCTTTTGCAGAACGATGGACCGTTCCACAACTGGCTGCAAGTCAAACTCGCCGGCGCCGCGAGCAATCGCGACGGCGTCGGCGCGAAGGTGACGGGATGGTTGGCCGGCCAGCGTCAAACACAGGTCATTATCTCCGGACAAGCTTATCTTTGCACCGGCAGCGATCTCACCGCGCATTTCGCGCTCGGCAGCAGCAACAAGCTCGACAGTTTGATTATTCAATGGCCTTCCGGCGCGCGCGACCGCTTTGTCAATCTCAACGCCAATCAAAAATTGACTTTGAGTGAAGGCAGCGGTGACGGAGGCGATCCGGATGCGACCCCGCCGATTATTTCAAACGTTACGGCGAATAACCTCACCGCTTCAACGGCAACGATTAATTGGAGCACGGACGAAGCCGGCGATTCACAAGTGGAATATGGCTTGACGACGAGTTATGGTTTGTCATCGCCGCTCGATCCGGCGCTGGTGACTTCGCACGCGGTGGCGCTTGCCGGTTTGCAATCCAACACGACGTATCATTATCGCGTCCAATCCAAAGACGCCGCCGGCAATCTCGCAGCGAGCGATGATTTTACTTTTAGCACCGGCGTTGCGAGCGCGATCTTCGCCGATGATTTCAATACCGGCGCGCTCGATCTGAACAAATGGCTCAAAGGAACGAACTCCGGTAATCAGGCCGCGGTGGTGAATAACGCGCTGGAGTTGCGCTCCACCGGCTCGACAAGCGGCTGGATCATCACCAAAAATAATTATCCGGCGCTCAACACGACGGTCAGCATCAAAGTCGTGCAGCCGAATAACGACGGCGATCTCGGCATGAGCCCGACGTATTCGCAATCGGCTACCACCGGCATTTATAATCAAAACAATTGGTATCGCTTTTATGCGTATCGCAACGCCAGCTCGGGGCCGTATCTGTTGTTTGCGCAATGGAAAAAGAACGGCGTCACCAGCGGATTCGACGTCACCGGCAATCTCATCATTAATGGCGCGGTTTATCTGCGTCTGCGGTTTGACAACACAAATATTCATTTCGAAGCTTCATTAGACAACGTCAACTGGATCGACACTTACTCCGAGGTTTTTGGCCTGCCGGGTTACACGCTCAATTCTTCATTTCACTATGAGCTGGCCGCATATAAAACGACGACGAAAGGCGTGATGACGGTTGACGATTTTGCCATTAACAACAGCAACCCGCCGCCGGATACAACTCCGCCGCAAATCAGCGGTGTTGCGGCGCAAAATCTTACCACCAACAGCGCGCAGATTGTTTGGCAAACTGACGAAGCCAGCGATTCTCAAGTCGAGTACGGCTTGACGACGAGTTACGGTTCTTCATCGCCGCTCGATCCGGTGCTGGTGACTTCGCACGTCCTTGCGCTTGCCGGTTTGCAGGCGAATACGTTATATCATTATCGCGTCAAATCAAAAGATGTCGCCGGCAACCTC
>Ga0247727_10009318_pt1 | contig 17847 bp, 15 predicted proteins | sample WisWelCaveWW1625_FD_202498 | JGI IMG/M metagenome (GOLD analysis project Ga0247727, IMG submission 202498) | Biofilm microbial communities from Wishing Well Cave, Virginia, United States - WW16-25 | ecosystem: Environmental > Aquatic > Deep subsurface > Groundwater > Cave microbial mat | place...
CTGGGATATTGATTCGATTCCCATTCGATATTTCAACGGAACAGCCGGTCGAGATCAGATTTTCGGGTGGGGGGCTTGATTCGCCCCTGATTATTGCGAATGCGCGGATCGCACGGCAGGACGAAGATTTATTCGGATTGATGTTTTCTGATTTTCGTGAAGGGACGGAAGTGCTCCAAAAATTGATTAGGGCAGCAGCAAGATGAGGCGTGGACATTGTATTGAATCTGGGTTGGGGTTAACCGGCGATGATCGATCTAAAATGGTTTCAGGAAAATTTTGATCTGGCGGTGGACCTGCTGGGCCGGAAGAAGGTCTCACGCGAGGTGTTGACGTCTTTTCGTGAGCTTCTTCATGAGCGCAAAAAGGTGATTCACGATACCGAAACCATTCGGGCGTTTGTGAATCAACAGTCGAAAGAGATCGGTGCACTGTTTAAGCAAAAGCGAGATGCGGATGCCGACCGCCTACGTGCCGACGTCAACAAGCAGAAGTCCCGCTTGTCCGAGATCGAGGCAACATTACAGCGCCTCTCTGAGGAGATCGAAGCCAAACACCTGACCATTCCCAATTTTCCGCTTGCCGACACACCCGTCGGCGCCTCCGAGGAGGAGAATCCGATCGTTCGTACGGAGCAGTATGATCCTGGCCTTTTTAGAGGTCGAACGATCCGTCCGCATTGGGATGTCGGCCAGGGAATGCTCGAATTCGAACGCGCGGCAAAGATGACCGGTTCCATGTTTGTCCTTTACCGTGGATATGGCGCACAGCTGTTGCGTGCATTGGTTCAGTTTGCGCTCGACTTGAATCGCGATACATTCGAGGAGATGATCCCGCCACATTTCGTCAATCGCGCCTCATTCACCGCCACCGGACATCTGCCGAAGTTTGCGGAGGAGGCTTATCATATCGGCACGGACGATTTATGGGCGATTCCGACGGGTGAGATTCCGCTGATGAACTTCTATCGGGATGAAGTTCTCGATGAACGGGATCTGCCCAAGCGGATGATGGCCTATACGGCCTGTTTTCGTCGAGAGGCTGGGGCCCATGGGAAAGACACCCGCGGGTTGCAGCGTCTACACGAATTTCACAAGGTTGAGTTGGTTGCGCTCTGTCGTGAAGAAGATAATGAAGCGATGTTTCAAGAGATCATCTTACGTGCCGAAAATGTGCTTCGCTTGTTAGAGCTACCGTACCGAGTTAAGAATCTTTGCACCGGTGATTTAACTTTTTCATCAGCGCGAGTTTACGATCTGGAGGTCTATGCGCCGGGCGTTGGTAAATGGCTCGAGGTATCCAGTGTCGGAATCTTCACCGATTATCAGACGAGGCGAGGGAATATTCGCTACCGTGACAATAAGAATAAACTACGATTTGTTCACGCACTGAACGGGTCTGGGTTGGCGACACCGCGGGTGATTGCAGCGCTTCTTGAAGTTCACCAGCAGGCCGACGGTTCGATCCGTATTCCCGCTGCCTTGTGCCCGTATATGCGGATGGATCGGATACCCCCGGTTTCATCAAAAATCGTTGACGGATGTTGAATATTTTATCGGCAGTTGATATTCTGATCGTGTCATCCCTAAATTTTGAATTCGTATCGATTCTCAACTTGATGACTTCGTGACGCTGTCGCCAAACTCGATTTTTTGAATTTCGGCGGAAATAAAATCAATATGGGGGTTCCGATGCGTTCGCTTTCGCTATTCGTTATTTGCCTTTTGCTGACCCTGTCGTGCAATACGGAGAGACTGTTTGATAACAATGGGGTTACGGTTGGGGACCTGTCGACAAATCTCCAGACGGCAGCGCAAGGGTTTACCCCGGACTCGTTGGTATTCGAGCAGGCAGCTGTCCGAGCCGATCCCTGCGAGGGGTTGAACCTTTATACCTGTCAGCCGGTCCTGCTGAGGCTCTATTATCAGCTGGCCGAAGATCTGCTTAACGCCTCACAGCAGATCATTGCGTCAGTGGCGCCGTTCGTCGACGAAGCGATTGTCACCGCGACTCCCATCACGATTCCGGTTCAAGACGGTAACGAATCGTTCAGCGTCTCGTACACCAAATCAGAGGGAGCGTTTCAGGTTTTGGCCGTCGATAGCCAAAATGTTCCTTTCCTATATATTTCCAGTGATGGGACGACATCGACCATTCGGGTTGATATCGCATCGTTGGCTGATGATGCGACAGCGAGTGGGACGTTCGAATCGACCTTCGACTATACGAATGCCAATACCTGGTCATTGCACGTGTTGATGGCTGATTCGGCCTGTAATAATGACGATCCTCGAGCGCCTGAGCGGATCAAACTTGTGGTTGATAAGGCGAATGGCCTATGGACCGGCAAAGCGCAACTTTATAATCCGGCGTGGCTCAAGGAAGCACCGACCTGCGTGGATTGGGATACCGCTTTGGCAGCGGAATCGATGAATATCTTTACCGAATTTGTAGGAGACAATACCGCTGCAAAGGCGAACGTTTATTTTATGACCCGCGAGGTCATCGATTTTGCGGAGAATAATGACAATGACGCGGCCTACGGGCTTGCGGCGCTTTGTCAAACCTTTGGTGGATGTGCTCCAGAAGTAACCAATCCATTTTGCAATCTATCGACCGACCTCACGGCGCTTTGGAACGATGATTGTAGCGCGGTGTCGACCAACGTCGGCGCCGCCGACTTTGGCCCGTTTAGCGATTGGTCGCCACCTGCGCAGTTTTACCAAGACGAGGTTACCCTACCGTCAAGTCTATGACTTCCAATCAGTTGCATGCCTGGGCGCGCTGCAAGGTGAATCGCGATCTGCTGGCTAGAGCGCCTCTAATCCCTACCAAGGCGAGTCTTTAAGCAAGGGTTTCTTCCGACCCTAACCGACCATACCGTTGGCGGTCGGTTTTCCCCGCGATCAGAGATTCCATCCCTGGGGAATAGTTTGCTGCAGGGCGTTGCGGCCCGACCTCGATGACAACTGTTTCGAATGTGTCTAGCCCCGAAAGAAAGCTCAAGACCAGCTGATTGCCCGGACGATCCGTGATAGGTCCCTGGCCAACCAAAATTTCCTGATCGAGAATTGTTTGCTCCGGTAGCGGACAGCAGTAAACATCGGTGCCGGCGGTTGTATCTCTGACAATTAAAGTCTTACCCGTAACCATGACCAGAAGCTGTCCGTAGCTGCCATCAAGCGTCACCGCTATCGGATCTGCTGCCGGGTTTGATGACGAATCGTTACCCCCCTTCACATTGTCAGGTACGGCTATCGATCCTAGATTGCCGGCAAATTTATCCAATATTCCCAACGCAGCACAAAGCTGCGTCGACGAGGGACGACTCCCACGATAAAGAAAAGCGGCCACCGGATATGCGGTCTTACTGTCCATCATGGTAATGTCCATTTCTTCGGATCTGCCAAAAAAAATTGCGCCGCTGGCTGATTCACCAAAATCCGCCAACCGCTGGTTATCCGCGGGTGATGGATTCGAGCCCAAAGCGACGCTTCCACTCTGCCAGTTTATACACGCCGGTTTTGCATTTTGTTGCCGTGGAACACTCCTCGGGCCCGTTCATGCGAATGCTTCGCCGCTTTCCGATGAGGTGGTGATTCAGGCCGGTTACGGTGCGGGCGCTGGTGCGAGATCGCAGCTATTCGTTGGTCTTGGGTGGGATTATCTGAATATGCAACTCTTGGAGCTGTTTCGCTAGGACGGCACTCGGGGCGCCCGACATCAGATCTTGGGCGTTTTGATTCTTTGGGAACGGCACGACTTCACGGATATTCGGCTCATCGAGGAAGACCATCAAAGCGCGTTCGATCCCCGGCGCGATACCCGCGTGTGGCGGTGCACCAAGCCTAAAGGCACGGATCATATGACCGAATTCACGGTCGACCGCCTCTCGAGTATGCCCGACAATTTCGAAAGCTCGATACATGATGGCTGGGTCAAAATTCCGCACAGCACCGGACGAGAGCTCCACGCCATTACAAAAAAGGTCATACTGATAAGCGGTAATCTCCAAGGGATCTTTTGAGTTAAGCGCCTCGAGCCCGCCAATCGGCATTGAAAACGGATTGTGAGCGAAGACGATCTTTTTCTCCGTCTCAGAATATTCATACATCGGAAAGTTTGTAATCCATCCCCACGCCAGACGTTGGTGATCGCGCAGCGCAAGCTCGTCCGCAATATCGAGTCGTAACAGGCCTAACACTTTGTTGACCATTTCCCGCTTTCCGAACTGAACAAAAACGAGATCGGCCGCATCTGCACCCGAAATATCCCGAATGGCATGACGTTCGCCTTCGCTCAAGTTCTGAGACTGAAAAAGTCCGAGCTCGGTCTCGGCCGAAAATCCGAAACCAAGGAGTCCTGCTGATCCATGACGCTTAGCCAATGTTTCAAACTTCTTAAACTTGCTTTTGCTCCAGGCGCCCCCCTTGGGAACGACCAGCCCTTTAACCACCCCGCCGCGGTCGATCGCCTCTCGAAGCAGCTTAAAAGCGCTTTCTCTCAAGCAGCGGGTAAAATCGACAAGCTCTAGTCCGAATGTCAAATCTGGTTTGTCGGAGCCAAATCGATCCATGGCATCGCAATAGGTTAGGCGGATAAAGGGGTCGAACACCAGCTCGCGGTGGGCAAAGTCGATGGTTAAATGCTTCATGAGTCCTTCGACCACCGCAAAAACATCCTCTTGCTCGACAAACGACATCTCGAGGTCGAGCTGGTAAAATTCGCCGGGAGATCGATCTGCTCTCGCGTCTTCATCACGAAAACAGGGCGCGACCTGAAAATAACGCTCGAAACCAGCCACCATCAGCAGCTGTTTAAATTGCTGTGGCGCTTGTGGCAGGGCATAAAACTGGCCCGGGTGAAGCCGACTAGGCACAAGGAAATCGCGGGCGCCTTCCGGCGAGGAATTTGCTAATATCGGTGTATGAATTTCGATGAACCCATGTTCCTGTTCTAAGTATCGACGGATCATTTGGATCATGGTGGCCCGTTGAATCATATTCCGTGAAAGTCGTTCGCGGCGTAGATCGAGAAAGCGATATCTCAGGCGGAGTTCTTCCGCGACTTTTTGCTCCTTGTTGACTTCGAATGGCAGCGGATCAGAAGCGGTGTAAACCAGAAGCTGAACACAGACGACTTCAACTTCCCCTGTCGCGAAATTGTTTTCTTTTCCTTCCGGTCGTTCTGTGACGAAACCCGACACCGTGATCGTACTTTCATGACGAAGGCTGCGGGCCAACTCGCGCAACGTATTTGTAGAGCGGTCATCGATGACAAGCTGCGTTCGCCCAAATCGATCCCGCAGCTCGACAAAGAGCACGCCTTTATGTTCCCGCATCGCATGAATCCAGCCGCTTAGCCTAACGGACTGTCCAATATGGGTTGCGCGCAATTCTCCGCAGGTATGGGTTCGATAGGTGTTGGGACGAAAGCTCATGACGAGAGTCTCCTTACAATCGGGAACCGCAGATCTAGCTGTTGCGACTTCATGTCATTCGGGGCTCCTCCGTCAAGTGGATATCGTCCAGCCGAAAAACGGATCGTTTTTTTCGCGTGAGCGATGGGATTCTGTCGACCCCCCAAAGGGTGTTGCTTTCAATTCTGCAACGGAAAGATAATCGAGGTTGGAGAAAATGGCTGGATGGGGGATGGTTGGAGAGGCAGATCGAATGAGGCCTAGGCGTTGGATGGTTTACATTGTGGTATGTCGAGATCGTTCACTCTACACGGGCATCACAAACGACCTGCATAAACGGCTCGCGGCACATCAACACGGATCGGCTTCGCGCTATACGAGAAGCCGTCGCCCAGTGCGGTTGGTCTACCAGGAGGGGTGCCGAAATCGGTCGGTGGCGCTAAGACGAGAAGCCGCGATCAAGCGACTGTCTCGGCAAGCGAAGTTGCTCCTGGTTGCTCGGGGTTAAGCCTTCTGTTAGGAAACGGACAATCGTCGGTTACAGTGGCCGATTCGATCCGTTGAAAGCGGAAGCAGATGCCTGGTCGTTCTCGATCGCCTCGACATATTGATATTGTCTACGAACAAGATGGAATTCTTGTTGCCAACAAGCCGTCGGGGATTCCTGTCCATGGTGGTGCGAAAATCAAGGGCGGGACACTCATCGACTCCTTGCAAGCACGGTGTAAGGCCAGGGTGATGCCGATTCATCGGCTCGATCAGGAGACGTCGGGATTATTGTTGCTAACAACCGATAAAGATCTGGCCAAAATCTTGGGGAAACAATTGCTGAAGAAAAAGATCGAGCGCTATTATTGGGCGATTGTATTTGGGCGCGCTGGGAAAGCAGGTGTATTGTCGGGACTTGATCCCGAACGGCGGCCTGAAAGGCTTCGTTTCAAAAGGCTCGTGACATTTGGCGGACATAGCTTGCTGGTTGTCGAACCGTTGACCGGAAGAACACACCAGATTCGACGGCAATTTGCCGACGCCGGATTTCCGGTTGTCGGGGATCGTCGGTACGGCGATTTTGCTAAGAACCGGGAATTTACCGAACGGTTTCAGGTTCGCCGGTTGTTGCTCCATGCGCGGGAAATGCGATTTTCGATGCCGGACAAAAAACAGCCTGTCTCCGTCTGTGCCGAGGCCCCCGAAGATTTTCAGTATGTGTTGGAGCGGTTTGGCCTATTCCGGCAGGGGCGCTATACGTTTCGCCCGAGTCGTCCTTCTTAAGTGATCCCCTTAGCTGCGCTCAACTGGGTGCTGACATGGTAAAACCGTCACCCGAACTAGCCGTACCGATCGTACGCGACGTCGATCGCGCAGACAGTTCTTGCCAGAGCATGGTCGGTCGGCTTAGATCTACATTGTTCGTATGACGTATTATCGTTCCGTCGGAAGGAGGGGTCGACGGAAGTTTTGTGAGGTCGTCGATGCACGAAATCCTCTACCTGGTCAGCCGACGTAATCTCGACGACGTTCATAATGAGATTTTGCGGCTGGGCGGGGCCGAACCGCCTGGGCGTCGGCCAGGCAGTTGGGTGTTGGTACAGGTGGGACCACGTGGGGATACGACAGGTAACCACGCACGTACACGACACCGTGTGGCAGAAGAGTTCCAGATTCGTTTGGTCTCAACCGAGAAAGAAGCCCATGAGCAACTGAGCCATCATTATTTCCGCCTGGTGATCATCGATCATCGCTCCGGGGCAGGCGACTCAATCACCCATTTTACCGGCTCTGTGGCGGACCAGTTTCTCAAAAATCTGCATTACCAGCCTGATCCCGAGTTGATGTATCCCTTGAGTCGAATCATCGTCTTGCTCGATGATGATGATCAATTAGCCGAAAACACATTCTGCCTCGGCCGATATCAGATCGGTGGGTATATCACCCATCCCTACAAAGATAACCGGTTGCTGAAAAAGGCGCGTCGCATCATCGGACTCGCGTCTGGCGTGGAAGGGAAACGTGCCATCTGCATAGGTGGTGGTGGGGTGGAGGGGTTATTATTCGAGGTGGGAGTATTACGGGCGTTAGATGCTCATATGGAGAATTTTTCAGTCAATGAATTTGATGTCTATTGCGGAATCAGTGCGGGCGCTGTGGTCGCAGCGCTGATCGGTCAGGGCGTTCATCCGGTCGATCTCGCGTTAAGCTTTGAGGGGAAATCGGCGGTATTGGAGCCGATTGGCTCGGGGCTTGTCTATGACGTCGCAGTCAAGGAAATCTTAAAACGGATCGGAAAACTATTGATCAGTTCGATTTCACACTGGCCCTTCTACGGTGAAATTTTATCAGATCTTATCAAAGCCTTCCCCGATGGAATTTTTGCGGGCGATCGATTGCTCGATTATTTACAACGACATTTCCAACGGCCGGGTTTTACCGACGACTTCGGGCAACTAAAAAATGAGCTTTATATCGGGGCGACTAACCAAGACACCTCTGAGCATGTGATTTTTGGTGAAGATGGTTGGCGCGACGTTCCCATCTCTTCGGCGATTCGAGCCTCCTGTAGCATCGCCCCCTTTTTTAAGCCGACGGAAATAAAGGGCACACATTTTGTCGACGGGCAGTTCACCCGTACGGCAAATTTTCGGCAAGCTGCAAAGGTTGGGTCCAAGCTGATGATTATTATCGATCCGATTGTTCCGATTCTAACCAGCCAGCCCGGGTATGTCCGGAGCAAAGGTGGAATTTTCGAACTGATACAGGGATTGAAAGCGCTGATCCATAATCGGTTTATGTATTCGCTTCAGAATGTCAAAGAATTGTACCCTGACGTCGATTTTATCGTGTTTCGGCCGGAGGCCGAAGATATGCGTGTCATGTCGGGATCGCCGATGAAATATGCGTTCCGTACCGAAATCATTCGACTGGCCTACAACTGCACCGTGCGCAAATTATATGGCCATGGTGACATCATCAAGAAAATGTTTCTGAAGCGGGGGATTCGCCTGCGAACCGATCCCCTCGATGCCGAGGGGATTGTGCCTCGACCTAGGGCGGCATGAGGATTATGACGCGTTGCGATGAGCTACGCCCCAGGACGGTCTAGTGCCTTCCTGCGCGCCAATGAGAGAAATTTGGTGTTTTGTTTCAGGGGGATGCGTGTGATCTGCGGGCAACCGAAGACGCGGATCAGTCGATAATGATTAACGATGATTCGATTGCCGAGAGTGCGCCCAGTCAAAGACGATTCGGCGGTCGCGCGTCAAGGGGTGGTGCTTCATGAGGGGATGCTGCCGGGCTGATCGTTCTTTCTTTTGCGTTCAATATTTGGCTTTGGTCGTTGTCGCCGGTAGTTTGACTGGGTCTTTTAACGCCGCCGCTGGGAGCTGGTCTTCGCGACGGAGACCCGTGAAACGGACCGCGCAGGTCGCGGCGCCGGCCGAACCTAAGCCGTCAATCATTCGAGAGGAGCCGGCACCCATCGATCAACACGCAACTCAACTCAAATTAAGCAAGGTCGCTTTTTCGGGTGAATTGCGGATCGCTTATGTTGCCATCCAAGACTCATCTTATAACGATGTTATCGGGCGTAACGATGGCTTTATCTTGGAAAACGCCCGTTTCGAGGCCGATGGTGAAATGTCGCCTAGTCTAACGTTTCGAGTTTCGGCCGATGGTGCAAAAGACGTTCGTGATCGCGAATTTCGTACTCAGGGTCAACTGCAGTTTGAATTGAAAGACGCGTTTATCCGCTGGAAATGGAGCCCATTATTCGCACTTCGGACTGGGCAGTTTAAGGCGCCCTTCAATGCGGAGGAGCTGGAATCAACCAACGATTTGAAATTCATCCGTCGTGATGTCGTTACCGAAGGGGTTATCTTTGGTGAAGGGCTATCCAGCCCGGAGACGGAGAATGGGTTAGGACCGTCGCGCGAACTCGGAATCCAGCTTGAAACGACAGAACCGCTTGGCAATATCCTCGACTTATACGGCGCCGCCACGAATGGCAATGGTGATAACCAGTCGCTCAACGATAACGATAGCCTCGCCGTTTATGGGATGGGCGTCCTTCGATTTGGGCGCTTTTCGCAGTTTCCGATTACCTTTGATCTTGGTATCGGCGGATTTATCAATCCGCGGACGACTGGAGCGCCGAATGATCTGACCGACGAAACCGACAAAGGGCTCGCGCTTTCTGCCCGATTCAAGACCGGCGGATTACAGCTGGATGGCAGTTATATCGTGACCCGTGCGGATGTCTTGGACCTATCGACGCGGACCGCTGACGGCTGGAAAGTTGCGGCGAGTTTCCTGTTCCCAGGAAAAATTGGGTTCGAACCCGCGGTTCGATACGCCGTATTTGATCCAAACCATGATATCGAAACCGACGCATTGAGCTACCAGACGATCGGCGTAAATCTCTATATCTCGCAGAGCACGAAGTTCCAAGCGAACTATACATTAACGGACGAACAACAAGGGCAGGAGCGGAAGAACAATATTTTTGAGTTGCTGATGCAGATGCAGTTTGGGAATCCATCGGATTGACCGAACAATTTTTCACTGATGGTGAAAATGATGCAACCACCAGATGACAAAAACCCGATCGTAAAACGCCTGCTGATGGTATGGGTGGTTTGCAATCTGCCTGCCTGTAGCCTGGACACAAACGAAACTGCATCGGCTTATGCCGTCGAGATTACCTCCCCAACGCAATTGATCGGCGGCCCCAAAGCGACGGGTGATCTTGGCGACTATCTGCTCGGAAATGGAATCATTCGGGTCATTGTTCAGTCGGGGGAACGGTATGGATCGGCCATGATTGGACGGGGGAACACCGTGTTCGCTGGGTCGATCATCGATGCCGATCGTATTGACCATGGGCGACGCTCGTGGCGCCGCGGTGGATTCGGCAATGACCATTTCAACGAAATCTTACCGATCTATTTTATGCAAACGTCAGGTGCTTACATAGTAGATGTGGTCAATTCGGGCGAGAGTGGCGGTGCCGCCGTCGTTCGTGTGCGTGGACGGCCTGCGGAATTGGTATCGATGTTGTCTGCCTTGGATTTTGCCATGCTCTTGCCGCTTAATCTTGAATACGAAACCGAATATCGGATCGAACCCGGGAACGACTATGTCGAGATCAGCTCCTGTATGATCAATACCCACGACAGTTATAACCAACGTCTGCCGCCGTTTGATCCGCTTTTTCGCTCTGCGCAAGGCGATAAGACGATCGACTTGCCAGATCGTTTCCCGATTCCAATGGGAGATTTTTTGCTTTTTTCAGAAACCACCCATATGTTCATTCCCGGAGATGCTGGATTTGATCCGCGCTACGCATCAGAACAAGAGCTCAAAACCGATAAGCAGTTACCCCAGCTGCATGGCTTGACAACCGATCTGCTGGTTTCAGCGGGGGGCGGGATCTCGTATGGCTTCATGATGAAACCGTCGGCTAATAGCTATCTGTCCCAACGGGATCATGCGGGGCGTTTGATCTATGGAGAGACACGTACAGATCAAATGTTGGTACCGTTTATCTGGGGTGCGAATACAGCCCTCATGGAAGCCTCGCCGCCTGAACTGCTGGGGCCTCACGAAAAGAGTTGCTGGACCCGTTATTTTATCATCGGCAACGGCGACGTCGCCGACGTGCGAACAACCGCACATCAGATCCGTGGTGACGTGACCGGCCGATTTGCAGGGCGGCTGCTGGATCAAGCCACGACGGAGGCGGTTGCGGGCGCAAGCGTCGTTGTGTTGAAAGCGGGCAAGCCTTATAGTCAATTCATGACCGACAAACGAGGTCGCTTTGAAGGGCAGATGCTCCCAGGAGCCTATGCCTATGTCATTGTTCGAGACGGCGTCTCCCCCTTCCCCTCTCGAGAGCAGCCGATTTTCATGCAGATTGAAGAGAATCAGACGACCTGGGTGGAAAATGTCGTCCCGTCGCCAGGACTGCTCAATGTCTCGGTGGTCGATTTGGACACGGGCTCCCGTGTTCCGGCGAAGATCAGCGTGGTGGGTGTCTATGATCCGGCCTATGCGAATCAAGACCCACGGACATTTCTTTTTGACAAATCGCTTGGGGAAGAAGAGCGATATACCGATCAGATACCGGATACTGCAGATCCACGGACGCGGGAATATCTCGAAAAAAGTTTCGCGATCATCGGCAACGGGATGGAGAAAGTACGACCGGGGATCTATCGCATCGTTGCGAGTCGCGGGTTCGAGTTCGACACATCGAGCATCGACAACGTGATGATTTCTCCGGGTGTCACGACGACGATTGCCTTGGGTCTACGCCGCGGCATAGACACGCGGGGCTACATCAGCGCGGATCTTCACGTCCACGGTATTGAATCGCCTGACTCGAGTATCGATTATCCCGAGCGGGCGTTATCCTTCGCTGCGGAAGGGATCGAATTTATTGCAGCGACAGACCACAATTTTGTAACCGACTATCAGCCTGCAATCAGCCAAGCCGGTCTCGCCCCTTACGTTCATTCTGTGGGTGGTTTGGAGATTACGACCTGGGAAGGTGGGCACTTCAACGGGTATCCGCTCCGTGTTCAGCCGGGGAAGACGACTAACGGTTCCTTTCGCTGGTATGAGCGGAAAGTCGGTGAGCTGTTTGATGAACTGCGCAATCTGGGTGTCTATGGGCCCGATCATACAATTGTCCAGGTCAACCATCCGCGTTCTCCAATCGAAGGTTATTTTCACCAATTTAATGTTGATCCGATAACGGCCGAACCTGCTGACGCAGATTCCCTTGCCGCACCTCTCGGGGAGATTTATAAGCCAGCCAGTTTTTCCTGGAAGTTCGACTCAATAGAAATCGCGTGGTCCGTTTGGGAACAATTTCTAGAGACGTTCCGCGTTCCGCCTGCATCGCAGCTACCGGATGATTTGCCGCTTTGTTGGGAGACCAATCCTCAGCGGGAAGGGGAACTCTTAAGACTTTATAAGTCGGACTGCTCTCTCGGAAAGATCGCGTTTCCGGGAGTCATCGAAGAATGGTTTAGCCTGCTGAATCATGGGAAGGTATTTACGGCTGTTGGAGATTCGGACTCCCATGTCCTCATCGCAGGCGAGGTTGGTGCCCCTAGAAATTTCCTGAAGGTTCCAAACGATGATCCCGATTCAATCGATGATCTGGATCTGGTCGATGCGATCAAGCAGCATCGCGGGATTGTAAGCAACGGGCCGTTCATCAATCTGTTCGTCAATGGTCACGAAATCGGCGACTCCATCTGTGTCCCTGGGGGCGAGGTTGATGTTGAGGTTAGATTTCAGACGGCAAATTGGGTGTCGATCGACGAGCTGAAACTGATTGTCAATGGCGAGATGCTACCTCAAGGCCGCTGGACGGATGTGTCAGGCGTCTCGCAACAGGGTATTCGACGGGTTTCAATCCCCCTTGATCGCGACGCTTGGGTTGTGGCTATGGCGAGAGGAAAGTCGCTGCCATTATGGCCAGTGTTAGCGCCGAATCAGTTGCCGATTATTCTTCTCAGCGACACCGTGAGACCGATTGTGGAATCGTTGTTGGAGCTCGATATTCGACCGATTGGCGGACTAAAGCCCGTTGAAGTCGCTCCGCGCTATCCATACGCTATAACCAATCCGATCTGGGTCGACGTTGGGGATGGCAATGGCCGATGTAATGGCTTTACGCCAACACTGCTTCCGCCTAGCTCATTGCTGCATTAGTCGCTTGCGCAGCCGATGGCCTTGGGCTTGTGTTGTCCTGCTCACGATCGGGGCGGTATCCGGCGAGTCTCTCGCACATGAGCAACGTTTTTTTTCGACGGCAATACTTACGCTTGGCGCGACCGATTTGGCGTTGCGGCTAGAATTTTGGGAGCCACCTGGCGTCGATGCCGAGAGACGTGTTCAGCTTTTTGATTTCGATCAGAACGGAAAATTTAACGAAATCGAGCGCAAGCGCCTCGCGCTTTCTTTTTTAGCGTTGGCGATGCAGGGGGTTGAACTGCGGATTGACGACCAGCCTCTGCAATTTAAGTCGTTTCAGACCGGATTCGAGGTTACGGAATTGGATACGCAGCGCTCGAGACCGATCGCTGGCTTCGGTGAGGGGAGGCTCAATTATCCAGTCTCTTCTGCCCACGGTGATCATCGATTATCGTTGCGTCGAAGCGGGGGGGCGTTCGACTTCCGTTGGCTAATTCTGGTCAATCAGGGTGTCCAATTTACGGGGCAAGACGGTGCTACGGATCACCTCGATGTCGTGTTTCTGCCAAATGATGCGCGGGAAATTCGCTTTGTATTACCCAAGGTCATCAAACAAGAAAAAAAAAGGGAGATGGTTGATGAGAGCTCCAATTAATTATAATGGAGTAGGATGAATCTCGATTTTTTGAAGGCCTGTCGTGGCGAGCGCGTCTCGCGAACACCGATCTGGTTGATGCGTCAGGCAGGACGGTATTTGCCTGACTATCAGCGTGTACGATCCAGAGGGACGTTTCTCGATTTATGTAAAACGCCCGACGCAGCTTGCGAGGTGACGCTGCAACCGATCGACATTCTGGGCGTCGATGCAGCGATCATTTTCGCGGATATCTTGCTTCCCCTGGAGGGATATGGTGTCAAGCTGCAATTTTCGGATGGTGAAGGGCCGCGTATCGACCCCCCGATTCGTCGCCTTGCACAGATCGACCAGTTGCCGAGAGTTGACCCGATCGAGACCACCGGTTACGTGATGTCGGCCATTCAACTGGTCAAAAAGGAGTTGTCCGGTCGTGTCCCCCTTATCGGGTTTTCCGGGGCTCCGTTTACACTCGCTTGCTATTTGGTCGAGGGGGGTGTTGACAAGAATTTTATCGAGATCAAACGGCTATTATATGGCGACCCGTTAACCGCAGATCGGCTGCTCGACGCATTGGTCCAATTGGCCATCGACTATCTCGCGGCTCAAGTTAGTGCCGGTGCGGATGCGGTACAACTATTTGATACCTGGGCGGGCCAGCTGTCGGTCGCTGATTTCCGGCGCTTTGTTGTCCCGGGGATCAAACAGATTGTGACGGTGATGCATCAGCGCTTCCCTACCCTGCCGGTCATCTATTATGTCAATGGCGCCGGTTTGGTGATTGACGAAATGAGGGAGACCGGTGTCGATGTCATCGGTCTTGACTGGCGAGTCGATCTCGGAGAGGTTGCGAGGCGAGTATCTGACCGATCCTTACAGGGGAATTTGGATCCAACGGTATTGTTCGGCAGTCGGGATGAGGTGCGACGGCGGGCGTTAAAAATTGTCGAAGATGGACGCCAGGCCCGCGGGCATATCTTCAATCTTGGGCATGGGGTCTTGCCACGGACCGACCCAGGCATGGCGCGGTATCTTGTTGACCTGGTCCATGGGGACGCGCGCTAATCTTGAGATGCACCCGTCCGGCTGGATGGCTTTAGCCCGAAAAAAAGTGAAGGGATAAGGGAACCATCAATCATGGTCGAAATTGCCGTCGTGGGAGGAGGCATGTCAGGGCTTAGTTGCGCGCACTGGCTCATGAGACGGGCGACAGCTGTCAACCTGCGCCTCTTCGAAGCGAACAGTTACTTAGGTGGTACCGTTCATACGGTGTTGAACAGCGGATTTTATATTGAAGCAGGTCCGAATGCGTTTCTGGATAACAAACCCGAAACCATCGAGCTGACTCGGGCTGTTGGGTTGGAACCGCAGTTGGTCCGTGCCGATCAGAGCGCCGCTCGGCGCTTTATCGCCTGTGCGGGACGGCTTTACGACGTGCCGCAGTCTCCTGCAGCACTGATGAGATCAACGCTGTTGCCGCTCGGGGGTCGACTTAGGCTGTTGACAGAACCGTTTCGCAGCCGAGGGGCTAAGAGCGATGAGTCGATAGCCGAATTCGGCCGACGACGACTTGGCCGCTGGGCTTTGGAACGTTTAATTGATCCAGTTGTTACAGGAATTTTTGCCGGTGATGTGAACCAACTCAGTATGGCGAGCGCATTTCCGCAAATTAAGGCGTTGGAATTGAATCATGGAAGTTTGCTACGCGGGATGTTGGCACGTCGTCGTTCGGCAACGCATACCGGGAAAAAGTTGGATGCTGGGGCGACGCGGGCGACCGGTGGATTGCTGTCATTTCGTTATGGCATGGGAGAATTGCCGGCCGCCATTGCTCGGCAGCTGGGTGATCGGCTACGCATCGCGCACCGTCTGGTACAACTCAACGCATCTACCGATCAACGCTGGGAAATGCGGTTTGAAACCCCTGCAGGGTTTGAGTCAGTGAAAGCGGATCTGGTCATTTTAGCGCTTCCGGCCTTCACGGTCGGCGAATTATTGAGGTCAGTTTCAGCCGAAGCCGCTGCAGCTAGTCGAGCGATCAGCTATTCATCTGCGGTTGTCGTCGGACTTGGGTTTGCGCCGGATCAATTTAAGCCACCGCGTGGTTTTGGATTTCTCGTGCCCAGTATGGAGAAGAAGCCGATTCTGGGTTGTCTTTTCGCGTCGACGATTTTTCCCGGGTATCATGTACCTGATGGCCATGCCATGGTGCGAGTGATCCTTGGCGGTGCGCATTGGCCTCAGCTGGTTGACGAACCCGATGATCAAGTCACTCGATTGGTATGTAACGAATTGTCGATCTTGTTTCGGGAACCGATTTCACCGATCCTGGTTGAGATCATTCGCTGGAAAAGGGCTATTCCCCAATATACCATCGGCCATCAGGAGCGGGTCTTGGCCATTGATCGTCTTTCATCTCAATTCCCGAGTTTGTTTGTCATCGGGAATGCCTTCCGTGGTGTTGCGATGACCGATTGCGTTGCCGCAGGTAAGCGGACCGCGGGAAAAGTTGTCGAGCGGTTACGAGCGCAGTGACCGGGGACGGGAAATCTGAGTCTCCGCCTGACCTTGTCAACCGGCCGCGATGAACGGTTGACTATAGAAAAGGAGTAAAGGCATGTGGTCCAAGGAAAATCAGGTTGTCGTCACGGAGATTGGTGATCTCTATACACAGAAGATCAAAACCGCTCATCATGAACTTCGTGCCGATGAACCCGCGGCAGCGGGTGGCGCGGATCAAGGGCCGTCACCCTATGAACTGCTGTTGTCGGCTCTAGGAGCGTGCACCTCGATAACCTTGCGAATGTATGCGGATCTGAAAAAGATCCCACTGGAAAAGATATCGGTTCAGTTGCGACACGAGAAGATCCATGCGGTCGACTGCAAAAACTGCGAGACCAAGACCGGCAACATCGATCGGATTGAACGGATTATCGAGCTAACCGGATCCCTCGACGAACCCCAACGTCAACGATTACTGGAGATCGCGAACCGTTGCCCAATCCATCGGACCTTGACGTCGGAGATCAAGATCGACACCCAACTTACCCTTTAGACAGTTCTGTGGACGATTTCGCAGCGGCCCCCGCGAATTTTTAATAACCTGACGGGCAGAGGGTGCTCAAGAAATAGGCCGTCGCTTGGTCATACAGTTTTTTGACTCTCGCACGATCATTGTCGAACCCGTTTTCAAAAATATCACCCAAAAAATCAAAGAACCCGGTATAGAGACTGAGTTGATAGTCGGGTAGTATCGCCTGAACATCTTTTGGCACAACGGGTATAAAGTAAGCTGCCATCCCATGACCTCGGTCGATGTCTACCTTTTTGGGAATATCGTCGTCGGTGGCCACGCCAGCATGAGGAATCCCCTTGACGTGATCGTGGCTGGGCTGTTGCTGACCGGCAGGAATCGTTATTCCCCCACGATTTGCCGCGACCACAACTTCGTACCAGAGCTTCTGGTCGGGTCCCACAAGAACTCTCACAACCCGAATCGATGTTGGATCGAAGTTAAAGTTTTTGCCGGCCTTAGCCAGAATTTTGGGCCCGAATTCGGATTCGAACTGGCTCAGCGAACCCGTTGTCTTAAGGAATGAATATACCATGCGCCCCGAAAACGCCTCTAGCGCCAGGTCGCGATTCTCTGCTGACAGATTCGTCGCAGTAAACGAATTCGAAAACCAAGTTACAATTTTTTTCTGATCTTGTAGCGAAAGCCACTGAATCATGTTCGCAAAAAGGCTTTCTGCAGGTTCAAACGTATCGGGTTTCCCAGAAAGTGCCTTTATCGACGTCTTAACCGTCGCATCGTTTAAGGGTGAGTTTTGAAGGGTGAGCCGTTCCAATGTTACATATCGTGGACCTACACCTGCGGTCCCCGACTGTTGTTTTTCTGAAATATTACCCATAATAAATCATCCTGCTTGTCCATCACGCCCTACGGGGATAGGGAATCGGTTGATAGTTAATATTGTTGCGCGTGGGACTTCGAATTGTCGCTGATCATTAAAAATGCAACATGATGATCATTTAAAAATGCAACCTGGTAGACTGATCCATTTGGGTGAGGGGAGCCTGGATGGAGGGTTGT
>Ga0247727_10009319_pt1 | contig 17846 bp, 17 predicted proteins | sample WisWelCaveWW1625_FD_202498 | JGI IMG/M metagenome (GOLD analysis project Ga0247727, IMG submission 202498) | Biofilm microbial communities from Wishing Well Cave, Virginia, United States - WW16-25 | ecosystem: Environmental > Aquatic > Deep subsurface > Groundwater > Cave microbial mat | place...
ATTGCTGGCACATGATTTCAAAGCTTCAATAATCAAGAATAAACTTGTGCTTAAGGGAAGCATACAGATTAATAAATGGATGTCAGAAATCGGTTCAAGTAATCAAAGACATTTCATTAAATATCAAAAATTTAAACAACAAGCCCCTGTAGTTCAGCCTGGATAGAACGATCGGTTCCTAACCGATAAATCGTGGGTTCGAATCCCACCGGGGGCGTTACCACTTACGCTTTGCCCTGGACACTTCCTGAACTATAGAAGAAACCCAGTTTAAAGTGGAGAAATAAGGCATTATAATCATATACGTAACTAATGGGCCAATCTGCTTTCTGAACTGCTCCTTGAACAAGCGATGGGCAAAATAAATCAAGTAAAAGCCAAGCAGAGCGCCAATAATAATCGGCAGATAAACCTGAATGTTTCTCGCCAAAATAAACTGCTGAACAGAAGGCCAATCAGTAATACGCGTCAGGAAATAATCAGGAATAGTAATACTGCGGAATATAAAGTCAAATGACCTATTCAACAAGTCATAAGCAATAATGCCGATGTTTGCTATCAACAGAATTACTGCAAGAACATTTACCGGCATCTGGAAGACGCCAAAAATACCGTGCCTGTTCGAAAAGAACATTTTTCGATAATTCCAATGGTTGTAAATGTAGCCACGAGCCCACCTGATGCGCTGCTTCCACAATGACGACAAAGTATTTGGAACATGAGTGTAAGTAATGCTCTCCGGCTCCATCTTGATAAGGTAGCCATTGTATTTCAAACGCATTGCAATCTCCAAATCTTCTGTCAAGTTGTTCTTGTCGTGAGTAAAACCGCCAAGTTTTCGTATTACATCTGCGCGGTAAATGGAAAGAACTCCAGGAGTAATTGAAAGCGTGCCAAAATTGCACATAATTTTTCTTACCATGCTGGACATTATGTATTCAAAACGCTGAATTCTTTCCAAGAAATTCTTCGGGTCATCAACACGAACCCTGCTTATAACCGCGCCGATTTGTTTATCCGTGAAATTAGACAATGAAAGCTTAACACTCTCCTTTGAAATCCTGCTGTCAGCATCCATGACAGAGAAAAATTCGCCAGTTGCGATGTCTAAAGCAACGTTCAAGGCAGAAGCCTTTCCGCCATTTGGCTTTCGAATGACTTTAACTGGAACATTATGGGTTGAAATGAACTTATGAACAACATCAGACGTATTATCGGTAGAACCGTCATCAACAACAATAATTTCCTTCTTGTCAACAGGATAATCTGCCTCAAGAATGGAGTTGATGGTCTTCAAGATAGTCTCGGCTTCATTATGCGCTGGAATTCCGAAAGTTATCTTAGGATAATCTGAGAATTTCTTCTTAGGAAGAGGCTCTGCGTACAAAAAGTTAAGCCACACCAATGTCAGCCACAGGGTCACGAATGAGATGCCCCAGAGTAGATACTGCAACATAGACGATAAGGCACTCAGACCCTTTATAAAGGTTGCGCTAATTTTATATACGATAAAAGGCTTAATATCGACGGGGACAACATGGACAACTACGTAAAGACACTAACAGCAATAAGCATCCTCATCTTCTTGGTAATGATACCAATAGGTTATCTTAGAGGAGTCTACGCCTTCATGCCAGACATAGTGCTTTTCATTGTCTTGACGCTGTTCTACTGCTGGACGTATGATATGTTCAAAATGAACATGCCGATATTCACCATGCTCATAATCGGGCACATTTTGCACGCAGCAGGCATATTCGGATGGTATGCCACGTCTCCGGTGCCAATACAATGGGACCACATAACACATTTCTTCGGAGCATTCCCATACGCACTGCTGTTTTTCAGATACTTTGAACAATGGACAGACTCAAGATGGTTCACAAAAAAGAACTTTTTACTATTGCTTGCAGTTTTCTTAGCAGCAACAGGAGTAGGGGCAGTAGTTGAGCTGTCAGAATTTGTCGGCTACCTGCAACTCGGCTTTGGAGAAGGAGTATTCAAATTCGGGCCAGGAGACGGAGTAGCCGGGTTGACTGGAATAGATTTGGTTGACGCTTTAGGCGGCGGATGGATAAACGAAGGATGGGACTTCGTTTGGAATACGATAGGAATTCTAGTTGGAATTGCGCTGATGCTAATAATCAGACTTTTTGGAAAGAAAGCAGAATCAGCGTATTATTTTGAGCCGGTTGGCGATTATTCCAAATTAACACGATAAGCCTGGATACATTGCCGGGTTAGAAATTTCAATCCGGACTTTATCTTTTGCACGAATAACTCCAGGACATTCAACCCATCCAACTATGCCACGAAGATTATACGCTTCTCTGGGAAAACGATGGGCGGGCACGCCATATTGCTGCTCTATGACTTTTCCCGGGCCAGTACATGGCTCATTTTCACCATACACTACGATTACTGCCTTATCAGGAAAAACAAGACGCGTCAATGGAGGCAACTTAGAAAAATAAGGAATGCCCCTTATGCAAAGATTAGCGCCAAGCCATTCAGGTAATATCTCGACAACAGCCAGTTCTTTGGCAATTTTTTGCAATTCCTCCTCAGAAACAGCAGAAACCTGGCGATTATTCCGTATTTGAGTGCCACGCGGATAATATGTTTCCCGCGCTCCAGCTGGCTTTGTAAAACCATAATGCCGGTCTCCAGTAAATCCTTCGAGAGAAACAACAACCTCAGGAACAGACTTGCTGACTATTCCTGGTTCACCAATAAAAGCACCAGCGACTTCCCCCTCTAAAGTTTTAACATTCCCCACATAAAAAGCAATAAACCCGGATTATAAAATCATTTCGCAAGCTTTTTCAAGAGTTCAACAATCTTCTGACCAGAAGCTTTGCCTCTAAGCTCTGCCATTGCATTGCCTATTAATGCATTAATTTGCAGTCCTTTGTTAGACTCGATAATCTTGGTAAGTGCACGCAACAATTCGCCCTCTGACATCAGGCGATACTTGTGCAAGATCTCTTTGATCGGACGCTTTTCTTTGAGAATCTCAAGAACGCTTTCTTTGGATATCTCGTCATGCTCGATAGCTTGTAATAGGTCACAGAAGTCTTCATCTGATGGAGAAATTTCAATATTGAACTGGCGCCTGATAGTACGCTCCGCAGTCATTAACAATTCTGCAATGTATGCTGGCTTCAAAGCCTTGAAAGATTTCACAAAATTGTCAAATAAAGCAGAACGGTCAGACTTTGCAACAAGCTCGGCAAGATCGTGGCCAAGCCCGAGCTTTTCGTATCTGGCAATCTTATGCTCGATTAATTCAGGAATTTCAACTTCTTTAATCATTTCTTTTGTAATTCTAATAGGAAGAACGTCAGTTTCTGGATACATTCTGGCAGCGCCAGGCATCGGACGCATAAAAGTAGTAGTGCCATCCTCATTTGCCCTCCTGACTTCTTTAGGAACACCTTTAATGGCGTCGTTGGCACGGATTAATACTGCCTGCAAAGCTCGCTCTGCCTTCGACTTCATATCAGCAACAAGAACAAATGCGTCATGCGCACTGCAATCCAGGTGCGTGCATATTTGCTCTACTTCATCAGGAAGAATGCCGTAATCAGGAAGCTCATCACTATGGAAAATACCGCCAACACCTGCAGCAACCTTGGCACGGTCAGAAAATTCAGTGCCAAGACGCCTGTTTGGCTGCACTTCTTTGCCGATAAGACCCTTGAATTCCGGCAATTTGATGCCGAGAACAACACCGCCTTTTGACAATGTTGCTTTAATGATTTTGGCCTTTGAATTTACCAATAATCTTGAACAATCCACAATCTGGGCAACAACAGAATGAACTTTGCGCTTTTCAAGCTCTTTCTTAATATCAAGCAAGTTTTTCTGCCTTAATGCCTCAAGCTCAGCCAATTTCGGTATTAATTTCAAATCTTGAGCACCCTTGATTTCAACACGCTCGCCACCTTCGATTGAGACATTGAGGTCTTGCCTGATTGTGCCAAGACCACGCCTAACTTTTCCCGTACTTCTCAAGACAAGACCAATCTTTTCAGCAACCTCAGCAGCCTGCTCAGGAGAAACAATGTCTGGAGCAGTGGAAATTTCAAGCAAAGGAATTCCCAACCTGTCAAGACGGAAAATGGTTTTGCCAGACTCTTCTTTTATAACTCTGGCGCTGTCTTCTTCCACTATTATGGTAGGAATGCCTACAGGGCCTAATGAGGATTGTATTTTGCCGTCAAAAGCAACCAAGGCAGTTCTTTGGAACCCAGAAGTATTGCTCCCATCAACCACTGTTTTACGCATGACTTGGACTTCGTCAACAAATTTGGCATTTAATAATTTGGCAACCTGGATGCCGGTTAGAAGAGCATCCTGACGAAGATTTCTCGGAGGCTCTTCGTCAAGCTCAATAAGACAGCAGTTTTCATCATAGCCCTCGTAAAGGTATTCTTTACCCTTCATCGCTTCCTGAGCAGCAGCAACGTCAACTTCTCCGGTCTCTCCAACAACTGCACGGAGCCTGCGCATTACCGTATAAAGAGGATTATTCTCCTGAATAACAGAATCACACTCGCAAAACAGCTTTTTGCAGTCAAGCTGCTGGTGGATTTCTAAGCCGCACTTGATCTTTGCCATATTATTTCTCCATTTTTCTTAACAATTCTCACGCGATGCAATGGAATATGCGCCTCATCAGCTCCAACAATCATAAAGCCCTCTTCGATGCGCTTGATGTCCATGTACGCCATTGACTTGAGCTTGCCAAAATCGATATATTCGATTGTATACTCAGCCGGCTTGCACTTCTTGTCCCACTTAATCTGGTTAAGCACATCTTGAATCGGTTTCATCTCAGGAAACAGTCATCAACTTCACGACTGGTTACTTCTCCTGCAATATTTGAAAGCATGAATTCCGTCGGATTTTTCTGTTTCAATGCGACCATCAGTTTGACATAAGCGACTTCTGGAAGCATGTCTCCAAGATAAGTTACGCCAAGGCCAATGCTGACTTTACGCAAATTCGTGTACACATACGGATTTACACGGCCATACAATGTTTGAGAGCAGAGAACGACTTCAACCCCTGCCTTTTTCGCCTTCTGTATTGCAGGCCCAAGCGATTTTGGGTTATTGATCGGAATATGACCAAGCGCAGTTGCAGCAATCACGATGCCATGAACTTTCTGCTTGATGTGATACTCGATAATTCCTGGGTCCATATCAGGATAAACGTAGACCAAAGCCACTTTTGGGTCAAGCTCTCTCAATGAAGGCCTGCTTTTACTGCGCTTTGGATAATCTTCATTAATGACCTCAATTTTTCCGTCCATGAAAACAGCGGCCAGTGGCTCGTCGCCGATTGGCCTAAAAGCATCTCTTCGAGAAGTATGCATTTTTCTTACTTTAGTGCCGCGCAGCAGATAACAAAACTTATCCTCCATAGAGCCATGCATACAGATGACAACACCCGCGCCATCCCACTTTGCTGCAGCAGTAACTGCACAAGTAAGATTCATGAAAGCATCAGAAGAGCCGCGATCGATAGACCTTTGAGCACCGGTTATGACTACTGGCTTGTTAAGGTCTTTCAATAGGAATGACAAAGCTGCACTGGTGAAGTGCATGGTGTCTGTGCCGTGAGTAATAACAACACCATCAACTTCATTGATGACTTTCATCACTTCCTGAGCCATTCGCACCCAGTCTGATGAGAGGACATCTTCGCTCATCACACTCATGACTTTTGCAGCTCTGATGTTTGCAATATTTTCAAGCTCAGGACACATTGCCACAAAGTCTTCTGCACTATAATCAGCATAAACTCCGCCAGTACGATAGTCAATTCTTGAGGAAATAGTGCCGCCAGTTGAGAGAATTGCAACAGTTGGCAAATCAGACTTTGGCTTCATCTTCTTAGCTTTAACAACAGGAGCTCTGTACTCTTCAAGAACTTCTGTTTTCTTGATTTTCTTTGTTTCAATGCCAATATTATAGCCGGTCTTCAGCTTTAGAACAGTGATGTCCTGAGACATCATCTCAGGCCTTGGAAGTAATGTGCCTTCGAATACGCCGTCAGAAGTTGCTAATTTAACTTTGTCACCGGCTTTTGCCTTCATGCATCAAAAGAGAACACAGACGGTTTAAAAATGTTTACCACGAGCAGCCAGACAGACTTATTTTTGATGACGGCACGTAAATCTCAGGCAGTTTTTTACCAGAAAAGTTATCTGCCACAAGCTTGCCAGCAAACGTGCCATTCGTAAGACCGTTACCTAAACACCCATAGGCATAATACACACCCTTCTCATGAGCGATTGAGAATATTTTCCGCGGCGTGTGCATCACCAAACAATCCCAGCGATGCGAGATTGCAACATCACTTTTTGCCAGCATTGGAAAATACTGCAACAGCGTCTTCTGCATCTGAAGGGCATGCACTTTTTTCTGCTTTTCTGTAGCATTCCTGATGATATCTTTGGTAATCATGAGACGATTATGTGAAAAACGAATCACGTTATAGTGAGGAACACTCTCCCACAACATGTGACCATACTTCCAGCCAAGCTTTTTCGGATTTTTCAACGGCTTTGTTGCAATAACCTGAGCACTCCTGCGGTGCGAGCTGATAAAAGGCGTTTCTGCCTCAATTGCGACCAACACTTTGTCTGCAATAATCTTCCCACCACGCGCGTGAACTTCATGCTCATTCCATTTAAGCGCAGCCGTATGCTCGTATATTCTGGCACCATATTTCTCTGCACACCTGGCCAGACCGCGAACAAATTTCACCGGGTGAAGAAGAAAATCATTTTTGTTATACAGCGCTGCCTCAAATGGAGAAGATATTGCTTTTCTTAATGCACGCTTATCCATAATTTTTGCCGTAAAGCCATATTTGCGCCTTGTGGCTGTTTCGCGCTTCAACCAAGCCTCCTGTTCCTTGTCAAGCGCGACAAACAAACTGCCGGTCTTTTCAACATCACACACAATGTTTTCTTTCCTAATCAGCTCAGCAACATGCTTCTGAGCCTGACGCGTATACGACCATATTTCCCTTGGATACCTTGCTCCAATCATCTGAATCATCTGCAACAAATCAAAAGACGTGCCCTCGACAACCATGCCCACATTCTTTCCCGCAGGACCTCCGGCAATAACGTCTTTCTCGACGAGCACACACGAAAATCCAGCTTTTGCAAGATGATAAGCAGCAGAAATGCCCGTGATACCCCCACCGACGATTGCAACATCTGCACGAATATTATTTTTTAGTTTGCTGCGAGGACGATAAGGCATATCCTGCCAGAATGACTTCATAATTAGCAAAATATTAAGCCTGCTTAAAAAACTTGAGAAAATCGTCTGTGATATAGGACGTATCAACATTACTATAACCAATCATCTGAGCAAGCTCCTTCACACTCTTGCCAGAACTGCCCCACTTCCACAAAGACTTCAAGAATTCTCCGGCTTCCTTTTTCTCAAACCAATTTTTGCCGAATTTTTCTTCAAGTTTCTTTCTAATCATTACTTCGAAAATCCAGGCACGGACGTAATCAGCAGCATAAAGACCGGAATCAACATCGAGAAGATAACTTTCAGGCTTATAGTTGATTTTAGTCGCTTTAGTAAGAATGTCAACATACATCTTCGCAGGACTTGTGTATTGGCCGGCTGTTGGCATGAATTTGTCATCAAGCTTTGACAAGTCATTGCGGTGCAGCTTCAGTTCATAGATAACTTTTGCAGCATAACGACGGAAAGCCTGCAATTTCTGCTCCATAATGAAGCTTGCAAAATTCTGAGCATCAGCTTCGGACATACTCAGATACTTCTGCAAGAATAACTTGTTTGCAAGCAAATATTCAATTAAGAACGCATAGCTTTCTGACACGCTATGGTCGCCAAGATTGCGGAATTGATATGACAATGAAGCATCAGTATTCGCAAAATGCTCTGTATGACCGGACTCGTGCAGGAAAGCCTGGTAGTCATCCTGACCACCATTTGGCTTTATCACAAGGATAACCTTGTCTGGAACCTTGACAGGCATACAGAATGCTCTCGGCACCTTTTTCGGGCGCTCTTCTACATCAAGAATCACGTTCTTTTGATGATCAATTTCAAAACCAATATTATGCCAGAAAGTTTTTGCTATTCCAACAAGCTTTTCCTTCTGGAAGAATGCGTCAAAAGGCTTTGCGCGAGCAAAGTAAGCATAATCATAAGGCTGAGCATCCTTCAAGCGGACACCAATTGAGGCCATGTTCTTTTCCAATTGTTTTATGTGCAGTTCTTCTGTCTTGACTAGGAAGTCGCGCAGCTGTGACGCCAACTGGTCGTAATCAACTTCCTTGATGAACGAAAGATAATCCAGATAAGACTTGCCAGACAAATCCTGGATTAGTTCATACACCTTCTTCCAAGAACGCTTTTCAAAAGCAGTAAGTTTTTTCTTGACAGGCTTTGTTGCTTCGTAAAGCATTTTGCGCTTTTCCCTTATGTCCTCGTTCATTAATATCGAAGAAATTTGCCTGAAAGGAATCTGCTGGCCGTTTGCTTCAACTGTTGCGGCCGCTTCATAAGAATTTGACTTGTCAGAAATCTTTTTCAATTGGTTGCCCATGAAATTCCCGACAAAAGCATCATACAACAGCTTGCCTTCCTTGTTTGAAATGCCCTTGCCCGCTTCTGCAATGTGCTCTTTTGAGAACAAATGCCTAAACTGCTTATAGATTTTAGAACTGTCAAGCTCATCCTTCTGGCCAGAGCTATTCAGATAATGCTCTGTAGCCAAAGCTTCATCAAATTTTTCAAGATCAATCAAGAGATGCGAGACCATATGAGTGGGAGAAAATAAGTGATATAAAAATTAACCGAAATAAATCGGCAGTTCTTCCTTCATTTCCTTTGCGTGGGCGCCGCGGAAGCGTTCCTTGAGATCTTCATACATCTTTTCAACGTCCTTTGTCACAGATGCGTGGACTTTCTTCATCGCTTCTTCAAAATGCTCCATCAAAACTTCCTTTGCACCAATGTTCTCACGCAAGGCAAGAATCGCTGCTTCCCTGCAAATAGCCTCGATGTCAGCGCCAACATAACCTTCTGTCTTCTTGGCAAGCTCTTCGATGTCAACATTCTTCAAAGGCATGTTTTTCGTGTGAACTTTGAAGATTTCAAGACGCGCGGCAAGTTCAGGAGATGGAAGCAATATAATTCTGTCAAACCTGCCAGGCCTGAGCAATGCGGTATCCAACATATCAGGCCTGTTTGTAGCGCCAATAATAACAATGTCGTGCATACCTTCAAGACCATCAATCTCAGTAAGCAGCTGGTTAACCACACGCTCAGTCACGTTGCTATCGCTACTCAAACCACGGCGCGGCGCAATGCTGTCAATCTCATCAAAGAAGACAATGGTCGGAGCAGTCTGCCTTGCCTTCTTGAAGACCTCTCTCACTGCCTTTTCAGATTCACCCACCCATTTGCTCAACAATTCCGGACCCTTGATTGAGATAAAATTAGCCTGGCTCTCATTTGCAACTGCCTTTGCAAGCATTGTCTTACCCGTACCTGGAGGACCATACAAAAGAATGCCTTTTGGAGGCTTGACGCCAAGACGCTTGAACGATTCAGGATGCTGCAAAGGCCATTCAACTGCCTCCTTGAGCTCCTGCTTAGGAGATTCCAAGCCGCCAATGTCAGTCCACCTGACATTCGGAACTTCAACAAGCAATTCACGCAATGCTGAAGGGCGAACAACTTTCAACGCGTCACGGAAGTCCTTCTTTGAGATGAATAATTTCTCAAGAATCTCCTTTGGCAGAGGCTCTTCCTTGTCGTATTTCAAGTCTGGAAGAACACGCCTAAGCATAATCATAGCGGCTTCCTTTGCCAACGCTGCAAGATCCGCGCCGACAAAACCGTGAGTAACAGCTGCTAACTCTTTCAGATTAACATCCTTCAACAACGGCATATTACGCGTGTGAATTTTCAAGATATTGAGCCTTCCTTCCTTGTTCGGCACGCCAATTTCAAGCTCCCTGTCAAACCTGCCAGGACGCCTCAAAGCAGGGTCAAGAATATTTGGAACGTTTGTAGCTGCAATAACGACAACCTTACCTCTTGACTTCAAGCCGTCAAGCAAAGCAAGCAATTGAGCAACAACCCTTCTTTCAACCTCGCCCTTTGTCTCCTCACGCTTTGTGGCAATAGCGTCAATCTCATCAACGAAAATAATTGCAGGAGCATTCTTCTCAGCTTCCTCAAACTTCTTTCTAAGATTCTCCTCAGACTGGCCGTAATATTTTGACATTATTTCAGGGCCGTTAATCAAGATAAAATGCGCATTTGTTTCATTTGCAACAGCCTTGGCCAACAAGGTCTTGCCAGTGCCAGGAGGACCGTGCAACAAAACCCCCTTTGGAGGCTCTACTCCAAGACGCTCAAAAATTTCAGGATGCTTAAGAGGCAGCTCGATCATTTCCCTTATTTTCGTGATTTCAGACTGCAAGCCGCCAATATCCTCATACGTAACGCCGGGAAGCGCTTCCTCATTAACCTCAATAGCTTCAGGATTCAGAACAACCTCAGTCTGCTCTGTAATAATAACGGGCTGCTTTGGAGTAGTTTCTGCAACAACAAACTTCAAATCACCAAAACCAACAGCCATCATCTGGTCTTCCAACAAGTTAAACACATCATCAAAAGAACGCCTTTTTCTCGGACCGCCAAGAGCAATAATGTCGCCTTTTGTCATTGCACGCCCGAGCAAATTCTGCTTGAACAAAATTGGAGAAGCCCTGACCACAATGCCTTCCCTCGCAGGAGCAATAATGACTTTCTTGGCAGGCTCGACTTTTGCCTTTCTGACAGCAATCAATTCGCCGATAGAAGTACGAGCGTTCTTTCTCGCAAGACCATCCATACGAACGATGTTAAGACCAATATCGCCAGGATAAGCACGGTCCACAATTGCAACAGTCTTTCTTGCACCTTCAATCTCAACAATATCTCCAGGTCGGACATCTATCTCACGCATAAAACTGCTATCTACACGGACGATACCCTTGTTAACGTCGTCCTGAATAGCTTCTGCAACTTTTAGTTTTATATCAGCAGGCATTCCCTTCAACCAAGCCATTTAAGAGTAGTTGTCCTTTAAAAGTTTTTCCTAAGTAGTGAAGAATTACTTAACCTGCACTTTCGGCAAAGGTATTGGAGGAGGAAGGTTGACTTCCCTTGACAACAGCATTGCCTCGATGTTACATCTCGACAACACAGTGTTCAAAACGCTTGACATGACTTCTTTTGGAATCTTCTTGTCCTTCTTCCAGCTGTCAGCGATTGATTTTGCCGTTTCAGGCTTCTCCAAGAAAGTCAAAAAGCCGATAATCGTGATGTTAGCAAGCTTTGGCTCGTAGTTTGCAGTAAATTCGAAATGAAATTTCAAAACGCCCTGCTTGCTGACGCCAATGGTCATATCTGTCTTTTCAACATCTTTCAACATAACATTGTTATTAACAGAAACCTTGCCTTTGATTGGACCGAATTTCTCCACGGTTATCTTGTTGAACTGCAATCCGACTACTGGCATGAGGCGTTGGGAAGACTGCCAATATATAAGGTTTACGAATCAATAACCTTTATAAGCAAAACTGGATTTAAAAGGAACAATGCAAAAAGAGCTGATAGATTACATACAAGACTCACTGGCAAAAGGTTTCTCAGAAGCGCAGGTTAAAGCAGGCCTAAGACAAACAGGGTATACAGAAGAAGCAGTTGAAGAAGCGTTCAGTTTTCTGCCGCCTGAAAGCCACGGATATTACTGGAAACTAGGAAAAGCACTATTTTCTCCTACAAGACTGTTTGAGTATGTACAACAAGAAAGAGGAATTGGAAAGCCGCTGATATTTTTGTTTTTGAACTCAGTGATTTCAGGCCTGCTGGCTTCAATTGTACTCATATTAGCACTCCAATTGTTCATGAACAAATTCCCAATGCTTGCAATATTTGACGGAGAGCCAGTGCTCCTGCTTGCGCCAATTTTGATTATGCTCATCGTCATCGTACTCTTCTTCGCAAGCTTCATAGCAGCAGGAATACTGCACGTTTCGGCTGTACTATTACACGGACAAGGAAGATTCGAGGCAAGCTACAAAGTTGTTGCTTATTCAACAGCAGTCATGATTCCGGCAGTTTTCATTTCACTAATACCCATTGTTGGACAGCTAATTACGGGGATTTGGTCATTGGTTATTACAATAATCGGTATTTCCATATTACATAACGTCACTAAGTTCCGCGCGCTAATAGTAATTCTTCTGCCGAACATCATAATCGGATTAGCAACGTTTGCATCACTTTACCTCCTAATATTGCTGGGACCGCCTCCTGGCAGCATTGAGCGAGAAACACAAGTAGTTCAGACAGTGCAATGTACACAGAAAAACGGACAATGGTGCGTTGCAAGTACTTACGGAGAAACCTGCACTGACTCGAAAGATGGCTGTATTGGAATCCAGGCGGCACAACAAAAAGATATCTCACTGTGCGAAACAGTTGCAGACTTCCAAGAGAAGGAAAACTGTTATGGAAATGTTGCAGTGAGCAAGCAAGACGTTTCATTTTGCAATAAGACAACAGATGATGACCGCAAGAATAATTGTGTCGGCAGTGTTGCAGCAGTGCTAAACAAGCCGGAATTGTGCGAACAAGCTCCAAACAAGGACGACTGCTACATCAGCTACGTCATGAGCAACCCAGACCAAGCAGTGTGCCAACGCGTCAGCGAGGAAACGAGATCACAATGCGAATTTTTCACCACGCCACCACCGCCTCCTTCAGACTCGACAGGAGCTTAAAATGGCATTCATACCAGCAGAACTAGCGCACCCATTGATTTTCAACAGCATTGTCATATTGGCAAGCTTCTACATTTTATTCAAAAGCGCAGACCTGATTGTTTACGGCATCTCGCACTATGCAAGAAAACTCGGACTAAGCGACGCAATAACAGGGCTGGTGGTTGTAGCAATGGCGGCTTCTGCACCAGAAATAATCAGCTCGCTGACAGGATTCATGACAGGACAGAGCGGAATTGGTTTCGGCACGATACTCGGCAGCAACATGGTACACGTTGGATTTGCACTCGGACTTTTGTGCCTAATCGGAAAGAAAATATCACTTGAGCCAAGCATTTTCACGAAAAAAAGACTGCTCATGTGGGGAATGCTAATGCTGCCATTTGTTCTTGGGATTCTTGGAAATGACTTGTCACGGCTTGACGGCGCAATAATGTTGGCTGCATTCTGTATATATCTCGTGATGCTATGGAAAATAGAAGGAAAAACAGGAAAAATCAAGAAAAATGTCGAGTTCAAAAACATATGGAGAGATGCAGCAATATTCATGCTGGCACTGGCAGCGCTAATTTTGGCCGGCAGATGGCTCGTGTTCAGCAGCATACAAATAGCAGCGTACTTCAACGTGCCTGCATATTTTATTGCTTTAACAGTCATTGGAATTGGAACAACAATACCAGATTTTGCTGTTGAAATCAGATCTCTCTTCCAAGCACATTCAAGCATAGGACTTGGAGATTTATTAGGCTCGCTGATGATCGAGCTTTTGCTATTCTTCGGAATTGTTTCTGTCATAACACCAATTAAAATTGACATGGCACAAGCATTAAATGCAATGATATTCCTAGTGCTTGGAATAACATTAGTAATGTTCTGGATGAACAAGAAACAATTGACATGGAAACACGGAATTGCATTCCTTGCACTTTATGCAGTATTCCTTGCAATTGAAATTTACAAAATCGTATGAACCTGATAAAGATATTCGGTTATGTCATACTATTCATCGCATTATTTTCACTGCTGAACTTCTGGCTGAACACGCACCCGCCCAAATTCAGAAGCAAGGAAACACCGGAAGAACATGGCTTGGAATTTGAGAAAGTGACTTTTACGACAAAGGACGGATTAAAGCTTGCAGGATGGCTGATTCCGGGCAAAAAGAATTCCCCAACAATAATTGTCGGACACGGATATCCATTTGACAAAGGAAACATACTGCCGGTTGTAACCTATTTGCATCCAAATTACACCTTGTTCTTGTTTGACTTCAGATCATTTGGAGAAAGTGAAGGAACCATCACCACAGCAGGAGCAAGAGAAATAGAGGATTTCAATTCTGCAGTCAAATATTTGAAAACACGCAAAAACATCAACCACACATTCGGAGCATACGGGTTTTCCCTGAGTGCAGCAACTTTCTTGATGGCAGATAATAAAGATATCAAGGCCGTTGTGGCAGACAGCACTTACGCAAGCATACACGACATAATAGGGCAGCTGTACTGGTATTTCGGACCATTGAAGTATCCGTTTGTTTGGGCAACAGAACTTTACAGCAGAATTTTCTTGGGGATTGATGCCAAAAAGCATCAAGTGCGCGTTACAGTACCAACGCTATTGATACACGGCAGTGCAGACAGCCAGATACCTGCCATTAATTCCAAGAAGATATACGAAAAGTCAGACAAAAATCTGGCAGAACTCTGGATAATAGAAGGAGCAGACCATGGAATGAGCTATGCCACAAATCCGAAAGAATATAAAGCACGAGTAAAAGACTTCTTCAAGAAGCACCTATGATTTTAGTAGACGACCACTGCCACTTAATGCACAAGGCATACGCTGATTTAGACAAAGTAATAGAAAACGCAAAAAAAGCAGGCGTTAAAGCCATAATTTGTTCTGGAGTCAATCCGCCTACCAACAGAGAAGCATTGGAAATTGCGAAGAAATATCCTATTGTGCGGGCAAGTTTGGGAATTTATCCAGTGGACGCGCTTGGATTGCCCCCAGACGTGGAAGCAGGACTCAGCCAACACGCAGGACCAATTGACTTGGATTCAGAATTTGATTTTATCAAGAAAAACAAAGACAACATGGCGGCAGTTGGAGAAGTAGGACTTGACTATCATTGGGTTAAAGACGCAGAATTGCAGAAAAAAGAACGCGAGAATTTCGCACGTATCATAGAATTTGCAGAGAAACTAGGAAAACCTATTATCGTGCATACACGCAAAGCAGAACAAGACTGCGTTGACATGCTGACATCAAGCAAGCTGAAAAATGTAATCTTGCACTGCTTTGAAGGCAGGAAAAGTTTGATTAAAAGAGCTGCAGACGCGGGCTACATTTTCTCAGTGCCAACAAGCATTGCAAAAAGCCAGCACTTTCAGGTGCTTGTCGAAATGGTGAACATCAATCAGATAACAACTGAAACTGATGGACCTTACTTGTCCCCGGACGGCAGTTTTCCAAATGTTCCGGAGAATGTTAGAATAGTTATTGAGAAGATTGCGCAGATTAAAAAGTTTGAAGCTGAAGAAGTCGCGAATAATGTATGGATGAATTTCCAAAGAATTTACGGTTAGAATAATTTGCCGCCTTGATAGCTTGACTCTTTCTGCTGCTCGTAATGAGACTCGCCCTCAAGCTTAATGAATGCCAATTGAGCAAAACGGGCGCCCAACTGGATTTCGCTGTCCAATAATGGAACAAGAATAAACGTAAGGAAGCCCTGATAGCCCGCCTCAGACAATCCGCATCCAAGCAAAGATTGCGCCAATCTGAATAAAGATGTCCGCGGGGCAACCTGAATAAGCAAATTGCTTGGCTGACACACTTTCTCACACGTTACAACAAAATATGGCTTCAAACGCTCGAGCTTTACCAGTCCCTCTTCCACAACCTTGATGTCCTTGAGTTCATATCCGGTGAGACGGTCTTCAAAACCTTTCAAGACAACAGCGCTGCCGAGCTTCGGAGCGATATGGTCGGATTTGGAGATGGCAAGACGGCCTCCATCGACGATTTCCACAATGGCCGCGAGACGCGCGTCAAAACCATTGGCAGTCAGTTGAGCATCAATATCCGCGTAGTCCGTGATAACATTCTGCTCGAGAATCATCTTCTTTACCAACTCTTTGCTCAAATGCATGAGAAAACTGCAAAACAAGACATATATAATTATTTAGCTAGCGCAAAACCACATAAAAAGATTCTTGGATGAGTAGCATGATGGTTCAAATACTTATGAAACACTCTCAAACTAGACTGGTTTACAATCGTGAAAGAGTTTCTCTTTGGAACAACGCGAACAACCTCCTTATCACCCTTAAGAAAAACAGTATAACCGCCACAATTCTCAGGAACAGCGTTCAAGTCAAACATAAACATAAAACCTTTGCCAGGCTTAAGGGAATCGTATAGAACAGAATAATCGCCAGGCATCATAGCAATGCACCACATACCGCAATTCACTTTTTTCCCTATTAATTTGGAAACAAGCTTCTGAAAAGACTTCCACACTTCAGGAGGCTTTGAATAATGAACAGAAAATTTAAGAGGATAATACGAATGCTTCCACTTCAGGTTTTGGAAAGAACGCAAAGCACTCGGGACAAGGATTTCATTCAGCTGAACACTGCCTTCCTTCTTCAAATGAGCTGCGGCCCTTGCCAAAATCTCGTCATCATAAGCAGGATTGATTCTAGCCATGGAACCAGCCTCCGAATGATATGCGCTTCTTGTTTAACATAACTTCCTGAACCTGATGTAATGATTTCGGAGAAACCTTGAAAATAGTGAGCGTGTTAAAGGCCGGAGGAATGGATTTGACAATCTTCTTGTCTTTGAAGAATTGCAGTGCACCGCCATCTTCTGGCACGAAGTCTTTACTGAGATTGACCACATATGCGATTTTTCTTCCCGAAAGACGATCATCGTGGGGTAAAAGGTAATCAGTATCATCGTAGATGAAACCAGACATATCAATGAACTTCAGCTTGACATTCGTTATCTTGGAAATAAATTGAATAAACTCCTTTGAGCTGAAGAACTTGTGAAATTCTTTGACTGCTGGCTGCGTCGCTCTGTTGCAATCAGAAGTCATCTGCTGGAACTGGAAAAGATCAGAGTTTTTCTCGACAAATTTCTCCTTCAATACTTGTTTTGCAACATCGTGAATTTTCTTTCCGAAGAAATTACCGAGAACAAGATGAGGAAAAGGCTTGTTTGCAGAGAACTGTTTTTTCAAGCCATATGCATTCTTGAGATAAACAGGATTTACCCAATTCATATTCCTATATTGCTTGAAAAAGCTTTTAAAGTCTTCTGTTGACGACGAAATATACGAACCCGTGATCTAGCGGTTAGGATTCCTCCTTCACAGGGAGGATGCCCCAGTTCGAATCTGGGCGGGTTCATACCAATTTCATTCTCAAGAACGTCGCGAACAATTCTGGCGCAGGATCTTTCGCAGTCTGCTTCATCCACACAACCTGCTCGCCCTTTGAAACTGGCCGCAAGTATATGCCGCTCTTTGAAGGATTGTCCTGATGGCGGAACACGCCGACAAAATCACGATAGCACACAGGCGATAACAAGGCAACGGCACCTTCATACTGCGGCTTCAGATGTTTACCGGTAATATAATACGGCGTTCCGTCAACCATAACTTCCAGACAACAATATGGGATACGCTTGATACTGCAAAACTCATCTTTCATTGAGGGATTCGGCTCTTCTGCAGGCGGCACCTGTTCAATATTTTTCGTCTGCAAATAATGTTCTCTGATCCTGAAACATTCGAGATAGGAAACATCAAAGCCCAGAACCTTTAGTACAAGACCTAAAACAGGTGTGCACTGATGGCAGTGGCCGGAGAATTTTGCATGGGCCTTGTCCCAAAAGCCATGCTCTGCTAGAATAGCGTCATATTGCCCGTTCCAAAGCTCACGCGACACTGCATAGATTGTTTGGTGAGGGTCTGCTG
>Ga0247727_10009320_pt1 | contig 17845 bp, 19 predicted proteins | sample WisWelCaveWW1625_FD_202498 | JGI IMG/M metagenome (GOLD analysis project Ga0247727, IMG submission 202498) | Biofilm microbial communities from Wishing Well Cave, Virginia, United States - WW16-25 | ecosystem: Environmental > Aquatic > Deep subsurface > Groundwater > Cave microbial mat | place...
AAATTCCCTTAAAAATTAATATTTAAATCTATCCAATTAGTTAAATTAAAAAACCAACTCAAACTTCTATTTCCATACATCATGGCGGTTGTAGTTTAATGGGAACAGATACTTCACCCTCTTAAACCGCTAAATATATAAACCTCTTATCACATTATATTTTATGCTGAAAGAATATCCTAAGCTCAAGCGAGGAGTGATTGAAAAATTTTCTGAAAAACTTAAGAAAGAAGAGAAAGACCTTCTAAAAGAATACATGACCTATAGAAAAGCGAGGGGCTTGGCCTCAGAAGATATGACCAAAAACGTAAGACGAATTATACTTCAAATAAGATATATCTTAGAACATTCTTATAAAGAGATGACATTAAAAGAGCTCCGTGAACTTCTTTCTATAATTAATAGTTCTAAAATGGCTAACCATTATCGCAATAATGTAAAAGCTAATTTAAAGAATTTTCTTAAATATGCCTTTCCTGACTGGAGCATGAGATTTTCTAATTTAGACGATATTAAGTTCGGTGAGCATAGTATGAATGAAGAAAAGATAAACCATAAAACGCTTCTATCAAAAGAAGATATTGAGAAACTTGTAAGAGCAGAAACAAGAAATTATTGGAGAGCTTTTCTTCTTGTACAATACGAAGCTGGGTTAAGAACAAAGGAAGCAAGACTTCTGAAATGGTCTGACATTCACATAGATATGGACGAAGACCTTACAGAAATAAACATCTTTGCTACAAAAACCGCTAAAGCAAGAACTCTTTATGTTAAAGAAGCAACTCATTATCTCAAACTATTGAAACAAGAGCAAGAGAATCTAAAAGAAAAAGGTGTATATGTTTTTCCTGCAAAGATAAACAAAGACAAACCTGTTGAAAAGTATGCCGTAAATGGATGGTTTAGCAAACTAACTGAGAAAGTTTTAGGGCGTAAAGGTTGGAACTATCTATTAAGGCACAGTAGAGCAACGGAGCTGTATACATTAGCCCAAGAAAACAAGATCTCAAAAGATACTGCTATTAAGTTTATGGGACATAGTGAAGATATGTCTAAGGCTTACAATCACCCTAACCCAGAAGATGTTAAGAAAATGCTTCGGGATCAGGTGTATAATATTGAAGAGCTTCCAGAAGAGAAGAAAAATAAATTAGAGAAGGAAATAGAAGATTTGAGAAAAGAAAGAGAACTTGAAGATAAAAGGTATAAGGCTATGGCTATTGATATGAAAAGATTAAGAGGAATTGTCGCTCAGCTTGTAGAAAATCAGAAACAGATTGGATAAAATAGATTATGAAAATTATTGAGACGCGGGAATGAACTAAAAGGACATAGAAAGGTTTATATAGAGATAAACCATAAAAGTGGTGTATATACACCACTAAAGTGGTATGTTTACACGGAAATGCTAACAAAAAAACAACTTAAGGTTATAGATGCCTTCAGGAAGAATTTGAAAGAGAAATTGACAGCCGAGCAAATAAAACAAATAACTGGAATCAAATCAAATAACTTTCTTTACAAAGCTCTTAGCAATTGCCTTCAGGAAGGGGTTTTAACCACTCAATCGGTTGGAAGGTCTTTACTTTATACCTTAGAGATAAATCATACATCTTCCAGCTATTTGGGGATGATAGGTTTTGAGCTTTATAATCTGCCGATAAAGATTTTAAAAGAAATAGAAACAGAAGTCTCTAAAAAGACCAGCTTTTTCACAGCAGTTGTTTTTGGAAGCTATGCCAAAGGCAAACCGAAAAAAGAATCTGATCTTGATATAGCATTAATAGTGCAGGATAAGAGAGAGATTCCAATTGTAGAGCCAGTCTTAGAATCTATAAAAAGAAGGGAGATTTTGTCAATTCATCCATATGTATTCAGTGCGTCTGATTTTACTAAGATGCTCGAGGTTGATGAAGAAAACTTGGGCAAACAAATAGTTAGCTATCACATAGTTTTTTATAATCCTGATTTGTTTTACAATCTAATTAAACCATGGATCCACTAGTTAAACTATATTTAGAGAGAGCAGATACTGAAATTGTAGAAGCTGAAAGTCTGTTTAAAATATCCGGAGATAACTCTCTCAAGGCTATCTTAAAAATAGATGTTTCCAAGACGTTTTATAGTGGAGTTATCAGCCATAGTTATTATGCGATATTTTATTCTGCCAAAGCTTATTTGTTATCTAAGGGAATTACTATAAGCTCACCAAGAGAACATCAAAAAGTTTATCTCGCATTTTCTAAATTAGTTAATGAGAAAACAATAAACAAGGAATTATTTAATATATACGATAAAGAATTTCTTAAGGCAGAAGTTCTTCTAGAAATACTTGAGGGAGAACTGGGAAAGAGAACAAAGTTTACTTATAAAACTCTACCGCAGGCAAATAAAGAACCTGCCTTCGAATCTACAGAAAATGCAAACAAATTCTATAAGGCCATAAATGCCCTCTTGGGCTAAATTTTTCTTCTTCTTTCCTATAAACAAGAGTAATGGAATGACATTTGAATCTTTATATCCTTATTTAAGGCCAAATTCACGTTCAAACTCACGTTCAAGTTTTCTTGCACATTCATTAGCATCTTTCTCCTCTTGTAGTAATTCTTTCGTTATTGAAACTATAAGATAATTCAAGTCTCTAACCCAGTTTGCTTTAAGAGTTTTGGTAAGATTTATTCCTTTATATGGCCAGAAAATATTTATTTCAAATATTTTATTCTTATAAAAATTGAAAAAGGGCATAAGTCTCTCCCTTAACCTTTCAGTCTGCTCATCGTTTAGTTCATCAAGATATGTAACGTATTTAAAAGCTGATTCATCAAAGATCCAATCTTTAATATATACCTCACTATTATCGCTTTTAGAAACTTGTTCAAATAAATTAAATAAATCCTGCTTTTCTTTACCACTGTCTATATCAAAGCAAGGTGTTAGAAATCCATCTTTTCTTTCAGGAAATCCATCAAAAACATCAATACTGAAGCATTGTGCAAAGTCGCGAATATTCTTTTCTGTTTGTTCATAGTCATCAAAATGGCAAATGTAAATTTTGTCTGTTTTATCCATTTTGGATTCTCTCCTTTCCTATGAATAGGATAATTGGAATTGCATCAGATTCTTTCTCTAATTTCTCAATTTCTTTCTTTAATTCTTTATAAGATTCGCATAATCTCATGAGATAAATAGCATCTTTTTCTTTCAGATCCGGAAATTTTTGCAGAATTTCTTTTTTAAAACGCATGATTGTGCAGGCCTGATCTCCCTCATTATAAAGCAGTTTTCCCCTAACTTCGAGCGTTTCACGTATAGGTATGAAGAATTCCACGTTCGACTCTTCCTTAGACAAGTCTCTTTGGCCTTTCATGTTGTAATTACATAGTGGCACTGTATATAAATGTTATGTTTTGTTATTAAGCGTAAACAATTGTTAACAGATAGAAACGTTTATATAGGTATAACAAATCGTAGGTAAACAATGAGCAGAGGAGAAAAGCGATTTAGCGACATATTGGCAACAAGATTTCCTGTTGGCGTAGCCGAAGCAGTCAAAAAACTGGTAAAAGAAAAGCAGAAAGAGTTTCCAAGATACTCAGAGGCAGATTTGATAAGGTCGGCTGTAGTCAATCATCTGAAGGCTAAGGGCTTTTTGGATAAGGGCAAAAATTACTTGTAAAACCAATTGAATTAATTTTTAAGTCCATAATATTTATATACTAATTTGACTATAATTTTTAATCGGTTGTCCTGAAAAGGATGCGCCCATGAAAGCCTCTGTTAGGCATTCAGCTATTAATAAGGAGGAAGGACTATAACTCTCTTTACGAAACCTATGCCTTTTAAGCTTTGCAACATGGCGCGAAAGAGATAACCTTTAAAATATGTTGATAGGTTAAGATTGATTTCAACAAGTGTTTAAGGCACTCTTTCACCGAGTCCTAATTATATATCATGGCAAAAAAGCATAAGAAAGCAAAGGGAAGAAAACCGAGCAATAAAAGCAAGGCTTCTAAAGTAAGAAAGTTAATGAAATTGTTTAAGTCTGGAGCTATGAAGAAAAAGAAGAAGGCTTCGGCAAAGAAGAGAAAGTAATATTCTAAGAAAAAGAGACGCTGATAATTATTACTAATAGCTCAATCGTTTTAGCTATTTTAATTCCTGATAAAAGATATATAAATCTCCTAATATAAATAAGGCTATGAAAAAAAGATCCATATTTATATTGCCATTTCTAGTCTTTCTTTTTATATTCGTATTTGCAATTTCTACTGTTTCATTAGTTTCTGCTACTCAAGATGATGCTTATAATCATTGTCCAGACCATGTATCTTGTCCTACAGAGAGTGATCCCTATAATACTTGTGTATGCCGCGGTTCTCCACCAACTATGTGTTACCCAGCTGCAGAACAAAAAGGATACCAAATGAAACAAGAAAATTCAGAACAGCCAACAGTTGATGGAACAACAGCAAAATATTCTAATGGAATTATAAAATTACAAGATGCAAAAACTGAGGCCCAGATAAAATGGTGCAAGTTAATAGTTGATACACTGCAATTTACAAAAGATGCCTGTACAGCAGTCTCACAACAAGTTAATTATTGCGGTTCATTCGCAATAACATTAGATGATAATAAAATATCGGGATTGGCAACAAGAAAGAGGGGCGAGGTTGTTGACTGGAGTTTTACAAATCTCAATGGAATGCTCGGTGATGACGGGGGTCTAAAAGGTGCTAGTGCTGATACAGCTTCCCAAAAAGAACTGACAATTAAAGGCGTTAAAAATGGTGAATTTCCAGTTCAAGGAGATTATATTTTCAAAGGTTCAGCAGATGAAATAAACATAAAAACTCTGACTTTAAATCAGATATCTCAAGCAAATGTTAAAAATGATTATAGTATTTCTGAAATAACGGCTGGTTCTGCAACACTGAACAAAGTAATAACTTTTACAACTATCACTAAAGGAAATTTTGACACAAAACAAAACTTTGAAGGAAAGGCTGCGACATTAAAAGTTAATTCAGTAACCTATACAACAATCAATGGAAAAGTTTATTCTAATGGAAATTTTGACGGAACAGCTGATTCAGTCGTACTTACTGACGGAACAAAAATAGATAACTTTGACGGAACAATTGATTCATCGGGTACAATAATAAGAATAAGATTTGCAGAAACTATAACAAAAGAACCATATACAATCAAAAATACCCGGGGCGGCACATTAACACAATCTGGATTGGGACTTACATTAACCTGTCATGGTTGTTCAACAGGGCAAATTTCTAACAAAGCAGATTTTGGCCACATATTTACTGTAAACTCTGCAAGTGGCCAAATAATTATTGCATACGGAACGACAACAATAGGTGGTGCAAGTCAAGGATATTGGGCTAAGATCGATGGATTCGCAGAAGTAACTGAAGCCCATTCTGTAAACTTTCAGACGGACAGAAAAATAACCGATGGAACAGAAAGGCTAATTTACTACGATGGTCAAGGAATTGCAAAAGGATTAGTTGGAGGAAAAGGCGGCAATGATTTCTTATCATTTGCTCAAACATTAATTGGTGAAGCACAAAAATTGCTTGGGCAGGGTACAGGGGGAAGCAATCCGAGTATGGAAACTAAGGGAGACAGTTCGATAGCATATAACAAGGACAATAAAGGATTAAACGCAAATATTTATCCTCAAGGAAATGCCTTGGCTAGGGTAGGAAACATTGCAACAGAAGGATGCAATCAAGTTAGTTTAGATCTAACACAGACGCCAATTCAGGGCTCATCTAATGTAAATTGTGCTGGCAGTCAAGTCGCTCAAGTAGCATCTGGAACACAAACTAACGGAGTACTTACAAATGGCAATGAAGCAGTTCATTTTGCATCAATCACTGATACAAAATCTCTAAAAACATCCCAAATCCCTGCCAACACAATCATAGATGGCAATACTGCACAACAAGTTCAAGGCATATCTAATACGTTAACTAATAATCTTATCAGTCAAGCATAAAATGAAAACACAAAATAAAAAAGCACAGATAACAATCTTTGTAATAATCGCGATTGTTATAGTTGGAAGTATCACTGCCCTTCTTTTATCAACAAATAAAATATACAAACAGCCTGTTCCCGAAGAATTAGAAATTACCGTATCATCAGGAATTAGGGAAATTGCTCAAAAATGCATTCAAGTCTCGTTGATTGACGGCACCAGAATTTTAGGCTTTCAGGGCGGATTCATCAGAATTCCGAAAAAAAGTGCAAAAACAGCATTTACAGAAATAGCATACGGATATTATCTTGGCCAGAAACTATATCCTACAAAAGAAAAAATGGAGGAAGAACTAGCATATTACTTAGATAATGCAGTTCCTATCTGCTTCAACGAGAACAATAAATACAATTATAGAATATCTGCAGGAAAAGCAAGTACAAAAATTGAAATTTCAGATGAAGAAGTGATTGCTAAAGTAATTTATCCTATTTCAATAGCAAAGGAAACAACGGTTTCCAATCTTAAGCAGGATTATGAAGCAAAAATTCCTATAGGACTGGGAAAGATACGTGATTTTGGTGAAGGAATAATAAACAGAACAGTAGCTGAGCCAAATTACGTCCCAATGAGTTACCTTCTTCATCCTGTTTATAATGTTAGTTTTGCCTTTACAAATAATGGAGAAGTCATCTATACGATAATAGACAATAGCTCAACAATAGATAAAATTCCCTACACTTTTCTTATGGCAACGAAAACAAGATAACGAGATTAACAGGACTTAACATAACATTTATAAAATATATTTCTATTTATCTATATGGAAAATAAAGATGTTAATGGTGTTAGCGGTTGGCTTTGGTTCTTTGCTTTTTCACTTGCCGTTTTATATCCGCTTTTGAGGTTGTCGAATATTCTAAGTTTTAACAATGGTATAATTTTATTAGTATATTATTCAACTTTATTTGCTTTCAGCATTTTTGCAGGAGTTTCAATTTTTAAGAAAAAGGATAATGCTATAATTTATGCTAAAGAATTTTTAATAACAATTATAGTTTTATCCCTTATTGATTTAATAGACGTCTTCTTAAGTTATAATTATGCTTATAAAATACTAGCTCCAATATATGGTGTTACAGCTATATATCATTTTATCTGGCTATTGTACCTCAATAATTCTAAGCGAGTCGAAAATACTTTTAAGAAAAGAAACTTGAACTGGAAAAGAATATTTGTTATAATCGCAATAGTAATAGTTTTTGAATTAATTATCAACTTTGGCAAGTATTTATTCTAAAATGATAAATGGAAAAAATTCAAAAACAGCTAATAAACAGACTTCAGGTTTAGCAATAACTAGCTTAGTTTTAGGCATATTCTCATTTATTCCTCTTTTTGGAGTGCCTTTAGGCATTCTTGCTGTTATTTTTGGAGTTGTTTCTTTTTCTAAGATCAAGAAAGGAGAAAGAGTTGGGAAAAAATTAGCAATTGCAGGAATAATTTTAGGAGTCTGCGGTATCTTATTTAATGTTATTCTTTACTCTTCTCTTTACTATTACGGATTTGTTGCTAAAAAGGGAGTTTTTGTTGATCTTAAAACAAATTTAACAAGAGAGATTTTAACTACAAATGCAGGCCAACTTGAACTTTACAAGAAAACTTATGGTCAATATCCTCTTTTTTTTGCAGATGCTGAGAACGTCGGCTATAAAGTATCTGATAGCGATGCTTTTGGCAAACCTCTTGAGTACTGGACATTTCAGCAACAACAGGACTATTTCATGTTTAGTGCTGGTCCGGATAAAATATTTGGTACCGAAGATGACCTTATAGAATCTTTTCCAATAAATCAAATACCAATGTACGACGGAGTTGAAAAACCTCAAGACCTAAAAGAAGCAGATGAACAGTTCATATCAGAAGTTATTAACCTCTCAAAAACAAAAGAAAATGCCAGCAATCAGCTGCAATCACTCGGCTGGAATTATTTAGGAGAGGGCGACGTAAGAACTGCAATCAAAAGATTCAATCAGGCCTGGCTACTTAATCCAGAAGATCCGGGAGTTTACTGGGGATTTGGTGCAGTTTTAGGTTTCCGAAGGGAATATTACTCTTCTTTAGAAATGTTTAGTAAAGCTTTAGAATTAGAAGGCAAATCACATTTGTTAGAAAAATCAAAAGATCTTCCGGCATTTTTCTGCGATTTCTCAAATACATACTATGCTAGATATTCTATATATTTAGGACATGATGATGATTTAGCTAAATCTTTAGAATTGCAAAATAAGTCTTTGTCCTTAAATCCGCAGCTCAACTGCACTTTACATGAAGCTTATGGATAATCTAAAAAATGGAAAATCAAATCTCTAGCTCTAAAAATAAATTAAAAATAGCAGTCGGCATCTGGGGAATTATTATATCAGTTATTGGTTTTTTTACATTTATATATAACATTTATGCTTATTGGACAGGAATAAAAGACTTAGGACTAATTCAATATTTTATATATAACTTTGTAGCGATAGGTATTATTTTATCATTAGTAGGAATTTCAGGATCTATACTTTTATTAAAAAATAAAAAAAGCGGATGGATTCTCTCATTAATTTATTTTGCAGCACAAATGTTTTCATTGATAGTAGCTGGTAATTTAAACTTTAGTATTAACTTTTGGCAAGGTCTTTATTTCCAGTTTACTCCTTCCATTTCATACTCTGGAAATCATATAGAACTCGGTATTAATTTTACGGCAATTGCGGCAGTATGGATTTTATTATATATAAAAAAAGAATATATTAATTAATATTTTATTATAGTTATCCTTAAAAACTCCATAGACTAATTAAAAATATGAATAGAAGAGGCCAAATAACTATATTTGTTATAATTGCTATAGTCATTGTTGCCTCTATAGGAACAGTTGTTTATATTCAAAGCACAAAGAAAGTTGCCGAAAGCCCAGAAGTTAAAGAAGTTAGAACTTTCACAGAAACTTGCTTGAAGCAGACCGCAAAAGATGCTATCTTTTTAGTGGGTGAACAGGGAGGATATTACAATGTTCCAAATATTTCTAATAATTTTACATTATTTCCAAAACCATATTATATTTACGAAACTCAAAATCTTGTTCCTCAAAAAGAAAAAGTAGAAGAAGAAATTGGAAAACACATTAAAGAGAATATAGATAATTGTCTCAACAATTTTTCTGAATTTAAGCAAAAAGGGATAGATGTGAAAAAGGGCAAGAATAATATATATGTCAAGCTCATAAGAAAAGAAGTCGATATTAAAGTCACAACACCAATAACAATAACCTGGGAAAATAGTACAAATCTCATATCCGAATTTAATACAGTTGTTGCGCCAGTAAGAATATTGGATTTGCTAAAAGCAAGCAATGAGATTGCCACTTCTGAGACTAAAGACCCGCAGGCAATTTGCATGACCTGCATTGATGAAATTGCCAAAAAATATGATCTAGATGTAAGTATAATACCAACAGATGAAAGAAATGATTTGATTTATATAATAAGTGACTCTCAATCAAACTATGCAGGAATTCCTTATTATTGGAGCTTTGCAGCCAAATATCGGTTTCCTCATTGCACTGAGGCAAAGGGTTGTCTGGAGGCCCTAAAATGACAAGAACAACTAGTATGTATCTTAATTGTTTCGTGGCAGTTTTGTTGCTCGGAATTCTAGTAACAAGCTTTACAATTGCTGCAGAACAAACAGCAATTAATTGCGAAAATGCAGCCCCTGCTGAAAATGATCCTAATTATGCTAATTACCTTGCTGCCTGTAAACCGGCTGAATTCTTAAAAATCAAAGATGAGTTATTACAAAAATTTGATTCGACAAAATTAAGCGACCAGCAAAAACAAGCTTTATTTGAAAATTCTGATTTTAGGGACAGAATTAAGGAATACTTGAAAAAAGACAACAAGGACATGGTTCTAGAAATTGACGATAAAGTTTTCGATAAGTTTAAGGACAACAGCTTAAAAATCAATGGAAAAATTCTAGAACATAACGGACTAAAGTTTGATTTTACCGATAAAAGTGTTCTTCCTGATGGAGCAAGGCTCAATTTACAAGATGATGGATCAACAAAGCTACTAGTTCCAAAAGGCAAGTCTTCGGATTTGAGCAAAGTCTTAACTGGAGATAAAATCGGTAAATTTGTATTTGATACAGAGAACGGAGCCAGCATAAAACTACCTGGTAAAGAAGGATATTATAAATTTGACAAAAGCGGCCTGTTTAATGACGAAGTGCTAGTTTCAAAGATTAATGGCAAAGTGAGCTTGGATGTACCAGAAGGCCTGCAAGTTAGTTATGGCAATAAGGCGATTGAATCTGAAAGCAGATTTACAATATCTGATGATAACATTTTTTCAGTTAAAAATAAAAGAAAAGAAGAGGTTGTAACTGGCAACTTAGAAAAGATTTTTGGAAAAGAAGGAGAGATTTCAGTTAGAAACGACATAGTTGAACTTAAAACTAAAACAGATGGAAATATAGATTTGCGTCAATTGGATACTAAACTTCCAGTTCATATACCTGTAGAAAGTAGTAATAGTGTTGCCAATGAGGGAGATTATACTTTGGAAACGCCAGAAGGGAAAGAAATCGCAAAAGTTGCACAGACCTCAGATACAACTACCGAGACAACAACTGATAAAGATAAAAAAACTATAAATGTGCCAAAAGCCAAGAAAACAAAGATTATTCCTCCGGAGCAACGTCCAGAAGGAATTCCTGCTGGGACCGTTATCCTCGAAGACGAAAATGATAAACCTTTAGCAGCAGTTGGTGTTAAAAATAGTGAATTTAAAAATAATCCTGATTATATTCTGGTGGGAAATGCTTATCTTAAAAAAGATATATTCGAAAAAAAAGTTATTCTTAGTTCTGATAGACAAGAAATACTTGATACATTAGCAAAATATGGAGAATATACATCAGAGCAAAAAGACCTTCTTGCAAGTAGACTTGATTCATTTCGACCAGATGTTATTGATGGACTGTTGAATCATGTGAGGGAGCAAGACAAGAGAGTAAAAGAGAATGGTCCTTGGGGCAAAACGTGGGGGGGAAATAATTTAGAAGGCTTAGCATATCAGTTAGGAAAATCTCCCCAGCAATCATATTGGGAGTCTTTTAGTAAGGAAGCAGCGAGAACACACTTACATATTGGTGCACAACGTACAGGAAGAAGATAATTTAAATAACTAAAAATCACCTCTCTTTTTCCTTAGGTTTATCTAGCTACTAATTTTACTCCAAAAACTTTCTCAAAATATTCAACGGGTTTTACATCAGTTATAACTGTTTTGTGCATGCCCCATTTTTTATTCTCGCTCAATGCAAAAAAACTTTCCATTATTGGCTGTTTATTCAGTTGCTTTATTTTTATTGCACTAAGCTCAACAACCTCATACTCTTTATCAATTGGCTTGAACTTCTGTCCTTCTGGAGTTTCTTTCAATTTCATTTTATTTTCCATATTATATACACCTCCTTTCAGTTTTTGAATATAAAACGAGCGGAGCGAGTTTAAAAATAAGGCTCGAAGCGCCGACACTCAGAGAAGAGAAAGGCGCGGAGAGTCTATTCATTTGGTGTCCGAGAGCTAGATCAATGACTGAGCAATCGTCGATATTCCTTCTAGAAAAGCCGAAAAATACCAAAAAATCAGGTGTCCCAAATCTATGCTTTTTCATGTTTATTGAGCAATTTATTTAATTGATTGAAAATGCTCTTTTTTGTATAAGTTTTGCCAAATTTTATATAAGCAGGATAGAATTTTCTATTTGTAACAACAAAAAACCAATTTTTACCAAATTCTTTTTTTAATATTTTGATTTTATTGAGCAATTGCTTCTTATTATGCGTTAGAAGCTTGCCTGTTTCAACTTCAACCGCATATTTTTTGCCTTTTATTTCAAAAACAATGTCTGGCCTGACAGAACCGAATAGTTCAACTTTATCGGCTATCGATTTAAGATATTCTGCAATATCAAATGTTAAGAAAAAGTGTTCATCGCTTTCGTTTGACCTTGGTTTTATGACATATCTTTCTTTTTTGCCTTTTATGTTAAGGCATTTGATTTCTTTGTATCCTTTTGCTATCAGATATTTCAAATCATCAAGTGACAAGTCTTTGTGCTTGAAGAAACGTCTATCAGAATCAACATTCACTCTGTGAGAACGTTGCTTAGGCGGAGCCTTTATCGCAACGTTCTTTTTCGATTTGCATTGTTTCTTTTTGATTGAAGTTTGCTTCACATTGTTCACAAGAATTTCGTCAGGCTTTGTTGTAATTTGTTTGTGCTCTTCTTCTGATGCAACTATCTTTAGTTCGGAGTGTTCGTCATCCATTAATAATATTCCTTCTCCAACTGCGGCAGTTAAAAGAAAATTTCGTTCTGCATTGCTCAAATGGAAGGTCTCTTGAATATCCTGTATGACTGCAGGTTTTTGCCTCATTAGTATTGTATAAGAACTATTTGCTAGAACTGATTTTCCTGCTTCAGAAGTTATCATTCCTTCTACTTCTTGATTGATTAAGAATAACGCCATATTGAATTTTCTGCACGTCTTTACAATTTCAAATATATACGAAGCATCTGCTGTTCTGGATAATAACGACCAAGCCTCATCAATAACCAAGACTTTTCTTTCCAAATCCTGCTTCATTTTCATATAAACATAATCTAAGACAAGAAACATCATAGTCGGCTTGACTTGCTTAGGCAAATTTCCAATATCAAAGCAGACAAACCTATTATCAAAATCAATACTTGTTTCTCTATTCAAGAAAGAAAAGACTCCATTAACATACATATCTAAACGATTGATGAGGCTTCTAATTGTCGGTTCTTCAATCTTGACAGCTTTCTTTTCCATTCTCTTAAGGGCATTTAATATATCTTCTAGAATTGGGGGCTCGTTATCCCATGTTTCGGGGTTTGAATCTATGCCTTCTTGCTGATAAGCCTCTGTTATTGCTTTATCTATGAAAGATTTTTGAGGTTCTGTTAAATCACCTAACATTACAGGCATTAAATCCATTAGTGCAAGTCTCTTTTCGTGATAGTCATGCCCCATTAAGTCTAAAGGATTGATTATTGTGTCAGAAGTCCTGCTTAGGTTTATTCTTTGTCCGTTAAATCGTTCTACAAGATTAGTATATTCTCCTTGAGGGTCAATAACAATAACTTTAGTTCCGTTTAACAGATGACGGGCAATAAATAATTTTGACATATAGCTTTTACCCGAGCCAGAGCTTGCCAGACAAAATCCGTTTGGATTGCTAAGCTGAAATATATCTTTTATTATAGGAATGTTATTTTTATTTAATCCAAACCATATTCCAGTTATATCTGCTTCCATAAATGAAGAGGTAAATGGGAAAAATGCAGAAAGTGCTTCTGTGGGCACATTCCTTTTCATTCCTAGCTTATTAAGAACGATAGGAGAACAGGATTGAAGCCCTTGAGCCATCCTAAAATTAGGATATTTGGGAATTATCATTAAAGAATTTAGCTCAGACTCTACTCTTCTTGAAATTAAATTCAAATCTTCTTCTGAATCTGCCCTGCAATTGACATAAAAGCTTACATTGAATAGTTTTTCCTTTCCTTTTTGGAGATTTTCAAGAATTGCTTTCGTATCTGCGTATTTTATCTCTAAACTTGGATTGATTATGCCCTTGAGCTGTGCCGAATATAGGTCTGCTCTCTGTTTTTGCATCTCTCTGTTTATATTTATCATCATGGTTTCAATATCATATGGCTCAATATGCAAAGAAAAGTCAAAATCGCCTAAAAGAGAGACGATTTTATCAAGAAAACCATGCTCTACGCTTCTGGGATAGCCATGTGCATATAGAATTTTGTTGAATTTTCCATTTACTTTGACAAATGAAGGCCTATTTTCTATTTGAGGCAGAGAGGGCTTATCTTTATCGCAATTATAGAACTTAGCGATAAGGTTTGTCAGCTCTTTGTTTGATAATCTTGAGCTTTTTAGCCCTATATTATCGAGTTTCTTTTGGCATAGCTGGATTTGTATCTCAATATTGTGTTTTTCAGGAATAATTAGGTAAAATTTTCTGTTTAATACATTGTTTTGCTTTATTGTTTTCTCTAAATGCTCTTTGTATTTGCTAAAAAGCTCTCCGAATTGTTCGTTGCTAACAATTTTTCTTCCTAATTCCTTAAGATAATCCTTCAAATTCAAAGATTCTGTATTCATAACTATCTGAATCGGAAAATCTAACGAGTTTAGGAACTTCTGAAACGATCCAATTATGGCTTCTTGTGCGCCCTGTGGCTTAATCGCAAAGTTAATGGGCTCTATTTTGAGAACTGCGAGCTTTCTGTTATCGTTTGTTATAATTAAATCGTCTTTAACGTCACTTATGTTGGTATACTTGAGTATATTTTTCTCATCACTTATATTTCTTAGTCTAAACCATCCAATCCAACTCTTCAAATGATAGTCTAAATCAAAGAACATGAAGCCTGCCGAGATACAGGCTAGAAAAGCTACAAGAAAAGATTTAATGTAAATATTTGAGTGTGTCCTAAAGAATATGATTATCATTAGGGGGCCAAATAAGAAAAGATATGCTAACTGCTTGAATGTCAGATTAAATATAATCTTTTCTTTGTATGCTAGTTGTTGTGGTATTTCGTATGTCATGCTAATTTAGAGGCTAAAGAGGCTATTTTCGTGCCAACGCCTATTGCTGATTTAATTATCGAGAAAAACATGAGGAAGAACATTAAGCAATTAACAAGAGTAAATGCAGAGAGCATGACAAGAATCTTAAAATTTGTAAAAAGCCCTATTTCTGCGACTTTTGAGAATCCTATTAATATAATTGCATCCAGAAACGTTATGAATATACAGACTCCTAAGAAATTAAGGATTAATATTCCATATTGCTTTAAGGGCTGAATAAAATAGAAGAAGATAGCCAAAGGAAAGAGAACTACTCCGACAGCAACAATTGCGTATCTTATTACTAAAACAAGAGAAGTAAAAAGCAGTGTCAAGACATAGAAGAAAGCGAATATTAATTCCAATCCTACATTTGTGAGATTATCTATCGTTAAAAGAAAGAATTTGTTGTCTATTAAGCTTAAAGTTGCCGCTGTTGTAGTTGATGAAAGTTCTATTGCTAGCTCATAGATAAAGAAAGAAGCCTGAATCAGAATAATCATTATTACTATGTTCCTCAGCCAAGATTTTGCATTTTCCCTCTTTCCGGAATCATATCCTGAAATGATAAAAGTAAAACCTGCATAAATTATAAGGAAAGCATAAAACATTGACAAAACATAAATAATTACAGCCCATAAACTTGTAAATAGTTGAAGCTGAACTGGCTCTGAAAGAAGATTATGTATAAAAGTTAACAATGGCTGTAAAGGAGCATTCAGAATAGTTAAAAGATAATCAAAAAATACCTGTGGAAGACAGGAAGCTAAATTAGTTAAGCCGCAGTCAGCCATTTTAATCCGAAAGAAGATTTAGTTAGTATGGAAAAAGTAATATAATTCAGAAAAATAAAGAAAATTATCTTTGAAGCTAATATTAATCTGTCTTTTTCTGTAACGCTTACTACTTTCTCTGAAGTTTCGTCTCCGTAAATTGCTATTAATCTTGATGCTAATGGATCAGCCAGAAAAGAAGCGTTATCCTGTGCTATTATGGTAATATTCCCATATTGAATTGTAATAGGCAAACCTTTAGGATAAATATCGACTAGAATTGTATCATTGACAAAATAATGTATCTTATCTGTTAAAATTGAAAGATTTTTGTTTTCATATTCTTTGAAACAGCTGAAATCAAATTCCTTGAAATGAGTAAATAGCTTTATTGTGCAATTATTAGCGTTGTTGACAATAAAGTTAAAATTTGAATCATTTAGATATTCTATATTTATGTTGTGTGATGTTTTTTCTTCAAATGGAGTTGCTTTTAGTGTAATGATATCATAAGGTTTGAAATTGTAAGTATATTCATAAACATAATTTGATTTTTTGTAATAAGAGTCTGCAAAAGAAAGTAAAAATGAAGTAAAGTTTTCAGCTTCTACTTCTCCTTTGGTAACTCCGTTGTATTTATTAGTTGTATTAAAAGAAACAACAGGCTTATTTGGGTCTGCCTTTGCTGTAAGATTATCTTCTATTTCTAATATGTCTGTTCTTATTTCAGTATTACTATATTTACATATCGTGCAGTATTGTGAGCATCCGTAAGCTCCGTATTGACAGCAATATGTATATTTTTTGTAATGGTCTATTTTATCCTGAGCTTGAATTTCCAGCTTTGCTTTAAAATCTAAATTTTCTGGATCAATATCAAAAGAACTTATCTTTTCATGCCCAAATAATACATTATTTGCAGATAAATCTAAATTTGAACTATTTCCTGCAAAAGAGTAATCTGTTCTGCAATCTTCTGATTCAGTTCCTTGAGGCAATTCAATTCGATAGTTATATTCAGTCTGAACTTTTCCAATATTATCGCAATAAAAAGTGTTATTTTCTATTACAGAAGGAATTACGCTTAGTATTTTCAGCCAAGCATCTTTTATTATGCCTTTATTCTGGGTTGGGATTCCATACGGAGCCAAGTCCATTTTTATGTTGGTATTCCATAAAGATACAAAGTTATGATTTGGTACGCTAGTATCTCCATAGAAAGCAAGATTAATTATTGATTCCTTGTCTTCGTTTGTTGCATTAAGCTGATTGATTGTATTACATAACTCTAAGTTACTTCCCTGAAACTGATTACAATTAACTGCAATAGCTGGCGATAGCATAATAATAGCGAGGGCTACCGCCAGCGCGTTTCTCCCAATCATTTTGTAAGCTTATCCTGAAATCAAGCCAACAATCAAAGGAGCCGCCCATATGACTATCAAACCGATGACTACATACATAGCCATATTTTTTGAGTCATCCCTTTTCTTTGGATCGGCGCCGCTCATCATATAATTTATTCCGGCAAACAGCAAGACAACACCCCCAATAGCTGAAGATATATATTTCACTAAATTATATATCGTCATTACCGGAGTAAGTATCTGGTCAAATGTCGCTTTATCCTGAGAGCTGACGCTCTGATTAAAGTCTACTGCCATGGCAAAAGTCGGAATAACTACAAATAACAGCAAAAGACTCGTCAAGGCTAGCAATTCTATTCTCATTTTTAACCTCCTGGTTTTATTTAATTGCTTCATGAAAATTCCAGATATAAGCAGATTAAATATGGCCTAGTAAAAAGTTTTCTATAATTTTTAACATAAAATTTTACTGCTTTTATTACATATTATTTTACTTTATTTTTTATATAAAGTTTTAAGTAATTTTTTATGATTTTCTTTATATAATTTTTAACATAAAATATTTTATTAGGATATTTATAAAGAAAAGCTTTCTAAATAATCTATGCATGAAATAATACAAGATCAAGATACAGACACTGCCAATAAAATTAGAAGAGAAAAGTTAATTTATCTCTTAAAAGAATTTGATATTCTTATTAATAAATTTGAAGAAAGGGGTAATCTAAATATTAGCGAAGAGACACGAACAAAGATTTAAAAAATAGATTTGGTTTTTCTGCTTGAGCAAAAAGCTTAAGCTTATCCCCTTTAAACGAAAGGTTAGAGCGGGTGAACTTTATATGGCGGTTGTAGTTTAATGGTAGAATGACGGCTTGTGGCGCCGTAGACGAGGGTTCGATTCCCTTCTTCCGCTCTTTGTCCACTCCGAACATTTTAAAAAAGGCGTTAATATCGAAGATTAAGAA
>Ga0247727_10009321_pt1 | contig 17845 bp, 19 predicted proteins | sample WisWelCaveWW1625_FD_202498 | JGI IMG/M metagenome (GOLD analysis project Ga0247727, IMG submission 202498) | Biofilm microbial communities from Wishing Well Cave, Virginia, United States - WW16-25 | ecosystem: Environmental > Aquatic > Deep subsurface > Groundwater > Cave microbial mat | place...
TCAATCCCGCCGGACAGTCCCAGCACCGCCCGCTTCAGCCCCGCGCGCGTGATCTCCTCGCAGATGAAGCTGGTGAGGATGCGGCGGGCGAGGGCGGTGTTGATTTCAAGAGCAATGTTCGTCATACAGAATTCAGGGCGCGGATTGGCGCAGGTGAACACAGATTGAGCACAGTCTGCGTGAATCGGCGCTTATCCACACTCCATTAACCCTTGTCCCTGGCGCCGGCGCTCCCGGCCGTGATGCGCGCGATCTCGCGGGCCACCAGCGCGTGGCGTTCGTCGCGCAGGATCGGCAGGCGCGCGCGGGTGCGGTGCAGTTGGTTGAGATCGATGCGCGTGACCGTCAGCGCTTCCTCGTGGTACGGCCCCTGCGCCAGCTTGTCGCCATTCGGATCAAAAGCCATCGCCCCGCCCCAGAAGTTCAGGCCGTCTTCAAAGCCCACCTTGTTCGTGTGCGCGGCGAAGACGGTGAATAGGCTGGCATAGGCCTGCACCACGTGCTCCACCCAGCGGGCCGCCGCCTGCAAAGTCTCGCCCGCTTCCATCCCGCGCCCCGGCGAGGCGGAGGCGAACAGCATCACGTCCGCGCCATCCAGCCAGAGCAGGTACGGCGCGGAGGCGTGCCAGAAATCCTCGCAGATCAGCATCCCCATCCGGCCAAAGCGCGTGTCAAAGGCGCGCACCGAGTCGCCCCAGGCGAAGAAGCGGCCCTCGTCAAACATGCCGTAGGTGGGCAGGTAGACCTTGTGGTGGACGTGGACGACCTCGCCCTGCGAGAGGTAGGCGCTGGAGATGAAGAACCGGTTGCGCTGATCTTCGTCCACAAAGCCGATGACCAGGTCCATGCCGCGCATCCGCGACGTTTGCAGGAGCGGGCCAAAGATCGGGTCGTCCGGGGTGGGAGGGTGCGCCACGGTGGGCGCCAGGTCTTGCAAAACGTAGCCGGTGAGCGAGAGCTCCGGAAACACCAGCAGGTCAACGCCCTGCTTGGCGGCGTCGTCAATGTAGGCCAGGTGCTTATCGAGGTTGGCGCGCACGTCGCCCAGTTTGGTTTTGACTTGCGCGAGGCCGAGGGTGAAGGATTTCATCGCGAAGTGTTATTTGACGGCTTCAGTCGCCAGGGTTAGAAGCCGCTCCGAAAAACCGGCGGCGAAGGCCGCCGCCAGCGCCAGGCCGGGGCCAACCGGATTGAGATTGAGCAGGCCGGCCAGCAGGAAGGTGTAAATGGCGACCGCCGCCACCGCGCCCACCAGCGGACGCGCCAGCGTGATTTGCAGGGTCAACAACCGCTCCGGGATGCGGCCTTTGGGCGAGTTATTGGCCAGGGAGATGATGCCGCTCGCGCACGCGCCCATGACTCCGAACACCGCGGCAGACCACAGGAGCGGCAAATTGGCGATCTCGATCTTGCCGCCGATCTGCCCGGCCAGACCGATCAACCAGCCCAACAGCGCCGCGATCCCGGTGGCGCCCAGCCAGATCAACTGCTGGCTGTTCAGGCGAAGCCGCCGGTAGAGATTGGTGTGATGCTCAAACAGCACCTGGCACGCCGCCGCCATTGTGTCTGGGCTGACCCTGGCATTGAACTCCCCATCGTGGGTGAGCGCGTCCAACACGGACTGCTTGCGCCAGTCGGAGAGCTTCTCGTTGGCCTCGTTCAACACACTGCGGGCTTTGGCCTGAAAGGCGTCGCGATCGACCACGGCCAGCCCGTGTAGTTCCAAACGCTGGGCCGCGTAAAAGCATTGCCAGGCGCGCTCCGTCTCGCCCAACGCCAGGTCGGCCTCGGCCTGACCGAGCATCTGGGTCGCCCGGTCATACCACTCCCGCGAGATATCATGCGGCTTCGCTGAAAAGCGGCTGAACAGAAACTCCAACTCGGTGCGATACGGCCCGACCACGCTGGTCAACCGTCGATCCGACTCGGATTGCCTCAGCCAGGCCCAGGCGCGTCTCAACCCATTCCACCCGCGTCTCAGAATGCCTGATCGGTCGGCGGTCTTGTCAGTCGTCATGGCGGTGCGCCTCCAGACTGCGCGCGAGCAAATCGCGCTCGCCTGCATATTGCAAGCGCTTGAGCGCCTCGTCCACCGGCAGCCACTCCGCCCGCTTCACTTCGGACGTGTCTTCCGGCGCGGAATGGTCGGGCGCCTCCGGGTCGAGGCGCATATTCCAGAACAGCACCACTTTGGGCCGGTCGCCGTGCATGTAACTGATGATCCCGGCAAAGCTCTCAAGGCGCGCCTCGCGCCCGGTTTCTTCGCGCACTTCGCGCCGGGCGGCGGTTTGCCAATCTTCGCCCTCGTCTAATTTGCCTTTGGGGAGAGTCCAGTCCCCGTAGCGGCTCCGATGCACGAGCAAAATTTCCGGGCCGCGCGCAGTGGTGCGCCACACCAGGCCGCCCGCGGCGCGGATGAGGAAATCGGAGGCGTTATTCATCGCTTGAAGCTCCCGAGGCGGCGGGCTGAATCGTGGGCGCGGCGCGGCGCGCGACGAACAACGCCCAGGCCAGCGTAGCGGCGACGAGGACGAGCGCACTGCCGACCACGTCGAGCCGATAGCCGTTGAGGAGTGGGATGGGGTCGCCGCGCGTGAAGCTGAGGGCGAACGCGCCGAGCGCGATCAGGCTGAGGGCGTAACAGCCGCGCGCGCCCTCCGGCCAGGGTTGACGGCGCAGGGAGAAGACGAGCGCGATCACGATCAGGCTCCAGAGGAGGCCCGCCGCCTGAGTCGGCCAGCGCGGCACGCTCAGGCCGTACAAATCCGGCGCGGTGGAGACCAGGCTAGCGGGCAGTTGTCCGGGCGTCACTTCCACGCCATAGGCGCAGCCTGCCGCGAGGCAACCGCTCCAGGTCAGCAGGCTCAACACCGCCATCGGCAGGGCCAGCGCATCAATGATGGGCCGGGAGGGTTCATGGGTGCGGCGCGCGTAAATCCACAGGCCTGCCAGCACGCCCGCCGCCGCGCCCGGCCAGGCGAGGCCGCCGCGCCAGATCATGATCGCTTCCAGCAGATGCGCGCCGTAATAGCCGCCGTTCGCGATCACGTACACCAGCCGCGCGCCGATCAGCCCGCCCACCGTCGCCGCGATCCCGGCATCCAACCAACGGGCTTGCCTGTCAGCGGGCGCGCGGAAGTACAGCCACGCCAGACCCAGGGCAATGCCGAGGTTGACGAGGAGAGAATACGTGTACAGCGTGAATGGCCCGAACTGGGCCAGGACGGGGAACATACCGCGCGTTTATGGCGCTTCGCCACGCAGGCGGGCCAACTCCGCGCGCGCACGGGCGAGCTCGGCCTCGGCCTCGCGGCGGGCCTCCGCCTCCTCGCGAGGGGAACGCAGATATTCACCCGCGCGTGGATCAAACATTCGCAGGCGCGTGCCTGCCGTGTGCAGTTCCAGGCCGAGTGTCTGGCTGATCAATTGCCACTCGCCGTCGGGGCGCGACTGTGGCGCGAGTGGGCTGTAATAGCGCCCTTGCAGGCGAAAGCCTTGCAGTTTGGGATTCAGGTAATCTTGGGTGGGGTCAAAGAGAAAATACTCCCCCACGCCCAGCTTCTCGTACAGCAGGCGCTTGCGTTCCAGGTCGTCGTCCTGGGTGCTTTCCGAGGTCAATTCAAAGACCACGCTGGGCGCGCGGCCTTCCTCCCACAGCTTGTAAATCCGGCGTTGCTGTTTTGCCACGCCGAGCACCACAAACCCATCCGGGGCGACGGACGCGCGCGGATTGCCCTCTTCGTAGTACAGCAGGAGATTGCCCGCCACGTAGACTTGCGCGTCGTTGCGATACCATTCCATCAACGCATGAATAAGCGCCAACCTCTCGTCGCGATGAATGTCCGTCTCGGCCATCGGTTGTCCGTCCGTTTCCGGGTAGCGAATTTCGCCTTGAGCGGCAGGGGTGATGATGGTGAGCGCACTCATAGAGACCTCTACTCATAATTATACTCAGTCCGTGCCGAAAAGCCCGTTTTGCGGCCTTCGTGATTTCAGAGGCGCACGCGCTGGAGGGCTTCCTGCGCGGCCCAGTAGCCGCACATGCCATGCACCCCGCCGCCGGGCGGCGTGGCGGAGGAGCAGAGGTAGAGACGCTCTGGTGAAGCGCGTCCGCGAACCGGAACATGATACGGGGGGAAGTGCACGGCCGGCCGGGTGAAGAGTTGCAGAAAATCCTGCACGCCGCTGTTGATGTCGCCGCCGACGTAGTTGGGGTTGTATTGCTCCAGCGCGGCGGCGGTGCGCGTGTGAGCGGCCAGGATGCACTCCCGGAAGCCCGGCGCGAAGCGCTCGATCTGCGCGACGATGCGCTCCGTCATGTCAACGGTCGAGCCGTTCGGCACGTGGCAGTACGCCCAGGCGGTGTGCTGGCCCTCCGGCGCGCGCGAGCAATCGAACAAGCTTTGTTGCGCCACTAACACGTAAGGATGAGCCGCTGGCGCGTCTGTCCAGGCCGCGCGTTCGGAGGCCGCGATCTCCGCCAGCGTGCCGCCCACGTGCACCGTGCCGGCGCGGGCGCACTCTTTGGCCCTCCACGGGATCGCCTGGCTCAACGCAAAATCAATCTTGAACACCCCGGGGCCATACCGGTAACGGCTCAATTGAGCGCGATATCCGGGCGGCAGACGCTGACCCGCGAGGCGGAGCAGTTGGCGCGGAGTCACATCCAGCAACACGGCGCGCGTCGGCGGCAAGTCGTCCAGCGAGTCCACGCGCGCCTCGGTGATGATCTCGCCGCCGAGCGAACGGAGATACGCGGCCAGCGCGTCGGCGATCATCTGTGAGCCGCCCTTGGCCATCGGCCAGCCAACGGCATGGCCCAACATACCGAGCATCAGCCCAAAGGCCGCCGTGGGCGGGCGCTCCAGCGGCTGGATGGAGTGCGCGGCCAGGCCCGCGAAGAGCGCCTGCGCGCGCTCACCCCGGAACGCCAACTGCGCCAACCCTTGCGCCGATTGCATCGCCAGCAGGCCGAAGCCCATCATCGTCAGCGGATGGCGCGGCACTCTCAGCGGGCCGAGGAACTCTTCGAGGATGGCTTCCCACTCGCCGACGATCAACCCCATCAGGCGGCGGTAGGCGGCCGTGTCCGCCCCCAGGCCCTCGGCGGTGGCGTCGAGGGAGCGCTCCAGTATCACCGCCGTGCCATCGTCCAGCGGGTGAGCGAGCGGCGCAGACGGGTGCACCCACTCGAGGCTAAAGTCTGACAGTGGCAGTGAACGAAAGAAAGGGGAGGCTAAACCGAGGGGATGGATAGCTGAACAGACATCATGCACGAAGCCGGGCCGGGTCAACTCCGCCGAGCGCAGGCCGCCGCCCACGCTGGCCGCCGCCTCGCGCACCTGCACCCGCCAGCCCGCGCGCGCCAGCGTGATCGCGGCGGCGAGGCCGTTCGGCCCGCTCCCTACAATGATGGCGTCAAAGTTCAACATCAGCCGGGGAGCGGAGGAGCGAGGGTGCAGGGGAGAACCTCTCCCCGGCTCCCGTGCGCCCTTGCTCCCCCGCCTTTCATTTTCAGCGCCTGAACACTTTCTTCGCCAGCATCACCGGCATGTAGAGCGCCGTGCGGATGCCGGCATTGTGCCAGATGTTTTTGGCCTGCGACCACTGCACGCGCGGATCGACGAGGGTGGTGCGCTGTTGTGGATACCCGTTGACGCCGAAGCGCGCGGCCAGGCTCCGCAACGCGGCCTGCCAGAAGTCGTCCTCCGTCTTGTGGCCGATGCCCAGGCGGAAGGTCAGCTCAAACAGCGGATCGTAGGCGCGGATGAGCGCCTGCACCTGCGCCACCGTGCAGGCGTCTTCCTCGTGCGCGCTGAACGTGATCATGCCCGCCAGGATGTGCCCTTCCGGCGTCATGAAACTGAAGGAGACGTCGTCGGCGTAGATGACCATGACGCCGGTGGAGATGACGGGCGCGCCGCCGGGGCCGGTGACGCCGCCCGGCCCGGCCAGGTTCAGCACGGCCACCTCGCCCGGCTGGATGCTGGTGAGCGGCGCGTAGAATTGATTGCCCCGCGGCCAGAAGTTGGGGAACTCGGCCTTCCAGACTTTGATGACTTCCGCCGGGGTCACATTCGAGCCGCTCAAGCGCACCCAGTACGTCTTCTGCCACATCTGCCCAAAGCCTTTGAGCGGGCCGGTGAGGTGTTTGCCCTCGACGTTCAGATTGACCGCGTCCGCCGAGATGCTCCCGACTTTGAGTTTATCCACCGGCTGGGCCCAGTTGGAGGCGTCACGCGGGGGGTTGGGGGTTGAAGGGGTCATGGAAGACTCTCCTTTTAGTCGAGTGGTCAGATAGTCAACAACTACACAACCACCTGACGAATAGACTACGTGACTCCCAGACTAACAGACTACGAGACCAGTGTAGCCAGCGCCTCCGCTTCGTTAGCGAAGATGCGGATGGCTTCGTTGAGCCGCGTCAGTTCAAAGATGTGCTGGTAGTGCTCGCTGAGGCCGACGGCCAGCAGTTTCTGCCGCTGGCGGTTGGCGCGGATGAGCAGAGTCACCAGCAGGCCGATGCCGGAGCTGTTCATATACTCCAGCCCGGCGAAGTTGAGCAGGATGGCGCGCGCGCCGGTCGCGCTGGCCTGTGTATAAGCGTCCATCAGCACATTCTCGGCCTGCGCGCTGACCTCGCCGTGGATGTCAATGATTTTCGCGTTGCCGCCCGCCTCGCGGACGGTCATGGTAACAGTGGGATTGGGCATGGAAGGCTCCTCTGTGGTTGCCAGTGAACAGTGATCACTGTTCACTGATGACTGTTCACTTGCTATTCGCCAGGGCGCTGGCCTCGTCCGCAAAGATGGTCATGAAGTCCGAGAGCCGCGTGATCTGAAAGATTTCGGTGTAGTGCGGGCTGAGGCCGCAGGTGAGCAGGCGGCGGCCGCCTTTGCGCGCGCGCGCCAGCAAACCCACGATCAAGGCGATGCCGGTGCTGTCGATGTATTCTACACCACTGAAATTTAGCAGAATGGCGGACGGCTGGTAACCCTCGGCCTCCGTGTAGGCGGCGTTGAGCGCCTCATCCACTGAGCCGTCAATCTCGCCGCGCAAATCAATGACAGCCGGGCCGTCCGTGACGCGGCGCACTTTCGTCTCAAGCAGTTGGGTGGGCATCTGGGCCTCCAGACAAATACAGGATGAGTTCGATGGTGTGGTGCACGTCGTCGCTGGCGGTGTTCATCTCGTCCACCATCTTTTCGATCAGGAACAGGCCCCAGCCGCGCGGCGATTGCAGACCGGCCAGCTTGGCGTCCAGATCGGGCGTGCCTGGCTCGGGCATCGGTTTCCCGCCGCCGTGATCGGAGATTTGCACCGCCACGGCCGCGGGCGCTTCGCTGGTCAAGACCCGAATATCTACGGGGAGTTCTGCGCGGTTCCGATTGCCGTGCTCGATGGCGTTCATGGTCGCCTCCGCCACAGCGGTCTTCAATTTATCCAGGCGGGCTGGCGGCAGGTTCAAATCCTTCACCATCTCGGCCACGCGCGCCATCGCCTGCCGCTCGTTGCCGGGTTCGCTGGACAGGGAGAATTGCGCCAGCATCGGCCAGGCGTCCGCTTGGAGGGAGCGGTCCTCACCCCCACCCCCTCTCCCGACGCGAAGTTCAGCGTCGGGAGAGGGGGTGGGGCGCGAGGCGCGTTGCAACACCACCAGCGTGGTGTCATCTTCTTGTTCCCACTCCGGGCCGGTGAAGGCGGTAAGCTGATCGAGGAGGTGAGGGATGAGCGCTTCGCCGCCGGAATGTTGCCCCACCAGCGCGCCCAGGCGCGGGAAGCCGAACATTTCGCGCGTCGGGCTGTGCGCTTCCACCAACCCATCACTGTAGAGCAGCACGCTGTCGCCCAGTTCGAGCCTCACTTCGCGCTCTTCGTAACTCATGCCGGGCATCAGGCCGAGCGGCATGCCCGTGGCGCGCATCTCGGTCACACCGGCCGCGTGCCGCCAGTAAGGCAGATCGTGGCCCGCGTTGGCGTAGTGCAAGCGCCCGCTGGCCGGATCGAGGATGGCGTACAGGCAGGTGACAAACATCTTGGGCGGGATATCGGGACAGAGCAGTTCGTTGGTGCGCTCCAACACCTCGCCGGGTGAAAGCAAACGCCCGGCCGCGCCGCGCAGGATGGCGCGCGTGGTCGCCATCACCAAGGCGGCCGGCACACCCTTGTCCGTCACGTCGCCGATGATGAAGCCCACGCGCCCATCGGCGAGATAGATGAAATCGTAGAAGTCGCCGCCGACGGCCTGCGCCGGCTGGTAGTGCGTGGCGATCTGCCAGCCGGGGAGATCAGGCAGGGTCTGGGGCAGGAGCGTTTGCTGGATCAGCCGGGCGACGCGCAGTTCCTGCTCGATGCGCTCGCGGGCCTGGGCCTCGATCCGCTGTTGGCGGACAAGCTGGGCCACGCGGACGGCAGGCGCGGCCTGCGAAGCCAGGTTGCTGAGGAGGCCGCGATCCTCGGTGGTGTAGTCTTGCTCGCTCAGGCGCGGCCCCATGCAGAGCAAGCCAATCAGATTACCCTGGCTGACCAACGGCATCGCCAGCTTCACTCGGGCGGCTTTCAGCGCCTGGACGGCGGGCGAGTCGATTCTAAGCGTCTCTACATCCACTGCCCCGGGCGCGCTCTGAAAGTACAGCACCAGCGGATCGTTGGGGGCGATCTCGAGCGCCAGAGTTGTGGCGCTGGCCGGGCGCGGCGTAACAGGGGGCGGCGTTTCAGCCGGCGCTGCGCGCTCTTGCCCGGTCAGACTTCGCCAGAAGCTGCGGAATAAGGCTGTCATATCAACTCCATCCTACTGGGTATGCGTCTCAAGATCGTTACGAAAGGCGTTACGGCGTATGGATTGTAACGCCGAGGCGCAAAGACGCTAAGGTTCTGCCTTTGCATCTTGGCGTCTTGGCGGCTTGGCATTACGCGAAGCGTCCTTCAACCACAGCCCCACGCTCTCCGGTTGCATGGTCTCCTGCACCACCTCCACCAGCCGTGTGGTCAACTTCTCCAAATCCGTCTCGTCGCGGCAAGTGGCGGCGAAGCCGGCCAGGGTCCTGGCCGCGTCGTACTTGCGGCGGTAAAAGCGGCGGTCAATGGCGTCCTGCACGCGGCGGCGCAGGGGCAGGAACAGCGCGGCGATGGCCAGGGTAGAGAGGACGGAGACGAGTTGATTCTGACCTTGACCGGTGAGACGGGTGAAGAGGCCTTGCAGAATGACGATCAGGGCGAAGTAGGTGAGCACGAGCAAGCCGCTGAGAACGGAATAGACGAGGGTGCGGCGAATGAGGAGGTCAATATCCCACAACCGATAACGCAAAATCGAGATGCCCATGCATACCAACACGAAGAGGAGGGACAATTCAACACCCGGGAAAACAACCACGGTATACAGAAGCCGCGAGAGGCCGGGCTGTCCGACGGATGGAAATATAGACAGAGGTGCCGCGCCGGCGGCATACATCAGGAAGAACACAATGAGGCCGAACACGTTCCACTTGGTTTGCTGGTGTTGCACAGGGGTGGAGACGCGCAGGTAGCGGTAGATTTGGGCGCACACGCCGATGCCGAGCCAGACGAGCCAGACCCCAAGCCCGAGCGGAGAGGCCCAGGTATTTACGTTATATGGGTTGAAGGGTAAAGCAGGGAAGAAAGCCCAAGCCAGGGCGGAGGCCACGGAAACAACCGCCAGCCCGCGTGTCCAGCGAGGAACGAATCGTCCATCAGGAAAGAGATAGAAGAAAATTGAGGAGAAACCAGGGAGAATGGCCCGCACCAAATCGACCGGCAGCTGCCATCCGGGAGGGATCGTCATCAACACGTTCAGGCTGGTCCAGGTCGGCCCAATACCCAGGAGCATGAACGAGGTAAACAGCCCCATCCAGTCGTCTGACCTGCGCCAAAAGATGAACCCGGCGGCGACGGAGTAGCCCAATAAGAAGATGAGACTAAACGTGGCGAAAGACCCGGCGCATAAACCGACCGACAGGCCAAGTTGCTCGAGCGCCGGTCCGTCGCGGAGGCAAATGCCGAGCAGTTGGTCGAAGTGCCCAGGAATGTAGGCGAAGCTGATTCCCAGGACCAGCACTGCAACAGCGACCCAGCCAATGCGGGCGATAGCAAGCCACGGGCCGCGCAGGCGGGTGTTGGATATGAGCTGAGCATTCATGTTGCGCCTCTTGCCTGTTCGTTCCGCTCCCACTCAAGGGCGCGCTTCAGGCCGCAACGCGGCACGGCTTCATGAGCCAGACGGCGGCGCGGGCATGATGAAGTCCACCGCCCGGTCAAGCGAATACTCCAGCACCGAGCGGGTGATCTCCGAGTAGGTCGGGTGGGCATGGATGATTTCGGCAACGGCGTGGGTGGGCGTCTTCAGGGCGATCATGTTCGCCAACTCCTGCATCAACTCAGAGACGTTGTGCCCAAGGGCCTGGGCCGCGACGACGGCGTGATCCCTGATCCAGACCTTGACGAATCCCTCTTCGGACGCCTCGATGCGCGCCCGCAGGTTGGAGGAGAAAGGCACCTTGAAAGATTGGACCTCGTCGGCTTCCGCTGGGACGTGGCCGACGGCGACCACCTCGGGGATGGTGTAGACCACCGCCGGGATCACGGCGTAGTCCATGCGGCGGAGCAGCGCGCCCGGCGCGGCCATGATGTTTTCGGCGCACACGATGCCCTGTTGCATCCCCACGTGGGCGAGGACGGACTTGCCGGTGGCGTCGCCAATCGCCCACAGGCCGGGGACGTTCGTCCGCAGATGGTCGTCCACGCCGATGCCCTTGGCGGAATAGGCGATGCCCAGCCGGTCGAACATCGCCCGGTCAATCACCGGCTCGCGCCCAATGGCCATCAGGACGGCCTGGCCGGGGATGTCCACGACTTCGTGTGTGGCCCGGTTCTCGGCGCGCACGTAGCCCTGCTCGACCGATAACATCTGGTGCCGGGTGAGGATTCTGACCCCGTGGAGTTTCAGCTCCTCCGTGATGGCCGCCGAGACCTCCGGGTCCAGGCTGGCCAGCACCCGATCCAGGAACTCGATGATGGTCACGCGGCTGCCCATGTTGGAAAAAATGGTGGCGAACTCCAGCCCGATCACGCCGCCGCCTACGATGGTAAGGCTCTCCGGCATCTCGCCGATGGTGATGAGGCGGTTGCTGCTGACGATGTAGGGATGATCGGGTTTGATGAAGTCGGGCAGGAGCGGGCGCGAGCCGGTGGCCAGGATGAGGTGCTCGGCCTCGATCTCGTCTTCGTCGCCGGTGTAGTGCATCTTCACGCCGTCCAGATCCAGCTGGCCCTTGCGGACTTTCACCCGGCCCGGCACCACCACGTCAGCCTCGCCCCGATAGAGGTCTACCCCGTGGTGTTGCAACAGCCGCGTCACGACCCCGCGCGCCCGGTGGATGACTTCGTCGCGTCGAGCGGCCACCTTCTTGAAGTCCACCCAGAAACTCGAGACGTTGACACCGTAGCGGGCGGCTTCGCGGACAATGCGCGCAATTTTGGCCGATTCGATCATGGATTTGCTGGGCGTGCAACCCCAGTTGGTGCAGATGCCGCCGACGTGGTCGCGCTCGACCATGGCGACCTTCGCCCCCAACTGCGCCAGCCGCACCGCGCCGGTATATCCGGCCGGGCCGCTTCCAATCACGATGGCTGTGTATTTCTTCATGGATGTCCATCCTTTCTTGAGGATCAGGGATGAGTTTGCTCACGCTGGATGAGGGACAAGGGAGAGCGGGCGACCGGGGCCATCGTCTTGCGAAGCGCCCCCTGTCCCGCGAAGCAGTCGGCTTGAGCCATAACCCCACGCTTTCCGGCTGCATGGTCTCCTGCACCACCTCCACCAATTCGAGACCCCAGCACGATGCTCGTCCCCGGCAGGCGCGGCGAGTCGATCCGACGCACGTTGGCGCACCCTGCTGTAACCAGCCACCGCTTCACGTCCTCATAGGCCCACAACTGCCCGCCGAGCAGATGAAAGTAACTCACGTCGCGCACGTAGCCGAGCGCGGCCAGCGTCGAGAGGAGCACCTTCATCCCGCGTGGGTCCGCGCTGATCGGTTAGGCCATCGCTTCCGGCGTGAGAGGCGCGTCGGCCAGCGCTTCGAACACGCCGAGGCGCACAGCGGCCACGATCACCCGCAGGCCGATCCCGCTCCAAATATCCAAGATCACACCCGGGCCCAGGTTGAGATTGAGAAAGATCATCTGCTCAAGGAAGTTGGGTTGGGTGGGCATGGGTTATCACTCGCTTCTTGATTTGACTACTGATCGTTGACCAAAATCGGCCGCGTGGCGCTCAATCAGTTCCACCGCCCGGGTGAGGCCGTTCTCCACGCGGATTTTTTCGCCCAGCGCCGCGGCGCGGGCGCGCATCGTCGAATCGTTGACGGCGGTGCTGATTGCCTCGGCCAGTTTTTCAGCAGTGAGTTGTTTGATGCCCGGGACGCGCGGCCCAACGCCCAACTTCACCACGCGGTCAGCCCACGCCGCTTGGTCGGTCACAAATGCCGTGATGATGCTCGGCACGCCCGCGCGCAGGCCCGCGCCCGTGGTGCCGGTGCCGCCGTGATGAATGACCGCCGCCATGCGCGGGAACAGCCACGCGTGCGGCACGTTGTCCACGAAGAACACGTTTGGTGATGTGGGTTGGCGCGTGATGCCACCCCAACCCGTCAACAGCACGCCCCGCTGTCCGCTCAGTTCCAGTGCGCGCAGAGCGAGGCGGGTCTGGCGTTCCGGGTTTTCGTGGCTCATACTGCCAAAGCCCACGTATATCGGCGGCGGGCCGCTGTCCAAAAAGCGCAACAGGTCGGCGGGAGGCTGCCAGTCAGGTTGGCCGTCCAAAAACCAATAGCCGGTGACGTGCTGAACCTCGTCCCAATCGGCGGGCTTGGGAATGACGTGGGCGCTAAAGCCATAGAGCATGGACGTGCCCAAACTGCGGCCATACGCCAGCAATTCATCAAACGAGCGCCACGCCCGCAAGCCTAACTTTTTGCGCAAATGGTTCGACATCGGCCCGCCCATGGTGCTCCACAGCACGCGGCGCATGAGCATGTGCGTGAGATAGTTGTAGCCGCCGCCCAGCGAAAAACGCGACGGCAGGAAGAAGGAAGGAAACGCGCGGGTGGGCGCAAAGGGGACAGGAAAGGCAAAGGCCGCCGGAATGCCCCGCTGACTGGCCGCTTCCATAGCCCCGCTTCCCGTGGGGCTTTGGATGACAAAATCTGCGTCTTGGAGCGCGGCCCACACATCGTCTTGCGCTTCGACGCTATAGCTCATCATGTCGCGCATCATCCGAACCTGACGTATCAGATTTCTGCTCTTGAAGATGGCTTGGACCTCGGGCTTTTGCATAAACTCCTGCATGTCAAAACGCACCCGGTGCGCGTTCACACCATATGACTGAATCCACCCGGCAAAGTTGTGCGAGGCGGCCAGCGTGACGCGATGCCCGGCTTGCTGTAGGCCCACCGCCAGTGCCAGGTACGGCTGGGTGTCGCCGCGTGAGCCGAATGCGTGGATGAGAATATTCATATTCCCGCCTCTTCGCGCTGGGTGCTGCTTTTGACCGCCACCCGCCGTCTATCGGCTGCATCTGTCTCAGCCCGGGTGAGTATCGGCTGGGGTATAATGTCGCTCATCCGATACCGATAGCCCCGTTTATGCTTCAGCCTCGCCTGCTGGCCCGTCTGACCCAAAAGAAAGCGCAGTTGGATGCCCTGCGTCCGTTGTCGGCGGCGGCGCTCACCCGGCTCAGAGAACAACTGACCGTCGAGTGGATTTACAACTCGAATGCCATCGAGGGCAATACCCTCACCCTGCGCGAGACCGGCTTGATTGTGGAACACGGCCTGACCATCGGCGGCAAGAGCCTGCGCGAGCACTTTGAAGTCATCAGCCACCGCGAAGCCATCCTGTATGTGGAAGCCCTGGCAACACGAGCCGAGCCAATTACGCCCGTCCACGTTCGTCAGATTCACAAACTGGTGTTGGCCCACATTGACGATCAAAGCGCCGGGCAGTATCGGGCTACGCCGGTGCGAATTGCGGGCGCGGCTCACCAGCCGCCCGAGGCCTGGGAAGCGCCGCGCCTGATGACCGAATGGGGCGATTGGCTGAACGGGCCGGCCCAGGCCCTGCACCCGATCGAGCGCGCCGCGCTGGCGCATCACCGGCTGGCCGCGATTCACCCGTTTGCCGATGGCAATGGACGCACGGCCCGACTGGTGATGAATGTGTTGCTGTTGCGCGCAGGCTACCCGCCCACCATCATTCAGCGGGTGAACCGGCAGCAATACTATCGGGTGCTGGCGCAAGCAGATGGTGCGCAGCCCGCGCCGCTGGTCAACTTCGTGGGTCGGTCGGTTGAGCGTAGCCTGACGCTCTACCTCGAGGCCGCCACGCCGCGACGCCAACGCCCGGCGCCGCGCGACGAATGGATTCCACTGCGCGAGGCCGTCACGGGCACGCCCTATAGCCAGGAATACTTGAGCCTGTTGGCGCGCACGGGCCGCCTGCCCGCCCTCAAGCAGGGCCGGGTCTGGCACACGACCCGGCGCGCAGTGGCTGACTATCTCAAATCGGTCCGCCAGGGTTCTAAAAAGTAATCCGGCGGTCAAGGCTCCCTCTTCGTTTCGACCGCCGACCGCGGTCTGCCGCCCGTAGGGGCCATCGGTTTCAGCCACAAACTCACACTTTCCGGCTGCATGGTCTCCTGCACCACCTCCACCAGCCGCGCCGTTAGCCTTTCCAAATCCGTCTCGTCCCGGCAGGTGGCGGCGAACTCGGCGATCACTTTTGCCGCGTTATACTTCTTGCGATAGAAGCGCCGGTCAATCACATCCTGCACGCGGCGGCGTAGTGGGAAGAACAGCGCGGCGAGGGCGAGGGTGGAGATGACGGTGACGAATTGATTTTGGCTTCGACCGGTCAACACGCGGAATAGGCCCTGGAACAGAATCACGCTCAGGAAGTAGGCCAGAGCCAGCGCGCCGGTCAGTGTGCTGTAGACCAACGTCCGCCGGATGACCAGGTCAATGTCCCACAGCCGGTAGCGCAGGATGGAGACGGCCAGGGAGGCCGGGATGAGGAGAAGAAAGGCAACGGCGACGGCAAAGACGGCGGTAGCCAGCGCAAAGTTGTCGCCCCATGCCACAAACGCAAACAGGCAAATGAGCAGGCCGACAATGGTGGCGAGGACGCCGAAGACCACCCATTTGGTCTGCTGGCGCTCTACCGGCCCTGAAACACGCAGATAGCGGTAAGCCTGGGCCACAAAACCGCCCGCACTCATAACCAAACTAATCGCGATGATCAGTGCGCCCTGCCATTGTCCGCCGAGATCAGGCAAGGGGACGATGGGCGCTACCAAAGCGAGGCCGGCCGCCCCCAGCGTCAGCCAGCGCGACCACGGTGGCACGAAACGCCCGGTGGGGAACAAAAACAAGAAGGCGAAGAACAACACCTGTCCCAGACCCGTCAACGGGGTGACCAGCCAGTTTGTCCAGCGCAAGGCTGAATTCATGAGGGTGATGGACGGAGTCAGCGGGAGGGGGAACGTGATGAGCATGAGCGAGACGAGCAAAACGAAGCGATCGGCGGAGCGCCGCAAAAAAATGACCCCGGCGGCGGCGGTGAAGCTCAGGAGGGGGGCCGCATTCAGTGTCAGGAAATAGATCAGGGCGAGGGGGCGCGTGAAACCGAAGCGGGTATAGTCGCTCTCGGCGCTGACGACCTGCGCCACTATGTAGGGCTGGGAAGCAACGAAGAGACCAAGTACGGTCAATGTCGTCCCAGCCCAGGCGAGGCGCGCCAACATCAGCCAGCGCCCGCGCAGGTGGGGGTCCGGGTCAATGGGTGGGGTCATCGCCTGTTACCTTTGCCTGCCGATAGTTGGCCCCACTCACTGCCAGCCGCTGCTGGTCAACACGGGTCGGCTTTAGCCACAGTGACACATGCTCGGGCTGCATGGTCTCCTGCACCACGTTGATCAAACTCGCCGTCAGTTTGTCCAAGTCCGGCTCATCGCGGTTTTTATCATACGCGACGTGCTATAATCCGGCGCGGTTCAAGTGAAAGGAGCATTTATGGTCACAGATACTCAAATGATGCTCAATCGAATGCGCCAGCAACTGCTCTCGCTTGAGCGCGAACTATTTTATCTCCAGCAACGTATGGCGCAATCTGCGCCGCCCGCCAAGCCGCCCCGGCCCTTTAGCGCACTGCGCGGCGTGTGGGCCGGAGTCGTAGTGAACGAAGAAGATTTCGAGGCGGCCCGGCTAAAGATGCCCGAAAATTTGTAATGCGTTACGTCGTAGATACGCACGCTCTCGTTTGGCACTTGACAACTGATCATCGGTTAGGCGCCCAAGCGCGTCGAATCCTTGATGACGATAACGCGGGCCTTATCATCCCGAGTATCGTTCTCGCCGAAGCCAAACACATTGCAGATCGCAAGCGCATATCCTTGACCTTCCAGGAAATCTTTGACGAAATCACGTCCGCGCCGAATGCAACCATCTTCCCTTTGGATGAGTTTGTAATCAATCATCTACCCAACAACCTTGACATCCACGACGGCATTATTGTCGCTACAGCGCTGTATTGCAAAGAGTATTTTGGGGATGAGATTCCGCTGTTGACGAACGATAAAACTATCACACAATCGGGCCTTGCCCCTGTCATTTGGTAGCGCCCCTGCTTTCCACGTTTTCGGTTTCTCTACCCGCTGTCGTCCGCCGTCTGCCATCGTCGGTCGGCTTCAGCCACAACTGGACACTCTCCGGCTGCATGGTCTCCTGCACCACGTTGATCAAACTCGCCGTCAGTTTGTCCAAGTCCGTCTCGTCGCGGCAGGTGGTGGCGAAGTCGGCCAGAGTTTTGGCGGCGTCGTACTTCTTGCGAAAGAAGCGTTTGTCTATGAAATCCTGCACGCGACGGCGCAAGGGTAGGAACAGCGCGGCGATGGCGAGGGTGGAGAGGGCGGTCACTAGTTGGTTATGACGGTCGCCGGTTAGCTCTTCAAGCACGCTTTGCGAGGCCACCACACCGGCGAAATACATCAGCGCCAGCAGGCCGCTGAGAATTGAGTATTGCAACGTGCGGCGGATGAGGAGGTCAATATCGAACAACTGGTAACGCAGGACTGCAATGGCCAGGATCATCGGAAACGGCAAGAGCGATAACCCCAGCACGTTGGCGTCGATCAGCGGCTGGCCCAGGATGACTCCCGGAATGAACCACAGACTCAGCCCGATGCCGCCGCAAAAGATGAAAGCAAAGACGAGCCAGCGCACTTTCCGCCGGCTGGCAAGGTCATGGCTGGAGCGATATCCATCCCAGACAAAATATGTCGCCAGCGATTGGAAGATGAGCGCCACCAGCCAATTCCCGATGATCCAGCGACCGAGCCAATCCAGCATCGTCGGCGAAGTTGCCCGCGTGACGGCGAGATAGACAAAGAACGTCGCAAAGGAGGCCACATAGACAAACGGCGCCAGCCAGGGGCGTTTCTGGAGAGCCGGATGGCGGCGGGGAAAGACCAGCGCGAATTCGAGGCCCGCGCTCCAAAAGACAAACCAGGCGCCGGTCGCAGAAGCCTGGTAGAGCCAGAATCCCAATCCACCGACGATGTCGCTGACCTGCAAGCCGAGTGACCAGACGTAGGTATGCGAGAGGCTCCAGGCCCACAAGAAGAGTGCGCGCGCGGCCCGGTCATTGGGCTTGATGAGAAAGACGCAGGTCATCACGAGTTGCGTAAAGAACGTGAACAGGAGCGTGCTCCAGTTCTTGGCCAGGATCGCGTCGAGCGGATAGGGCGTTGCTGGAACACTCAACTCTACGCGTT
>Ga0247727_10009322_pt1 | contig 17845 bp, 16 predicted proteins | sample WisWelCaveWW1625_FD_202498 | JGI IMG/M metagenome (GOLD analysis project Ga0247727, IMG submission 202498) | Biofilm microbial communities from Wishing Well Cave, Virginia, United States - WW16-25 | ecosystem: Environmental > Aquatic > Deep subsurface > Groundwater > Cave microbial mat | place...
TCGAGGCCGATCGACGCCCTACGGCGCGAGCACGCCGTACAGCGCTTTCGCCCAGCTCGTCAAGCAGACCGCGTTGATCTTCGACAGCGATGACCCGGCCGAGGCACGTGGGAAGCTCGAGGCCGGAATCGCCGAGCTGGCGGGGCCAGCCGCGGCGGAGGAGCATGCGCCCCAACTCGAAGTGCTTCTCGGGCTCGACGGAGAACGTACCGTCGCAGACCGCGACACGCTTTTCTTCTCCGCGCGAGTCTTCGTCGAGTCTCTTGCGCGGAGCTGTCCCACGATGCTCCTCTTCGAGGACATCCACTGGGCCGACGCGAGCCAGCTCGACCTCCTCGAGACTCTTGCTTCGCGCGTGCGCGACGTACCGGTGCTCTTCGTCGCGCTCGCTCGGCCAGAGCTCCTCACGGATCGACCGATGTGGGGTGGCGGCCTGCCCGCCTACACCGCCCTCCAACTGGATCCTCTCAACCAGGCCTTGAGTCGGCAGCTCGCCGAGGAGCTGCTGTCCGAGGCGGCGCTCGGGGACGACGCGCTCAGAGTTGCCGAGTTGGCTGAGGGCAACCCACTGTTCATCGAAGAGCTCGCGGCCTCCATCACCGAGAAGTCGACCGGGGGCGAGCTGCCGACGAGCGTCCGTGCGATTATCGCGGCACGGCTCGATTCGTTGCCTCCTGACGAGAGAAGCGTGCTCGTCGACGCCTCCGTCGCGGGGCGGGTCTTCTGGCGCGGCGCACTCCACGGGATGGCGACGCACGACAACCTCGCTGCCAGCTTGAGCTCGCTCGAGGATCGCGGCCTCATCGGGCGCGAGGCGGTATCGCGCATCAAGGGCGATCAGCAATTCGCGTTCAAGCACGCACTCATCCACGACGTGGCGTACCAGACGCTTCCGCGTGCGGCGCGGCGCGAGCGACACGCCGCCGTCGCTCGCTTCCTCTCAGCAGCGACGGCTACCGGGCAGTCGCACGAGGCGCTCGCACATCACTGGCGCGAGGCGGGCGAGGACGAGCTCGCCGTCGAGCAACTCATTGCCGCGGGAGACCAGGCGGGGCGGGGTTGGGCGAAGGAGCGCGCGTCGAAGCTTTACGGCGATGCGCTTGCGCTAATACCCGAGAACGATGCGCAACGCCGACGGACGATCACGATGAAACGGATGGTGACGATCCAGGCTTTGATCCAACAGGTTGGCGACGTCGAGCAGCTGCGCCCGGGCTAGGAAGGGTCGTCCGTGAGGGGAAAGTCGTCAGGCGTCACGTCGCCGGCGATCTCGTAGATCGTCTCGATGTAGTGATCGCCCAGGTTGTACGAGTGGTCGCGCACCATCTGCTCGTTCGGTGCCTCGTACACGCAGAAGGACTTCGGCACACCGTCAGTTCCGACGATCACGTGACTGTGCTCCCAGACAATCTCGGGGTAGCGGTGGTACCCGATGGCCTTCGAGCGGGTCGCGACCTCGGTGAGCTTGTCCATGTCGACGGTGTACGTGCGCTCGACCAGATACCTCGGCATGGCCGGTGATCCTACCGCCTGCGCGGAGGCTACGCGGACTCTTCGGCGAGCTCATCGAGCTCGTCGACGATGCCTTCGGCGCTCGTGACAAGCGTCGGCTTCTGCCTCTTGGAGATCGTCTCCTTCGTGATCACGCACTTGGTGACGTCGGTGCGCGACGGGAGCTCGAACATGACGTCGAGGAGCGCGAGCTCGATTATCGAGCGCAATCCACGGGCACCGGTCTCGCGTGCGAGCGCGTGGTCCGAGATCTCCCAGAGCGCGTCCTCCGTGAACACGAGCTCGATCGAGTCGTAGCCGAAGAAGCGCTGGTACTGGCGCACGAGCGCGTTCTTGGGCTCGGTCAGGATCTCGACGAGGTCCTCGCGTGTGAGCTGGTGCACCGCAGAGATGACCGGGAGGCGCCCGACGAACTCGGGGATCAGGCCGAAGGACATCAGATCCTCGGGCATGACCTGGGTGAGCATCTCTGCGCTCTCCGTGGAGTTGCGCGATCGAATCTCGGCCCCGAAGCCGATCGTGTTCCTGCCGATCCGGCGCTCGATGATCTTGTCGAGGCCGGCGAACGCGCCACCGCAGATGAAGAGGATGTTCGTCGTGTCGATCGAGAGGAACTCCTGGTGCGGGTGCTTGCGCCCGCCCTGCGGAGGTACCGAGGCGATCGTGCCCTCGAGGATCTTGAGCAGTGCCTGCTGCACGCCCTCGCCCGAGACGTCGCGTGTGATCGACGGGTTGTCCGCCTTCCGCGCGATCTTGTCCACCTCGTCGATGTAGATGATTCCGGTCTCGGCCTTCTTGATGTCGAAGTCGGCGGCCTGGATCAGCTTCAGGAGAATGTTCTCGACGTCCTCGCCGACGTAGCCCGCCTCGGTCAGCGCGGTCGCATCGGCAATCGCAAACGGCACGTTGAGGATGCGCGCGAGTGTCTGAGCGAGAAGCGTCTTGCCGCAGCCCGTGGGCCCGAGAAGGAGGATGTTGGATTTCTGGAGCTCTACGTCCCCTGGGTCCTCGAGGGCCATGCGCACGCGCTTGTAGTGGTTGTAGACCGCGACCGCGAGCGTACGCTTCGACTCCTCCTGCGAGACGACGTAGTCGTTCAGGACGGAGTAGATGTCGAGCGGCTTCGGGAGATTGTCGAGGTCGAGCTGGGCGGGACTGGTGAGCTCCTCGTCGATGATCTCGTTGCAGAGATCGATGCACTCGTCGCAGATGTAGACGCCGGGTCCAGCGATCAGTTTCTTGACCTGACGCTGACTCTTCCCGCAGAAGCTGCAAAGCAGCTGCTCGTTACCCTCACTCGCCCGAGCCACGTGTCTCCTTTTACTCTGATTTCAAGGTTAGGGGAAGGGGATCTTTATGAACGGTGCTCGATCACCGTGTCGATGAGCCCGTACTCCTTGGCCTCGGGGGCCGTCATGTAGAAGTCCCGATCCATGTCCTTGGCCACCTTCTCGACCGTCTGACCCGTGTGCTTGGCCATGATCTCCTCCATTAGCCGCTTGATGTTGATTACCTCCCGCGCGTAGATCTCGATCTCGGTCGGCTGGCCCGAGAAGCCGCCGGAGCCCTGGTGGATGAGGATCTTGGCGTTAGGCAGTGCGCGGCGCTTTCCGGGCGTGCCGCCGGCGAGGACGATCGCCCCCATCGACATCGCCATCCCGACGCAGATTGTCTGCACGTCGGGCTTGATGAACTGCATCGTGTCGTAGATCGCGAGGCCCGCGTAGACGATCCCGCCGGGCGAGTTGATGTAGATCGAGATCTCCTTGTCCGGATCCTCGGACTCGAGGTGGAGGAGCTGCGCAACGACGAGATTCGCGATCTGGTCGTCGATCGGCGTGCCCAGGAAGATGATCCGCTCGTTGAGCAGACGCGAGTAGATGTCGAACGAGCGCTCGCCGCGCGAGGTCTGCTCGATGACCATTGGAATCAGGGGACTCATGAAGGCTCCTTGCTGCCGGGGGTCCACAACTTCGTGTCTCCCTCTGCTTTTTCCTTTTCGGGTGTCCAAAGCTTGTCTCGCGCCGCCGCGAGCTCGGGAGCGATCGGCTTCACGTCCGCGACGAGGCGGTCGAGCGCGGCACGCAGGCGGAGATCCTCCCTGATCGACTCCTGCTGCCCGTGCGCCCACACGTCGGCGACGAGGCCGTCGGGGTCGTCCTCTCCCGCCGACTCGGCCTCCTCACGTAGGTACGCCCTTACCTCGTCGTCCGAGATCTCGATCCCGGCTTTCTCAGCGAGCCCCTCGAGGGCGAGCTCGCGCGCGATCGAGACCGCCGCCTCGAGCACCATCTGCCGCTGGAGCTCCTCGCTACTGCCGCCGGTCGCGGCTAGGTAGGTCTCGAGCGAGACGCCGCGACGCTCGAGCGAGCGAGCGAAGCCGATGAGGAGGTCGGCGGCTCGTGACCGGATCAGCGCGAGCGCGGGCTGCACTTCCGACGCGCGGACGAGCTCGTCGACGGCTGAGATGCGGAAGGCGGCGTCGATCTCGTCATCGAGTTGCTCCCGGAGCGTTCCCTCGATGCTCGCGCGCAACTCGGAGAGAGTGTCGAACTCGCTCGCCGCCCGCGCCAGCTCGTCGTCGAGCGGCGGCAGGACCTTCTCCTGCACCTCGCGCACGGTGATCCCGACAGTCGAAGCCGTGCCGTCGGCAAGCGGGAAGGAGACCTCTTTCGTCTCACCGGCGGTAGCGCCGAGGAGCGCAGCCTCGAGCTCGCCCGCCGTGCGGCCGGCACCGAGCTCGACGACCGTGTCGCGCTGGGCTTCGCCCTTCGAGTCGACGAGATCGACGACGAGCGTGTCTCCTTCGCGCGCGGGGCGGCCGTCGGCTGGGGAGAGCTCCGCGACCGATTCCCGCAACGCCTCGAGCTCGGCGTCCACGGACGCCTGCGGCATCTCGACCTCCGCGCGTGGAACCTCCAGTGTCGTCCAGTCGACGACCTCGGGAAGCGCCTGAACCTCGACGGTCGCGATGAAGCTCCATGCCTCGTCCGCGGTTCCCGGAAGCTCGAACTCGTACTGGGGATCTGTGATCGGGCGGACACGACTCCGGGAAGCGGCGCTCAAGAACCAACCGCGGATATGGCTGTCGACCGCCTCGGCGTAGATCCGATCCTTGCCCAGTCGGGAAACGAGGACCGGCTGCGGGATCTTTCCCTTGCGGAAGCCCGGGATCTTGACGCTCTCCGAGAGGTCGGACAGCGCGTGCTCGATCGCGTGCTGCACCTGATCGGGCGAGACGTCGACGGTGAGGCGAACGCGGTTCTCGCCCAGTTCTTCTACGACAGTGGTCGACACGCGGCCATTCAACCAGCACGGGATAGGGTCACGCGGAATGGAGCGGTACGACGCGGTCGTGGTCGGAGTGGGTGGAATGGGCAGCGCGGCCCTGTACCACCTCGCGCGCCGCGGGAGGCGAGTGCTCGGGCTCGAGCGCTTCGACATCCCCAACGAGATGGGCTCGTCCCACGGAGTGACCCGGATCATCAGACTCGCGTACTTCGAGCACTCGAGCTATGTCCCGCTTCTTCGCCGGGCGTACGAGCTCTGGCGCGAGCTCGAAACCGAGGCCGGCGAGCAGCTGCTTCACATCACCGGGATCATCGAGGCCGGAGAGCGAATCTACGAGGGCGCGCTCCGCTCCTGCGCCGACCATGGCATCCCGTACGAGGCGATCGACGCGCGTGAGCTCGGACGTCGCTACCCCGCGTTTCGCCTACCGCCGGATCTCGCCGTGTTCTGGCAGGCCGAAGGCGGCTTCCTTCTCCCCGAGCGCTGCATCGTCGCGCACGTGAACGGAGCACGTGCCCATGGTGCGGTCGTGCGAGCGCGCGAGCGCGTTCTCGAGTGGGCCGAGATCGAGAACGGTGTGCGGGTGAGGACGGACCGCCGAGTCGTGGAGGCCGAGCGCCTGGTGCTGACCGCCGGCGCCTGGTCGCAGGACGTCGCCCGGCTACCGGCGGGGCTGACCGGTGCTCTCCGACAAGCAGTCGCCTGGTTCCAACCCGAACGACCCGAGCTCTTTACACCGGAGCGGCTCCCCGTGTTCAACCTCGTGCTGGATGGCGAGCACTTCTACGGCTTCCCCGTCTTCGGCGTCCCGGGGTTCAAAGTCGGCCGCTTTGACCATTACGGAGCCGGAGGCGATCCAGACGCGATCTCGCGTGAGCCGACGCAGGAGGACGAGGCGCCCCTCCGGGCCTTCGCCGAGCGCTACGTCCCCGACGGGGCAGGGCCCACGCTCGCACTCGAGACCTGTCTCTTCGAGCCGTCGCCGGACGAGCACTTCCTCATCGACCGACACCCCGAGACCGAGCACGCAGTCTTCGGAGCCGGCTTCTCCGGCCACGGCTTCAAGTTCTGCTCGGTGGTGGGAGAGATCCTGGCCGATCTCGTCGTCGACGATAAGACGAGGCACGACATCGACTTCCTGCGACTGGCACGGTTCGCATAGCCGCCTATCCTGTCGTCACGCGGGCGTGGCGGAACTGGCAGACGCGGCGGGTTTAGGTCCCGTTGAGCTTCGGCTCTTGGAGGTTCGAGTCCTCCCGCCCGCACTCAGTTGTGCGCAAGACCGGAATCCGGCTACCGCCGGAGTCCGGTCGCGCGAAGATCCCTGAAGGCGGCCGCTTCGCGGCCGCGGCGCTGGTCTGACTCCCCACTCCCGCCCGCACTCAGTTGTGCGCAAGACCGGAATCCGGCTACCGCCGGAGTCCGGTCGCGCGAAGATCCCTGAAGGCGGCCGCTTCGCGGCCGCGGCGCTGGTCTGACTCCCCACTCCCGAACCGCGCTAGTAGCGGCCGACGAGGAGCTCGAACGTCTCGCGCATGCTCTCCGCGACGAGCCCCACGAGGAACACGATGACGAGTACGGCGGCGGCGCCGAGCACCTCGCCGGTCGCCGACAACACAAGCAGGGCCGAGAAGCTGCCGAGCACGAGGAATGCGGTCGAAAGAGGCCGTCGAGTGTACGTGCCGAGCCCCAGCCCGACGAGGAACGCGGCGCCGAACACCACGATCCCGAGTGTCATGGCGCGAGGGTAGGACCAGCGTCGGACGGAGCTCTGGTGGTTGGGGGCGGCAGCTTCGCAGCCGCGGCGCCATTCCTCAGCCGAGGCCACTGAGCTGCTGTCGTCATACTCGCCCGCGTGCGGCGGGACGGCTCGCCTTCGGATCTTCGTGAGGGCCTCGCGACGGGCCGGCGCGAGCTGGCGCTCTATGTCGCGGCAGGTTTTCTGTATGTCGCGATCGGCGTCGCCTTCCCGGAGTTCCTGTTCTCGTGGATCGTCGCCGCCGGGTACCTGCTCCTCAGCGTCGTCGCGCTTCCTGCTCTCGTTCGCCGTCTGCGCGCATGAGACGGCCTGTGTCAGCCCAATCCTCCATGTGCGTTCCTCGGACGTCACTCGCGGTGCCCGGCCGGAGGGCACAGTACTCGGGTACAGGCCCGGAGAGCCGGGTGCCGCGAGCGGCGTCAGGCCGCGGCGGAGGCCGGCTCTTACCCCAAGAAGTGCTGCGCACTTCCTGGGGGCCCCGAGAAAGAGGCCGGCCGGGAGCCGCGGCCGGCCCAGGGGTGCTCGTGAGGCGTGATCCGCACCTGCGGATCGCGCCTCTGCGCAAAGAGGGGCGCGCATGAGTTGGGCCGCACATGATCTCGAGCCGTACGTCATCCAGAAGGAACTCGGCAAGCGCGTCGCCTTCGTCCCGCTGCTCATCGGCTCGTACGCACCTGATCTCTTGTCGAAGTGGTTCGTCTACGGGATCACGCTCGTCGGAGTCGAGCTCAAGGCCGACAACCCCGCTCAGTTTCACCGCGGCTGGCCGGGATTCGGCTTCACGCACTCGCTCCTGTTCGGCGTCCTCGTGGGCCTTGTGCTGTACGCGATCTGGCGCAACAAGGTGGTCGCGTACAGCTTCGTGATCGGCCAGTGGGCGCACGCGCTAACCGACGTCGGCGACACCGTCGGGACGATGCTCTTCTTCCCGTTCACGGACCACCTGTTCGCCGCGGGAGCCTGGGCGTACGCCGGCCAGACGGGGCGCTACACGGATGCGGGCGCGTACTTCAGCGGGCTCGGGTTCGTCTGGGACGGCGTGTTCGTCGTGTGGGCGCTCCTCCGCTGGAGGGTGATAACGCGCGGGTACTTCCGCACAACGGTCATGGCCGCCGACCCGTTCTGGAAATGGGCCGGGCGCTACCTCTCGGAGACGACCCTGATCGCCCTGTATCGCGCCTCGTACTTCTACGGCATCGCCCGCTGGGCGGCGTGGCTGCTCTGGGCGCACGTCGTCAAGTCGTTCGCGTTCGACCTTCGCTGGGGCGGCCCCCGCTGGGTTCCGCGCGTGTATGCGAGCGAGCTGAATGCCGCACCAAGCTGCCGCTGCCCAGGTTGCTGTTCGATGAAGCCGCGGCTCGGGTTCTACGGCGCCGTGGCCGTCTGCGCCTGGGCGAAAGGGCATTCCGGCTCGGTTCGCGACACTCTCCGGGCTGCTCCGAGGCGCCGGAGGACGCGCCGCAGGCGTCGAGCGCTCAAGAAGCAGTAGCCACAAGCCGATTCTCGTTCGGAGATGTCACATCGCACGTGGATCTACCTCACGCGCGCGGCCGCGGCTGCAGGCCTGGCCGCGTTTGCCATCTTCACTGTGGCCGCGCCCGACGACTCCAGATTCTTCTGGTTCTTCAACGTCTGGATCTACAACGGCCTGATGATCCTCGCGTGCGTCATCGCAGGCTCTCACGCCTACATGGTCAAGCGCGATCGCGCGGCGTGGACCGTGGTCACTCTTGCGCTCGTTTCCTGGACGTTCGGTGAGCTCTGCTACGCGATCCTCAAGCCGGAGACGTATCCGTCGGTGGCTGATGCGGGATACATCGGCTTCTACCCGCTGTTGTACGTCGGGATCGTGCTCCTCCTCCGATCGCGGGCGCGCTCGATTGGAGGCACGCTCTGGCTGGACGGCCTGACCGCCTCGCTCGCAGCCGCGGCCATCGGTGCGGCCATCCTCGTCGAGCTGGTTCTCGAGGGCACCGCAGGGTCGCGCTCGACGGTGGTCACGAACCTCGCGTACCCACTCGGTGACGTCTTGCTGCTCTCTGCGGTCTTTGGCGTCTTTTCCCTGACCGCATGGAGACCTGGCCACCGCTGGCTTCTGCTCGGGCTCGGAGCTCTTTCCACGGCAGTTGCAGACGCCATCTACCTGTTCCGGACGGCCGAGGAGACCTATGTCGACGGCACCTGGATCGACATCCTCTGGCCCGCTGCGATGCTCCTCGTCGCCTCGGCGGCATGGGCGCACGACCGGAGCGGAGACAGGCTCGAGGTCGCAGGTCGCCCGCTGCTTGCCGTGCCGACAGTGTGCGCATTCGTCGCAACCGCGATCCTCGTCTACGACCACTTCCGCCCGGTCAACCTGCTGGCGATCGTATTCGCCACGGTGGTCCTGCTCCTCGTGATCGTGCGACTGGGAGTGACGTTCCGCGAGAACCGCAAGCTGTTCGAGCTCACTCGCGACGAGGCCACCACGGACGCGCTCACGGGCCTCGGCAATCGTCGAAAGCTGCTCCTCGAGCTCGACCGTCGGTTCGCAAGCGACAGGGTCGAAGCGACCCTCCTCATGATCTTCGACCTCGACGGATTCAAGAGCTACAACGACACCTTTGGCCATCCCGCCGGAGACGCGCTTCTGGCTCGGCTCGGGGACAAGCTCGCAGCCGTTCCCGACTCGCGAGGGGCTGCGTATCGCCTCGGCGGCGACGAGTTCTGCCTCATCGCGTCAGTCGGCGAGGGGGAGGCAGAGCCGCTGATCGACCGGGCGTGCGCGGCCCTTTCCGAGCACGGCGAGGGCTTCCAGATCGAGAGCTCCTTCGGCGCAGTCATGCTCCCGGACGAAGCCACAGACGCGAGCCACACGCTCCAGGTCGCAGATGAGCGGCTCTACGCGCAGAAGCACTCGAGGCGGGGCCAGAGCGACCGCACGATGGCGACTCTTCTCGAGGCGCTTGCGGAGCGTGATCCCGAGCTACAGGCGCACCTGGAAGGAGTGGGCTCGCTCGCGGTCGAGACCGGGCGCATGTTGGGACTCCGACGCGATGAGCTCGACGAGCTCGCCCGCGCCGCGCGGCTCCACGATCTGGGCAAGCTCGCAGTCCCGGACGAGATCCTGCGCAAGCCCGGGCCTCTCGACGAGCGCGAATGGGCGTTCGTCCGACAGCACACGATCGTCGGCGAGCGCATCCTGCGCGCGTCTCCTGCGCTACGAAGCGTGGCCACAATCGTTCGGTCGGCGCACGAGCACTGGGATGGAAGCGGCTACCCCGACGGTCTTGCCGGCGAGGACATCCCGCTCGCGGCCCGAATCGTCTGCGCCTGCGATTCTTACGACGCGATGACCTCGGACCGACCCTACCGCGACGCGTTGCCCCCCGAGCAGGCACTGAACGAGCTCATGCGCCTCGCGGGAACCCAGTTCGACCCGAACGTCGTGCGAGTACTGGTCGCACACGTGCGAGACGCACACGAGGCTGAGCACGCCGCGTAGCTACTGATCTCGCTACCGTGCTCCCACTGGCCCCGTAGCTCAGTGGATAGAGCGACAGACTTCGAATCTCGTCGCGGAGGAACCCATGGTTCCCCCGCGAGCCCCCTCCTTTCGGCCGTCCATAGCGTGAGCGCTTCGGGCCTGCGGGCGAGTGAATCGCCCTCCGGCCGCCACCGCTCCTGCTTCGGCAAGGGGATCGGCGCTACCGTGCACGAGACGGGGCCCCGTAGCTCAGTGGATAGAGCGACAGACTTCGAATCTGTGGGCGGAGGTTCGACTCCTCCCGGGGCCATCTCGCATGCTTGCCTTGCCGGAGGAGCCCGATGTTCTCGAGAAGTTGCACCGCTGGGGAGATGCGACCCCGTCCATCCGTGTACTCATCCTCACGAGCTCGCGAGCAAGGGCGGACGAATCCGTCGACGCGCTCTCGGACTACGACGTCGTCGTCGTCGTTCGCGAGGTCGCGGAGTTCGTCGCGAGCGACGACTGGGTCTCCGGGTACGGACGACCACTGGTGCGCTGGGGTGACCAGCACGAGCTTTACGGCGTAACGACCTTCTTCCGCGGGGTGGTGTACTGGGACGGCGTGAAAGTCGACTACACGGTGTGGCCTGAGGTCCTGGTTAGACAGATCGCCGAGGAAGCTGGTCTCCCCGAGGACCTGGATGTCGGCTATCGCGTTCTCCTCGACAAAGACGGGCTGATGAAGAGCTGGCGATCACCGACGTACCGAGCGCACATTCCTGCCAAGCCGGCACAAGCAGAGTACGACGCGCTCGTCGACGAGTTCTGGTGGGACACGACGTACGTCGCAAAGAGTCTTTGGCGAGGAGAGATCGTCTTCGTCAAGTTCGTGCTCGACTACGACGCGAAGTTCGTTGCGCTACGCCGCTTTCTGGAATGGCGAATCGAGATCGACCGCGACTGGGCCCTGAGGCTGGGCGCGTACGGAAGGGGTCTCGATCGACTGCTGCCGACCGACATCTGGTCGGAGCTCGCCGCGACCTATGTCGGGACAGATATCGAGGAAAACTGGGGCGCGCTCTTCCGCACGACGGCGCTCTTTCGCCGCGTTGCGACCGAAGTCGGCGATGCTCTCGGCTATGCATACCCGCAGCGGATCGACGACGCCGTAACCGCGCACCTTCAGGCGGTGCGAAAGCTTCGCCGCGAGAGCTGAGCCCGAACAGCCCGCCCGAGCTCACGGCTTTCCACCGTAGCGGCGAGCCCGCCGCGTCTCCCGCGCGCGCGCTTTCCAGCGCCGCTTGAGCTCGCGACGAACGCGCGTGCTGCTCCGGGCCTCGACGGCTCGCATCTCGCGCTGAAGCTTGCCGTAGTTCGCCCACCGCCCCTCATCCAGCTCACCCGTCTCGAGGGCCTCTCGCACGGCGCAGTCCGGCTCCGTGTTGTGCCCGCAGTCGTTGAAGCGGCACTGAGCCGCGAGCTCGGCGATGTCCGAGAAGGCGCTGTCGATGTCGCCTTCCCAGATCTGGAGCTCCCGCAGCCCTGGTGTGTCGATGAGAATCGACCCGTCGCGCAGCACGAGGAGCTGCCGATGACGCGTCATGTGCCGGCCGCGCCCGTCGTTCCGGAGGTCGCCGACCGGCATCAGGTTGCGACCGGCCAGCCGGTTGACGAGGGTCGACTTGCCTGTGCCTGAGGATCCGAGCAACACGAACGTGCGCGCCGGCTGAAGGAGCGCACGTACCTCCTCGATCCCCTCCCCGGTGATATTGCTCACCGCGAGGACCGGAACTCCTACAGCAACGCTCTCGGCTTCGGCAAGCTTCTCGAAGTCGTCGCAGATGTCGAGCTTGGTCAGGATGATGACGGGATCCGCACCGCTGTCCCAGGCCGCGGTCAGGTACCGCTCGAGCCGGCGTGGGTTGAAGTCCTGGTCGAGCCCCGTGACGAGGAAGACCATGTCGACGTTTGCCACGAGGATGTGCTCTTCCGCCTTGAGCCACGGCGTCTTGCGCGACACCTTGGTTCGCCGCGGCAGGAGAGCCTCGATGGCGGCGTGGTGGTCGCCGGGCGCGTCGCACACGGCAACCCAATCTCCGACAGTGGGCATGCCGCCCAAGATCTCGTCGTCGCGCAGTCGCCCGCGGGCGTGCGCCAGCAGGTCGCCGCGCTCTCCACGGACGAAGTAGCCGCCGCGGTGCTCCGCGACGACGCGAGCCGGCTCGAAGCCGCGCTCGGCATGGCTTGTGAAGGCCGCCTCGAGCTCGTCGGTCCAGCCGAGGGCGGCCAGGGTTCCATCGAACAACGCAAAGCTCCTTCACTCGGATGGATGAACCAGGCCGCGGCTCGCGACCGCCGAGGAGTGCTAATTCGAGGCCGCGAGCCGGAGGGAGATGCGGTATGCGACTTTCATAGTCATCTCCTTTCGCTCGACGACGAGAACTCGGGAAGCGTACGGCGCCAGGGGGGCTGCGTCAATTTTCGGCTATGCGCCGAGCTTGGCGCTGAACGTCGAGACCGCGTTGCGGCACCTGTATCGCGTCCCGTCCCGCACGAGGGTGACCTTGGAGATGCCGCCCTTCCCCGTCACGCGGCGCTCGGCTTCGTCGAACTTGCCCGACACGGTGAACTTGAGCGACCCGCCACCGGCGAGCGGGACGTTGGAGAGGCTTCCGGAAAACGTGAGGTCGGGGAGGAGCGCGAGCGCCCCTGCATAGATGTACTCGAACTTGAAGTTCGTGACTTCCGGCTCGAAACAGCGGAGGTTCACCTCGAAACGAACCCGTGTCACCCAGGCGTCCCTGGTCGCGTCGACGCAGACGCCCGATCCGACCAACGTGAATCCGCAGTAGCGCCCCGCAGAGACCGAGGGCAGAGGGAGCGCCGGCGCCGTGGCCTTCCAGTTCATCGAGTCGACCTTGCAGCCGCGGGCCTCGAACTTGATCGACCCGCTCGCACTCGCTCCGGAGATCTTCCCGGCGAACGTGTACCCGTCGGCGGCGATCGAGAAGCGGCCGTTGTCGGACAACGGGTAACGGTCGGAGAACTGTGGCGCGAGGAACTCGACATCCGTGGGCTGACAGCGGGCGACGAGCTGGCGGACGGAGACATTGGTGAGCGTGCGCCCGTCGGCCAGGACCTCGAACGACACGCGGAGGTTGGGGCTGAACCCCGTGCCGTGGTACGCGCCCGGCTGGGCGACGGCCGTGGGCGGAGGCGTTCTGACCGTCCCCACGTAGACCCCTCGATGCGTGGCTTGCTTGGCGCAGGTCAGCCGGCCGCTGCCCTTGCCGCCTCCCGAGAGGCCCTTGTACGGGCCGGACCCCGAGAGGACGGTCCACGTGCTCTTCGACTTCCCGCACGGCTGGGTCACGAGCACCTTGATCCGCCCGGCCTTCCCGTCCAGGATCAGCGTCATGCGGGCACGGTTGGCCGAAACGGTCTGACGACCTCGCGCCAGGCCTGAGTCCGACGCCGCACCCCGGATGGAGAACGTGCCCTGCTGCGAGAGCTTCAGCGACACGTTGATCGTCACCTTGCCCGCAAGCTCGAAGGTGGACGAGCGCATTGGCACCGAGTCTCCAAGCCGCGAGTCGCCGCCCGACGAAGCCCCCGCGACGACCATGGCGACGACGGCGACCGTGCCGACGGCCGCAAGTTTACGAGAGCATCGAGTCAAAGCGATCCCCATTCCCCTAGACGACATGAAAGATCCCCACGCGCGCTTCGTCAACCCGGCTTGACTTGTCCGAGGCGGTTTCGTTTGATCCCTTGGTCAGTGAGCACCGCGACAACACCCCTCCAGGCACAGAGTACGCACGGCGCCGCCATGGTTCGCCTCGAGGCGGTTCTGAAGAGGTTCGGCGACAACGTCGTGCTGGACGGCATCGACCTCAGCGTCGACCCCGGCGAGGTGCTCGTGATCATCGGGCCGAGCGGGAGCGGAAAGAGCACGCTCCTGCGCTGCGTCAACCTGCTCGAGCCGATCCAGGCCGGACGCATCTTCCTCGAGGGTGAGGCGATCACGGGGAAGGGCGTCAACGTGTCGGCGATCCGGCAGAGAATCGGGATCGTCTTCCAGCAGTTCAACCTCTTCCCGCAGCTGACCGCGCTGGACAACCTCACGCTCGCGGCCCGCCGGATCCGGAAGATCCCACGCCGTGAGGCCGAGGCTCGCGGACGCGAGCTCCTCGCGAGTGTCGGGCTCGAGGAGAAGGCGAACCAGCACCCTCACCAGCTCTCGGGCGGACAGCAGCAACGGGTCGCGATCGCCCGAGCGCTGATGATGCAGCCGCACGTGATGCTCTTCGACGAGGTCACGTCGGCACTCGATCCGGAGCTCGTCGGCGAGGTGCTCGTCGTCATGCGCAACCTTGCTCGCGAGGGCATGACGATGCTGATCGTCACCCACGAGATGCAGTTCGCGAAGGAGGTCGGCGATCGCGTGGTCTTCATGGACGGTGGCAAGATCATCGAGGAAGGCCCACCTCGCAACGTGCTCGACAACCCGAAGGAGGAGCGGACGCAGCAGTTTCTCCGCAGGACCCAGCTCGCTCACACACTGGAAGAGCTCACCATCGAGGAAGAAGGAGGGACGGAATGAAGCGACTTACCATCGTGCTCGCGACGGTTGCGCTAGCCGCGGGGGTGCTCGTGGCACTGAGTAGCGTGGCGTCGGCCCGCGAGGCCGAGCCGTACGCGGCCGAGCAGGCAGGCCTGCCACCGCTGCCGGCAGACATCAAGGAAAGGAAGCGGCTGAACATCGCCGTCAAGTGCGACTCGCCGCCGTTCGGCTATATCGGCGCCAGGAGCCAGAACGCCGGATTCGACGTCGAGATCGCACGTTGGTTCTCGCGCTTCGCGTTCGGCAAGTCGAATCGCGTCACGTTCACCTGCGTGACGACGCCTGCGCGCGAGCCGGCGCTGACGACGGGCCGTGTGGACATGGTCATCGCGACCTTCACGTATACGGCTGACCGTGATACCCGCATCGACTTCTCGCGGGCGTACTACAAGGCCACGGGACGCCTGCTCGTCACCAACAACTCGTCGATCAGGACGCTCGCCGACATCGCCGGGAAGACCGTCGTGACGACGAGCGGGTCGATCTACGACCGCTGGATGAAGAACTGTTACAAGGACACGAAGGTCCTGGTCACGGACAGCTTCACGAACGCGCTGATCGCATTCCGCGACGGACGTGCGGACACGCTGATGTGGGACGACACAGTCCTGCTCGGCATCGCCGTGACGGACCGCAACTACAAGCTGACGAGCGACCTGTTCCTCCCTCTGCCCTACGGCATCGGGATCAAGCAGGGGAACACCGAGCTGAAAGCGTGGATCGACTCGCGCCTGAACCTGATGAAGAAGCGTGACCTGTTCTTCCCGATCCTCAGGAACACTGTGCCACCTGCTCAGGTCGTGCCGTTCTCGAAGAACATCCTACGACCGAAGCAGGGGTTCACCTACAACACCGTCGATCTGACGACTCAGTGCCCGTAGCGGCACTGCCGCAGGACCAGGGAGCGGCCGCGCATTGCGCGGCCGCTCCTGATCGCTTGTCGTGAACATCCTCGCCGTCGCTTTCGACTGGTCGTTCCTCACCGAGAACGGCGACGACCTCCTCGCCGGGGTCCGACGGACGCTCCAGGTCTCCGCGATTGCGATTGCGGGCGCCTTCGTCATCGGGCTTGTCCTCGGGGCGGCGCGCGCGCACCGCGTCCCCGTCGTCAGCCAGCTGGCCGCAATCTACGTCGAGATCATCCGGAACACTCCGATCCTCGTCCAGATCTTCTTCCTGTTCTTCGCGCTTCCGCAGATCGGGATCGTCCTCGAGCCGTTCACCGTCGCGTGGCTCGCCGTGACCATCTGGGGAGGCGCCTTCAATACGGAGAACTTCCGCGCCGGGTTCGAGGCCGTTCCGTTCCGCTTCCGCGAGGCGGGCTCCGCGCTCGGGTTCGGACCTCTTGCCACCTTCCTGAACGTCACCTTGCCGATCGGCGGCCGCATCGCGCTTCCGTCTTCGATCAACACGTACATCAGCGTCGTCAAGAACACGTCCCTCATGTACGTGATCACCTATCCAGAGCTCACGACCACGGCGCTGAACATCAACGCGCTGACGCTCCAGACCGTCGAGACCTTCACGACGCTGGCCGTCTCCTACCTCGCGATCGTGTGGACGATGTCGGCCTCGATCCGAGTGCTCGAACGACATCTCGCTCTGCCTGAGGATGCGAGATGAACTTCCTCCCCGACTGGGCCGAGCCTGTCCTTCGCTACATGCTGGAGGTGGGGCTCCGAGGCACCCTTCAGATCGCCGCTATCTCGCTCGCCGGCAGCCTCTTGATCGGGGTCACGCTCGGCACGCTGCTGACAATTAGGTTCCTGCCGTCGCGAGCGCTGATCCGCTTGTACATCGAAGTGTGGCGCGGCCTGCCGATCCTCGTGACGATCTTTCTCGTCTTCTTCCTGCTGCCCGTGCTCAGCCCGCGCCTCGAGTTCAGCGCGCTCATCTCGGCCTCGATCGCGCTGACGCTGTGGGGCAGCGCGCAGGTGGCCGAGGCGACGCGCGGCGCCGTGCAGTCGATCCCGAGGGAGCAGCACGAGGCCGCGTCCGCCCTCGGCTTCGGCTGGATCGGCCGCCACGCCTTCGTAATCCTTCCCCAGGCGCTGCGACGGCTCTTGCCCCCGCTCGTCGGTCTCCTCGTCAACATCATCCAGAACTCGACGATCGCCCAGGTGATCGGCGCCCCCGAGCTCCTGGAATCCGCCGAACGGCAGGTGGAACGACTTGCCGCGCCGCCACCCATCGGCATCGGCGAGGTCGAGGCGATCCCGATCTACGCCACTGTGATGGTGATCTTCTTCTGCATCTCGTTCCCGCTGACGCGGCTCTCCGCCTACCTCGAGAAGCGGCTTGCGTAACCGAAGAGTCTGGCTCGTGCCCGAAGACAAGCCGGAGATCACCGAGCTGGTGAACGCGCAGATGCCGCTCGGTGCGACGCTCGGAATCAGGACGTACGGCGGCTCCGACGAGATCGAGGCGACACTTGCATGGGCGCCTGAGCTGTGCACGGCAGGGGGTGTCCTGCACGGAGGCGTGCTGATGGCGCTCGCCGATTCCGCGGGAGCGGTCTGCGCGTTCGTGAACCTCCCCGCCGGTGGTCGAACGGTCACCATCGAGTCGAAGACGAACTTCTTCGCCGCTGTTCGAGAAGGCGATGTGCGTGCGCGGTCACGGCCTCTGCACCGCGGGAGGACGACGACGGTGATCGAGACCGACCTCTTCGACGCGACCGACCGTCACATTGCGCGCACGACCCAGACGCAGGCGGTCACCGGCGCGGACTGAGCCGAGCAGTCCCGGCTCGGCTGCGTCGAATGAATCGGCCGTCGGCCAGCGGAGCGCACCGGCTCTGCGGCCGAACTGCCCTGGACCGGGCGCTATCCTAGGAACGCGCGGTGGCGGTAGCTCAGTTGGTAGAGCCCCGGGTTGTGGTCCCGGTGGTCGCGGGTTCGAGTCCCGTCCGCCACCTCTGCGCAACTGCGTAGGCTTCGCGTCCCATGAGCGGCGACGGACTCACCTCGGCGACGAGATTCCTTGTCCTCGCATTGAGCGCTCTCTACGGACTCGCCGCCATCGCGGGTGGCGCGCTCATCGACTTCGACACGACGCAGAACAGGGTCCTCTGGTTCGCGCTTCTCGGCGTCGGCGCGGCTTTGATGCTCGTGGGGCAGCTCGCAGCTCCGCCCGGATGGCTGTCGGCAGCGCTCGTCTCGGTCGGAGCTGCCGTCGGAGGGCTGCCGCTCTTCTGGACGCTGATCGTCCC
>Ga0247727_10009323_pt1 | contig 17841 bp, 6 predicted proteins | sample WisWelCaveWW1625_FD_202498 | JGI IMG/M metagenome (GOLD analysis project Ga0247727, IMG submission 202498) | Biofilm microbial communities from Wishing Well Cave, Virginia, United States - WW16-25 | ecosystem: Environmental > Aquatic > Deep subsurface > Groundwater > Cave microbial mat | place...
TTAGCCTTCGGGGGATGAACATCCCAATATTCCAAGATGAATGTCCCTTCATTTTTTGTAAAGATACCGATCAGGACGGCTTACTCGATTTATGGGAGAACATTGCTGTTGAAGTTTTAAGGCCCTTGCTCTTTCACCGGGATTTTGTATCGATGACCCAGACCAATATTCGTCGTGCCCGACATGGACAATGAGTTTGTAGTTGGAAAGGAAGTTAGATTCATTTTTGTTCACATCGGTATTGTCACAATACTCCATGGTATAGCCATTGCTTTCCGCCCAATCAATGAAGTATTTGTCCACAGAATACAAACGGACGGGATTGACAAATTCCGACAATTTATTAAATCTCAACCCCTAAATGGATAGCCGGCACGGAACAAGTCCTCAGAGTAAAAAATAATCATCACCTTTTTGCCTGCACATCACCTTCAAGCGGCCATATGAAGCGGCAGAGGCAATTGCATTAGCACTCAGATATTTACAGCGCCTGGACCTGTGACTTTTTATGAAGCGGCGCGGCCGTCACGAGCAAAATCCAAATCCGACCGCTCGGCGCCGAGTCGTTATTTCAAAAAGAGCATTTTCTTGCTTTGCACGTGATTCCCGGCGTGCAATTTATAAACATAAACACCCGAGCTTACAAGCTGCCCTCGTTCGTTTTGACCATTCCACACCGTAAGCTTATAGCCGGCGGGTTGTCTGGCATTGACCAAAGTTTTTACTTCATGTCCCGCCAGATCATAAATCTTTAGAACCACTTTGGCAGCCTCAGGCAGATCGTACCTTATGACGGTGCTGGGGTTGAATGGGTTGGGGTAATTGGGATGCAAAGCATATCGCGTTGGCAGTGATTCATCCGCCGGCTCATCCACACCGGTTATGATCGTGCCCTTGATCGCAAGACCGTAAACTGCTCTAAAATTGGTCGAGCCGATCAAAGTTCCCTTTCCGGTGGCAGGATCGATTCGAATGAGATCGTTGACCGCAGTCGGCGCAAAACCGGATAGTCCGAATAGTTTTCCATCGGCATCGAATTCGATTTCGGAAGTTTGGCTAAAGCCGGTATTGCCAACCACGCCGGCCTCTGCGGTTGATTTATTGATCTTATAGATGACATTGCCGACGCGCGTGCCCCAAAGCGTGCGGTCAACCGGATTGATGGCCAAACCGGAAAGAAGATTGAGCCGGGTGGAGCCGATACGGGTCGTATCGCCGGTGGCCGGATTGACTCGAAACAGATCCCCATTCGTGAATCGGGCGGCGTAGAGATCACCATTAAGGTCAAAGGCAATGGCCCTGAGATGAGGAACAGGGATGACAACCCTTTCGTAAGCCTCTCCGCTTTGAGCGTTGATGCGGACGAGCATCGTTGAAGCGCTTCCGGCGACGGTGCCGTATAATTCACCATTGGTAGGGCGAATCGTAACTCCGGTTAATTCGGCGAACCCAGCGGCGCCGACGGGAGTGCCGCTGCCAGAGTTTTGGTTGAGCGTCAAAAGAACGCCGTTCGAAGCACGGCCGGTCACAGCGTAAATAAACCCTTCTGCGGCCGGATGAATGACAAAGCCCTTGCCGCGCAAAAACACCGACTTGGTCGAATTGGCCGGATCATTGCTGGATATATTCAGCGTTTCGGTGATTTCACCCTCGACGGTAGGAGCAAAGACAATTCTTAATGTGAAATCGTCGTCATAGCCCAATTCCACGGGAAGGGCTGGAGCGGAGAGAATTTGAAAGGCAGCGCTGGAAAGTTGAATCGCGTCGACTCGCAAGGTATCCAGGCCAAAATTGGAAATGGTCAGCTCGGCAGTGTCGGTAGCCGCAGCGACTTCCGCTAAAAAGCTCACGGTGTCTGCGCTGGCGCCTACGGTTGGCACCAGGAATGGGCGCAAGACGCCAACGGCGAACCAGGCATCCAGAACCGCCTGATATTGGGGTGAATTTTGGCCGAACATGTCGATGGCAGAATTGATTGAAGCCAATCGCGCATCGAAATATCTCGAGCGCGGCATCAAATAAACCGTCAAATTACGGTAGGCAAGTTGAGCGGCTTGCTCAAGACCTATTCCGGTGACCGAGAAAGTTTCGTTATTGTCATTGACACCGCTGCCTCCTTCGGCCAAAAGATAAAACCAAAAATTTTGAACCCCGCTATTGGTATGAACCCCTCCATTATCGTTGCTCGAGTTGGGATTGTCCGACAACGGCGCCCAAAAACGTCCAAAATAAGTGTCCGGATCGCCGGTAGAATTCGGATTTCCCATGGACCTTAGAGCCGGGCCCGAAATCACGACATCTTCTCCGATAAGCCAATCCCCATTTACGCCTTCCTTGAAATATTCAACCGCAGCGCCAAAAATATCACTAAACGACTCATTCATGGCCCCGGATTCGTTTTGATATATCAAGGCCGCGGAAAATTCCGTGACACCATGGGTAATTTCATGCCCGACCACATCCAAAGCGACCAAGGGAAGGAAGGTGCGAGTCCCATCTCCGTCGCCGTAGGTCATTCGGCTGCCATCCCAGAAGGCATTATTGAAGTCGTCTCCATAGTGCACGTAAGACCTGAGCGCCGAGCCAGCATCATCGTAGCTATTTCTTCCGTGCGTGATCAAATAGTAATCATAAGTTGCCTCGGTACCCCAATGCACGCTTACACCGGCGCGAGCATTTGAACCTGAAAAATTAGCGTCGGAATCCACAAAATCTATTGCCGCGCTATAACTCGTGTCGTTCCGCATATCATACGTTTCGATGCCTCCTCCTCTTCCGGCCTCGCGCAAGCGAAACTGATTTGCATTCACGCTATCGACGATGATGGGCACGGAGCCATTATACAGACTCAAACCCTGCCCTTGCACATCGCCATGCTGGATTCGCGAGATCGTATTGATGACCTCGCCGGTTTTGGCATCGACGTCGACGTCATATCGCCCCAAAGGCTTTTCCGTATAAATGTCAAAACGATACACCAGCCGGAAATTTTCCTTGATCATCTCGCGCTTGCCGGCGCTGATTTTCAATTCGCTTCTCGGATAAAATGTGGCTTTGGGGTTATTCTGCTCCTTTTTAATCGCGCTTTCATTGCCCTTGTTTTGCCACATATAGGATTCGGCATTGACATGGGCCAGGGCGTATTGCAGCGCTTCTGGTTCCGACAAAGCCGGCTTCACTTCCAAAGCAAGCCCATGAATCAAATTCCCATGCGCATAAAAGACCGAACCGTTTTTTTCGTGCACTAAAAATTGCACCTCGGCAAGCTCCACGCCTTTGTAATATTGCCTGCAACGACGATGGGTTTGCCCAAGCCGATCGGTAAAAACTTTAAAGGGCTTGATCTCATTATCGCCGGACAAGCCAAAGGCCCTCTTGTATTCTTCAAAAAAAGAAGAGGCCGGAACCCCCTTCCCGTCGCGAAATCTGATTTCAACCGGCGATCTGCTGTTTTTATCCAGGCGTATTTTGGCGCCGGCAAAAATTTGACTTGCGCGCGCGCCCGCATTTTGTTTTGCGCCGGCATTTGGTCCGGCCAGTGAAGCAATAAATGAGGAAACCACGACCGCGAAGGCGATCACGGATAAGCCAATGGATTTCGAAAAATTTTTCGTCGTCATCTCGCACCTCTATAATTTCCGATTTTGATTTTGCTTTTTCTGAGTTTGATAACGTAAACGCTTAACGCAGCAAAACCAGTTTCCGCACTTTGACAAAATCCTTGGTTTCGAGGCGATACAGATAAATGCCGCCGGCCACGTTTTTTCCTGATTCATCCTTCCCATCCCACGGTATGGAGTAGGACCCGGCCGGCTGTTGTTTCTCCACCAAAGCGGCAACCCGCTGCCCCATCAGGTTATAAATCACCAGTTTCACCTGCGAGGTTCTCGGCAACTGATATTGAATGCTGGTTTCAGGAGGCAAGGCAGATCCGCCCAGGGGATTCGGATAGTTTTGGCTCAAATCGAATTTCTTTGGCGCCGTTTCACGGGACGGTTCTTGAACTGCGGTCGGCGTCTCGCCCAAATCAAGCAAGGCCTGCCGAATGACCTGCATGGCCTCGGCCTCCGGTATGAAAAAGAGCGGAAAATCAAGAACGATGAGGCGCAGACCATTGCTGAGATGCCGGAGCGCCACCGGTTGTCCGTGAAACGTCGAGGGCGGTTGTGACGATGATCGATAGGTGTAAAGCACTTCCGTCTGCGCGCCGTCGGCCAACGGCTGAAATACATCCATGGCGAGCAAATTGCCACCAAAGAGAGGAACCTTGGCCGGATCGATGGTGACGGAAGGATAATTGGCGGCGACCGCATCTGCGCCTTTGAAATCGCGGTCCGTGCCGGCGCCGGTGCGGCCGCTCGCAATTTTCATATAGTCATAAACGAAATCACCGGCTTGAAACGTCTTGATCAACTCCGGTTTTCCGGAGACATTGCCAAGCAGACCCCAGCCAACCATCAACAGACGGCCGCCATTTTGAAGATATTTTTTCAAGGCCAGCGTATCGCGGACAACCGCGTTTGCCGGCGGCGTTACCTCGCTATGCACGATAACAGTTGAATAAATTGCCACATCGGCATCGCTGATGGCCAACTGCTGTTGAGCGCTATCGGCAACGTCCCACTGTCCTGCCAACTGGAAGTTCTGCAGCAGGCGCTCGTAGAAACGATCAACTTGCTCATCGGTAGGTTGCAGCGGCCGGTCCGATCCGTCCTTCGTAGCATCGAGAATGAAAATATTGCGGTCGTGGGTGGCAAGCTGGCCGCGCACCGGAGCCGCCGGCACACTTTCGTTGCCTTGCAGATCGCGCGCCTTGAGGGTATACCGATAAAGCGTATGAGGTTGCGCGGTGTTGTCACGAAAGCTGGTCGCGGCAGCATCAACAGTAAAATTCTGTACATTGGCATCAGGGCCAATTCGAGTTATGATGTAGCCAGCCAAATCGAGCTCGAGATTCGGTTTCCAACTGAGCCGAATATCTGCCGGCGTCGAAGTTGAAGCCAGCTCTTGCGGCGCCGCCGGCACCACCTGTGGGATGGCCAGCACTTCCGGTGAAAAGATGCTTTCATTGCCTTCGGCATCCAATGCCGAATAGCTCACATAAACCGCCTGATTTTGCGTCAAACCGCTGAAAGTAAATTCAGTGACATTGCCAACTGAAATTATCTTTTGATAAAAAAGTGAATCAGGATGCCGCCACGCCACGCGGTAACCGGCAAAATCGGGTTCCAGGTTCGAGCGTGTCCACGAAAGAAAAACCTCGGCGCCATTGCCGGCGTCGCGCACAACCAGCGGGGCAGCGGGCGTTGCCGGCGCCCAAGCCAAGCTCGCCAATCCGGCAAGCGAAATTCGCGTGACCTGCGCGGCATAGCCTGGTGACACATCCTTGAGAAGATCCAAAGCGTTGTGCTGGCGATCCGTGCATTCGGCCGTCTCGGTGAAGCGCACGGCCGCGTAACCATTTTCATTAAAAGGAATGTGATCCCCGCCGCGCATTGGTCGATCCTGCGCCGGGATAAGCTTGATTTTCATGGTTGGCACATATTGCTCGCCTTTGAGCATGAGATACCTTGCCAATTGGCGTGAGGACGAGGTGGAAGGTCCTATGGAAAAGAGCCGCACGCTGGTGCTGTCCACCTTTCCGCTGCAATCAATGATGTTTCCGATAATATCATTATTCAGCATGCCGTCGATGCGAGCATTTTTTCCCCGCGCCTGGGTGGCGTAGGCTCGGCTTCCGAACAAGCCCTGCTCTTCGCCGGTGACGGTCATAAAAATCAAGGTCGCGTCAAATTGCTGCCGGCTCATCACGCGGGCCAACTCGATCGAGGCGGCAGTTCCGGAGCCGTCATCGTTGACCCCCGGCGCAAACGAATTGGCATCGCATACATCGATCGTGCGGCTATCCAAGTGGCCGCTGACAAGGAACGTTCGCTCCCGGGCTGCGGGCATCGTTCCCGGCAAGGTTGCAGTCACGTTGGCATGCCGGCCTGAAAAGCCGCAGATGTTCGCATTGAAAGAGAAAAATTCCGGCTGCAATGCGCCGCCGCCAGCCGCGCTCGCTTGCTCAAACTGGCTTTTGATCCACCTCCTGGCGGCGCCGATGCCATTGGTTGCGGAAACGGTGTCGGAATTGGCGTGGCGCGTATGGTAGCCGGCAAGCTTTTCGAAGGAGAGTCGAATCCTCTCCGCTGAAACCGAATCGACCATCGCCTGGATTTTCGGATTGGCGGGAGTACCTTGGTAAAATGCCTGGCGCTGAGGATTTTGAGCCACGCCGCCATCCGGCATCAAGGTTAGCCACAATGCAAAAGGCAGAGCAACAAATCTGATCGTATGGTTCATGGTTTCCTCCTTACCTTTAAAAAGGTTGCAAATTCTCTTGGGTCAATTTTTCTTTTGTCAATTTTTTCTTGATCGAAAAATACCTCCTGTCGCTAAATTAATTTTCTCACGGTTTGCCGGTGGATGGCGCCGCGATGGCGGACTGCGTCCGTAGATTTCGGAATAAAAGCGCCACTCGCCACCATCCAAAATCCGGAATAATATAATAAAATCTGGCGATTATTGCAACAAAACCAACTTCTTCGTGTCACTGAAATTGCCGGCCTCAAGTCGATAGACATAGACGCCACTCGACACAAAGCGACCGTTGTTGTCCCGTCCATCCCACACCGCCTCATAATCGCCCGCCGCCTTCTGTTCATCGACGAGGGTGCGAATTCCCTGGCCGAGAAGGCTGAAAATGCGTAAACTCATCCTTTCGGATTTTGGTAGTGCATACCGGATCGTGGTGGTTGGATTGAACGGATTGGGATGATTCTGGTACAACGCAAATTCCTTTGGCAAAATCTCCGGCAAGTCCTTCTCGGCCACTAATTTTGGTAACAAAGGCGTGAAGTCTTTGTATCCATCTTCCACGAGATAGGGAGAACTGGAACCTTCAGTCCACAAACCCAAAACGCGTGTGCTGGCACCGTTGACGCGAAAAGTGAAGGTCGGGTAAAGCGAAGAGCCGGTAGTGGTGGCAAAGAGGCCAGTGTCAGATTGACCCACCCAGGTGTATTTGATCTCGTTGTTGCCGCTGACGTTTTCTACCCATAACACCACAGCCGCGCTGTTTATGGGCCCGCCGATGAAGGGATAAGTGGATGAGGCCGAGCTGTTGCTGAGATTTTGGAAGGCGCCCCAAGAACTGCCGGTGCGCTCGCGATACCAAATTTCATTATTGCCGGTCGAATTATTATGCCAGACTGCCCCAAGCTTGCTAGTGCTCGGATTATACAATACAGAAGGATATTGCGAGACACCTGAAGTGTTGCTGATTTTTATGGAGCTTGACCAATTGCTGCCGGTTTTATTGCTGTAGCGAATTTCATTGGAAACCGACCATACCGCATGTGGCTTGTTCGTGCCATCCAAAGTCAGGGCCGGATTGGTGATGGTTGCCGTGGAGGTCGTATAAACCGTGGTGATGTTACTCAGAACCGGCGTTCCGGCATCAACATTAAAGGTGCCATGTTTCAAGGTGGAAGTCGCAAGCAGTGCTTGCGCGCCTTCCACCCAAACCATGTGGCCGGTGCCGCTGGTGGCTTCAATAGCAAAAGACAAGTAGGATATTTCAGCGCCTGCCGAGTAAAGCAGCAAAGGTGTTGTGAGCCAGTTGCCGCTGCTGTTGCGATTGAAGTAGATGCGATAGAAGCCATCGGTCTCCTGGGCGCTGGAAAAAACGGAATAGAGAAAGTTACTACGCGTGGACAGAGCGGGGTTACTGCTGGTACTAACATTGACTGCTCCGTTGATGAATTGGTGACCTTGCCAGCTTGAACCGTCATTGGTAGAGTATGCATAAGCAATCTGGCCGTTGGTTTGAAAAATTTGGTGCCACCTGGAGTTGTTGGTCGTATAAACGGATTTTTGGGTACTTCCCCAGCCAGTGGCGGTGGATGAGACAGATTTGTTAGAGTAGGCTAAAGTTAGAAGTAAAGCCTTATAAGCGTTAATGCGACCGTAACCGTAGTAGTCATCACGGCCCGTTGCGCCTTTGTCATCTGCGGTTTGCTGAATGATGTCTCGTACTTGTGATGGAACAAGTGCTTGGTTTAACGATAAAATCAATGCCGCAAGCCCGGCAACGTGTGGAGCGGCCATGGAAGTGCCGGCAAGGTATCCGTAATTTTGTGTCACTTCGGGATTGGTTACTTGAATGTTGAATGGGTAATTGGGTGTTGTTGAGTAAACATCATCGGCATCATAGACAGTGACGCCGCCCTTGTCACAAGTGCCGCCTGGGCCGCTTGTGGCATTACCTCCAGGAGCAGCCACATTGACTTCAGGACCGATGTTTGAATACTCCGGTGTCATGTCATGATAATTGGTTGCCGAAACTGCGATTACGTTTGAATAAGATGATGAATATTTTGCTGGATAAGTAATTCCAGGAAGGCCGTGTTTAGCGCCACAGTCGTTTCCGGTCGTGCTAATGATAATAACATTGTTGTTGTAGGCATATTCAACAGCATCCTCGAGTGGGGGTGAAGCGGTGAAGGTCCCACCACTAAAGTTGATGACTTTCGCGCCATTATTAACAGCCTCCGTCACGCCACTTTGAAACCACAACGGTGATGCGGATAAAAAAGCATTAAAAACCTGAATTATCCTTATCTTGCAAGCTCCGGCAACTCCTGCGATTCCAGTTGAATTGTTTGTTTCGGCAGCGGCGATTCCTGCGACATGTGTTCCATGGCCAGATAAATCTCTAACTCCTTCGCCATCGTTGGCGTAATCACTTCCCAAGATAATTTTGTTTGGATCATCCAGATCCGGATGCGAAAGCGAGCCGTTGAGCATTGGAATTCCCGAGTCAAGGATGGCAATAATGATGTTCGAGCTTCCCAAAGTTATGTCCCATGCCTCAGGCGCATCAATGTCAGCATCATTTGTTCCACCCGGTGGAGATTGCCCAGTGTTTTTCAACGCCCATTGCAGACCATTGAGATAATTCGGGTCGTTCGGATCGAATGAGCCATGTAACACGCCATGCGGCTCAACGGCTTCAACCGAGGAATTGCTTTGTAAAACGGCGATGATGGGAAAAATATCCGCGCCTTCCGGCAATTCAATCAAACCCCAACGGAGTTTATTGAAGTCATACAATAAAGTGGCTTGATATTGACTCAGTACGGCCATGAGGGCTTGCTTTTGAGCATTCTGTTTTAATTTTACTAAAATCTGCCCGTCAACGTATTCGATCTCCTGATTTCTCCAGACACCTTTCTTTATCGGTCTTCCTTCAATCAATTGCTGTGCCATGACAAGGTGAATCGGCAACATGGCAACGATCAACATGACCGTAAAGAAAAGCTGCCGAGAAAATTTAAAAGGATAATTTTTCTCCATATTCCGCCTCCGTTATTTTAGATACACCATTTTTCTTACCATGCGCGCACCACGAAAACTTAAAGTGTATAAATATAATCCAGTACTTTCAGGCTTTCCCGATTCATCCGCTCCATCCCACATAACGGTATGCAAACCGGCGGCTTCTTCACCATCAACCAACGTTTTTACCTTCTGACCTAACACATTAGAAACTTGCACCAAAACTTTTCCTCGCGCCGGCAGCACATAAGTAATTTGCGTCGTCGCGTTAAACGGATTGGGATAATTTTGCGCCAGGTGAAAGTCTAATGCCAACCTTCTGTCTGTTGCAACGCCAGTTGTCGGACCCAAGTCGTAGCAATAAGCGCCGACACCGCGTGTGCCGGCAAACAGCATCTTGCGTTGATTTTGAACACAGAAAAGCAGGGATAGTATCCTTCCAGACGGAAGATCGGACATTTTTGCAAATGTATTCCCGCCGTCAGAAGACCGCCAAACCCCTTCATTGTATGTTCCGACAAATAATTCTCCGGTCTCCGCATCGATGGCGATGTCGGTTACCTTTTTATGAAAAGGCATTCGCATCCATTGGTCGCCGCCGTTTTCGCTTTTGAAGAGGGAGAAGCTTCCCACGTAAAGAATGTTCGGATTTCGCGGATCGATACATATCGCTGTGTGAACGGAATCGATTGCCGGGCGGATTTCCATCCACGTCACACCACGATCATAGCTTCGTTCCACTCTGCCATGGCGCCTGAGCAGGTAGAGAGTTTGGTTGTCAAGCGGACTGATTGCCATATCTACCGGGTACAATCCGCTCGGAATGGGAAGGCGACTCCATGATTCGCCTTGATCGTCGGATACCATCAATCCCCTGGTCCAGGCGGCGTAGACGCGATTGGTGTCAATCGGATCGAAAAGAAACTTACTAAAGGCCCCATCCCCCACGGTCTGCATTCTCAAATTCCAAGTTGATCCTGCATCCAGAGTTTTATACAAGAATGCCCAAAAGACACTATTCTGTCCGCCACATAATGCCAAGCCGGGATTATGTGGGCTTACTCCCACTTCGTTCAAGCCTCCTAAAATATGACCGACTAGCATAGTTGTTGGAATCCAGTTGTTCTCCTCAAAAAAATAAATTCCTCCCTCGCTTGCCGCGAATACCCGGCTTGAATTTTTCGAAGCTGAGAGTGATGCGACGGCGCCGGTAGGGGCACTCAGGAATTGCCAATTCAAGCCTTCGTCGGTCGAGCGAAAAATTCCATCACCACCGGTGCCAGCAATTATTAAGTTGGCTTTCTGGGATGAAATCGCAAGGGCCGGAACATACGTTGGAGCACTTGGAGTGATTGTGCGAGGCAGAATAAGACCTGAATTCTGTTGCTCCCAGTTTATTCCACCGTCGGTCGTACGGTAGAATCCCACGCTCAAACCGGCAAAGATATGATCGATATTATAACGTGATATTTTCACGTCATAAGGAATGGCATATTTGCGGAGATTAGGTTCAAAGGGAAGGGTGGCTGTACGATCGAGCCACGTTTTCCCTTCATCATAACTGACATAAAAGCTGCCGTATCCTCCACCACCACTCGAGACACTTGCCGCAATGAGTTTTTTGGAATCGACGATGGCAACATCGAACGCCTGGATTTGTCCCTTTTCAGGGAAAACTAATTGTTGGTAAGTTTTGCCGGAATCTGCACTCCGGAACAACCCTCTCGTGCCAGCAATCCAAAGCATTTCTTGATCATCCGTCAGTATATTGCTGCGACGATCTCCCGATAAAGAATCGTTTCGGAGTACCCAAGAATTCCCTGCATCAGAAGAAAAGAGAAGCCCCGAACTACTAAGGGCAAAAACTTTTCCTTGATTTGCATAAATAGCAAAAATCCTGTCTTCTTTAATGCGAGACCAACTTTCGCCTCCGTTCATACTTCGGTAAAGAAAACTCGGTTTCGATGGTGATAGTTCGTTGATCGCAACATATAACGTCTCCACATGAGAGATATTGATAGCGAGTTCTAGTGGCCATCGACTGTCGCTTTCAATCGCATCAAATTCCAATCCGTTGGTCAAAGCTCTCCAAAAATTTCCACCGTCCGTGCTTTTGAACACGCCGGAGAAAGGCAGTGAAACAATCGCATACATGATTTGTGGATTTTGCGGATGAATGATGATTTTGTTGACCTCTCCTCCTGAAGGACCGCTCGTCCCTTGCCACTGGCTGAGGCTAGGCGTCTCTAAGAACGCAGTCCAAAAAGAAAGAACGAGTAACTTCTTTCTGAGCTTTACTATTTTCACAAGAGACATAAATCCTCTGAATGTGCAGCTATGGCTGGTTTGCTTGATTATCGCCTGTGCTGCCCATTTTAATATTAGAAAATGTTTGTGCGAGACCAGATGCAGTGACCATACCCAAGGCGATAATGGAGAAAACACAATTCCCTGTTTGCCGACCTCCATTGGAATTGTTGTGCATGCACAAAAACATGCGACACAAAAATCGCTAAAAAGATTTGGATGTAGCCTTTCATGATAAGTTCCTTTCATTATAATTATCAAACAGTATACCGATGATTTCGAATTAACCAACACATTGATTTTACTCAATCCTAAATAGTCTTGCCTTTCAATATGGGCCTGAATAGTTGCAAATTCTCTTGGGTCAATTTTTCTTTTGTCAATTTTTTCTTGATCGAAAAATACCTCCTGTCGCTAAATTAATTTTCTCACGGTTTGCCGGTGGATGGCGCCGCGATGGCGGACTGCGTCCGTAGATTTCGGAATAAAAGCGCCACTCGCCACCATCCAAAATCCGGAATAATATAATAAAATCTGGCGATTATTGCAACAAAACCAACTTCTTCGTGTCACTGAAATTGCCGGCCTCAAGTCGATAGACATAGACGCCACTCGACACAAAGCGACCGTTGTTGTCCCGTCCATCCCACACCGCCTCATAATCGCCCGCCGCCTTCTGTTCATCGACGAGGGTGCGAATTCCCTGGCCGAGAAGGCTGAAAATGCGTAAACTCATCCTTTCGGATTTTGGTAGTGCATACCGGATCGTGGTGGTTGGATTGAACGGATTGGGATGATTCTGGTACAACGCAAATTCCTTTGGCAAAATCTCCGGCAAGTCCTTCTCGGCCACTAATTTTGGTAACAAAGGCGTGAAGTCTTTGTATCCATCTTCCACGAGATAGGGAGAACTGGAACCTTCAGTCCACAAACCCAAAACGCGTGTGCTGGCACCGTTGACGCGAAAAGTGAAGGTCGGGTAAAGCGAAGAGCCGGTAGTGGTGGCAAAGAGGCCAGTGTCAGATTGACCCACCCAGGTGTATTTGATCTCGTTGTTGCCGCTGACGTTTTCTACCCATAACACCACAGCCGCGCTGTTTATGGGCCCGCCGATGAAGGGATAAGTGGATGAGGCCGAGCTGTTGCTGAGATTTTGGAAGGCGCCCCAAGAACTGCCGGTGCGCTCGCGATACCAAATTTCATTATTGCCGGTCGAATTATTATGCCAGACTGCCCCAAGCTTGCTAGTGCTCGGATTATACAATACAGAAGGATATTGCGAGACACCTGAAGTGTTGCTGATTTTTATGGAGCTTGACCAATTGCTGCCGGTTTTATTGCTATAGCGAATCTCATTGGAAACCGACCAGATCACATGCGGTTTGTTGTTTGGCGAATCTAACGCCAGGGCCGGGTTGGTGATGGTTCCTGTGGTGGTGGTATAAACAGTGGTAATGTTACTCAGTGCCGGAGTTCCGGCATCAACACTGAAGGTACCGTGCTTCAATGTGGAACTACCGGGAAGTAAAACCGCCGCGCTTTCCACCCAAACCACATGGCCGGTGCCATCGGAAGCAATCGCAAAAGAAAGATGGGTAATCTCCACACCCAACGAGGTCAGTATAAAAGGCGTAATGAGCCAGGCGCCACTGCTGTTGCGGTTGAAGTAAATGCGATTGAAGCTGCCAGACTCCAAAAACACGGAATAGAGAAAATTGTTGCGAGTGGCTAAGGCAGAATTACTGTTGGCGCTGACATTGACTTGTCCGCTGATCACACGGTAATCTTGCCAAGTGGAACCATCATCAGTGGAATAGGCATAGATGACTTGGTTATTGGAAAAGAAAATCTGGTGCCACTTGGAGTTCACATAAACCGTTTTGCGCGCGCTGCCCCAGGCCGTGGCAAGACCGGAGTTAGAAGTGGGTCCACGATTGACGCGAGCGAAATAGGCATCGGTATTCTGTGGATTCTGCATAGTTGAGTTACGAAAATCATTCCAGGCTGGGAAAAAGAATCCATAGGTGGAAGCCAAGCCTTGATAATCTGTCGTAAACGTGGCTTTGTTGGCGTCAGAAGTCACAGCCGTAACGCGGATCGTTGGCGCGAAAGCAAAACCAAAAACATTGTCATACTCGGTATAAAAGACATCGATCATGGGCGGCACAACATTGGGGTCGGGATCGTTGCGATTGTCGCAATAAAGCAACCCAAGGCGACCGGTAGGATCGATACTGAACCATGGAAAGAATTGGGCATAAGAGTCGAATGCCGGATCCGTAGTTTTTTCAGGAAGGCTCCAGCTTTGTCCGTTATCCGTCGAACGTGTGTAATACACATTCAAATTACCGGTGGGATTGGGGTCAAGTTGTGTATAGGCAACATAAATATATCCGGTATTCTGATCCACGGCGATGGTGGGAAAAGACCAAATGCGATAAGCGCCTTGGTTGTAAGGATTGTCCAGACCGCAAAGCACGTTAATATTAGCTGCGGTGACCGCATTGTTCGGAAATGAAATGTACGGACTCGTTTGTGAAGGAATGCCGCGACGAACCTGAATGGTACCAGGGAAACCCGGCCTTCCGTCCTCGGTTTGGAGCCAAGCAACATAAACATCGCCGTTCGGCGCAACGGCTGGCACAGGTCCCTGCACGAAAGCGCCGCATAGAACGCTCGGCGCGCCGGATACCAAAGGTTCAGAAGAGACCCTGGAGTTGTCAATACCAGTACTGATTCCCAAGTCAACCACGGTGGGGAAAGTAGAACCGCCATCGACGGAGACGGCAAATTTGATCACCTCTTGGAGAGTGGTGAGATCAGCCCAGCTTACGTAAATTCGGCCATTGTAGGTGCCGCCGGTGTTGTCAATCGTCATGAAAGGCTTGTCTTGATAAGTGAAGCTTGGACTCACACGCGCATGGTCCCAACTTGCACCATTGTCGTTGGTTTTTGCTAGATGAATTGGACCAAACGCCTCGGTCAAGTCTGTTCTACGAGCGACATAACAATAGTAGGCGTTGTTGGAACGATCAAATGCGCAAGAAGGATCAAAACCCCATGTATAATTGATGCCATCACGATCATACGGAAGAATGACGTTTACTATTGGCCAAGTATTTCCTCCATCGGTTGAAAAAGCATAGCCAGCTTTTGCTTTCTTGGCAGCATCCGGATCGACAGCATCTTTGAAATCATTCCAAACAACCATGAGATGCTTGTTATTGACAGGGTTTATGGCGATAGCGGTTTCGGATTGATCTTTCGTATTCGTAGTGATTTGAATGTTTGATGGTGTTTGCGCATGATTCAAACGAACATGCACGGATGATACCAAAATCATGGCAGCGGCGAAAAACATTGACGCGGATTTCATGGTTTGTCCTCCTATTTTAGGATTAACATTTTTTGGGTGAACAGCCAATTATTACGAAATCGCAAACGACAAAAGTAAATACCGGTTCGCAAATTGTTGGCATCGAAAGTTACGCTATACGTGCCAACGCTTTGCCAACCATTAACAAGCTCAGCCACTTCTTTTCCCAATGAATCGAATACTTTTAATTCAACTCTTCCAGAGTTGGGTATGTTATATTCAATTACGCTAGATGAATTAAAAGGATTTGGATGGTTGGGATAAAGCCGCGGAGAAAGTGATACACGAGTAGATCTTGTCTCGTTAACTCGCGTGATCAAATTGTTCCGATAGACCTGCAATGCCCATGTTATCCCAGTGACAAAAACTTCGCTTCCATTTCCGTTTATTGCAACCCCTCGAGCATAAGCTGGTGTGAGGGCGTGGCCTACAATGTACGGCTGACCGAGGTCAGATATGTCAATGACAAACAAATCTTCACCATAAGCCATGTAAGCAAAATGTCCTTGCAAAGCAAGGTCCACTGTGGAGCGTGACCCCGGTGTTGCTAGTTCTCCCAGTTTGCTAGCGGAACCGGAGGATAAAATTTTGAGTATGACTAGATTACCCCCCAGAGCGACAAGAACGGTATCATCTCGCATAGTCACACCTACAGCGACGCCTGGGAAAATGGCTTTTTCTTGCGGGTTTTCTGGATCAGTAATATCAAAAATTCGAAGTCCCGCCTCACCATTCGCTAAACAGGCAAAGTTATCAGAAATAGCTATATCTCTTGGGATTCTCTGCGTTGTAATCAATTTTACTAATTGGGGGTTGGTTTTGTCTGAAATGTTGATGATTGACACACCCCAATTGTGGGTTACAAAAGCATGGTTTTCTGAAATAGCTAAGGCAGTTGGATGTAGCCCTCCTAGAGGTGGCGGTAATACAGATAGAACAGAGACTTGAGCTATCGTTCGTGGATAAATAGGTTGTGCTAAATTTACTATGGAAAGCTGGGGTGGCAAATTCCCTCCAAAAGGATAGCCAGATAAGAAAGCCAAGCTATCAATAATAGCTATATCATCTACCCACCCTCCTAGCGAAAGGTTGCTGATGAATTGTGGGTTTTGTGAATTGGATATATCGACAACAAATAATCCAGCTTTCAAGCTACATAGAAAAAGGAAGTCATCGAGAATCTCGATATTAGATGCTGCATCACCAGTTGCAAAGTGAGCTAGGGTCAAGGGATGATCTGGATCGCGGACATCAATTGTCCAAAATCCTATTCCAGTATTTGCCAAAACTAGGGGATGAGCAACTGCAATACTCACGCTTGTGCTCGGACTGCCGGAAATGGAACCACGGAGTGACGGTGAGAATGGATTAGAAATGTCAACAACGGCAAGGAGTGTGTTTCCTGTTGTCACGTATGCTAAACTATCCTTTACGCTCATCACTCTGCCTCGAAATGGAATATAAATGCTACTAATGAGCCTGGGAGTTACGGGGGTGGTGAGGTCTAAAACTTGAAAGCTGGAATCATCGGCAGTGAGATAAAGATGGTTGCCGGAGGCAGCGAAAGCATAGGCACGTTGCGCATAGAAACCGGCTAATCTAGGATTATCAAGATCGGAAACCTCATAGATATAAATCGGCGCCAACGGATGCTCGGTCTTGATGAAAAGATGGTTCTCATAGATCGCCAGGTTTTTGACAAAGTCATCACTCAGCCGGAAGGTAGTGTTGACAAACGGCGCGGTGGGCGTGGAGATGTCCACAACGGAAAGAATCGAACCCAATGAACCGATGTACGCGTAGTTCCCGGAAATCAAAATGCGAACGGCAAAGGTTTCCGGCAGGTATAATGCTGCAATTCGTTGCGGCTTGGTCGGATCGGAGATATCAATGACTTTCAAATTACCATCAGCGACGAAAGCCAAATCTCCTTTGAGCTTGATATCATAAGCCAGGGATTGGCCTAAAAACACTTCACTCAGAATTTGTGGCGTTGCGGGATTGGAAATATCGAACACCTGAAAGAGCCCGCCATTGCCGATGAAGGCGTAATGATCTCTCGCAGCGACGGTAGTGCATGGTCCCCACGGCCATAAGCCGATGAGGGTGAGGTTGCTGTCTTGCTGAGCAAAGGCATTCTTTTGCCATTTCATTTTATCTGCTAAAGCATCACGCCGGGCAATAAGTTCCTCCCTTTGATACTTGTCTTGCAAAAACGGCGGATAAAGCTGCTGCCGCAGATCAGATTTGAACTGGGCAACAATGCTCGAAGGAAATAACGTCATGAACAACAAAATGAGCGGCGCTTGAATCCGTTTAGTATTTGAGAGTCGCATAAGTGCCTCACCTAAAAAACAATTCCCAAAAACTAAAAGGCCCATCCACACTCATTCAGAGTATAAATGGGCCTTATCGATTTTTTCGATTGCTTACAGCGGCGGTCGTTTCCAACCATCGTTGGACGATATCAAGGCTTTGTCGCCACATCTTCCACACCACCCGGTTAAATGCCCTTTCGCCCAACTTCATCAGGCGAAAGTTGAAGGTCAACTCCCTCATTGGTTCTTCCTCCGGTAGACGAAGATAAATTACGCAAGCCGGTGGAAACTGTCAAGCGAAAATTTTCCCTACCTGTAATGCCTCAGTTACCTGATCGTGTCCCATAAATATTTCACTGAACACAGACCGAAAAATTTCTTATCTTCTAGGCGTGACGATCTCGAATCAACAGTTCACGCCGGAGATCCTCGCGCATATCCAGGCCCTGAGCGACGCCA
>Ga0247727_10009324_pt1 | contig 17839 bp, 16 predicted proteins | sample WisWelCaveWW1625_FD_202498 | JGI IMG/M metagenome (GOLD analysis project Ga0247727, IMG submission 202498) | Biofilm microbial communities from Wishing Well Cave, Virginia, United States - WW16-25 | ecosystem: Environmental > Aquatic > Deep subsurface > Groundwater > Cave microbial mat | place...
TTCATTGACACGCTGCCGGTTGCGAAGGAGAAATTGATGCAGGCCGCGTGATGCCGACAGCTTCGTCAATCGGACAGCCCACCCCCGATTAACGATTGTCTGTCAGGTCAAGTCCAGATTTCTACATGTCAGCATCAGCGAGGTCGTTCGCTGTGAACTGGCGCCCTGCATGGACGCTAGCAACACGCTCATCGTCGGCCCCGATGTCGTTCTCTCCACGGAAGCGACACAAGCTTTGGCAATGGTCTTGCACGAGCTCGTCACCAACGCGGCCAAGTATGGCGCGCTGTCCAACTCGCACGGCCGGGTATCGGTTCGCTGGAGATGGCGACCGAACGGAAGCCCGCGCAGTCGGCTTGCGCTGGAATGGCACGAGACCGGTGGTCCGCTGGTCGTGGTTCCGAATGAATGCGGGTATGGCATGAGCGTGGTTCGCGATCTCATCCCCTACGAGCTCGGCGGCGTGGTCGATCTCGCATTCGCTCCCGAGGGAGTCCGCTGCAGATTGGAGATACCTGGAGAGTGGGTTTCCGACGGAAATAGGGGTTCCCTCAATGTCGCCGATTCTCACCTACAACAGTTTGCAGAGCGGCCACCAACTCATTTGCGCTGAACGGCTTCTGCAGGACGATTGCGACCTTCTCCGCAGGAACCGGCGGCACCGCGTAGCCGGAAATTACCACGATGCGAACGCCCTGCGCGTGAAGGTCGTCGATCAGATCGCATGCCATCTCACGCTTGAGATTGACGTCGACGAGAGCTATGGCGGGCATCTGTGCCGCGACTAGCTGCCTGGCTTCGTCCGTCGTTGCTGCCGGACCGCACACACACATGCCCAGTCGCTCCAGCGCCGATTTCAAGGCCTTGGCGACGTGCCAGGCATCCTCGACCACGAGCACACGCACGCCCTCCAGCAGGGACAACTTCCCGTTGGTGGGCTCTTGGTTAACCGTCGAAGACATGCTCCCTCCCTTGGCCTCGCCGCTACGCGAATCGAGAACTTGGCGCGCACGCCAACTCAAAGATCGCCGGCGGTCAGACAACGTCTCATGGAGCTTCCCCGTAGGAGCCATTTACGGCGCGCGGGGGTCGCATCTGCATAGGTGGAAACCCTGAGATCTCCTCGTGGCAAATGCCGATGCCTCCACTGATGTCGTTGACGACGAGCGCTCTACCCCTTCGGTCAAAGGTAGCTGCCGCAGTGCTCGCTACTTGATGTTGGAAGCTCGAGCCGAAAGCCCGCTGCAATCATCGTGGCGCAATCTTTCCCAAGCGAACGCCAACCGCAAGTGGCCATCTCGCGATTGACTCGAAGAGCCGCCTCGCTCGCATCGGTGCTCTCCGCGGTCCCATTTCGCGGTTTCTCCTGATTTCCAGCAATCGTGCTTGCGCCGATGCTCCAAGACGCATTCCCACCCACCACGAGGCCGCAATGCTTGCCGCGGTATCCTCCCTGTTTCGACTTGTCGCCTTGCTCATCTCACTCAGCTTGGCTGCTGTGGGCACTTCGACCCTCATCGCCGGCTTCATGCATGCAAGGCCGCAAGCCGCTGAGCTGAATGCGCCGGATAGATCGTCGCCAGAAAAGTGAACCGCACCTGACTCGAGACAGCGCCTTTGGTCATCGTAGCTCTCATCTATCTGCTGCTGGTGTGGCTGGTCTTCTCCCGGCTGAAGCTGCTTTCTTGGAACTGGACGACAGGGACCGCCACGGTGTTGTTGGGTCTCCTGGTGGTCGCCGTCTTCGACGGGTTTCTGAACTATCTCACGCCGGCCGGCCGGGTCGCGGTGGTCGGGCGCGTAGTCGAGGTGACCTCGAATGTGGCCGGACAGATCATAGACATTCCGGTACAACCCAACCGTCCGGTCAAGCCGGGCACCGTGCTTTTTCGCATCGATCCGACACCTTTCAAGTACAAGGTGAAGGAATTCAAAGCGCAGCTGGTCGAGGCGCGACAGAGAGCAGAGCAGCTCAAGGCGAATTTCGAAGCCGCTACCGCCGACGTCAAACTCATCGACGCACAGCTGGACTTTGCGACGCGACGCCGCGACGACTACTCCCGGCTCGTCAGGTCGGCGGCTGCAAGCGAGTTCAGGTTGCAGGACGAGCAAAAGCAGGTCGATACGCTGCTGGCACAGCAGAGCGCCTCCAAGGCCCGACAAACCAGCGCTCGGCTGGCGTTGGAGTCCGAGATCGACGGCGTCAACACGCAGGTCGTGCGCCTGACGGCGCAGGTCGGTAATGCGGAATGGGAGCTGGAGCATACGACTTTCAAAGCGCCCGCCGACGGCTATGTCAGCGCAATGGCCTTGACCGTGGGCGACCGCGCGACGCCTCTGCGCTCCGTGCTCTCTTTCATAGTCACCAAGGAGGTGCAGATCGTCGGCATCTTCTCGCAGAACGGCTTTCGCACGATCAAGCCCGGCGCATTCGTGCAGCTGGCCTTCGCCAACAATCCAGGGCGGATGTACCGCTCGACCATTGCCGACATCATCGGCGGCGTCGGCGAAGGCCAAGTGGCTACATCTGGAATTTTGGTCCAGGTCTCGAAATTACCAATGACGACGGAGTATCCTGTTCAAATCCACCTTCCGTCCGATCTCGACCCCGCCTCCTTGCGGCTCGGCATGTCAGGAACGGCCACCGTCTTTGCAGAGGGTGCAGGACCTATCGGCTTTTTTGGATGGCTGTTGCTCTGGATGAGAGCGCTCGCCCTCTACCTCTGATCGATCGAACCGGGAGATTCGTTTACACGCAGCGCCATCGGGTGCAGGCCGCACACATGTGCATTGCTAGACGTTGCCCTCCTCGACGTGTCGATCGACGACCGGAATGATTGCTCGAACGATCGTCTTGCCGGCTGCAGACTGGATTTCGAGTTTGCCCCCAACGCGACGCAGGCGCTCGCGCATGCGCGCCAACCCCAGCCCGGGACCCTTAACGGTTGCCAGGATTCCCTTCAGCCGCGCCGGTGCGTTGCCCATGCCGGGCATTCCTCTACCGGCATCCTCGATTGTCAGGACGATGCCCTCAGCACCTGTCCCCCGCTCGATGTTGATTCGAGCAGTCGCGCTGCCCGAATGTTGTTTGACGTTTGTGAGCGCTTCCTCGACAATTCGAAAGATCGTCAACTCTACATCCGGAGGGAGTCGACCGAGGCTGCCGGCTATTTCCAGCGCGACCGCTATCCCGCTGCATCCGAAATAGCTGTCGACGCGCGCACGGAGCGCCGACTCCAAGCCTGCTTCGTCCAGCAATGGGGGATGAAGGAGGTAGGACAGCGCGCGAACATCGCTTATGGAGCCCTGGAGTACATCTTCCAGCTCCCCTGCGACGGGCTGCTCCGACACGGGCAGCTGTCGCTGCATGCGTTCGGTCATCCATGTCGCGGCAACGAGATTCTGGCCGACGCCGTCGTGCAGATTTTTGGCTATGCGACGTCGCTCGTCGTCCTGCGAGCCCAGAACGAATCGGGCGAGGCAGGCTGTCGTGTGTTCGGCCCGACGCAATTCCTCGATGGAGGCCCCGAGCAGCAACAGCGGCATCGACAGCGCCATGAGGAAAAGCTGCAAAGCGAGAACATTTGCTTCCGAATCTGCGCCCAAAAAGACCGTCGGACCGTTCAGCGTGACCGAGATAGATGTGATCGTGACGATGAGTATTGCTGCGCTCGCGCCCGCGGTGCGGAAACGAACGGCAGCCAAGAGGATCAGAGGGAGGGGTAGGTATAGAAAGGCCGGAAGGTAGCCGCGCGTCGTCAGTGAGTCGGCCTTGAAGGCAACGATGCAGGCGAGCGCGAGGCCTACCGCGAGAAGCAGTGCCTCGGCCCGCTGCAGGCGCGAGCCGAATTCCGCCCAATCGTTGCCCTTCGCGATCCAGGTCAGAAGCACGGCGCCCAGGGTAAGGCTCGCTAGGGCATTGGCGACGTACCACTCCTCCCAGAACAGCCAATAGTTTCCAAACTCACCACCGCCCGCGATGCGAACAAGTGCGCCTCCCAGCGCCGAGACGGCAGGGCTGCCGACTGCGGTGATCAATACATAGACGATGGCCTTATAGAAGCTGTCGAGCCAAGGCGGTTTGCCGAGCAGATGGCGGACGCCAAATGCGTTGAGCATCGCCACCATGCCGTTGGTCGCAAAGGCGATCCACAGCTGCGGCCAACTCATGCCTACCCCGAGCTCGGCAATGAGGTGAGATGGCAGCACTGCAACGATGTAGAACAGCCACCGTCGATAAGGCACCAGCATCAGGGCGCAGAACAGAACGATGTTAGGCGGCCAGAAGGGCGCGAAAATCTTGTCCGAAAGCGTGCCGACTAAGAACGCTGCCTCGGCTCCGATGTAGTACGCAATCGCAACAAGAATCGGCCCTCGGATATTCGAGAGAAGGTCGGAATAACCCGGAAGACCTGTAGGCTTACGCGTCCTAGCGATCATCTTCTGGTCACCTGTCTGCGCGCTCCCCCCGCGGGATAGGCGCTAACAACGAAGCGATCAAACCGACGTTGCTACTTTGCCGCCATCTCAGTCAAATGAAATGATTGCAACAAGGGTTCCAGGGCAAGACCTAGGGCAAGAGCGCTTTTTGTCTATTGCAAGGGTGGTTCTGTCACTGGTGCCCCTACCGAAGCGTGCTCTGCTTGGCTTTCTCCGGCACACGTATCGAGATCACCAGCGCACATAGAAATCACGCCTGAGCGGCGGGGCGTAGTATGGGGTATACCCTGAGCGCGCACGCCACCAGCGACGGCGCCAGCTGATGCCAAGGCGCCACCCAGGATGCTTCCTCGGCACTCGCGCGGGTCGGATTCCGTAAAGCCACCGATAGACCTCCGATCGAACCCCGGCCAAACCTTGGTGTAGCAGTCGCTGACCGAGTTGCGGGCTGTATAGAGGCTCGCAGCCACGCGTTGGTCACCGACTTGTAGTGGGCGAGCAGGGGGTAAAGATCAAAGATAGAGCGAGGTTCCAGTCATGTCAGGAAACATTGTTTCGGCGGTTGAGCAATTTCTGACCCCAGACCTCATCGACAAGCTGGCGTCAGCAGCAGGCCTCGAGCGCGGATCGGCCAAGAAAGCCGTAGAAGCCGCCGTCCCTGCGATCCTCAGCGGGCTCGTGAGTATCAGCGCCAACCCCCAAGGTGCGCGGCGGCTTGCCAACGACATCTCGAAACAGCCGATGGACAGCTGGGAGGGTCGGACGAGCGTGCTGGGTGACCCGGTGCAAGCGGCCCAAGGCGGCAGCAGTATACTCACGTCGCTCCTTGGCGTCGCAGGCAACGGCGCGCTTATGTCGGGCATCAGCAAGTTCGTCGGGATCGGTGAAGGCTCGACCCGTACGCTCATCGGACTCCTCGGCCCGGCAGTGATGTGGGTCTTGGGACAGCAACGGCGCACAGCGGGCGTCGACGCCGAGGGTGTCGTTGACATGCTCCAGTCCCAGAAGGACTTGATCGCGGCGGCGTTACCGACAGGCTTGTCGAGCCTCCTCAAGTCGAGCGGCTTCTATGACCGGCCCGGCATCGCTGCGTCGCCGGATGATGACAGGGCGAGCCAAGCATACAGCCGTGCGACTGCAGCTGTGAACCGCGCGACCACAGGCAATGCATCAGCCCACGGCTGGGCCTATTGGGCACTGCCGATCCTCGCGCTTGCGGGGCTGGGATGGTATTTCCTCGGCGCCGATCGGGCGGACCAGAAGGTCGCCACTGTGCGCGGCGATGTTGTGGCCTTGCCGCCGCAATTGGAAGGTAGCGTCCGCGATGGCATTGCCTATTTCGGATCTGTCCCTGCCAATGCGGTTTCCGTCGGCACCTACCATGGCCGGGACGTCTACAACCGGGCCGGCGAGAAGATCGGCATCGTGACGGACCTGGTCATCGGCCCCGACGGGAAGATAGCTGCAGCCGTGATCAGTGTGGGGCGTTTCCTCGGCATCAGCGAAAAAGAAGTGGCAATACCGTTCTCTGCCCTGCAGCGCTGGAAACAGCTGAATGAGCTGCAGCTCGTGGTTGATGTTGTGAGAGACCAGTTGGACGCCGCCCCAGCATTCGAGCAGCTGCGGGAACGTCTGCGCGTGGCCCCCGGCCAGAACGACCCGGCCACCGCGGCGACACCCTCCGCGGCAACGGTGAAGCCGACTGGGTCCACAATGGCGCCGCAGTGATAGGAGTGCCAACTTTGTGCACCTGCTAAGGTGCTTTGGTTTAGGGAAATGCATAAGTCGTTTGGCAAGGCCTGTCTTGTGTTCGTCGCCGTCCACATCACGGTGGTCGGAGGCGTGCTGCTGCTTGGTTGGTGACTGCGGCGGCCAAGCTGCCTTGCCTATCCCGCGAAGATCGAACGATATGCGCGGCCCAGCACGTGGGCACGGCGCGATGGACCGGCACGGCCTCGTGACTCAGCGAGGGTCGGGCCGAGCGCCACAGGCATCCCCCGAACGGGGGATGCCGGAGAGCGCGAAACTCTCCTATCAACCTGCGTCAGCAGTCGGCCGGCCCTGCATCCCGCACCAAGGTGTCGGCAGTCTGCTTGCCCGCCCAGGGCCTCTGGTCGTCAGCCTCTGATGAGGGACGGGGGGAGAGGCCCTGGGCGCGGCTCGACCGCCCGCCTCGAACTCCGCGGCGAGCGCGGACACCCGCATCCGATATCGCCGCCGATGCTCAGCCTGCGTGACCAACTGGCCGATCTGACCGAGCGCATCGCAAGGGCTCAAGCTCGGGTATCGCAGCAGCAAGCCCACGTCGAGAGTCTCATCGGCAGGGGTTATGACGCTGCCGATGCCTCTGCATTGCTCGAACTGATGGCAAGCACCGTCGAGCTGATGCGCGGCGTGCAGGCGACGCTCGAGGAATTCTACCGCGAACGGGAGGCGCACTAGGCTCCGATGTGGGATTTCTCGGAAAGTCGATCTTTTCGGGCGGGGGCGTCGCCGGCGAATGCCCCTCCGCGGTTCGACGGTTGCGACCATTACTGGGCCCGAATCGACTTTCACGATGGATAGGGCAACTTTGTCGGCCGTATCGGCACCAACCCCGATTTTCCCGATGGGCATTCAAGAGGATTATCAATAGCTGGGCGAGAAACACGGGCCGCGGTGGGCAATGTCTGACGGCGATCTGCGGATGAGCTTGCTCCAATACTGCGGTGAGGTCGACGCACTCGGGAAACCGACCGACGTGCTGGACGCTCTCCACGACGCAGTCATGAGTCGCCACAAGCTGCACGTCTTGGGTGCTGGCCGATTCCCGATCAAATTCGGCGACTGGGCATCGATCAAGGTCGGCGAGACGGTCTTCCTTCACCGGGCCACACCTGCTGGGTGGTGGGAGGAGTACGCGATCCTTTCGCAACGAGGCTTCGACCCCGGCATCATGATGGCGCGCGTCAGCCTGGCGCCGAGCACATGGTCCGAGACCACACGAATGCTGGAGCCGATCGGCATCGACCGATGGCCCCATGAGCTTGCCCTGAAATATGGAATGCGGGACGGCTTCACCTGCCCTGTGGGAGGGCGCTGGGTCGTCGCGTTCTGGTCTCCGCGGCTGCTCGCCAAAGAGCTCGCGGGTGCGTCGCGGGCTGCGCTTTTCATGGCCGCGAGCTTCGCTGCGATGCGACTGGAAACGCTTGTGGGTCCCAAGCCAAGGCGCATTGGTGAGCACGCCCATCTAACGCCGAGAGAACTGGCAGTGTTGCGCTGGGCGTCATTGGGCAAGCAGGTGCGCGGGATTGCCGAGGGACTGGGTCTGGGCGCGGAGACGGTTCGCAGCCACTTGAAGAAAGCGCAGGAGAAGCTGGGGGCTCGCAATCGCACACATGCCGTTGCTGAAGCGATGCGCCAGCAGCTGTTCCCGTGAAACCACGTCGCTCGCTAGCGCGCGGCATGAATCCGGGAGTTGCTATGCAGGGAGCCGCGGCTCCGCATTTAGCCGGGAACCGAACGTCTCCGATCCGTCGCCGGAACTGCATTCGAGCAGACTAGCCAGTCCTGACGGGTTCAAGTCTTGGCGACGCTGCTCCACGCGCAGCTGGCTCATGAGCACCCACCCGACCAAGCCGACAAGCAATCTTGCCTCCTGGTCGCTCAGCCGGGAAAAGCGGGCAACGCTTGTGCAGACTGCGGCAAATGCGTCCCCGCCCACCAGATGCGACATGTAACCCGAGCCGTAGGCCCCAGCTACGTCCTGCCTCTCGCAGCCGATCCCGGTTCGGATGGTTGCGAGGGTGGCGGGATATTGCCGCGCAACGGAACTCGCCAATCTACGCGCGCCCTTTGGTTGAGAAGCAAGCTTGGCCAATGCCGCCAGGAGAAATGGCAGCGCCAGCGCGATGCCGCGGTCGACCGAGTGGCTCGTCAGCCGGCGATAGAGCGCGATGCGTCGAATGAGGTCAAGAGTGAAGAACCGGCGTGTGTCGTCGACGATACTGCCGGAGCCCCAATTGGGTGCGGTGGTGTCGCGGAATTCCGCTTGTCTGCGAGAGGTAAGGAAGCTCCAGCTCATTCCTGCAATCCCGCACGCTCGACTGTGGTTGTAGCCCTGGCACTCTGTGGGAACACGACGTTCCAATCGCGTTTCATGCTGACGATGGTCCATCGGCGCGCCCGCGCCTCGTCCAGTGCCTTGTCGAGCTTGCCGATCTTCGATTGCCGGTCATAGGCGTATTCCCGCTCGGCGTCGTCGTGATGAACGAGCATCACTAGTCGTGCGCCCTGTCCGCTTGCCGCGTACTGCAGCATGGCGAGGTCGCCGTCGGAGTTGCCGACCGCAAGAATCGGGCGGCGGCCGATGTGCAGGTTGATGTTGATGGGCTTGCCGTCCTTGTCGTCGACGCTGCCCAGCTTAGGCAGCTTGACGAGGCTGGCCTTGCCGCCATTGACGACAAATCGCGTTGCGCCGCTCGAACCAACGACTTGCTCCGGAGGAATCGCGTAGATGTCCATCGAGATGGCCCGCATGAAATCCACGCCTCCGCCGGAGACTATGAACGTCTTGAAGGCGTTCGCGCGCAGATACTGCAGGAGCTCCAGCATCGGCTGGTATGTGAGCTCTTTGTAGAGGCGGCCGTAGCGCGGATGCGCGGCGCGGTCGAACCAATGCCGCGCTCGCTCCGAGAATTCCTCCGGCGTCATCCCGGCGTGCGTCGCCGAAAGGATCTGCCCGATCTCATGCTCGCTGAGATGGGCCAGCGCGTTGCGATCCTTCTGCAGGATTGCCTTGAACAGAGGCTGTGACGCCAAGCGCGGGTTGCGCGTAGCCAGCTCGCTTGCTCGATCGATCGCAAAGACGGCCTGAATATAGAGCGGCTGCTCCACCCAGAGTGTGCCGTCGTTGTCGAAGGTCGCAACTCGCTCGTGCGGCGGGACATAGTCCGGCCCACCCTCCCGGGTCACGCGCGCGACCAACGATACCACGGCTTGCCTCGCCGGCCCCTGGTTCCATGACGGCAGGAACGGTGCACTCGATTGGGTCGCGGCCGAGCCTGGCGTTAGGAGCACCAGAGCTGCAAGAGCCAGAAGTGCGTATCGCAGGATCGCAGCGATCGGGTTCATCACTCACCAGCTCTTGCCCCCGCCACGCGATCGTGGCCCTGCCGGCCCGGTCCACGCGGGAGGAGTGCGGAACCGACCGGCCACGCATTACAGCATGGGCTTGATCGACCAGAAATTGGGGTTAATGCCGGTTTGGCCGGGTGAAATGCCCGAGGCGCCTGGAGCGGCGGCAAGGGCTTGCTCCGACCGCTCGGCGAGCGCTTCTCCTTCCGGGCTCCCCCCAGAGCGTGAGGAGCCGGCGGCAGGCGAATCCCATGCCGATGACCTCGCTGGCCTTTTTGGCACGTCGGCGAGCATAACACCGTCGTGTTGAAGGGGATTGTATTGCGGGTCGCCTCTTGGCGAGCCGTTCGGCGGTGGGCGTGCAGCACAGTTCATCGAAGGCGGACGACGCGCCGCATCCGACATCGGCGATCAGCACTCTACGGAACCTCTGTTGCCTACTGCCGAGCCATAGCCGCTTTGGCGAAAGCCCTTTGCTCCTCGTCTGTGTCCTGGATCATCTTGCCCGAGACATCGATCGTGACCTTGAAAATTCGACCCGCGAACTCGAAAGGCGGCTGATAGAGCCTGGACACGGAGGATCCCGGATTGCGGCCGACGGCAACGCCGCTGCCGATACCGAGTGCAAGGGGGACAGTTACGGGAAAGTCGGCCTCGCCCACCAACTTGTCATCAATGTAGAGCTCCGCACGACCGGGTGCGCCTTTGCCTTTGGTTATATCGGGCTTGCCGGTTGGCTCGAACTCGAACCGTAGCGTGTGTTTGCCCTCCGGTACGGTCTTGCTCGCTTCGACAACCAGCTCCTGTGCACCCACGTAGTTGTGGACGTAGTGGAGCACGTTGTCTTTGATGAAGAGGCTGTAGCCGCCGATGTTGCTGCCCTGGCTGACAACCACGCCTTGGGCGCCGCTCTTCGGAATCTCGACCTCGGCCGTGATGCTGAAGGCGCGATTGAGCGTCTTCGCCGCCACATTTTCCGGGACCACCTGGGTACCGGGGAAGTACACGTAAGTTTCGCGATCCTTGGTGATCTGCGGACGCTCTTCAGCGAAGCGCGCAGTACCGCGGCTGTCGAGTGGGAGGACATTGTATTTGCCCGCCTCCACGTACCACAGGGCGATCATCTCGATCAGCTTGGCGCGATCCGTCTCCGCCAGGTTCTTGGTCTCCGTCGGGTCGTTGTTGAGGTTGTAGAGCTCCCAGCCCTTGGCATCTAGCTCACGCAACTTGTCCTCGGTCAGCTCGAGCTGGCCGAAGAAAGCCTTTGCCTCGGTGAAGGATGGACCAGGAAACGGGCAGACCGCTCGCCAGCTGTCATGGTAGATCGCTCGGTGCGCGAACATCTCGAAGTATTGGGTCTTGTGCCTATCCTCCGCCTTCGCATCATTGAAGGTGTGAGCAAGGCTGATGCCCTGGATCGGCGACTGCGTCACACCACGGATTTTCCCCGGCGGCTCAATCCCGAGCGCATCGAGCACGGTTGGCACCATGTCGATGGCGTGCGCGTAGTGGTAACGGATCTCGCCCTTCGATCTGACGCCCTTCGGCCAGTGAACGATGAAGGGATCGGCGGTGCCGCCACGGTATGTTTCGCGCTTCCAGCGGCGAAAGGGCGTATTGCCGGCGAATGTCCAGCCCCAGGCGTAGTGGTTAAAGTACTTTGGACCGCCGAGGTCATCAACCGCAGCAAGGTTTTGCTTCAGATCATCCGGCACGTTGTTGAAGAACTTGTTCTCGTTGACGGAGCCTGTAGGCCCGCCCTCGGAGCTGGCACCGTTGTCTGAGATCACCATGATGAGCGTATTGTCGAGCTCGCCCAGGTTCTGAAGGAAGTCGACGAGGCGGCCGACGTGATGATCGGTGTGCTCGAGGAAACCGGCGAACACCTCCATCATTCTGGCGTAGAGCCTGCGCTCATCGGCGGAAAGCTTCTCCCAATCCTGGACGTCCGGATCGTGGCGCGAAAGGACCGCATCTTGTGCGATGATGCCTAGCTCCTTCTGGCGTTTGAACACCTTTTCGCGATACGCGTCCCAACCGTTGTCGAACTGGCCCTTGTAGATGTCGGCCCATTGCTTCGGCACATGGTGCGGAGCATGCTGGGCGCCGGGGCAGAAATACATGAAGAAGGGCTTGTTCGGCGCGACTTGCTTCGCGTCGGCAATAAAGCCGATGGCCTTGTCCACGAGGTCCTCGGTCAGGTGATAGCCCTCTTCCGGTGTCTTCGGCGGCTCGACCTGATGGTTGTCGTAGACGAGATCCGGATAGTACTGGTGCGTGTCGCCTCCGAGAAACCCGTAGAAGCGCTCGAAGCCGCGCCCCAGCGGCCAGCGGTCATAGGGCCCAGCAGCGCTGATCTGCTCGGACGGCGTCAAGTGCCACTTGCCGACGGCAAAAGTATTGTAGCCGCACTGCACCAGCATTTCCGACAGGAAGCCGTTCTCGAAGGGGATGGCACCGTTAGCGCCGGGATATCCTGTCGAGGCCTCGGTTATGCAGGCCATTGCGTTCGAATGGTGGTTCCGGCCGGTGAGCATGCACGAACGCGATGGTGAGCAGAGCGCGGTCGTGTGCATGTTTGCATAGAGCAGGCCGTGCTTGGCCAGCTTATCGAGATTGGGCGTGTTGATTGGCGACCCGTAGCAACCGAGCTGGCCGTAGCCCGTATCGTCGAGGACGATGAAGAGCACGTTCGGCGCGTCGGCTTTCGCACGGTCGGGAGCCGGCCAAGCCGGCTCCGACTCGCGGATCGTGCGGCCCACGCGACCAGGGAACGCGCTGCCGGCCTTGTACTCTTTCAAAGACATGATGAAATCTCCAGGTTTGCCTCTTCGAATGCGTGCTGCCTTTTTTGGCGCTTGCGCGTCACACAGCGGAACCCGACGTGGCAGGCCGAAGTGTCGATCGGCTGCGGATGACGGGCAGCTGGCCGATAGCGCCGGCAATAGTTGGGCGCGCACAGATGCGAGCCACCCTTCAACACTTTGCGAGGTATTCTGCTCTCGGGCTGGCAGGGGTCGTGGCTCAGCTCCTCTCCGCCACCCCGTGGGTTCTCTGGAATGCAGCAGGCCTTTCCGGCATCGGCCGTGTGCCTCGGATTGAACCAATCGGAAGTCCACTCCCAGACGTTGCCGATCATGTCGTAGAGGCCGTACCTGTTCGGTGGATAGGCCTTGATGGGTGACGTGCGCTCGTAGCCGTCCTCGGTAAGGTTCTGCCAAGGGAAGTGGCCCTGCCAGTAGTTCGCCATGAATTGCCCGCCGGGGGTCAGCTCGTTGCCCCAGGCAAACTCGGCTCCGTCCCGCCCGCCGCATGCGGCGAACTCCCATTCCGCCTCCGTAGGCAGCTCCTTCCCCGCCCAGCGCGCATAGGCGAGCGCATCCTGATAGGCCACATGGACCACGGGATGATCGTGGAGGTTCTCGATGCCACTGCCCGGACCATAAGGCTGGCGCCAGTTGGCTCCTTTCAGGAAGGTCCACCAATGCTGCCAATGGTCCGCTTGCGTGCGCTCGAGCGGCCGCCTGAATACCAGCGAACCCGCGTAGAGCATGTGTGGGAGGGCGCCCGGATAGTCCTTGGGGTCGGGCGGGATCTCGGCAACGGTCACGTGATGGGTTGCCTCGACGAACCTGCGGAATTGTCTGTTGGTGACCGGCGTGCGTTCGATCCAGAAGCCCTCGACTGCAGCGCGATGGGAGGGTGCCTCCTCGGGGTAGTGGCTGTCGGAGCCCATGCGGAAGGTGCCGGTGGGAACCCACACCATGCCATCACCCCATGGCTTGCGATGGGGTTCGCCTCTACGGATCCAAGCGTTGATATTGATTGCGGTACTCATCGCTCTCGTTCTCCCTGCCTTGCGCCCCTAGTGCGTCTGCGCCGCCGTCATCCGAATGGGCCGGCGCGGAAGACCATGCTCAGAATGGCGAGCAGCCCGATCGCCAGCAGCACCGCAGCTACCATCAGTGTCATGGAAACCGGATAGGCACTCTCACCGTGAATAAGGTGCTCGCGGACCAGCCGACCGCGTTCTTCGCGCAGACCGAGCATGTACTGGATGTGGTACCAAATGCCGACAGCGAGCATGCCAACCCCGAGAAGCACCAACGCGGTGCCAAAGTTCCTGGGTGCCTGGCCGCTGCCTGCCAGAACGTTCGACTCCTTCAAGTGATTGAAGAACTGGAAGATCGTGAAGCCGAAGCCGATCAGCGACAGCGAGGTGCGGATCACCGACATCAGGGTTCGCTCCGCGCTCATGCGCGTGCGCTGGAACGACATACCCGTGCGGCGGGACGAGAGCTCGACCGAGATCTCCTCGGGCTTTTGGGGGATCGCGCAAGAGATGGCGGCTTCCGGGTTTGCCGATGTGCTTGCGACGGTCGCCATGGTCATCCCCTTGATCAGTGCGTCCCACCTACCGAGGCGCGGTCTTGCCACCGCCGAGCGAGGCGTGCCGCGGGCCCACGGATCAGCAGATACGGAACGAAGGCGAGCCCTAGGGCGACCGCGATCGCCTCACCGGCATAGAGTTTTCCCAGCACCATGAATTGATAAATCGCGTCCATCGCCAGCCCGAGCAGCATGATCCTGGCCGTAGCGGAGACGCCCTCCCACAATCGCGCGCTGCGCTCATGCCCGTCGGATAGGACGGTCCAGAAGTAGGGCGAGCGGCCCGTGCGCGCATCGCCACGATCGTTGCCATCACCGGCTGCAGGATGAAGCGAAACGACAGCGGCCCGTCTGGCCGCGCAGCGACGTCCTGCCAGAACCGCGATAAGACTTCCTGGATCTCGGCCGTCATCTGGGGCATCACGCGTCGAACGCCATTTTCCAATCCCGCTTCATGCTCACGACGGTGAAGGCGTGGTCGCCGGGCTCATGGCTGTGCCTGTTGCATGCGTGAACAGGATTGGGGCGGCGAGACCTCGCTCGCCGCCCATTGCTGTCACCGCGTCAGTGCCCCGCGCCGCCCGACGCATCGGCCATCATCTTCATCGCATCGTCGATGGTGAAGCTGTTGGGATGCTGGACCGGCGGGAAGTCCTTGAACGTCTCCGCGAATTTGTCCGAGATCGCATACGCCCCGTACAGAATGTAGGCGTGGTGGATCATCCAGTCGTAGTAGGCGTTCGAGGTCACATCCGCGAACTCATACGGATCGGTGCGCAGATTGTAGATCTTGGGAAGCCTGAGCCTCGTGAAGGGCTCTGCCCAGACCTGCATCGTGCCCTTGCAGCGCTGCTCCATGAACACGACTTTCCAGTTGTCGTAACGGAGCGAGAGAATGTCGCCGTCGTCGCTTATGTACATGAACAGCTTGCGCGGACTCGTTTTTTCCTTGCTCGTCAGGTACGGCAGCAAGTTGAAACCATCGATGTGATTCTTGTAGGTGCGCCCGATCGCCTGGTAGCCCTTCTTCACCTTCTCCGCGATGTCGGGCTCGCCCGCCATAGCGAGGAAAGTCGGGAACCAGTCGTGGTGCTGGACGATTTCGGTCGAGACGCTGGCCGGCTTGATCTTGCCCGGCCAGCGCACAAGCATCGGCACACGGAACGCGCCCTCCCAGTTGGTGTTCTTCTCGCTACGGAACGGCGTCATGCCTGCGTCCGGCCATGAATTCCGGTGCGGGCCGTTATCAGTCGAGTACATCACGAAGGTGTTGTCGGTCAGACCAAGCTCGTCGAGATAGTCGAGCATCTGGCCGACATTCTTGTCGTGATCGATCATGGTATCGTGATACGGGGACTGCCAGCGTCCGGCTTGGCCGTAGCTCTCCTTCTTGGTGTGCGTGATGAAGTGCATGTGCGTGGTGTTTAGCCACACGAAGAACGGTTTTCCGGTGTCGCTTTGCGCCTTCATGAACGTCTTGGCCGCGGCGACGAATTCGTCGTCGCAGGTCTCCATGCGCTTCCTGTTGAGCGGGCCGGTGTCTTCGATCTTCTGCTTGCCGACCTTGCCCCAGCGCGGCATCACGGTTGGGTCGTCCTTGTCGGTTGCCCAGGAATGAATGACACCGCGCGGGCCTATGCTCTTGCGGAGCTCCGGAAAGTCCTGTTTCGGATAGTAGTCGTACATCTCGGGCTCTTCCTCGGCGTTGAGATGATAAAGGTTCCCGAGGAACTCATCGAAGCCGTGGTTCGTCGGCAGCATGTGGTTGAGATCGCCGAGGTGGTTCTTGCCAAACTGCCCGGTCGCGTAGCCCTGGTTCTTCAGCGCCGCGGCCATCGTAATGATCTTCTCGTTCATCCCGATCGGCGCGCCGGGAATCCCGACCTTGGACAGTCCGGTGCGGAAGACGCTCTGACCAGTGATGAAGGACGATCGACCCGCGGTGCACGACTGCTCACCGTAGGAATCGATGAACATCATTCCTTCCTTCGCAAGCCGGTCGATATTTGGCGTCTGATAACCCATCAGCCCGTGCGAGTAGCAACTCAAGTTGGAAATGCCGATGTCATCGCCCCAGATAACGAGAATGTTGGGTTTTCCTTTGGAATTGGTCTTGACCGACATAGAACCCTCCTCGAACCGCGCATCAGCACCAATCGTGAGTCCGCATCCCAACACGCGTTGCGAACCTGACGAAATCCGTACTTACCCTTGCATGCCGGCTGAGGACTCCCGACCCCGATGTGACACTTCTCAGCGCTTACCGCTGCGGTGCTCGCGCGACGAAACCCGGTGAAATGCAGAGCGTGTACGTCGCCGACCGGGTTAATTCCCTTCCACGGAAATGATGGGTGACGCTGCAGGGTCGACTAGGGGTTGTTACCGATGCCGTCTCGACCTGAGAGGGTTCTTGCTGGCTAGCCCACTGCATTGGTGTCAGCAAACAGGACCGAACCATGGCTCTCGAGGAATATTTCAAAGAGATCGTCGGCGTGATTGCACTCGGCATCGAGGCGGCGGCTGTCGCCGTCGTCACTTTCGGCGCCCTCCAGGCGTTCGTGCGTGTGGTTGCCTTGACGCTTCACGCCGAGCCCGATCTGCGGGTAGGACGGGACGTATGGCTGCGCTTCGCCGTGTGGATTGCGCTTTCGCTCGAATTCGCCCTGGCCGCCGATCTCATTCGCACGGCAATCGCCATACCCACCTGGGCTGGGATTGGACAACTGGCCGCAATCGCGGCGATCCGCACCGCGCTCAACTACTTTCTCGAGCGAGACATCGAAGCCTTAAGAGAGAAATCGGAGAATGTGGAGCGCTCTCAAGCGCGGACTACCTAGTCCCCTACGATGACGGTTCCCCTGGCAAAGCGCTGGTGAACGCTCATGGCTCCCGCGCGAAACCTCAAATTGTGGCTCAGGTCTTAACGCATTCCCCATTGGGGTTAGTTCTACTGGTCAAGGGGATGCCATCTTGTACGCTGGCAGCGCGGCGGCCCTTGCGAACCGGGGGCGATGGAGCGCCGACTGTCATGATCCGAATTTTGATAGCAGACGACCATGAGGTGGTGCGCTCTGGCCTGCGGAGAATCCTGGAAGCCCAGCCGAACTGGGAGGTCGTCGCAGAGGCCGGGGACGGCAAGGACGCCGTCAGCAAAGCCATCGAGACCAAGCCGGACGTTGCAGTGCTCGACTATTCGCTGCCGCTGGTGAACGGCATCGAGGCCACGCGGCATATCCGGGCCCAGCTCCCGAGAACCGAGGTCCTCATTTTTACGATGCACGACAACGAAATGCTCATTCAGGAGCTTCTGAAGGCGGGGGCGCGCGGCTACCTGCTCAAGTCCGATGCCAAGCGTCACCTGATCAGCGCGATCGAGTCGCTCGCATCGCACAAGCCCTTCTTCACAGCCAAGGTCTCCGAGGCGCTCCTCGAATCCTTTCTTGCACGGCCGAGCAAGGAGGCGTCGACCCTTACGAACCGGGAGCGCGGCGTGGTGCAGCTGATCGCCGAAGGCTATACGAACAAGCAGATTGCCAGGCTTCTCAACATACGCCTCAAAACGGTGGAGACTCACCGTGCAGCCATCATGCGAAAGCTGAATCTTTCGTCGTCGGCTGGTCTTGTGCGATACGCAATCCGCAACAAGATTGTGGAGCCGTGATGCCGAGACACGAAGCGTCGGGGACGTAGCGTCATCTCCGAACCAAGGCCGAGGCTAGTTGGGCATCGCCCTTGGCTTCCCCTCGGGAAACCACGACCTGCTCATGACTCATGCCTGTCCCTTTAGCTCAGGCTGCCGCCACCTGATTTGATCCGAACCATCGGCACCGCCTCGTGTCGTCGATGATGTTTCGCATCGTCATCGGCGGCCGGGCGACGAGGCTCTCGATCACGC